>Ga0315315_10000059_pt1 | contig 80260 bp, 81 predicted proteins | sample M140m3416metaG_FD_203699 | JGI IMG/M metagenome (GOLD analysis project Ga0315315, IMG submission 203699) | Ammonia-oxidizing marine archaeal communities from Monterey Bay, California, United States - M1 40m 3416 | ecosystem: Environmental > Aquatic > Marine > Intertidal zone | place: USA...
ATTGTTTAAAAAAAAATATAAAAGACAATAATTTAATTTTAAAAAATTTTGGCTCTTTTAAAATTATTAAAAAAAAAGAGAGAATAGGCAGGAACCCCAAAACTAAAAAGGAATTCATAATCTTACCGAGAAATGTTGTTACATTTAAATCATCTAAAAAACTAAATTCATATCTTAATGACTAAGTATGTTAAAATATCTGATGTTTCAAAAATTTTAAATTTAATTGACCCAAAGACAAAGAAACCACAAAATCATACTTTGAGATATTGGGAAAAAAATTTTAATGAAATAGCGCCAAAAAAAATAAATAATCAAAGATATTACTCTCTAGAACAAGTGGAGAAGTTAAAAATAATTAAATATTTATTAAAAAGAGAAGGTATGACAATATCAGGTGTAAAAAATATCTTAAAATCTAACGCAAATAAGCTTGACGTAAACAATAATATGAGTTTAAAAACTAAATATTTTAAGGAAAAACTAAAATTTAAAAGTAAAAATTTATTAATTAAAATTAACAAAATTAGAAAAAATGGCAAAAAAAACTCATCTAAAAGTTCGAATGGTTCCTGAGAGTAACCCTGATAGCAAATTTATCTATTACGCAAAGAAACCAACTAAAGGTGAAAAGGCGAAAGATAAGTTAAAACTTAAAAAATATAATCCGAATACTCGTAAACATGAGTTTTTTATAGAAAAAAAACTTCCTCCTCACAGTAAGTAATTATTTTTTTTTGAAATATCTGTATTCATAATCTATGAAAGCTCTGATCATAGATTTCCAAATTTTTTTTGTAACAATTTGATCTATTTTTCTTTGTTTTGACTTTAAAGAAATATCTTTTAATATTTTTTTGATTCTTTTATTATCTACTATATCTTTTTTATATTTCTTATTTTCTAATACTATGTCAACTAAATTACTTCGCTTTTTAATCAAGTATAATAATTTGTTGTCAAGTTTATCTAATTTTCTTCTTACCTCTAATATTTTTCTGTTTATCATAGCGACAATTTAAAAATTTATGAATTATAAGATAATTATATAATATATTTATGAATATAAAAGGAGCAAAAATAGATTTATTATTTTTTTATTGGTTAGTAATAACTTTAATATTAGTTTTTTTCATAATTATTATTGGCGGACTTACAAGGCTGACAAATTCTGGTCTTTCTATCATTGAATGGGAATTATTTAAGGGAATTTTACCACCGCTAGATATATCAACTTGGAATGATTATTTTGAAAAATACAAGTCGATACCTCAATATAAAATATTAAATTACAATATGAGTTTAGATGAATTTAAAGTTATATTCTATTGGGAGTATTTTCATAGATTTTTGGCAAGATTAATAGGTTTATTCTTTTTTATTCCTCTAATATATTTTTACTTTACAAATAATATTAAGAAAAAGTATTTAGGAATTTGTTTTGTAATATTTTTCCTAATTGTTTTACAAGGTATAGTTGGTTGGTATATGGTTAAAAGTGGTTTAGTGAACGACATATCTGTAAGCCATTATAGACTTTCTCTCCATTTATTTATTGCGGTAATTATAATTTCTTCTTTATTTTGGTTAGTAAAAAATGTTCATAATCAAAGTGATAAAGTTTTTTTTAAATTTTCAAAAAAATATTTACCTTATCAACTTTTAGTTATTCTTATCTTTTTTCAAATAATAATGGGTGCTTTTGTTTCAGGATTGGATGCAGGTATGGTTTATCAAACTTGGCCTTTAATGGGGGACTCATTTTTTCCAAATGATATACAAATTAAAAATTATACTGATATGATGAAATTTGATATTCATTCACTAGTTCAATTTTATCATCGAAATTTAGCATATCTAATATTTCTTTACGTATTAATCCTAAATTTAATAAATATTGTAAAAAAAAATAAGAATTTATATAAGCCAATTAAACTATTGAATATTATTTTGATTACACAAATAATTATAGGTATCTTGACTTTAATTAGTGGTTTAAATATTTATTTAGCTTCTGCTCATCAAATTATGGGCATCTTATTAATATTTAGTGCTATAAATCTTTATTATTTTAATGCTAATTAAATTGACTTTTTTTATCAATCTCTGTATCTATCGCCCATTATTATGACTCCATTTATAAAAAAGAAAGAAATTAAAAATAATTGGTACATCATCAATGCAAAAAATGCTGCAGTTGGAAGATTAGCTGCTTTTATTTCTAATGTCCTTAGAGGAAAAAACAAACCAACTTATAATCCTCATTTAGATAATGGTGACTTTGTAGTAGTTACAAATATCGATCAAATAAAGTTTACTGGAAAAAAATTTGAAAATAAAAAATATTATAAGCATACGGGACACCCAGGTGGAATAAAAGAAACTTCACCATTAAATTTAACAAAAAGAAATAAAACCTCTGATATATTAAAGTTAGCAGTTAAAAGAATGTTACCAGGAGGTCCGCTTGCTAAAAAACAATTAACTAAACTAAAGATTTATATCGGTGAAAAACATCCTCACGAAATACAAAAACCAAAAATTATAGATTTTGAAAAATTAAATAAACATAATACTATTAAATAATGAATCAACAAAGCCAAACAGCAGTAAAAACAAAAAAAATTAAGCTTGATTTTAAAGATAGTAAGTATGCTACTGGTAGAAGAAAAAGATCTATTGCTAGAGTTTGGGTTAAAAAAGGTTCAGGAAAAATTCATGTAAATGGTTTGAAAATGAATGAATATTTCAAAAGACCCGTACATCAGATTATTGTCACTAGACCATTAGAAGTGTCAGAAGTAGCATCAAATTATGATGTTAAATGTTCTGTTAAAGGCGGTGGTCTATCAGGTCAAGCCGGAGCGATTATTTTGGGTATGTCTAAGGCTCTCATATCTCATGACGAAAATTTAAAAAAGAATTTAAAAAAAGACAAACTTACCACCAGAGACTCTAGAGTGGTTGAGCGTAAAAAATACGGTCATAGGAAAGCTAGAAGAAGCTTCCAATTCTCTAAAAGATAATCATTTAGATTTAACTATTAATAAGGACGGTGTTATAAGACTATATGTCTGTTCATAAGAAAATAAATATAGCTGTAATAGGTGCTACAGGTTACACAGGTTTGGACCTTGTGTTAATGCTATCGAAACATCCAAAAGTGAATCTTATAAATTTATGTGCTACAAAAAATTTAGGTAAAAAAATTAATTTTTTCGATAGAAGAATTAAAAAGAATTTGCCAAAAATTACTTCTGTAAAAAATATTAAGTGGAAAAATATAGACCTAGTTTTTTTATCAATGCCAAATGGTGAAGCACAAAAATTAATAAAAAAGCTTTTTTTTAAAAACATCAACTTGAAGTTCATAGATTTATCTGCCGATTTCAGAATTTCAGATAAAAGAATTTTTGAAAAAAATTATAAAATTAAACATAAAGCTGCAAATTTAATAAAAAGATCACTTTATTCCATTCCAGAATTAAGCAATAAAAATATTAGCCAATATAGAATTATTTCAAATCCGGGTTGTTATCCAACATCAATCCAAATACCTTTAATACCTTTAATTAAAAAAAAACTAATAAATACAAAAAATATCACAATTGACTCAAAATCAGGTTATTCTGGAGCAGGCAAGAATTTAGAAAAAAAATTTACTCATAAAAATTTATATAAATCTACTTTTGCGTATAATCCTAAAAATCATAGACATGTTTGTGAAATAGATGAGCAGCTATTTAAATTTACTAAAAAGAAAATCAATTATACATTTAACCCTCATTTGCTTCCAACTTTTAGAGGTATATTGACGGCTATTTATGTATATATAAAAAAAGGAACAAATGCCAAAATTATAAGAAATGCATTAAAAGAATATTATAATAAGTCAAATTTTATTAAAATATTAAAATTAAATTCATCTCTTGGTTCTGGCAATGTTTTGAACACAAATAATTGTGAATTATCAATTTGTGAAACGAGGATAAAAAATAAAATAATTATTTTTTCTGCTCTTGATAATCTTGTCAAAGGTGCTTCTGGTCAAGCTATTCAAAACATGAATATTCTTTATGGTTTTCCTGAAAACTTAGGGTTAAAATGAAATTAATACCTTTATATATTATTTCTATTTTATTAGTTGGCTGCAATAAACCTAAAACAGTATTAATTTGTGGCGATCACATTTGTATAAATAAAACTGAAGCAGAGCAATATTTTGAGGAAAATTTGTCCTTAGAAGTAAAAATTATTAACAAGAAAGTCAAAGAAGAAATAGATTTGGTTGAGCTTAACTTAAGCCAAGATATGAAAGGTGAAAGAGTTGTAGGAATATTCTCAAAAAATATACAAAACAAAAAGTTAAAAACTTTGTCAAACAAAGAAGTATCTCGAATAAGAGACAACATAAAAAATAAGAAAAAAATCAACAAAATTGCAAAAAAAATAATAAAGAATGATGACAATAATAAAAATAAGTTTAAAGATTCAAAAACTAGTAAAATCAAAAAAGACAAAGTAATAAATATTAATGAGAATAAAAAAAGAGAAGAAGTATTTGACGTTTGTACAATTTTAAAAAAATGTAGTATTGATGAAATATCAAAATATTTACTTGATAAGAAAAAAAATGCAAATTTTCCAGATATAACATTACGTCAATAATTTAAATATGAGAAAATTAAATATCGCAATAATTGGACTTGGTAATATAGGCTGTTATCTCTTTAAATTCCTTAATGAAAATAAGAAGATTTTAACAGAAAAAAATAACTGTTTACCAGTAGTCAAGTATGTTTCAGCTAAAAATAAAAAAAAAAAAAGAAATATAAAAATTAAAAAAAATCAATGGCTTAATAATTACATGGAAGCAACAAAGATAAAAGATATTGATCTAATTATTGAATTAATAGGTGGAGCTGAGGGGCCAGCTAAAAAATTAGTGTTTAATGCACTTAAAAATAAAAAACATGTAGTAACAGCGAACAAGGCTCTTATAGCAAAATATGGCGATCAACTGGCAAAAATTGCCGAAAAAAATAAAGTAAATCTTGAATTTGAAGCTTCTGTATGTGGCGGTGTTCCAATAATTAGATCCTTAAAAGAAGGTTTGATAGCAAATAAAATTTCAAAAATATACGGTATCTTTAATGGTACATCAAATTTTATTCTTTCGACAATGGATAAACAGAATATATCTTTCGATGAAGTTTTGTTAACCGCAAAAAAATTAGGTTATGCAGAGGCAAATCCTGACGCTGATTTAAATGGTGATGATGTTTCTTCTAAATTAAAGATACTTTCTTCACTTTGCTTTAATTCATTTTTAAATGATAATATGTATGTTGAAGGTATAAAAAATATCGATAAAACCGATATCGATAACGCAAATAAGCTAGGATATAAAATAAAATTATTGGGCTTTGCAGAATCACATAATAATAAAATTTACCAAAGAGTGCATCCTACTTTAATAAAAAACGATTCATATGTAGCAAGCATAGACGGTGTTTTAAACGCTGTTATAATAGATGGTAAACCTATTGGACAAAGTATTATACAAGGTGAAGGTGCTGGAGCTGAAGCAACAACATCAGCTTTAGTTTCTGATATTTCATCAATTTTAAGAGGCAATATAAAATTTCCTTTTTCTTTATCTGGTAAAGAGAGAAAAAAACTTACTTTTGCAAATATAGATGAAAGATTTTTTTCAGCTTACCTAAGATTTGAAGTTATTGATAAATCTGGAGTTTTATCAAATATAACTAAAATTTTTACTAATAATAAAGTGTCAATTAAAAGATTAGTTCAAACGCCTGATAAAAATAAAAAATCTTCTTCAATTATAATTATTACTCATAAATCTAAAGATAAATTTCTTAAAAAAGTTTTAAGAGAAGTTTCGAAAAAGAATTTTATAAAATATAAATCTAAATTGATAAGAATTGATGACAATTAATGTCTATTGAAAAAAAATTTTTAAATTTATTCATTAATGTTACAGAAAAAGCTGCTATAGGAGCATCTAAATTTATAGGAAAAAAAGATAAAATTGCAGCTGACAAAGGTGCTGTAGATCCAATGCGTAAAGAATTGAATAAAATAAATATGGAAGGAACTGTTGTTATAGGAGAGGGAGAAATGGATGAGGCACCAATGCTTTATATAGGTGAAAAACTGGGTACTCTAAATGGTCCAAAATTTGATATTGCAGTAGACCCACTTGAAGGCACTAAATTTACAGCATATGGGGAACCTAATGCCTTCTCTGTTTTGGCAATCTCAGAGAAAGGAGGTTTATTATCTGCTCCAGACACATACATGGAAAAAATTGTAATTGGAGCAAATCTCCCAAAAAATTTAATGGATTTAGATAATGGTGTCGAAAAAAATATTAGAATTTTAGCTGAAGCAAAAAATAAAGAAATATCAGCACTAAAAGCATGTGTTCTTAAAAGACCAAGACACGATCATATTGTGGAAATATTAAATAAAATGAACGTAAAAATTAATTATATAACCGATGGTGACATAGCAGGAGCTCTTTCTGTGATTGGTGATAATCCCAAAAATGACATTTATTACAGTACCGGGGGTGCTCCTGAAGGTGTAGTGGTTGCTGCCGCATTATCTTGTTATGGTGGTCAAATACAAGGACGATTAGTTTTAAATGAAGAGGAAAAAGTCAGAGCAAAAAAACTTGGAATTACTGATTACAAAAGAAAATATAATATTAATGATATGGTAAAAGGGGATGTGATTTTTTGTGCGACTGGCGTAACTTCTGGTGATCTAGCTAAAGGAGTAAAGGATCTTGGCAATGAATTTGAAGTTAATACATTTGTCTTACATAAAAGTCAAAAAATAATTAAATCAGTTACAAACATTTATAATAAATGAATGTAAATTCAATAAGCGGAAAAAGTTGGATATTAAAAAAATACAATCAAAAAGATATTACCTTTATAAAAGAAAACTTTTCATTAGATGAAATAACATCAAAACTTTTATCAATAAGAGAAATTAAGAAAGAAGAAATAAATTCTTTTCTTAATCCATCAATTAAAAATTTTCTACCTAATCCAAATATTTTAATGGATATGGAAAAATCCTCAGCTAGAACTGTTGAATCAATTGTTAATAATGAAAAAATAGGTATATTTGGTGACTATGATGTTGATGGAGCTACCTCTACAGCCTTATTAGGAAATTATTTTTCTGAATTAGGTTTAAATTATGAAATTTATATTCCTGATAGAAAAAAAGAAGGTTACGGTCCCTCTAAACATAGTTTTCAACATTTGATAAATCAGAATGTTAAACTAATTTTTACTGTTGATTGTGGAACATTATCATTTGAGTCTATAGAATTTGCCAAAAAAAATAAAATTGATGTTATCGTTCTAGACCACCATCAATCTGAGATAAAATTACCAAAAGCTTTCTCGGTGGTTAATCCTAATAGAATTGATGACAAGTCTAACTTACAGTATTTATGTGCAGCTGGGGTATCTTTTATGTTTTTAGTATCCTTAAATAAATTTTTGAGATCTAAAAATTGGTTCAAAAAAGAAAATTTAACAGAACCTAACTTGTTAAATTATCTTGATTTAGTATCACTAGGAACAGTTTGTGATGTTGTCCCATTAGTCGGTTTAAATCGAGCAATTGTAAAACAAGGATTAAAAATAATTAAATCCAAAAAAAATTTAGGTATCAAAACATTATTAGATATATGTAAAATTGAAACTAGCCCATCTGTATATCACTTAGGTTATATCCTTGGACCAAGAATAAATGCTGGCGGAAGAGTAGGTAAATGTTCTCATGGTGCAAATTTACTATTGAATAAAAATCCAAAAAATACTTTTAAAATTGCATTAGAGTTAGACCAATTTAATAAAGAAAGACAAATGCACGAAAAGAATCTTTTACAAAAAATTTTAAATCAAACAAAAAATTATTTAGATGACCCTGTGTTAATTATAAGTGGTAATAATTGGCACGAGGGAGTAATTGGTATAGTGGCAGCAAGATTAAAAGATAAATTTAATAAACCAGTAATTATTATCTCAATAGAGGAAGACATTGGCAAAGCTTCTGCTAGGTCAATTGTTGGTTTTGATATTGGTTCAATAATTATTTCTGCAGTACAAGAAAAAATACTTCTAAAAGGTGGTGGTCATAAAATGGCAGGAGGTTTTTCAATTAAAATAGAAAATATAGAAAAATTTAAAAATTTTGTATTTAGAAAATTTAGAAACATAAATGAAGAATTAACAAGTCAGAAACCGTTATTGTTGGACAGTGTTATTTCTCCATCTGCTGTGAATATAGATTTTTATAATAAAATTGCTCTTTTACAACCTTTTGGTTCTGGAAATCCTGAACCTAGATTTATGATTGAAAATTTAAATACAATTAATGGAAAAGTTGTGGGTGATAAACATGTAAAGTCTGTTTTAATTGGTGAAGATGGTTCAACAATTAAATCAATAGCATTTAATGCAATAGATAATGATTTGGGAGCTTTTCTGTTAAAAAAAAATAAAAAAACATTTAATATTGCTGGTAAATTATCCCTAAATGAGTGGAGAGGGCAATCAAATGTGGAGTTTATTATCGACGATATTTCTGTTATTAAATCTTTCAAAAATAAGGTCCCATCGTCTATCGGTTAGGACAGTTGGTTTTCATCCAACAAAGAGGGGTTCGATTCCCCTTGGGACCGCCAATTTTTGAAAATTATAATTACCAATAACTTTTTTTTTAAAATTTACGTGCTATGTGATCAAATTATGATCAAATAACGATCACATTTTACTTATTTTTTTTCTAGTTTTCTTTTTTGATAGGGTGCTAATAAAGAAAATAATTCACTATTCTTATCACTCAACTCTTTATTTTCTTTTTCTAATTTTGAAATTTGAGACTCATAATTTTTTAAAAGTTTTTCTATCTTGAATTTAAGATTATTATTATCTTCTTCTAATTTATTATAAGTGAGTAATAATTTATCATAATCTCCTTGGGCTTTATTTTTTTCTTCCAATAATTCATCTTCTCTCTTTTTTGTATCTAATAGATTTACTTTTTCATTATTAAGTAATAGTGCTTCAAGTTCATCTATCTGATTTAAAACAATTAATTTTCTCGGTCTTTTAAGGGCCCACATTACATAAGTTTTATTATAACATTTATTTTCTAAGCATTTTTCTAAACTTTTTTTAATCTTTTCAACTTTAGTTTTATTAGTAAATTCATCAGCACAACATTCTTCTTCTATTCTCATTAATGCTGTATCTATTAATTTTTTGTTTTTTTTACCACCCATCATTAGTTTTGGTAAATCTTGTGCATATTTTTTCGCATCATCTAAATCAATAGATTTTGGCTCATTTGGTAAAGCATAAGTTGTAATATTTATAAAAAATAGAGAAAATATTAAAATTTTTAATTGTTTTTTCATTTTACAAAAATATAATATTGATTAATATTTTATTATAAATATGAATAAAAGACCATTAAAATATTTTTTTGTTAAAATTTTATTCATTTTAACATTCTTACTAGGAGCTAAGACTGCTCTTTATTCATCTGAAAATAAATTTTGTTTAGAAGATGATGGTTTTATCACGCCAATTATAAATTCTGAAACTATTTGCAAAGAAATTATCACTGTATCTGAATTTAAGCATTTAATAAATATCAGTCACGACAAAAGATCTAAAAGTTTAAAAGAATTTAGAATATTGGCTGAAAAAAAACCAATTAAAGAAAAAGAGTTAAGTAAGGAAGAAGTAAAAAAAGCATCTAAAGAGATAATAAAAAAAAGCACTTTAGAACAAAAAAGATTAAAAAGGTTAGCTGATGCAAAACAAAAAAGGATAGAAAATCAAAAAAAACTTTTAGAAAAAAGACTACAAGCAAAAAAGATAAATGAGGAAAAAAGATTTAAAAGACTTCAAGATTTAGAAAAGAAAAAGCAAGAAAAAATCAAAAAAAAATTAGAAGCAAAGAAAGTCAAAGACAGAAAACTTAAAGAAAAAAGAGAAAAAATAGCAGCTGCTAAGCTTGAAAGAGAAAATAGACTTAAAGTGAGAAAAGAAAAACTAGCAATTGCGAAACAAAAAAGATTAGAAAAATCTAATGAAAGTAAAGTAACTGCAAAAAAAGATTATAAAGAAGAAAATAATAAAAAGAACGAAAATATTAAGATCGAAATAAGTACAGATTTAAAAATAATAAATCTTAAAAAAGAAATTGTTAAAAAAGAGATGTTTCCATTAATTAATAAAGATATTGAAAAATGGAAAGAAAAAGATTTTTCATATGAAGTAGTGCAAAATATGAATGTAAAATCGCTAAAAGAACTAACAAAAAGCGAGAAAAATTTAATAGTGTTAATACCAAAAGACTTTGATGCATTTGCAAACAACGTTTCTCAAAATCAAATGATGTCAAAAGTTGTGTCTGGCTTAAGACAAGTTCCAAACCCTGAATTTACAAGATTAGAAGCTGAAATTAGAGATAAAGAAAGAAGAGCAATAATGGCCAAAAGGGAAGCTGAAAATTTTGAGGCAAGATTAAATAATCCCTATAGACAATCTTCCGGGATTGGTTGGCTTGATATTCTTGCAGTTGCTGCTGATACAGGTGGTGCAATAAAATATTGGGATAACTACCGTAACTTGCAAGATCAAGTGTCTAGTCTTGTAAATGATTACTCCAATACACCAATGACTATAGATAAAAAAATGTACAGCTCTTATACTTATTTGGTAAATAATATTAAAGCAGAGAAAAAAGTTTCCTATAATATTTTATTTTTTCAAAATGATTCATTTATGAGTAAAAGCTTTGAAATTAAAGAAATAAAAGATTTTAAAATCGCAAGTGGTTTAAATCCACAAGATGAAAACTTCAATTCACTTAATAAAAAATATGATAGTGAAAATGAATTAAATGTTTGGAATACTAAAAAAATTAATGATCAAAAAATAAGTGGTTTATTAGTTCAACTTCTTAATGAAAATTCTACAGCTCAAAAAATTTCTAATAAAGATGCTTTTAAGATGTTAGATAGTTCTTTTGTAGAAGAAAAAGAAAAATCATTTTGGGGAAGTCTCTTTTCCTCAAATAAAAAAAAGAGGGAGAAGAAAGTTGCCTCAATTCCAAAAAACAATGAATATGAAATTTTAGACTCACGTTTTGAAAGTGTTGTGGTTGTGAAAACTGGATCTGGATTGGGCTCTGGTTTTTACGTTAAAGATAATGAAATAATAACTAATTATCATGTAATTGAAAATGCGAATAATATTACTGTTATAGATAAGGATAAAAAAAGATCTTCAGCTATAGTAATAAAAAAAGATTTAAAAAGAGATTTGGCTTTATTAAAAACGAATGCTAAAGGGAAGAAAGTTTCTTTTTTTAATGGAGCAATAAAACAAGGTTCAAAAGTTGAGGCATTAGGTCATCCGAGAGGTAAAAAATTCTCAATTTCACAAGGAATAGTCAGCGCGATCAGAAATGAAAGTAGCGTATATAATGTTTCTGGAACTGATAACGTTTTATTTATTCAAACAGATGCCGCTATAAATAAAGGAAATTCAGGAGGTCCTTTATTCTTAGGTGGTAAAGTTGTAGGGGTAAATACTCAAGGATTAAGTAAAAAAACTTCCGAAGGTATGAATTTTGCGGTACATTTTTCTGAAGTTCAACAATTTCTAAAATAAAAAACAAACCAGTAATTTAGTTATCTAATTGCGATCACGCTCTAGTTAATTTAAAAGAATTATGCTAAAAACATTGTCAACAAAATGTTTCTGACCCTAGGTAACGATCAACAATGAGGAGTTCGATCCCCCTTGGGGCCGCGCAAAATTTTTATGTATAAAATTGCAATTATTGAAAGTTTTCATAAATCAGGTTTAGAACTTTTCAATAAGAATAAAAATTTTTCTTATGAGATTATAGAAGATGTTTCAGAGGAAAATCTAATAAAAAAACTTCCAAATTTTGATGGATGCACATTAAGAGTATCAAAACTAAATAAAAAAATATTAGAAAATTGTCCTAATTTAAAAATTATTTCAAGACATGGAGTAGGTTACGATAATGTTGATGTAGAATTTTTAAAAGAAAAAAAAATGACCTTATGCATTACAAGTAATGCAAATGCTATAGCTGTTGCTGAACACGTAATGTATATGATGTTATCTATTTCTAAGGGGATAATTTCTCATGATCAATCAGTGAGAAATGGTTTATTCAAAAAGGGAATTTCTAATATTGAAACATTTGAATTAAATGGTAAAGAAATTCTAATTGTTGGATTTGGAAGAATTGGGAGATCTTTAGTGTCTAAATGTAAAAGTTTTAATATGAATATTAAAATTTTTGACCCTTATGTAAATGAAAAAGAAATCGCATATTTAAAATGTAAAAAAGTAGATAGTTTAGAAGAAGCTTTTAAAACTGCTGATTACATTTCTCTTCATATTCCCCTAACAAAAGATACAGAAAATCTTATAAATTTGGAAACTTTTAAAACAATGAAAAAAAATTTAATTTTGATAAATACATCACGTGGAGGAGTGATCAATGAACTTGATTTAGATTATGCTTTAAAGAATAAACTCATTTTTGGTGCTGGTATTGATGTATTTAAAATTGAACCTGTAACTAATGAAAATCCTTTAATAAAAAATAAAAGAGTATTATTAAGCCCACATTCAGCAACTTTTACAAATGAATGTAAAATTAGAATGGCAGAAAATACTGTGCAAAATATAATAGATTTTTTTGAGAATAAGTTAGATAGTTCAATGACTGTAAAGTTATGATTGATTTAAAAAAAAAATTAAAAAATTTTGGACCTCTTGAAACATTAGTTTTAAGTTCATTAACTTATGTTATTGTTATGTTAATTTGGACTGCAACTACGCGATCCGCTGTCTTACAAAAAGCCAATGATATAAAAGCTAACCATAAATTAGTTGTAGAGTTTATTAATAATCAAGTAAATGAATGTAGCTCAAATGAAGAAGGTGCTACTTTATGGGGTGACAATTGTAATTCAGCTTGGATATCTTCAAAAATCGTTGATCATATTTTAAATAATATAAAACTTAATAATCCTTACAATATTGATAAGCCTTTAATACAAACATCTCAAGATCCTAGAATTCAAGCAGAAGGCAAAGCTGGTCAGTCTACAGATAAAGGGATTATTTTTGTTTCAGAAAATAATTTTGAGTTAGAAGCTGGATCTGAGTGGGTGATAGGAACGTGTGTAAAGTCACCGTGTGTAGCTGCTGGAAACAACGAGCTTGTATCAGCTTACCGTTAACCAATTATATCAAACCCACACTCTTTAGCGGTTTTACTTAAATAATTATAACCAATTTTAGCATATTCAAGTGGGTTAGCTTTTGCTGGATCTTGTTCTGCCTCAACTACAAGCCAACCTTCATAATTTCTATTTTTTAAAACTGTTAAGAAGGGTTTATAATCAATGCATCCGTCTCCTGGGACCGTGAAAGCTCCATCAAGAAAAGCTTGTCGGAAGGTACTATCATTTTTTAGTGATTTTTCTAAAACATTTTTACGAATATCTTTACAATGAACATGGATTATTCTTTCCATAAAATCTTCGGTTAGTTTAATTGAATCGCCTCTAGCAAATAACATGTGACCAGTATCAACTAATAATTTAACACTATCTTTTGTGCTTTCTATTAGTCTCCTAGTTTCATCTTCTGTTTCAATGACTGTTCCCATATGATGGTGATAAGCAAGAGGCATATTTTCATCTATCATCATTTTGCTTATTTCATTAATTCTAGATATAAGTAATTTCCACTCATCTTCTGAAAGTTTAGGTTTTTTGGATAAAGGTGTCTTTGGATCACCTTGCACAGAATTTGTTACTTCTGCAAATACCATGCATGGAGATTGACAATCTTTGAATAAATCCATCTGTTCACGCATTAATTTAAATTCTTCTTTTGGAGCATTCTTTAAAAGTGTTGCTCCGTACCATCCTGAACAAAGTTGTAAATTTTCTTTTTCTAACTTTGGTATTAATTCTTTTGAATTTTTAGGAAATTTACCACCTGACTCTATTCCAGTAAAACCAGCTTTGCTTGCTTCAGATAAACATTGTTCTAATGAAGTTTCACCACCTAATTCTGGCATATCATCATTACTCCATGCTATGGGGGCTACACCTAATTTTATAGACATAATTTCAATAAAGTACTAAGTTTATATTACAAATATCAATTTAATACAAAAAATATGATCAATGTAGCTTTATTCGGATTTGGACGTATAGGTCAAATGCATGCTAAAAATCTTACAAAAAATAAACAGATAAAATTACTATATGTTTACGAAAAAATTGATCAATTGAGCAATAAAGCAAAACAGCTTTATGGATGTAAAATTGAAAAAAATTATAAAAAAATTTTTAATGATAAAAAAGTTGATATAGTTTTTATTTCTAGCCCTACAAATACTCATATAAAATTTATAGAGGAGGGAATGAAAAGAAAAAAAACAATTTTTTGTGAAAAACCTTTAGATCTAAATATTAATAAAATTATTAAAACTTTAAAAAAAGTAAAAAAAATTAAACCTAAAATCCAATTAGGATTTAATAGAAGATATGATCCCGGACATTTTTCATTAAAAAAAGATTTAGACAAAAACAAGATAGGAAAATTAGAAAAAATTATTATTACAAGTAGGGATCCTGCTCCACCAGCAACATCTTACCTAAAATCCTCGGGTGGGATTTTTAGAGATATGATGATCCATGACTTTGATTTGTGTAGATTTTATTTAGGTAATGATGAAATTACGGAGATCCATGCATTTACATCATCATTTACGCCTTTTTATAAAAAAATAAAAGATCATGAGTTAGCTGTAGTTACTATGAAATCTAAAAGAGGTATAATATGTGTTATCACTAATTCAAGACATTGCTCTTTTGGTTATGATCAGAGAGTTGAATTGTTTGGCAAAAAAGGAATGTTAATTTCCGGCAATAAGAAAGAAAACTCAACAGAATTATTTAATTCTAACCAGACTAATTCTCAAAAACCTTTCTTAAATTTTTTTATTGAACGTTATAATGATGCATATAATATTCAGCTTAAAGAATTAATCTCCCTTCATAAAAATAAAATTAAATCTAGATCAACATTCGAAGATGGTTACGTTGCTTTAAAGTTGGCTAATGCGGCTTATAGATCTTTGAAATTAAAAAAAACAATAAAAATTTAATATTCACAACACTTTTTTTACTTACTATAGGTTGTATAAAAATATTTTTTTTTGATATTAATCCTTTTTTTTGTTTTAATGCCTCAACTTTTAATAACAATAAAGAGGGAAATAATAATGAAAAAAGTATACTTAACAATTGCTGCTCTTTTAACATGGGCGATGACATCAGTTGCTGTTTTAGCGGTTGATATTATTGTTGTGTCACACGGGCAAGCTAATGACCCTTTCTGGTCTGTTGCTAAAAACGGTGTAGATAAAGCTTGTAAAGATATGAAAATATCTTGCAAATACACAGCTCCAGCAACATTTGATATGGTTGAAATGGCAAAATTAATTGATAATGCTGTTTCACAAAAACCAAAAGGTATCGTGATAACTTTACCAGATGCTGCCGCTTTAGGTAAATCTGTTAAAGCTGCAATATCTGCTGGTATTCCAGTAATTTCTATGAACTCTGGTTCAGATGACTACATGAAACTAGGAATTAGTGCTCACGTGGGTCAAACTGAATTTGAAGCAGGAGTAGGTGGCGGACAAAAAATGAAAGCTGCTGGTGGAAAAAAAGCATTATGTGTTAACCACGAAGTTGGAAACGTTGCTTTAGATAGAAGATGTGCTGGTTTCAAAAAAGGTTTTGGTGGTTCTGTAGAAATATTAGGAACATCAAATGACCCAACTGAAATTCAAAAAGCTGTAGCTGCTAAATTAGGTGGTGGATATGACACTATCCTTACATTAGGAGCTGGTCTAGCAGGTGAAGCTGCTCTTAAAGCATTAGAGTCAGCTGGAAAAGTTGGAAGCGTTAAACTTGGAACATTTGATATGTCTCCAGGAATGCTTAAAGCTGCTGCTGCTGGAAAAGTTGAGTTCTTAATTGACCAACAACAGTACTTACAAGGTTATTTACCTATATCTATCTTCGCTCAATATATGAGATATGGAACTATGCCGGCTGGTGTAGTTATGACAGGACCTGGTTTTGTTACACCTCAGAATGCCAAGAGTGTAATTAAATGGGCTGCTCAAGGTTATAGATAAAAAATATATTTTAAAGGCCTAGTGTGAGTTTTCACTAGGCCTTTTTTTTTAAAGTTTTATTTAATATGTCTACAAAATCAAAAAGTATAACAAGTAAAACTGATTTCAATCAGGACGAAAGACTTCAAAAAGTTTCAAAATTTAAAATTTTATTAAATAGACCAGAACTAGGAGCGCTTGGTGGTGCAATATTAGTATTTATTTTTTTTGGCATCATTGCAGGTGACACTGGAATGTTCAGCGCATATGGAATCTTAAATTTTTTAGATGTTTCAGCTAATCTTGGAATAATTGCAATAGCTGCTGCCATGTTAATGATTGGTGGTGAATTTGATTTGTCCATCGGATCAATGATTGGATTTGCAGGAATTTGTATAGCTATTCCTGCGATCTATTGGGGTTGGCCTTTATGGATGAGTATTATTTTTGCTTTTTCAATGGCTGTTCTTGTTGGATATTTTAATGGAATTCTTGTCGTAAGAACAGGGTTGCCATCATTTATTGTAACACTTGCAATGCTTTTCATTTTAAGAGGAGCTACTTTAGCGTTAACAAGATTAATTACAGGCCGTACACAAGTTCCAGGTTTAAGAGTTTTAATTGAAAATGATCCAATAGCTTGGATATTTGCGACAGATACATTTAAATGGGTCTTTACTTGGTTAGGTTCAATGAATTTAATAGCTTTAAGAACTGATGGAACGCCTCTAGCTACTGGGATCCCTCCATCAGTTATATGGTTTATAATTTTAGCAATTATCTCCACGTGGATTTTGATGAAGACTAGATATGGAAATTGGATTTTTGCTTCTGGGGGAGATAAAAATGGAGCTAATAACGTTGGTGTCCCTGTTGGAAGAGTTAAAATAAGCTTGTTTATTGGAACCGCTGTAGCAGCAACTATATTTGCGACTATACAAGTATTAGATGCTGGTTCTGCAGATACAATGAGAGGAACTTTAAAAGAATTAGAAGCTATTGCGGCAGCCGTAGTAGGTGGTTGTCTTTTAACTGGCGGTTATGGTTCTGCTATTGGTGCAGCTTTTGGTGCGATAATATTTGGAACAGTTTCTATGGGTATTTTTTATACTGATGTAGATACTGATTGGTTTAAAGTATTTTTAGGAGCAATGATGTTAGTTGCTGTAATATTTAATAATTACATAAGAAGAAAAGTAACAGAAAGTAAATAATGTCAGATTTCTTAATTCAATTTAATAACATCAGCAAATTTTTTGGAAAAGTAATAGCTTTAAAAGATGTTACAATGAAACTTAGAAAAGGGGAAATCATGTGTCTATTAGGTGATAATGGAGCAGGTAAATCAACTCTTATCAAAACATTAGCTGGTGTACATAAGCCTGATGAAGGAGAAATTATTGTAGAAGGAAAAAAAACAATTTTTGACAGCCCTAAAGATGCATTAGATATGGGTATTGCGACAGTATACCAAGATTTAGCTTTAGTTTCCTTAATGAGTGTCACCAGAAATTTTTTTATGGGAAGAGAACCTTTAAAGGGCCCTCCATTTTTAAAAACTTTTGATATAGAAAAAGCAAATAAAATTGCAGCGGAAAGAATGGGCCAAATAGGAATCGATGTTAGAGACCCGTCTCAAGCTGTAGGCACTATGTCAGGTGGTGAAAGACAATGTTTAGCAATTAGTAGAGCTATTTATTTTGGTGCTAAAGTTTTAGTGCTAGATGAGCCCACTTCTGCATTAGGTGTTCATCAAGCATCTGTAGTTTTAAAATACATCGTAAAAGCTGCATCACAAGGATTAGCGGTTATACTAATTACTCATAATGTTCATCATGCTTACCCAGTAGGAAATAGTTTTACTGTTTTAAATAGAGGTAAAAGTTTAGGTACTTATAAAAAAGAGGATATTACTAGAGAAAAACTTCTAAGCATGATGGCAGGTGGTGAAGAATTAGATAAGTTAGAAGTTGAATTAAAAGAAATGAATAGACTTTCTACTAATTGATTATTTCATTATTGAATTAATATCTTTATTAGAAAAAAATTTTGGTCTATCGCATTTAATAGTAATTCTTTGAACTTTATTTTTTTTTGCAGAAACATGAATTGCTTCAATAATGTTTAGAACATGAAGCGATAAATAACCATTACACAAGTTGATTTTCTTATTTTGTATAGAAAATATCATTTCAGAAAGCCCAACTCCCCTATAGTTTGCATTGGTAGGAGATTCATTAGCTCTTGCGCTTTGTGATCTGATATTAATCTTACCTAATCTCATATTATTAGTTTTGTAGGTTTTCCAGGAACTACCTAGCTTTTTATTTACTAAAACAGACCCACCAAACATGTTTGGATCTGGAACGATCATTGATCCTTTCTCACCATATAATTCAATGTGATTTCTTAGATGTGAAATTACGTCAAAAGACAATGTAACTCTTATTATTGAACCATTTTTAAATTTAATTGTTGAAAAGTAAGTAGTAGGGCATTGTACTTTAAAACTTTTTCCTTTTTTAGGTCCTATTCCTATAACTCTCTTATTTACACCTTTAGCAGAGATACTTCTAACTTCTTCAGCGGGTCCTAAGAGATTTACTAATGCTGTTAGATAATAAGGGCCCATATCAATAACAGGACCACCTTCTTTTTTTGCAAACCAAGATTCAGGATTTGGATGATAAGATTGAACGCCCGGAAAAGCAAAGATGGCATTTCCAAATTTAACTTTACCAATCACCTTTTTATCTAGAAGTTCTTTTGCTTTTTGATTACCACCACCTAAAAAAGTGTCAGGTGCGTTTCCAACATATAGTTTTTTTCTTTTTGCTATTTTTATAAGTTCTTTTCCATCTTTTAAGCTCACAGCTAAAGGCTTTTCTGAATAAACATGTTTGTTATTTAGTAAAGATTTTTTTGCAATAATATAATGGGCTTTAGGAATAGTAAGATTCAGTACGATTTTAATATTTTTATCCTTAAGTAATTCATTGACTGAAACCGACTTAATTTTATAAATTTTTGCACACTTATCAGCCGCCTTTTTATTTATGTCAGCACATTTGATAATTTTAAAATTATTAAAGTATTTATGTGCTCTAAAGTAAGTTTCTGCTATATGGCCACAACCAATTAAACCAACATTAAATACTTTGGTCATATAATTTAAACACCTTTTCTTTGTTTCTTTTTACCTTCTAGATGTTCTTTAAGTGATTTTTTATTTTCTTCAGTTGTTGGTAAATTTAGGGTAGGGCTTTCCCAATAAGCAGATCCCTCCAGCCATTGATATCCATCAGTTTGTATTGATATAACATAAGTATTTTTTGATTTTTTTGCTCTTTTAAAAGCTTCCTCGAGTTCTGATATAGAATTAACTTGCTCACCATCTGCACCCATACTTTTAGCATGAGCAGCGAAATCAACTGGGACTAAATTAGGTGCTTTTGAGCTTTTTAATAAACAATTAAATTCTTTTCCACCTTTGTATAATTGTAGTCTATTAATGACAGCGTGTCCTCCGTTATCGCATACTATTATTATTAGTTTATTATTTGTTATAACAGAACTATAAATATCAGAATTGTATAAAAGATAAGAACCATCTCCAACAAACGACACAACTTCTTTATCTGGATTTGCCATTTTAATTCCAAGCGCACCTGAAATTTCATAACTCATACAACTAAAACCCCATTCAGTTTCATGGGTGTTTAACTCCCTTGGTTTCCACACTTGTATTACTTCTCCGACTAATCCTCCAGCTGCTGTAACAGCTATGTCAGATGGATCTGAGTTTCTGTAGCAAGCTCCTACAACTTGGGCATAGCTAGGTAATTTTTGATTGGTAGGGCCACTGTATTTTTCTACATAAGAGTCCCAATCTTTTAATTCTACTCTAGATTTTTTGTACCAATTATCATCTGCCATCCAGTTTCCAAGCGCTTGAGACAATTCAATTAATGAAACTTTAGCATCACCAACAACAGCTTGAGCCATATGTTTATTAGCATCAAACCTTGCTGCATTTATGGAAACTAATTTGAAATCTGGATTTTCAAAATTTGCCCATGAACCAGTTGTAAAATCTGCTAATTTAGTTCCTATAGCTATAGCTGTATCAGTTTCTTTGCTTAAATTATTCGCTGCTTTACTTCCTAATCCACCAATAGCACCTAAATAATGAGAATGATCTTTTTTAAGAGAAGAGTAACCCATAACTGTCTGAGCAACTGGAATATTATGTTTTTTTGCAAAATTACTTAATTCATCTGTTGCATCAGAATACAAAATACCACCGCCAGCGATAATGATTGGTTTTTTTGATTTTTTTATTAATTCAGCTGCTTCTTTAATTTGAAAATCATCTGGTTTTGGTCTTCTTATTGTATGAACTCTCTCTTTAAAAAATTCTTCAGGGTAATCATATAGCTCACCTTGTACATCCTGACTTAAAGAAATACAGGCAGGCCCACAATCAGCAGGATCAAGCATTACTTGTATCGCTTGTTGTAAGCTAGATATTATTTGTTCTGGCCTTGTTATTCTATCAAAGTATCTTACGACTGGTTTAAAACCATCATTTTGAGTAATTCCCGGATTATTAAAATGCTCAACTTGTTGTAATACAGGATCTGGCATTCTATTTGCAAAAGTATCACCTGGTAAAAATAAAATAGGTAATCTATTGCTCATGGCTACAGCTGCTGCTGTAATCATATTTGTCGATCCTGGTCCAACTGAAGATGTTGCAACGAAAATTTGTTTTCTTCTTTTAGCCCTTGCATAAGCGATCCCAGTTAAGGCCATGTTTTGTTCGTGGTGACCTCTCCAAGTCGGTAAATCTTTTTGATTTTCTTGTAATGCTTGTCCTAAACAAGCCACATTGCCATGTCCAAAAATCCCAAACACACCTGGGAATAAAGGTAATTTTTTTCCATCAATTAAAGTCTTTTGAGAAATTAAAAATTTTACTAGAGCATGAGCACAAGTAAGTTGAATGTTTTTCATAAATTGAATATAAACTAATTAATTAAATATCTTATTTCAACATATTATGTACGAAAAATTTGGACAATTCATCGACGGCAAATGGCAAAAATCTGCTAGTGGTGAGACTTATGATGTATTTAATCCAGCTACTGAGGAAATTATTGGTAAAGCCTCTAAAGCAAATATTGCTGATATTCAAAGAGCTTTAAAATCAGCTGAGAAAGGCCTAAAAATTTGGAGGAATACCTCACCTTGGGAAAGATCTAAAATTATTAGAAAAATTTCTGAATTGATTAAGCAAAGAGTAGATGTTTTATCTAACTGGTTAACTTTAGAAGTTGGCAAACCTTTAACTGAAGGACCTGGTGAAATAGGTGGGGCCGCGGATATATTTGAATGGAATTCAGAGGAAACAAAGAGAATTTTTGGAGAAATAAACCAAAGTCGTTTTCCTAACACTCGTATACATGTCATATATCAACCGGTTGGAGTCGTAGCGGCTTTAATTCCATGGAATTTTCCAATTATTCTTGCATCTAGAAAAATTTCTACTGCCTTAGCAGCAGGTTGCTCTGTTATTGTCAAACCAGATATAATAACGCCGGGAAGTGTAATGGAAATTGTTGATATATGTAGAGAAGCAGGGGTTCCTCCAGGTGTGGTAAATTTATTATCTGGTGATCCTGCTGGTATTTCAGAAGAGCTTATAAAGTCAGATATTATAAAAAAAATTTCAATCACTGGATCTACAAGAGTAGGAAAGCTAATTTTAAAACAAGCGGCTGATAAAGTTCAGAGAGTTACAATGGAGCTAAGTGGTCATTCTCCTTTTATTGTATTCGATGATGTTGATTTAAACAAAGTAACTGACATGGCTATCACAGCTAAATTTAGAAATAATGGCCAAGTTTGTATATCACCAAACAGATTTTATATTCACGAAAAGAAAAAAGATGAATTCGCAAACTTAATGGTAGAAAAAACAAAAAAATTAAAAATTGGAAACGGTATGGATAAAGACACTTTATTGGGTCCATTATGCACTAAACAAAGGCTAGAGGGTGTAGAAAAATTAGTTGAAACTACAAAAAAAGAGGGCGGAAAAGTTCTATTAGGAGGAAAAAGAGCAGCAAATTTTAATAAAGGTTATTTTTATGAACCTACAATATTTGATAATGTAAAAGACAACTTTACTGTTATGAAAGAAGAGCCATTCGGTCCAATAGTTCCAATCTTGACATTTAAAAGTTTCGATGAAGTAATGAAAAGAGCAAATAATAACGATTTAGGATTATGTAGTTACGTTTATACAACGGATCTTAAAAAGGCCAATGAAGCATCAGAAATACTAGAAACAGGTTGTGTAGCAGTTAATACCCCTGCTGTGGCTGTTGCAGAGGCTCCTTTTGGAGGAATAAAGCAAACTGGTTACGGAAGAGAAGGTGGCTCAATGGCTATCAAAGATTATTTAAATATTAAATACACTCATTTTGGTATTTCTTACGAATAAGAGATTTTAAATCTAGGGACGATGTATTTTTATGTTTATATGCTCATATCCAGGGGCAATAAACCCGTTTCTTATGTAGGATATACAAATAATATTAAAAAAAGAATCAAACTTCATAACTCAGGAAAAGGTGCTAAATTTACTAGAGGGAGAAAATGGACTTTAATTTATAAAGAAAAATATAACTCAAAAAAAGAAGCAATTTCTAGAGAATATTATATAAAGAATACTAGACCACTTAGAGAAAAAATTAAAAAAAAATATTCGTGAAAATAGCAATTTTACTACCATATAAGGAAAATTTTTCTCCAGAATATCCTGGCGCTGTGTCATTATTTGTTAATGAAACTAGTAAGATTAGCAGATACAAAAAAAATATTATCGTATTTGGAAACACTGAATTTAAAAAAAAATTTAAATTAAAATACGTTAATATTGATTTAAAAAAAAATTTTTTAACCAGCCAAACAAAAAACTATGTTAATAAATTTTTAAGAGTTAAAAAAAGATTTAATATTTCAATAATTGAAGTACATAATAGACCTAGTTACATTAATCAACTTAGTAAAAAAGTAGGAAAAACAGTTTTATCTTTATATTTTCACAATGACCCACTATCTATGGATGGCTCTAAAACTATTGAAGAGAGAAAAAAATTACTTAAAACTTGTTATAAAATAATTTTCAATAGCAATTGGTCAAAAAAAAGATTTTTAGAAGGCCTAGAAAATAAATTTGTTAATAGTAATAAATTAGTTGTATTCTTTCAGTCAGCTAATAGAAAAAATCGATCAATTCTAAAAAAGAAAAAAAATTGGATAACCTTTGTTGGTAAATTAAATAAAGCGAAGGGTTATGATGTTTTTGCAGCGGCAATAAAAAATATTTTAAACAAATATCCAAATTGGAAAGCGAAAATTATTGGAGATGAGAAAAGAGAAAAAATAGTTTTAAAACACAAAAATATTAATGTATTGGGTTTTCTAAATCATGATAAAGTTCTTAAAATTTTTGAACAATCAAGCATAGCTGTAGCATGTTCCAGATGGGAGGAGCCTTTTGGAAGAACCAGTTTGGAAGCTTCAGCAAATGGTTGTGCTGTGATAATTACTAACAAAGGTGGATTACCAGAAACTATAACTAATGCAAAAATTTTAGAACATTTGAGCATAAAAAATTTAGAAAAAGTAATATCAAATTTAATTAAAGATAATGTTGAAAGAAAAAAATTACAAACTTTATCACTAAATAATTTTTATTTAACTCACTCCTTTGTAGCTAAGATGATTGACGACTACAGAGATGAAAAACTTCAAATCTATAATTTTAATACTCCTAAAAATAAAAGAACTTTAAGAATTCTCCACATAACAAATTTTAATGAGAGATTAGATGGACGATTATTTTTTAATACTGGAAGACGGATAAATAATGGATTTATTAGACAAGGTCACAGTGTTTTAGGTTTTAGTGACAGAGATATACAAAAATATTATAAATCTATAAATGATTACAAAGGTGCAAAAACTTTAAATGATAAATTAAAAAAAACTTGCTACAATTATAAACCTGATTTAATAATTTTAGGACATGCAGACCTAATTTCTAAAGATCAAATTTCAGAACTAAGATATGATTATCCAAATACGAGATTTGGACAGTGGTTTTTAGACCCTTTAAATAAAAAAGGTCCAGATTATTTTCGGAATAAAGAGAGAATCCTCGATAAAGCAAATGTTGTAGACGCTACTTTTTTAACAACAAGTCCAGATGTTTTGAATTTTTTAGATAACGAAAGTAGTTTTTTTATTCCTAATCCATGTGACAGTTCTTTTGAGACACTAAATAATTACAATAAACCTTGTAATGTTGACGTTTTTTTTGCACTCAGTCACGGCGTTCATAGAGGAGTTCTTAAATCAGGAAAAATTGATGATAGGATTACTTTTTTAAAAAACCTGCAAAATAAAACACCTAATATTAAATTTGATATTTATGGAATAGATAAAGTTCAACCTATTTGGGCAGATCATTATTTTAAGACAATAGCTAATGCAAAAATGGGTTTAAATCTTAGTAGGGGTGATGCAATAAAATATTACAGTAGTGATAGAATAACTCAAATTATTGGGAATGGATTAGTTTGTCTTATTGATGAAAAAACAAAATATCAAAATTTTTTCGATAATAATGAAATGGTTTTTTATAAATCTATTAACGATTTATCTGAAAAGATAATAAGGATTGCCTCTGATGAGAAACTAAGAAAAAATATTGCAAGAAAAGGTAAGCTTAAGTATATGAAATATTTTAATTCTGATATAATATCAAATTATATTATCAACAAAACACTTGGTCTTAAAGATAATAACAAATATTTATGGGAAAAATAAAAAAAGCTTTAATTACAGGTATTACTGGTCAAGATGGCTCTTACTTAGCTGAATTTCTTTTAAAAAAAAAATATAAAGTTTATGGATTTATTAGAAGAGTAGCTCTCGAAGATGAAGCGCATAGACTTTGGAGAATAAGACACTTATTAAAAAAGATTGATTTAACTAGCGCCTCATTAGAAAGTTATGCAAGTATTGTTAAAATTATACAAAAAATAAAACCAGATGAAGTCTATCATTTAGCAGCACAAAGCTATGTTAGCTATTCTTTCCAAGATGAATTTTCAACACTTAATACTAATATTAATGGTACACATTTTATTTTATCAGCAATTAAAGAATTTTCTCCTAAATCAAAATTCTATTTTGCTGCCTCATCAGAAATGTTTGGTAAAGTAGTTAAGACACCTCAAAACGAACAAACTCCATTTTATCCAAGGTCTTCGTACGGTATTTCAAAAGTTGCTGGTTTTGATTTAACAAGGAATTATAGAGAAGCCTATAATTTATTTGCATGCTCTGGCATTTTATTTAATCACGAATCTCCAAGAAGAGGGTTTGAATTTGTAACTAGAAAGATTTCTTTTGCAGTTGCTAAAATCAAACTCGGGCTACAAAAAAATCTATATTTAGGAAATTTAAATGCAAAGAGAGATTGGGGTCATGCACATGATTACATCAAAGCAATGTGGCTAATGTTGCAAAAGAAGAGCCCGACCGATTATGTGGTGGGAACTGGGAAAACTTATTCAGTAAAAGAATTTGTTAAAATTGCATTTGGTCATGTAGGACTTAATTATAAAGATTATGTTAAAAAAGATAAAAGATTGTTTAGACCCGCTGAAGTTGATTTATTAAAAGCTGACTTTTCTAAAGCAAAAAAAGAACTAAAGTGGAAGCCAGAAACTTCATTTAAAGAGCTAGTTATTAATATGGTTGAATCAGATTTGAATTTTGTAAAAAACCATTACAAAAATGAATAACTATTTATTTTTTAGAACAGATAGAATTGGTGATTTTTTAGTAAGCGCAATACTTTTGAAAGCTATAAAACGGAATGATAAAAAAGCCCATATATCTGTTGTGGCATCAAGCAAAAACTATTTTTTTATTAATACTTTAGATTTTATAGACGAAGTTTTTTTGTATCCAGATAATTTTTTAAAAAAAATCTTTTTTTTTATTAAGTTACGAAAAAAAAAATATGGGCTAATATGTGCGCTCGATGGAAAAAAAAGATCAATTTATTTTTCTTTTTTTTTAAAATCAAAAGTAAAAATTTTAATGACCACAAAAAAAATATTCAAAAAACTATTGAAATATTTTTTTTCAAAGATTTATTTGTTTGATGAAAGTAAAAATAAACTAGAAGAAATAAAAGATGTTTTAAGCTTATTAAAGATGTCATTTGATAAAAATGATATAAGCTTTTTAAAAGAAAAAAAGATAAACTTAAAAAAAATTAACTTATTACATGATTTTATAATATTCCATTTCGATGAAAAATGGATATATGGGCAATATATAAATAAATATAAATCTATTGAGCCAAGTTTAGAAAATCTAGAAGAGTTTATTTACAATTTAACTGAAAAAACTAAAAAAAATTTAATAATAACCACAGGCATGATTGATAATGATTTAATTAAAAAATTATTATTATCTTTTAACAAAGAAAATGACAAATTATATACTAAAGGTTTTAAGGATAAGTTGATTCAAATATATATAAATATTGATTTTTTTGAGTTGGAATATTTAATTAAAAACTCTCTTTTCTTAATTGGGTGCCATGGTGCTTCAACACATCTAGCAAGTGCACATGGTATTAAAATTTATGATATTTTTGACTTATCCCAAAAGAATTTTTACCACAAATGGATAAATCATATAGAAAATTATTCATATTTTTATAGGGAAAATTTTTCTGATTTAAGTAGAAAAATATTAAACAGGATATGAAATTTTTAGAGAAATATAATAATAAAAAAAATATAAGGTTTTTTTCCTTCAAAGAAACATTAAGTATATGTCTATATAGAAAGTTAAAAAATATTGTAGAAACTGGCACATCTAGAGGAAAAGTAAAATTTTTTTTTTTTAGAAAATATAATTGGAAAGATGGTATGAGCACGATTATGTTTGCTGAATATGCAAAATTTATTAATGGAAAATTGCATACATGTGATATTTCGAAAGAAAATATTGAAAATGCAAAAAAATTTACATCTAATTTTAAAAATTTCATAAATTATTACACTGATGATAGTGTAAATTTTTTAAATAATTTCAATGAAACGATCGACTTATTGTATCTTGATTCTTTTGATGGACACGACAAAGATAAAGCATCCGAGCATCAATTAAAAGAAGCTAAAGCTTCAATAGATAATTTAAGTTCGAATGCATTAATTTTGCTTGATGATAAAGGTGCTAAGACAAATTTATCAATAGACTTTTATAAGAAGAATGGGTTTAAAACTATTCTTGAAACAGAAAATCAAATTTTATTTTCAAAAATATGATAATGATTATTAAAATATAATTTATAAATTATGAAAATTTATTACGGAAAAGCAGTATATGGTAAGGAAGAAGTGCAAGCTTCTTTAAATGTTTTAAAAAAAAAATCATTATCATTAATAGATGGACCATCAGTAAAAAAATTAGAAAAATTGATCGCTAAAACTTTTGGCAAAAAATACGGTTTGATGGTTAATTCTGGATCATCGGCTAATTTATTAGCTTTAGCTTCAATGGAATTAAAAAAAGGAAGTGAAGTTATAACTCCAACTTTAACTTTTTCAACCACTGTAGCACCATTGTACCAGCTTGGACTTATTCCTCATTTTATTGATGTTGGAAAAAATAATTTTGTTGCAAATATTGATCAAATTAAAAAAGCAATTAATAAAAAAACAAAAGCTATTATAATTCCAAATCTCCTTGGAAATGTTCCTGATTGGAAAAAGATTAAAAATATTTCAAAAAAATATAATTTAAGAATAATTGAAGACTCAGCAGATACTATTGGTTACAAATTAAATAATAAAAACTTTGGAAAATATTCCGATATAACTACAAATAGCATGTATGCTTCTCATATTATAACTGGCGCTGGTTTTGGAGGTATGGTTTGTTTTAACGACAAGAAATTGTATGAAAGAGCAAAACTATTGAGAGGTTGGGGGAGGTCTTCTGCGGTATTTAATGAGTCAGAGGGTATTAACAAAAGATTTAATACAAAGGTTGATGGGATACCTTATGATGGAAAATATATATTTCATGATATTGGTTATAATTTTTTACCTTCTGAGATTTCAGCAGCATTTGCACTTGAACAACTTAAAAAGCTTCCAAAAAATATAAATATTAGGATTAATAATTTTGAAAAGTTAAAAGTTTTTTTTAATAATTATCCTCATTTGTTTGAATTGCCCAATCAACTTAAGGGTTTAAAGACACCCTGGCTTGCATATCCAATAATTCTAAAAGACAAATCAGGTATTAATCGTCAAAAACTTCAAATTTTTCTTGAAAAAAAAGGTATACAAACTCGAACAATTTTTACGGGAAATATCTTAAGGCAACCTATTATGAAAAAAAAGTTTTATAAAAAAGTTAAAAATGCTGAAATTAATAGCAATAAGATAATGAAAAACGGAATACTAATTGGCTGTCACCATGGTCTAGGAAACAAAGATCTTGATTATATTATAAAAAATTTAAAAATATTTATAGATAGAATTAATTGACTAAATATTTAATTTAATATCATTTAATCTTTTAAAAGATTTTTTTCCTAATATTGAACTATATAACCCATTCCATCTATAATGATATTTAATTATTTTATTATTGTTAGTTGCTTTATAGTACATAATTCTTAACAATAGTCTGATAATTATTGGCATAAAATAGATCGTTGCAAAAATTTTTCCGTAATGCTTTTTAAAAAAATAATATTTTGACCAAATAAAATGCCAACCATATAAATAAATTAATTGTTTTTCCTCTTTTGAACTTGAAACACCAACCGCTTTTCCTTTTTCATGAAAAACTTTGACTTTATTCAATTGAAATGCATTGTAACCATTTTTTCTAGCCCTTTTCGTATAATCTGTTTCCTCCCAATAAAGAAATATATTTGGATCAAATCCTTTGTTCTTTATAAAATTCATTTTATTAAAAAAAATTGTTGATCCGTGTACATTATGTATTTTTTTAATATCGTATTTTAAATTTGTTTGATAGTGTCCGCTTTTAGGAGCTTTAATATAATGTGGACCTATAACTGAAAATTTTTCTTTTAAATTTTCTGCATAATTGTAAAAAGTAATTAATGCTTTTTTGTTAATGCCTTTTACATCTGGTTGCACAACAAAAAAATATTTCGTATTAATCTTTTTTGAAGCATAATTAATTGATGACCCATAACCCATATTCTTTTTAAAATAAATTCTTATATTTTTGTTTTTTTTAAAAATTTTTTTCAGCTCAAAATCTTTCGAATTATCAATAATTAAAATTGGTGAGTTTTTTGGTATTTTTTTAACAAATCTAATGAGTTTAGTTGAACTGTTGTAAGAAATTAGTACTATAGATATTTGTTTAAGTTTTTTTATCATATTTTTATTTTACTTAAGGCGTTATTTTTGAATAAATTAGCATCTTTAATATATCTTCTAACCATTTCAGAAGATTTATGTCCTGTCATTGCCATGATGCTTCTTTCTTCGGCGCCAGCTTCAGCCGCTGACGTAGCAAATCCTGATCTTAAACTATGCCCTGAATAATTTTTATTATCAACTCCAGCCTTTGTTAGATATTCCTTTATAATCAATGCAACAGATTGATCTGTTAACCTAATATTTGTCAAATTAACTCCTTTTGAGAATCTAACAAAAATAGGACCTTTTTTAATTTTTGATATATTTAACCAATTTTTTAGGTTTTTGACTGGGCAATATAAATAATTTTCAAAGTGGGGGATGCCTTTCGTAAAACCTTCGCCAAATTGATCTGTTTTTGATCTTTTGATATTAATTTTAACACCTTCAAATACAAAATCTAAATCTTCTAAATTTAAGGAAACAAGCTCATTCCTCCTAAATCCGCCTGCAAATCCTAAAAGTAAGAGTGCTTTATTTCTTAATTTTTTTAGATCTGGTTCTTCCTGTTTATTTATTACATCAATAATTACTTTTAAGTCATTGATTAATAAAGGTTTTTTTCCATTTTGACTTATGCCCTTAAGTCTTTTGATTCCCATAAAATTTTCTACAATTATTGGATGTTTTGTATCTAAGTAATGTCCTTTCATTTTATGTATTACGCCTATAGAGACAAGTCTTCTTTTAATTGTACTTGTTCTCACATTCTTGCTAGAGAGATAAGTCAAATATAAAGATACTATTTTTGGTTCTGTTGGTAAGCTTTTAAATCCATTTTTAATACAGAATAATGTAAAATCCTCAAAATCAGATTTATAAGCTCTGACTGTATTCACAGACTTAGAATTCTTCAAATTTTTTAATGTTTCATCTTGTAGCTTCTTGATGTCGGTAATTATTTCGCCCATATTTTTTCTTAATTACTATTGATAACCATTAATTATCGTTAGTAATATATCAAGTGAAAGTTGCTGTCAACAGGTATAATTTAGATAATAATGATAAAGTTTATACTTCCAATTACTGTGTTCATCGGTCTGGTATTTGGGATTTCGTACTTCTGGACTAATTCAAACACCGAAGGAAGAAAGAAAATTGCTTTAGGGCTGCTGACGGCTATATTATTAAGCGTAGTAATAACAATTTATTTAATTATAGACTAATGAAGCTCAAAGGAACTAAGTTTCAGCTAAAAGTATGGAATTATTTAAAGAAAATACCTCGTGGGAAGGTAAAAACCTACTCTGAAGTGGCTAAATTGATAGGAAGTCCGCTTGCTGTGCGCGCTGTAGCTAATGCGATAGGAAAAAACCCTTTAGCTCCTCAAATTCCTTGCCATAGAGTGATCAGATCAGATGGATCCTTAGGCGGATATTCTGGCAAAGGAGGTATAAAAACTAAGAGATTGTTGCTAAAAAAAGAGGGTGTAACGATCTAGAATTGTTATTATACGGGCGATTTGGTTAATTACCCCCTATTTTGTTGTTATTTTTTATCATACACTAATAAGTTGCACTCTAAAAATCATAAAACCAAAAAAAACGCTATCTATGGCCGTTTAAACGCTATATTCCCATAAGTCATTGCTGCTATAATTGTTGCTATATTTGATAAATTGAGCGCTTTAGAATTGGCTATATACTTGGTTTTTAAAGCACTTTAGTGATAATTAAAACCTTTTCTTACATGAAAACCTTAATTTTATTACTTTTTTTTGTGATATCTCACCTTCTAACTTTTTTTTTAGGGTTAAATAATCATTATTTATCAATGTTTATGTCATTTATAAGATTATAAAGACAATACTATTTACCCTTTTATGAATATATTGCTTTAAGAATGTAATGTAAGTTATTGTATTTATTGAAAATATTTAATACTTAAAAATACTACAATTGGAACTGTAATAAATGACATTAGAGTTGAAGTTACAATAACGCTAGCAACACTATCTACAACTCTCCTCTTTGAATACATAGATCCAACTAAATAAGTTAAAACTGCGCTAGGCATTGATGATTGAATTAAAAGAACGCCAGCTTTAAATCCATCTAAACTTAAATATTTGATTAAAGCATATCCGATAATAGGGCCTATAATAACTCTAGATGCTCCTAATATAGAAGCATGCGCCCAGGAAACGACTTTGAGTCTCGACAATGCGATTCCTAAAGACATCAAAACTAAAAAAATAGTAGCATAGGTGAGAAGGAAAGTTGTGTTCTCAATATAACCTGGTACTTCCCATTCAAAATACAAAAATATGACAGATACTATAATTCCGTAAATCGGCATATTTTTAATTAAGATATCAAGAGAAAAGCTTTTCTTGGCTAAAAGAACTCCTAAGGTGAAGTGAAGCAATATAATTACAGAAGCAATTGCGGAGGCAACTCCTAGACCAGCTGTACCATAGGCAAATAGACATATAGGAATACCCATGTTTCCTGTATTAGGTAAAATAAGCGGTGGTAGTTCACTAATAAAATCTTTTTTTAATATTAATAAAAGTAAAATTCCTACAATCGAAAACCCGCCTATTATAACCAAAGCGTATATGAAATATTCAGTGAAAACAGCTAGGGTTACACCAGTAGTGGCAATTGTATAAAAAATCATAGCAGGCGTTCCTACATTGCCTGCAAAATTAGTAATAAAATCAGTGTTAAATTTTGGATCTTTTTTTCCTATGAAATAACCTACCCCTATTACGAAGAATACTGGGAATAAAACGTCTATAAGTTTTAAGTAGAGCTCCATTAAGCTCTTACATCAGATTTTCTAAGTTTTCTCAACTTTTTAGTATTGTAGTTAATAGCAAGTTCAAATTCCATTAACCTTTTGTGAATAGATCTTAATTCAGTAATTCTGGTCCAATTATATAAAAATACAGAAAAAGCGTCTTTTACCTCACCAAAAGCATTAACTACTTGCATCATCACACCTAGTGTAAAAGCAGCAGTAAATAGTCCAGGTGCCATTATTAAGAATGGCACTATTACAAATAATTGTCTGTACCAAATAGCCCATAAATCAAAATAACCATAATGAAGAAAAAGCTTATGGTAATTAAATTTTATACCTGTAAATAATTGCAATATTGTTGGGGCTTGGACATAGTTTTTTCTATCATCTTCACCATAAACTAGTTCCTTTCTAAAAGCGGCTTCTACTTTTTGATTGTTGTACTCAAGCCCTGGGAGTTTAATACCAACCAACCAACTAATTAAAATACCTCCTAAGCTCAATGTAAGTGCCACCCAAACTAAAGACCCTGAAACATCATTTAAGAAAGGAACAGTTACATTAGAAGACAAAACATATAAAATTGGAATAAACGCGATTAAAGTCATTAAAGCTTTAACAACTTGTAAACCAATAGACTCGACGATTTTAGCAAAATTCATACAGTCCTCTTGAATACGCTGAGAAGAGCCTTCAACTCTTGCTTCAGTGGCTCGCCAGTAAGGCATGTATGAGAATGTTATAGCTTCACGCCATCTAAATGCCCAAAGTCTAGTAAACCAGTTTGTGAAAGCAAAGATGGTTACGTATGGCAATGCAATATATAAAAATTTTTTAATTGAGCTCCAAAATTCAGAGATATCTCTATCTTCTGCTGTTTGGAGAATATCGTAAAAATCTTTGTACCAACTGTTGAATAATACGTCTAAATAAGTTTGCAAAACAAGCAGTGAAATTATAAAAAAACCACCACCGTAAGACCACAAATACCATTTTTTATCTTTAAAAAAACTACGCCACATAATTTAATTCTTAAGAAAATTATCAGCGTATGATTTAATTACAAATTCTTTTTTCTTAGGTTCAATGACAGTATATGAAATATTGTTATTTTCTGCGTATTCTATAGCTTTTTCTTTAGAGGGGAATTTTAATATTACCTCTTCTAAAGTATCTGTTGAGGTTTCCCAGCCCATTAATGGATTGATAGAAGGATCTTTTGTCTCAAACTCTAAAAACCATTTTTTGAGTTTTCCCCTACCCGATTGCATCGCAGTTTTTGTTGGTATGTAAATTTTAGCTTTTTTCATTTTTAATGGTCGGGGCGGCAGGATTTGAACCTGCGACCCTCTGGTCCCAAACCAGATGCGCTACCAGGCTGCGCTACGCCCCGATTGAATGTTTTATAGGTTAATTATGCCTATTTGGCAATTGAAAGATAATCGCTATAGAAGTAAAAAGCTTTTATGATCCAATATATTACGAAACCATTTAAAGAGTTTTTCAAACTAGAAGCCTCTTCGGGAATTATGCTTCTTTTAGCTGCAGTGCTAGCTTTAATCATAAGTAACGGTTCTTACAGCAATGAGTATTTTTCAATATTAAAAAAATATATAACTTTAGGCACTGAAAATTTTGGTCTAAAATTAAGTGTCTTACATTGGATCAATGATGTCTTGATGGCAATATTCTTCTTTTTTGTATCACTAGAAATAAAAAGAGAGTTTTTACAAGGTGAATTATCAAATCCAAAACAGGCTTTACTTCCTATAATTGGAGCGGTTGGAGGAATGGCGGTTCCTGCCTTTTTCTATATTATTGTAAATTATTCAGATAGTACCACTCTTAACGGATGGGCAATACCTTCAGCCACTGATATTGCTTTTTCACTAGGTGTGCTTTCTTTACTTGGAAAAAGAGTTCCTGTTTCTCTTAAAGTTTTTTTAACTGCTTTAGCGATTATTGACGATCTAGGTGCAATAGTTATTATTGCTTTTTTCTATTCAGGTAATATTCAAATCATTTATTTGCTTTTAATGTTAACTGCTATCATAATTTTAATTCTACTAAATAAATTTAAAGTAAACTTTTTTTTACCATACTTAATCGTCGGTATATTCTTATGGGATTTTACACATCAATCTGGTGTGCATGCTACGATAGCAGGAGTATTATTGGCACTTACTATACCTCATAATACCAAGGTAAATAAAAATTCTCTTCTATTAAAACTTGAACACGTGTTAGCGCCCTATGTAGCTTTCGGTATTATGCCAATTTTTGCATTTGCAAATGCTGGTGTTTCTTTAGAAGGTTTAACATTTACAACTTTATTAAATCCTGTGCCACTTGGTATTGTACTAGGACTTTTCTTTGGAAAACAAATTGGTGTCTTTGTTTTATCTTATTTATCAGTAAAATTAAAAATAGCAGATAAGCCTTCTGGTTCAACATGGCCAGCATTTTATGCAGTTTCAATTTTAACTGGGATTGGGTTTACAATGAGTTTATTTGTCGGAAACTTAGCTTTTGCTAACAATATGGAATATATGGATGGGGTTAAAATTGGAGTTTTGGCTGGTTCACTACTTTCAACGCTTTTTGGTTACTTTCTGTTATTATTATTTTCTAAAAAATGATTAATAATGAAATTATTAAAATTGCATCGAACACGTCATATGTTGGATTAAAAAATGATTATACATATAAATCATCAAAAAAAAATTCAATGTGCGGTGACTTAATAAAAGTAGAATTGATAGTAAAAAAATCAAAAATCAACTCAATGAGATACGAAACTGAGTCATGTATTTACTGTAATGCTTCTGCAAGCTTAATGTCGAAGCAAATAAGAGGGCTAAGCATTAGTAAGGTAAAAAAAGATTTGAATAAATTGAAATCCTTTTCTGTGGATCTGAAATCTTTTCAAATTCCAAATAAATTTAAGAAGTTTAAGTCATTATTTAAGAAAACTAATACAAATAGACTAAATTGTATTTTTTTACCCTTAGATGCCGTGTTAAAAGCTTTAAAATAATGAAAAAAGTAATTACCATAATATTAATAATGTTTAGTTTTTTTTCTAATGCAAATTCAAATTATGATCAGTTAGCTCATGAATTTTCATTTAATAGTATTGATGGAAAAACAATAAATTTAAAAGACTACAAAGAGAAAGTGATTGTAATTGTAAATGTAGCATCAAGATGTGGATTTACCAATCAATATGAAGATTTACAAAAATTATGGTCTAATTATCAAAATCAAAACTTAGTTGTGATAGGCGTTCCAACAAATAATTTTAAACAAGAACTAGGATCTAACAAAGAAATTAAAGATTTTTGCGAGACTAACTTTAATATAAATTTTCCAATGACGGAAAAAATTGATGTAATTGGGGATAATGCACATCCTTTTTATAAATGGGCAAAAGATAATTATGGAAAAGGTGCAATTCCAAAATGGAATTTTCATAAAATAATAATTGGAAAAGATGGTAAAGTTGCAGAAACTTTTACTTCAATAACCAATCCCTCATCTAAAAGATTTATAAATTTTATAAAAGATCAGATTAAAAGTTAACATTTAAACCATCAAAGGCTGGCATTATGTGTTTTGGTAATTTTTTTTTTAAATTAAAATAGTCCATATCTACATGTAAATTTGTTAAAATTGCCTTTTGTGGTTTTACTAATTCTATAAATGTTATTGCGTCATCAAAATTAAAATGTGAAGGATGTTTTTCCTTACGCAAACAATCAATTATTAAAAATTTTAAGTTTAAAAGCTTTTTAGAGACAGAATTACTTATTTTATTACAATCGCTGATATAAGCAACATCATCAAATCTGTAACCAGTAGATTTAATCATGCCATGTGTCACTTCAAAAGAATCTACGGATAATTGAGTGTCACCTTTTTTTATTAAGAATTTTTTTTTAATAATATTTGCCTTCATAATTGGTTTGTATCCATGTCTTTGAGAAAAACAAAAAGTATATTTATCTTTTAATTCTTTAATTGTTCTGTTAGAGCCGTAAACAGGTATTTTTTTTTTATTTTTCCAATAAAAAGGGCGCATCTCAAAAATTCCAGATGTTTGATCTGCGTGTTCATGGGTATAAATTATTGCGTCTAAAGATCTAATTTTATTACTTAAAAATTGAGGCTTTATGTCAGGTGAAGTGTCGATTAAAACTGAAAGATTGCCTTTTTGTATATGTGCGCAGCATCTTGTTCGAATATTTTTTGAGTTTTTTTTTAGTTTAGCAGAGTAATTTGTAATCCATGGTGAGCCTAGAGAGCTACCGCACCCTAATATTGTAAATTTATTCATTATTCTAATTTTCCAAATAAATTAAAAAAGTTTTTGGATGTTGTGTTAGATAGATCCTCAAAGGAAAGTCCTTTAATTTTTGAAAGAAATTTAACAGTGTGAATAATATAACTCGGTTCATTTGATTTTCCTCTTAAAGGAACAGGAGCTAAATATGGAGCGTCAGTTTCAACTAACATTCTATCAGCAGGTATTTCTTTAAATGTATTTGCTAAATCTTCAGATTTTTTAAATGTAACTACTCCACTTGCTGAGATGTAGGCTCCAAGATCAAGTAGTTTAAATGCAAAATCTTTTGAACCAGTAAAACAGTGAATTAAAACTTTAAAGTCTTTTTCAATCTTTTTTTTCTTTATTATTTCTAAAGTTTCTTTTTCTGCGCTTCTTGTGTGAACAATTATAGGTATCTGTAATTCTTGGGCTGCAGTAATGTGTTCTTCAAAACATTTAGTTTGATCATTTTTCTCAGAATAGTTGTAATAAAAATCTAAACCACTCTCACCTATTCCAATTATTTTTTTATCTGATTTAACTTTTTTAATTATATCTTTTGCTTTAATTTTATTATGATTTTTAGCTTCATGAGGATGAATACCATAAGTACCGTACACACATTTAAATTCTTGAATTATTTTCAAAATTTTATCAAAGTTTTTGTCCTCTGTTGAGATAGTTAATAAGTATTTTACGCCATCATTATTTGCCCTTTTTATTGTCTCTTTTAAAGAAAGGGACATAGGTTCATAATTTAAGTGGCAATGTGAATCAATTATCATCTTCAATTTTAGTAAATAGAATTTCTAGATTATTAAGTTCCTTATCATGATCAAATATATTTTCATCTTTTATTTTATCTAAGTTTATATTTTGATTAGAAATGTTCATCGCTCCGAGAACTTTATTTGTAGCAATAGGTATAATTGGATTTAATAAAATACTGATATTTTTAATTTGTTCCATTATTGTAAATAATATATTTTCCATTCGTTCAGGATCTTTTTTTTTTACAGCCCAAGGCTCGGAGTCATTAAAGTATTTATTTGCTTCAAAAGAAAAACCTACTACCATTTTAATATATTCATTTAAATCTTGATTATTCATTAAAGATTCTATTTTAGATAAATTGTTTTTGAGATTATCAATTAATTTTTTATCACATTCAATAAGCTTACTTTTATTGGGAATCCTATTGTTGCAATTTTTTTTAATAAATGAAAAAACTCGTTGACAAAGATTTCCATAATTATTAGCTAAATCATTGTTAATACAGTTTTTTAAATTTACTAGAGAAATTGATCCATCATTTCCTAAAGAAACCTCTTTAATCAAATAATATCTTAATTGGTCAATTCCATACTTATCTATGATTTCTATAGGATCTAAAATATTACCTAATGATTTTGACATTTTTTTATCATCAGAAAGAATCCAGCCATGCCCAAAAACTCTTTTAGGAAGAGGAAGTTTTGCTGCCATTAAAAATGCTGGCCAAAAAATAGCATGAAATCTTAATATATCTTTACCAATTATATGAATGTCTGCCGGCCAAAAATTTTTGTATTTAACGCTTGCTGTATCCGGATAATCTAAAGCGCTTATATAATTAGTTAGAGCATCTAACCAGACATAGATTACATGTTTGTTATCTTTAGGAACAGGTATACCCCAAGAAAATGAAGTTCTACTTATTGAGAGATCTCTTAAACCTTTTTTTACAAATTTCATAACCTCATTACGTCTCGATTCAGGTAAAATAAATTTTTTATTATCTTCGTAGAATTTAATAAGTTTGTCCTGCCATGAGGAGAGTTTAAAAAAATAAGATTCTTCTTCTACCCATTCTACAGTTGAGCCTGAGGATTTTGATATTTTTTTTCCATTGTTTTCTTCGACCTCATCTTCTTCGTAAAAAGCCTCGTCGGAAACTGAATACCAACCACTGTATTTGTCTAAATAAATATCACCTGAATCAGCCAACTTACTCCAAATATCAATAACAGATTTGTGATGTCTAATTTCTGTGGTTCTAATGAAATCATCATTAGTTAAATTTAATGTTTTCGTAAGCGATCTAAAAGTTTCAGATAATTCATCGCAAAAAATCTTTGGATCTTTATTTTTTTTTTTAGCTTCTTTTTCAATTTTTTGACCATGTTCATCTGTTCCTGTTAAAAATAAAACGTTGTAACCTTCAAGTCTTTTAAAACGGGCAAAAATGTCAGCTACTATACTTGAGTAGGCATGACCCATGTGTGGTTTACCAGAGGGATAATATATAGGTGTTGTTATATAAAAATTTTTAGCCATAGTTTAATTTGTTGTTAATAGCATTTATTAACGAATTTTGATTAAGATTGAAAGTCAAGTATTTATTTAAATTATCTAGCACAAAACTTTTTAATTCATAAACTTTATCATTTTTAAGAATATCTTGGTCTTTTAAATTTCTAAAATAGAAGTCCGACAAATAAAAAATTATATCTATAAACAATATTTCTTTATTTTTCTTATGCAAACTTAACAATTTTGATAGATTATCAGTGAAATTATCTGTTAGAGATATATTATATTCATCAAAAGCATAGTTGAATTTTACAAAATTGCCTGGCGTTAATTTAGATTGTTCAGGGTCTAAAACAGTATCAATATTATAAAATTTAATTAGTTCTTTAATAATTTTAACTCTTTCATTTTCGTTTTGAATAATTTTGATGTCTAAAGATCTTGATTTAATTGTATCTAATATTGGCTTAGTTTTATTATTAATAAGTATGAAATAATTTTTTTTACTTGGTTCCTCAATAACTTTCAGTAATGCATTAAGACTGTTAGTATTGAAAAGTTCGATATCATCTAAAACTATAAATCTATTGCTATCAATCAGTGATGATTGCTGAATAACAGATTTTAGATTTCTAATATCTTCAACTTTTAACGATTTAAAATCAGATCCTTTTACATATAGTATGTTTTGGAAAATATCCTCTCTAAATTTTTTGTAAAAAACAGAAGCATCAGATAAAGTATATTTTGATCTATTATAGTTTTGACCATCAAATATTGAAAAGAGAAAATGATTAATTAAAGTTGATTTTCCGGTCCCTTTCAATCCTGATAGCATTAAAACTTTAGGTAATTTATCTTTTGAATATATTGATGATAAAAAATTAAAATTTTCTTCTAAACCAAACAATTTTAAAGAATTTTTCGGGTTAAAATATTTAGGGTAATCCATTAAATATTTAGATATTTCTTTACTATATTAAAAATCTTTTTTTCTAACACTCCATCATTAGAAGAAGAGTCCAAAACAAAATAATTTTTTTTATTTTTTGCAATTTTCAAGAATGATTTTTGAGCTTTAGTGTAAAAAGATTGTGCGAAATTATCATATCTATTTTTGGATTTTCTTTTTTTAAGTCTAATTTTTGAAGATTTAGCAGAAACTTTTAAAATAAAAACTAAATTAGGTTTTATTTTACCTAAAATTTTTTTATGAATATTATTAATAAATTTTATATCTATTTTTTTTCCATAGACTTGGTAAGCCAAGGTAGAATCGGTAAATCTATCACAAATCACAACTTGTTTTTTAAAAAGAGCAGGTTTAATTTTATTTATAATGTGCTCATTTCTTGCAGCTAAATATAATAATGTGTCTGTGTACTTATCAAATTTATCTTTTGTGTTTTTGTTAAAATAGTCTTTTAAAATTAAATTTCTTATCAATTCTGAGCTTTTTGTGCCGCCAGGTTCTCTTGTTAATATAGACTTAATTTTATTTTTTTTTAATTTATTAAAAAGTTTTTTACTTTGATAAGATTTTCCGCAGCCTTCGACTCCTTCAAAGACTATAAAAAAAGGTTTTTTTTTAAACATCTCCCCAAATCAAATAATTCAGAGAAGTTAGAAGGCTTTTAAAGAAATTAACTTTTTTAACATCTTCCGCTGCATATAAGGGAATTTCTTTAATTATATTATCTTTCTGAGTAACTATAATCTTTGCTATTTCATTATCTTTATAAATTGGTGCTTGAATAGGTCCTTTGTAATCTAATGAAACATTTAAGTATCTAATATCTTTCTTATTAATTGTAACGTAAAAATCTTCTTCAGTAGCTGCTTTAACCTTAGGTTTAACTCCTAGCCATGTATCTATCTCAAAAATAGTCTCATCTTTCTTTGAAATCTCAAAAGTATTTGTGTTTCTATATCCCCAGTTTAATAATTTTAAAGACTGTGAGCTTCTTAAATTTTTAGTTTCAAAACCTGATGCTACAGCAATCATTCTTCTTTCATTTTTTTTCATTGAGCTAGCTAAAGAGTATTTTTCAACAGCTAAATAACCTGTTTTTACACCATCAACACCTACATTTTTATATAATAATGGATTACGATTTCCTTGCTTTATGGGTTCGCCACCAGTTCTATCCCAGGTAAAAGTTTTTTCTGCAAATAATTCGTAGTAATTAGGATAGTTCTTTATTAAATATTTAGACATCAACGCTATGTCTCTTACTGTAGATATATTGTCCGGATCATTAATCCCTGAAGAGTTTGTAAAATTAGTAGATGTCATGCCAATCTCACCTGCTTTCTCATTCATCATATCTGCAAAGTTTTGTTCTGATCCTGCTATTCCCTCTGCAAGGGCGACACATGCATCATTACCGGAAGCAATAATTATTCCCTTAAGAAGATTTTCAACAGAAACTTGATCATTAATCATAATGAACATTGATGAATACCCAGCTTGAGATAACCTCCAAGCATTTTCAGAAACTGTAAATTGATCATCTAAAGATAGTTTGTTTGCTTTGATTAAATCAAAAGCTATTATTGCAGTCATAATCTTGGTCATTGAAGCAGGATAAATTTGTGCATCAGAGTCTAACTCAAATAAAATTTTATCCGAGTGATAATCAACTAATATTCCTGTTCTAGCCTGAATGTTTGGATTTGAAAAAAGTTTAGTTGTTAAACTGATTAACAATAATAATGTTAGTAAAATTTTATTCATTAAAGAAAATATCTAGTTCTTCGAATCCAAAAGTTTTCAGTAGAATGTAATCATTTTTAACAGAATTAATAGAGCTATAAGGTCCTGATATTACTAAATTTTCCTTATTATTACTCTTTTTAATTCTTAATTTATTAATATTAAATTCTGGCACATCCTTGGTGATTCTTTGTTTCAAAAAATTTGCTGTATCGACGGAGTAAAAAGAACCTAAGAGAATATAGATCTGCTCTGAGGTTTTATAATCTTTTAGACTTTTTTCTTTAGAAATATTTGATATTTGAATATTTTCTACAGGTGCTTTTGAGGAAATTTTTTTTTCTTCATTAAAGGTTTTAGCTTCTTTAGCTACAAATGATTTATTTTTTTTAACTTCTAAAATCTCTAATAATGGAAAATTTTTATCTAATTCTAGCTTTTCTGCTACAGCTTCTGTAATAAGTACTTTGTAAAATTCCGGATATCTTATTCTTTTTATATTTTTTAAAACCAAACTTTTCTTGTTATTTGGATTTGAGATTTTTATTAAAGTACCAGTTTTTAGATTTTGATGAGAAATTTGTAAATTATCATTATTCATTTTGCTTTTAATAACCTTTTCATTAAAATCAAATTCATTATAAATATAAGCAAAACCATTTGCAGCGTATGGTTCTTTTTTATTTAGAGTTATTAGCTGTGGTGAACAAGCAGATAAAATAAACAATAGGATAATTGTTTTATATTTCATTTTCAAATCTTTCTTTGAGAGTGCAAACTGCTAATGAAAACCTTAGAGACCTATTCCAATTTAAAATTTTTTCATAATTATCAAATATTAAATAAGCTGGAGAAAGAGTTTCTGCTCCAGGTATAATATCTTTATCAGGAATTATAATCGCGGTAGATAAATTATCTTTGATGTTTAATTTATCAAAATCTTTAATATATTTTTTTAGAAAGTTAATTTTTCTTTTATTTTTAATATTTCTAGCTGAAGAATTTAAATATTTTTTTGGAATATTATCTTTAAGTTCAATCTTAAAAAAACACGGCTGATTTTTCTTCCAACCAATTGTTTTTAAATAATTAGCGGCTGATGCAAATGAATCTTCAATATTTTTTAACTCTATTGTTTTATTATTGTTGTAATCTATAGCGTAATTTCTAATAGTCCTTGGCATAAATTGAAAATTGCCAAATGCACCAGCCCATGATCCGTATAAAATTTTTCTATCTATTATGTTGTTGTCTACTAACTTTAATAAAATTAGTAATTCTTTAGAAAAAAATTCACTTCTCCTTTTATCATAACTCAAAGTTGCCAGCGAAGAGACGATATCCATTTTTCCTAAATATTTTCCAAAATTAGTCTCTATACCCATTAAGGCTAGTAATAATTCTTTTTCTACTTGAAATTCTTTTTCAACAATATCAATTATTTTTTTATTTTTTTTATATATTTTTAGACCTTCTCTAACTTTACTCTTGGAAGATCTTTTTTTAATATATGTAAAAGTATCTTCATAAAATTCTGGTTGAAATCTATCATATTCAATCACTTTTGGTAAAAAAATAGCTTCAGCCATTATTTCATTTACAACTTTTTCTGAGATTCCAGAATTAATAGCTCTAGATTTAAATTTTATTTTCCATTCATTAAAATTAGTTGCTCCAAAAGCTTGATTAAAAATTAGAAAGATTAAAAAGATTAAATTTAGAAATAATTTGAACATTTGAATAATTATCATAATTAATAAGCATCAACTAGCAAAATTAAAGAGAGTTAATTATTGTTATTTAAGTACTTTGATAGTAATAAGAGACATAATTGTTTCAAGGAGAGGTGGCTGAGCGGTTGAAAGCACTGGTCTTGAAAACCAGCAACGGGGCAACTCGTTCGTGGGTTCGAATCCCACCCTCTCCGCCATCATAATTTAAATTTCTTAAATATTTTAGAAACTTCATTTTTATCAATATTTTCTTTAATAATGCCATGCTGATAATAATTAAGAATTACCTCATCTTCAAAATTCAGAAATTTATCTAATTCATCCAATAGCTGTTTATTAAACAAATCAATATTTTTATCAACAAAGGAACTTAACAATATATCCATTTCTTTGGTTCCTCTATAACCAGCTCTATAAATCAATTTTTTTTTAAATATTTCTAATTCATTATTCATTAAATTATATTATACCGAATTTAATCTATTAAATGAATAAAGATAATATTTTCGATAGTATCAGCACTCTAAAAGGCGTTGGACCGCAATTAAGTAAATATTTAAAAAAAAGAAAAATAGAAAAAATAAAGGATATAATTTTAAATCTCCCCTATTCTGAGACAGATAGGTCAAAAATAGTAAGATTAAATGAACTTGAAGTTGGAAACATTTGTTCAATTAAAGTAAAGGTAAAAAAACTAAATTTTCCTAGAATAAGAAATTTACCTAATAAAATAATTTGTGAGGATGAAACTGGAAAAATTGACATTGTTTATTTTAATAGCCGAGAAGGATATCTGAGAAAACTTTTTCCTTTAAATGAATGGGTCATCATAAGTGGAAAGATTAATTTTTTTAATAAAAAATATCAAATAACAAATCCTGATTATGTCACCACAATAGATAATCAAGATTATGTTGTTAAGAATATACCTAAGTACAATTTAACAAAAGGTATTAATGAAAAAAAATATAGATCAATAAGTGATAAAATCATATCGAATATTCCTGAAATAAATGACTGGCTTGATGATAAGTTTATTGAAAGAAATAATTTACTTAATTGGAGTCAAGCTATTAAAAATCTCCACTTGAATGAAAAAAGGGACAATAAATCAAAAAGTTACAGAAGAATAGTATTTGATGAAATTTGTGCAAATTTTTTATCTTTATCTGAAAATAGAAAACGAATTAGAAAAAGAAAAAAAGCAAAAATATTTGATAACCACAAAGTTGAGTATCTTATAAAAAAACTACCATTTAAATTAACCAATAGTCAAAATATAGTCCTAAAAGAAATTGATCAAGATTTACTTAGTAATAAAAGAATGTTTAGAATTATACAAGGTGATGTAGGGTCCGGTAAAACTATTGTTTCTCTTTTATCAATTTTTAATGTTACACAAAGCGGTTATCAAACTGCTTTAATGAGTCCAACTGAAATATTAGCGAAACAACATTATGAGTTATCAAAAAATATATTTGGAAATTTATTAAAAATTAGATTTTTAACTGGAAAAACTGAATACAAGGAAAGGAAAAATATTTTAAAAGATTTGAAAGATGGAAAGATTGATTTAATTATTGGAACACATTCATTGTTCCAAAAAAAAATTGAATTTAATAATTTAGGATTAACCGTGATAGATGAGCAACATAAATTTGGTGTAAAACAAAGAAGTGACTTAGCGAAAAAAGGTGGGAACAATTGTGATGTACTATTAATGTCTGCTACTCCAATTCCAAGAACTATGATGATGTCTCTCTATGGAGATATGGATATTTCTAAAATTAATGAAAAACCCGCTGAAAGAAAATCAATACAAACATTAAGCAAACCAGAAAAAAAAATAAATGAGCTATGGCCATCCATTAAAAGACAAATCGACTCTGGGAATCAGGTTTTCTGGGTATGTCCATTGATTGAGGAGTCCAGTTTTTTTGATTATTCATCAGCAAAAAAGAAATATGAGATAATTAATAAAAAATTTCCTAATAAGGTTGGACTTATACATGGATCACTAGATAAAGATGAAAAAGACAAAATATTAAATAAATTTCTTAATAGAGAAATTTTTATTTTAGTTTCAACGACTGTTATTGAAGTTGGCATAGATTTTCCTAATGCAAATTTAATAATTATTGAAAATGCTAATAAATTTGGTCTAGCTCAGTTACACCAATTACGAGGAAGAGTTGGTAGAGGTAAAAAACAAGGTGTATGTATTTTATTGTTCAAAGAGGGATTAAATAAAAATGCAATTAAGAGAATTAAGATATTAAAAGACTCAGACGACGGTTTCTTTATAGCTGAAGAAGATTTGAAATTAAGAGGGTTTGGTGATTTGATTGGATATCAGCAAAGTGGAATTAAAAATTTTAGATTTGCAGACCCCATACATCATGAAGATTTGTTTCAATTAGCGGAAAAATATATTCTCGATATTCGAGATGATATAAATGAAAAAAAATATTCTTTTCTTTTAAAGTTATTTGATAAAGCTGATATTATTAATATAGAGGAATTTTAATTTATATTTGTTGTCCCTGCAGAAACAATAAATTTTGATGCTTGTTCGAATGTAATATCAAGATAAATTAAATCTTTCTTAGGAACTAGTAAAAGAAAACCACTTGTAGGATTGGGTGTTGTTGGAACAAAAACATTTATTAAATCTTCTTTAATCTTTTCTTTAATTAAACCTTCATTTTCTTTGGTTGCAAATCCTAGAGCCCATACGCCCTTACGAGGATATTCTAATAATACAACACTTTTTTGTTTATTATCAGTTTTAGTGAAACTTTCAGTCATTTGACCAATTGCTGAATATATAGTTCTTAAAATGGGGATTTTTTTAAGTATATTGTTAAATAACTCAAAAAATTTTTTCCCCAAGAAAGAAAGTGATAACCATCCAATAAAGGTAATTATTATTAGTGCTATTAAAATCTCAACACCAGGAATATCAAACGGTAAGTAATTATTAGGATTAATTTCTTTTGGTATAAAATTGCTAGAAACTCTTATAATGAATAATGTTAAATATAATGTTATTCCAATTGGAATTAAAACAACAACACCCGCTATAAAATTATTTCTTATTTTTGCAAAAATTGATTTTTTTAATGACGGTTCAGACATTTATTAAGTATAGCTTGAATAAATAATAAAAACTATTATCAAAATAAAAATTGCAATTAGTATTTTATTATTTAAAATCATAAATCTAATATATGTATAACATAAATAGACGTAAATTTCTTGGCTATTTTGGCTCTGGATGCTGCTCTTTGCTTTTACCTTCTTGCTCCACTGTTCCAATTACTGAACGAAAGCAACTTAGTATAATTCCTGAATCTAAAATTAATGCACAAGCTGCTGCCGCATATGAACAGTTTAGAACTAAAACAAAATTAATTACTTCTGGATCTCAGTTAAATGAAATAAAAGAAATAGGTAAAAAAATGGAAGTTGCAGTTAGTGCTTTTTTTGTAAATCAAGGTAAAGAAGATCCGACCAGAAATTTTGGATGGGATTACGTTTTAGTAGATAATGACAAAGTTGTAAACGCATGGTGTATGCCTGGTGGTAAGATTGCTGTGTATACAGGTCTTCTTAAAGTAACAAAGAACACAAATGCTCTTTCAGTTGTTATGGGACATGAAATAGCTCATGCTGTTGCAAGACACTCAGTTGAAAGAATGAGTCACGCAATGACAATAAATTTAGGTACAACTGTTGCAGATATTTTTTTAGGTGGCGCAATTAGTAGGACAAGAAATACAGTGGGACAAAACACTGGTTTAGATATATTTCAATTAGGTATTATGAACCCATTCGGAAGAAAACAAGAAACAGAGGCAGATTATCTAGGTTTAATTTTTTCATCACTATCAGGATATGACATTAGAGAGTCAGTAAAACTTTGGGAACGTATGGCAGAAAAAAATAAAGGTAAGGAGCCTCCAGTATTTTTAAGTACGCATCCAAGTAGCAAAAAAAGAATTGAGAATTTAAATAACTGGATTAGTGAAGTTATAATTAAATACCCACCAATTAAAACATAATTGGTGAGCCCTGATGGACTCGAACCATCGACACCCTCCTTAAAAGGGAGGTGCTCTACCAACTGAGCTAAGGGCCCTTAAAGAAATTCTTTTATATACTTATAATAAAAATTTCAAATAATTAATTAAATAATTTTATATACTTTTTGTAAAAAGACTTAAATGTGCCCTCTTGTATATTTTTTCTTATTTCGCGCATAAATTGTTGATAAAAATTAATATTATGTAATGAAATAAGCATAGAAGCCATCATTTCATTGGATTTAATTAGATGATTTAAGTAACTTTTCGAATATTTATTCAAATCTCTTATAGTGCAGTTTTCATCTAAAGGTGTCTTGTCATTTTGGTACTGAGAATTTTTTAAATTTATTTTTCCTTCCCAAGTAAAAGCTAAACCTGTTCTGCCTGATCTTGTGGGCATTACGCAATCAAACATATCTATACCTTCGTTTACTGCACCCAAAATGTCTGAGGGAGTGCCTACACCCATTAAATATCTTGGCTTATTTTTTGGTAAATGTTTTACTGTTTCATTTAAGATTTGAAACATATCAGACTGTTTTTCACCCACAGCTAAGCCACCCATAGCGTATCCGTTAAAATCTATTTCAATTAATTTTTCTATACTCTCTAATCTTAGATCTTTAAATAAGCCCCCTTGTGTAATACCAAATAAAGCTTTTGATTTATCATTCCCAAACTCTATTTTGCTTCTTTCTGCCCATTTTGTAGATACATTTATTGCTTTAGATAAAGTTTTTTTATCTAAAGTTAATTTAGGACATTCATCAAGAACCATTAATATATCTGAATTAATACTTTTTTGAACTTGTATGCTTTTTTCTGGACTTAATATTATTTTTTTTCCATCTATGTGTGAAGAAAATATAGCTCCCAAATTTAAATCAATTTTATTAAACTTGGATAAAGACATTATTTGATAACCTCCCGAGTCAGTTAGAACAGGTTTGCTCCAATTCATAAAATTATGAATTCCATTAAATTGATCAAGTATTTCAATACCTGGTCTGAGTAAAAGATGATATGTATTGCCCAAAATAATTTGAGTATTTGTCCTTAAAATGTCATCGGTGAATACTCCTTTTACTGTTCCTTGAGTGCCAACAGGCATAAAAACTGGTGTATCAATTTCTCCTCTTGAAGTATTTATCTTACCTAAACGAGCTTTGTCATCTTGAGTGATTAACTCAAAAGAAAATTCTTTGTTGAACATTTAAACTATTTTGATTTTAAGGAAATTATTTTATCAGGATCTGGAACTGCACCGCTATTAGGTTCACCTTTTTTAATCATATCAATAAATTCCATTCCTTTTATTACTTTTCCAAAAGCAGAATATTGTCTATCTAAATGTGGTGCCGAGTCAAAACAAATAAAAAATTGACTATTAGCGCTATCAGGGTCTGCAGATCTAGCAGCAGATAAAATTCCTCTAGTGTGAGCTATATCGGTAAACTCAGCTTTTAAATTGGGTAAATCTGATCCCCCGGTTCCGGCTAAAGATAAATTAAAATCAGGACCGTTAGTATTACCAAACTTCACGTCACCAGTTTGTGCCATAAAACCATCTATTACCCTGTGAAAAACTACTCCATCATATTTTCCAGAGTCGGCTAATTCTTTAAATCGTTTTACGTGATTAGGTGCTTTTTCTGGATAAAGTTCTATCTCTACATCGCCGTATGTTAATTTTAAAATCATAATATTTGCTTTCGCAGATAAACTAGCTGATAAACTAAAAATTAGAATAAATAAATAAAAATATTTCCTCATTAAATTTTATTTTTTAACATTTTTACAGTTGATTTTGTCACAAATCGATTAATATCTCCTCCTAAACTTGCAATTTCTTTTACAAATTTAGAAGAAATAATTTGATTTTCTACATCTGACATTAAAAACATAGTTTCTATTTTCGAGTTAAGTTTTTTGTTCATTCCAGCTAATTGAAACTCGTACTCAAAATCTGAAACCGCCCTTAAGCCTCTGATTATAGTATTGGCTTTAAATTTTTTACAAAGATCTATTGTTAAATTATCAAAACTTATAATCTTAATTTTTTTTTTATTTAATTTTAAATCTTTAAATAGAGAATTATAAATTATATCTATCCTTTCATTAATGGAGAAATAATAATGCTTATTAACATTATCTGTTGTTGCTACAATAACTCTGTCAAATATATTTAATGATTTTTTTATAACATCAATATGACCAAAAGTTATAGGATCAAAAGTTCCTGGATAAATAGCTGTATTCATTTACTTTATATTATCTTCAATTTTAATAACAGAAACAACTTTTTCAGTTCCTTTTAAACTTTTTATCCGCACACCTTGTGTGTTTCTACCAGCAACTCTAATTTCTTTTACAGCACAACGCATAATGCTACCTTTATCGGTTGATAATATTATTTCATCGTTATCATTAACTACTAATGTTGAAGAGATGTTACCGTTTCTAGGAGAATTAATAATTCCTATTATACCTTTACCTCCTCTATTTGTGACTCTGTAATCAAGATATGATGAACGCTTACCATAACCATTTTCCGTAACTGATAAAATAAATTTGTCTACACCATTTTTAATTTTTTTATCTTTGCTAATTGTTTTGGCATCTATTTTTGTATTATCTAAAATTGAAAGAGAAATAACTTTATCTTTATCTTTGAGTTGTATTCCTTTTATTCCTTTTGAAGATCTGCCTTTAAACAATCTTAATTTTTTTGATTTGAATCTTATGCACTTTCCAAATTGAGTGCTTAACAAAATATCTTGATCATCTTTGCAAATTTTAACACCTATAATTTTATCGTCTTGATCTAATTTCATCGCTATTTTTCCACTATTATTAATATTGATAAAATCTTCTAAGGTATTTTTTCTTACATTTCCTTTTGATGTAGCAAAAACTACCATCAAATTTTTCCATTCCGCCTCATCTTCAGGCAAAGGCATTATAGAGCTAATAGAGTGATGACTTTTTAGGGGTAGAATATTAAATATAGATTTACCTTTAGAAGCCGCAGTACCTTCTGGTATTTTATGCGCTTTAATTTTATAGACTAATCCTTGCGTAGAGAAAAATAATACTGGCGTGTGAGTATTTGCAGTAAAAATTTGTACGACAAAGTCTTCATCCCTCGTAGAAATGCCAGTTTTTCCTTTTCCACCTCTTTTTTGAGCTTTAAGAGAACTCAATGGACTCCTCTTTATGTAACCTTGATTTGTAATACTTATAACCACAGACTCTTTTTGGATAGTCTCTTCAATATTATAATTAAGAACAGCATCAATAATTTGCGTCTTTCTCGGAGATGAAAATTTATCTTTTATATTTTCTAATTCTTTAACGATAAGTTTATAAAGTTCTTTTTTAGAATTTATTAATTTATTATATTCAACAATAAGCTCAGCTAATTTACTAATTTCATTTTCAATTTCACCTATTCCATATGCAGTAAGCTTTTGTAATCTTAATTCTAGAATTGCGTTTACTTGTTCATTCGATAATGAGTAACTTGTAATATTTTTCTTTTTTTCAATAAGTGATATTAGTTTCGTGCTTTTTTTAATTTTCCATTTTTTTGATATTAAGTTTTTTTTAGCCGTTTCTGTATCTTTAGAGTTTTTAATAATTTTAATTATTTCATCAATATTTTCAACAGCGGTGGCAAGACCAATTAATATGTGAGCTCTTTCTTCTGCTTTTTTTAAATCAAATTTTACTCTTTTAATAACAGTATTTTCTCTAAACTTTAAAAATTCAGAAATAAATTCTTTTAAGTTTAAAATTTTTGGTTTGTTATTTACTATTGCTAATGTATTAAAACCAAATGAGCTTTCTATGTTGGTTAGTTTATAAAGCTGTCTTCTAATTGTTTCGGGCTCGACACCTTTTCTTAATTCTATAACTACTCTGATGCCTAAACGATTAGACTCATCTCTAATATCTCTTATACCTTCAATTTTTTTGTCTCTAACTAGATGTGCAATTTTTTCTATTAATATTGATTTATTTACTTGATATGGAATTGATTTAATTATTAAAATATCTTTTCCCCCTTTTTTGTCTTCAAATTCTATTTCACCTCTGATTTTAAATGAACCTCTGCCTTTATTGTATCCTTGTTTAATTATATCTTTTCCTATTATTATACCGCCAGTTGGAAAATCAGGTCCAGGAATGTGCTTCATTAATTGTGCAACTGTAATATCTTTGTTGTTGATATAGGCTATGGTGCCATTAATTATTTCACCAAGATTATGTGGGGGTATGCTTGTAGCCATTCCAACTGCAATACCTCCTGCGCCATTAACTAAAATATTTGGATATTGAGATGGTAAAACCTCAGGTTCTTTTTCAGTTTCATCATAATTACTTCTGTAAGAAACGGTATTTTTTTCTAAATCTTCAGTTAAAAATTGAGCAATTTTTCCGAGTTTAGTTTCTGTATATCTCATTGCTGCAGGAGGATCACCGTCTATAGAGCCAAAGTTACCTTGACCAGATATCAATGGGACGCTCATTGAAAAATCTTGGACTAATCTTACTAAAGCATCATAGACAGATTGATCTCCGTGTGGATGATATTTACCAATTACATCTCCCACTATACGAGCTGATTTCCTAAAAGGTTTAGACCAATCATAACCTCCTTTATACATTGCATAAATTATTCTTCGGTGAACAGGTTTTAAACCATCTCTAACATCTGGTAATGCTCTACTTACAATTACGCTCATAGCGTAAGACAAATAAGAAGAGCTCATCTCATCTTGAACGAATATAGGTTTAAATGTTTTGTTCGTTACCGTATTTTTTTCCATGAAATATTAGAAAGGGATTTCATCATCTAAATCAGAACTATCTTGATTTAGGTTGTCATTTGGTAGAGTGCTTTTGTTATCTGATACAAGATTTGAATTACTACTATTCCCCCTGCTGTCTAACATTGTTAGACTTGAGTTATAACCTTGTAGAACTATTTCTGTAGAGTATTTATCTTGGCCGGATGCTTCATCTTTCCATTTTCTTGTACTCAATGCGCCCTCAATATAAACATTGGCACCTTTTTTAACATATTGCTGAACTACGTTCACTAAACCTTCATTGAAAATTACTACTCTGTGCCATTCGGTTTTTTCTTTTCTTTCACCACTAGACTTATCTTTCCAACTTTGGCTTGTAGCAATACTCAACCTAGCAACACTCTTGCCATTTACCATTTGCTTTATTTCTGGATCTGCGCCTAAACGACCTATTAATTGAACTTTATTTAAACTTCCTGCCATATTAATTTGAATAAGTTTTGATTATTTATTTATTAAAACAAATATTTTATATCATAATAAGCTGATAAATATAAGATGTATGTTTAATTAGAGAAAAAATATGTTGAAAAAAATCCTTGTAAAAGGCGCAAAAGAACACAATTTAAAAAATGTTTCTCTTGAAATACCAAAAGAGAAATTAGTTGTTATAACTGGTCTATCTGGGTCAGGTAAATCATCTTTAGCATTTGATACAATTTACGCAGAAGGACAAAGAAGATACGTAGAAAGTCTTTCATCTTATGCAAGACAATTTTTAGATAAGATGAAAAAACCAAAAGTTGACCTTATTGAGGGATTAAGTCCAGCAATTTCAATTGAACAAAAAAATACATCAAAAAATCCTAGATCAACAGTAGCTACAGTTACAGAAATATACGATTATATGAGAGTGTTATTTGCAAGAGTTGGGATACCCTACTCGCCATTCACTGGTAAACCGATAGTTTCACAGCCAATAAGTGAGATGGTAGATAAAATTAAAAAATTACCTAAAGATAGTACTATATTTCTTTTAGCACCAATAGTTAGGGGTAGAAAAGGAGAGTATAAAAAAGAAATCCTAAATTACAAAAAACGAGGTTTTACAAAAATTAAAGTAAACGGAAAATACTTAAATATTGATGATTTTCCAAATTTAAATAAAAAGTTAAAGCATGAAATTTCAATAGTTGTTGATAGAGTAATTCTTAACTCAAGTCTTGGAAATAGACTAGCGGATAGTGTTGAAACAGCTGTTAATCTCTCAAACGGGTTATTAGTTGCGGAATATGAAAATGAAACTTTACCCAAAAAATTTAGAAAGTTAGAGTCTGTCACATTTTCATCAAAATTTTCATGTCCGGAGAGTGGCTTTACCATAGAGGAAATTGAACCTAGACTGTTCTCTTTCAACTCGCCCTATGGAGCTTGTGAAGAATGTGAAGGTATAGGCCACAGCCTCAATGTAGACCCTAATTTAGTAGTATCAGATCCAAAAAAAAGTCTTCAGGATGGTGCGATTGAACCATGGGCAAAGTCAACTTCTATGTACTATGCACAAACATTAGCCTCCTTAGCTAAGCACTATAAAATTTCGATGAACGATCCATGGAGAAAAATACCAACAAAAGTACAAGATATTATTTTATTTGGATCAGATGAAGATGAAATAAAATTTTCTTACGATGATGGTTATGAGGCTTATACAACAAAAAAAACATTTGAAGGAGTGGTTAATAATTTAGAGAGAAGATATTTAGAAACTGACAGTGAGTGGAAAAGAGAGGAAATTTCTCAATATCAAAGTGAAACTAAATGTGAAAAATGTAAAGGCATGAGATTAAAGGATGAAGCTCTGTGTGTGAAAATTAATAAATTGAATATTAGTGAAGTAACAGAAAAATCTATAGATGATGCCCAAAAATGGTTTGAAAATCTTCAAAACGTTTTAACAGAGAGAGAAAATAAAATTGCACAGCATATTTTAAAAGAAATAAATGAAAGATTAAATTTCTTATTAAATGTTGGTTTAAACTACCTAACATTATCAAGAGAGTCAGGCACTTTATCAGGTGGTGAAGCACAAAGAATTAGGTTGGCATCACAAATAGGTTCAGGTTTGACAGGTGTTCTTTATGTGCTTGATGAGCCGTCGATTGGTTTGCATCAAAGAGATAATAAAAAACTTATTAAAGCTTTAAAAAAATTAAGAGATCTTGGAAATACTGTAATTGTTGTAGAGCATGATATTGAGACAATGGAAAATTCTGATCATATTATTGATATAGGACCTGAAGCAGGATTAAATGGAGGACAAATCGTAGCTGATGGAACTGTAAAACAAATAATTCAAAATCAAAAAAGCATTACCGGAGATTATTTATCCGGAAAAAAATATATAGCCATTCCAAAAAAACGTAGATTAGCAAAAAATGGAAGGTTTATTGAGATAAGTGGAGCAACTGGAAACAATCTAAAAAAAGTAAATCTAAAAATACCAGTTGGAACTTTTACTTGTGTAACTGGAGTTTCTGGTAGTGGAAAATCAACCTTAATATTACACACTCTTTATAACGCATTTAATTTACTTCTGAATAAAAATAAAAGTCGAAAGGTTCCAAAGGCTTTTACAGGTTTTAAAGGTACAGAGTTAATTGATAAAATTATAGATATAGATCAATCCCCTATTGGAAGAACACCTAGATCTAACCCGGCTACTTACACAGGTGCATTTGGCCCAATTAGGGATTGGTTTGCAGGATTGCCTGAGTCAAAAGCACGTGGTTATAAAGTCGGAAGATATTCTTTTAATGTAAAAGGTGGAAGATGCGAAACATGTGAGGGAGATGGTGTGATCACATATGAGATGCATTTTCTTCCTGATGTTTTTATACCGTGTGATACATGTAAAGGGGCAAGATACAACAGAGAAACACTGGAAATAAGATTTAAGAACAAAAATATTGCAGATGTTTTAGATATGACTGTTGATGAAGGGTGTGAATTTTTTGAAAATATACAAAGTATTAGATCAAAGCTGATCACTCTTAAACATGTTGGTTTGGGTTACATGAAAATTGGTCAACAAGCCACCACACTATCAGGAGGTGAAGCTCAAAGAATTAAACTAGCTAAAGAATTATCAAAAAGACCTACTGGAAGAACATTATACATTTTAGATGAGCCTACGACCGGTTTACACTCACATGACATAAAAAAACTATTAGAAATTCTTCAAGCTTTTGCTAATACTGGAAATACCGTTGTTGTAATAGAACATAATCTTGATGTAATAAAAACAGCAGACCATATAATCGATATGGGTCCTGAGGGTGGTATAAATGGTGGTAGAATTATAGCTGAAGGTACTCCTGAAAAAGTGGCTGAAGTAAAAGAGAGTTTTACTGGTAAATTTCTCAAAGAAATCATGGGTGATAACTCTATGAAAAAAACTGCCTAAAGTGTTTAATTGTGTTATAAAAGAATCATGACAAGTATATTGCAATCATTATCAAAAACAGTTCACCTTTCTCTGGGTTTAGCGATTTTATTGTTTTTAGGTTTACATTTTTTTGGCGATGGTTTTGCATTTGATACAATCTTTTGGAGCTGGTTGTTTAGGTACATTCATGTAACAGTAGGAATTATGTGGATTGGATTGCTGTGGTATTTCAATTTTGTTCAGATACCTAACATGCCTAAAATTCCAGATGAGCAAAAACCAGCTATTGGGAAAGTGATTGCGCCTGCCGCTTTACTCTACTTTAGATGGGCTGCAGCATTTACTGTTATATCTGGATTAATTTTAGCATGGCTGAATGGTTATGTTCACAGTGCAATGATACTTGGACTAGATGGTTCAGGCGGCAAAAACACTGCAATAGGAATTGGAATGTGGTTAGGTTTAGTAATGGCATTTAACGTATGGTTCGTAATATGGCCAAATCAAAAGAGAGCTCTAGGCATGGTGGAATGTGCACCTGACGAGAAAGCTGCTTCTGCTAAAACGGCAATGTTATTTTCAAGAACAAACACTCTACTCTCTTTACCAATGCTATTAACAATGGTAGCAGCTCAGAATCTTTATTAATTTAAGAGATTATATTTTCTTCCTCTTTTTCAAGAGTTTTGTAGCTAACTTTAAAAAATTTTAATATTGGTGAAGCAACAAATATCGAAGAGTAAGTGCCAATAAAAACACCCAAAATCATTGCAAAAGAAAAACCTCTTAAAATCTCTCCGCCTAGAATAAATATGGAGAATAAAGCTAATAAAGTTGTTGCTGATGTAATTATTGTTCTAGCAAGTGTTTCATTAATAGATAAATTGGCGATATTTGCTATTTCAAGTTTATGATACTTTCCTAAATTTTCTCTCACCCTATCATAAATAACTACTGTATCATTCATAGAATATCCAACAATGGTAAGAACCGCTGCAATAATAGATAAATTTATCTCTAAAGACAAAAGCGAAAATACTCCAAGGGTAATTATAACGTCGTGAAATAATGCCACAATAGCACCAACGCTAAACTGCCATTCAAATCGAATCCATATATAAAAAAGCATTGCGGCTAATGATAAAGCAATAGCAATTATTCCTGATTGCAAAAGTTCTGCGCTAACTTTTGGCCCAACGTTCTCAACACGCCTAAAATTTATTTCAGAATTTAAATTATCAGAGAGTTTTTGTTTAATTTTGGGTATTAGATTGTTGTTATCGCCTTGTTCTTCAACTTTAATTAAAAAATCACCCTCTTTACCAAACTTTTTAACATTTACATCGCCTAGTTTCATATCATTTAAAGAATTTCTAATTGATGAAATATCTGTATTAATTGATCTTAATTCTATTAAAGTCCCTCCTTTAAAATCAATTCCATAATTCAATCCTTTAAAAGTTATGAAAACAACACTTAATATAAATAAAATAATAGAAAGAATATTTGCTAGCTTAAATTTTGATGAAAAATTATAATTAGTCATTAAATTTTGATTTCCTTATTATTATTTAACACTAAGAGAGATGTTAAATGTCTTGCTAAAAAATATGCTGTAAATAATGTAGTCACAATTCCAATTCCTAAGGTAATAGCAAATCCTTTCACTGGACCAGATCCAAAAGCAAATAATATCGCTGCTGCGATTAAGGTAGTTATATTTGCATCTAGAACTGTGATTTTAGCTCTAGCATATCCCCTATCAAAAGCATGAATAATGGATTTTTCTGTTTTTAGTTCTTCCCTTATTCTCTCAAAGATCAAAACATTCGCATCAACAGCCATACCAACTGTTAATATAATTCCAGCTATACCTGGTAAAGTTAATGTAGCTTCAAGAATAGTTAAAATTCCAACTAACATAATTAGGTTAGCAATTAGAGCAGTATTAGCAATTAAACCAAACATCCTGTATTTAAAAAACATAAATAGTATTACCAAAACAAAACCTATAATTAATGATATTACCCCAGATTTAATCGAGTCTTCACCTAAATCAGGACCTACTGTTCTTTCTTCAACTACTAAAAGAGGCGTTGGTAAAGCACCTGATCTAAGAAGTAACGCAAGATCAGTGGCCTCTTGAAAAGTAAAGTTTCCAGAAATCATTCCATTTCCAGAAGTTATTGGTTCGTTAATATTTGGAGCGCTCACTATCTCACCATCAAGAACTATGGCTAGCCTCTTTCCTACATTATCAGTGGTAGCTCTTCCAAATTTTTGAGCACCTAGTCTATCTAGTGTAAAAGATACTGTGGGTTCATTATTTTGATTTTGTATACTTGGTTGAGCATCAATTAGGTTTTCTCCACTCATTACAATTCTCTTACTAACAAATAATTTTTCTCCGTTTTCAGAAATTAGTTCTTCAGAACCAAATTCATCATTTTCAGAGATCAATCTAAAGTTTAATTGAGCAGTTTGCCCTAACAAAGATTTTATTCTTTCTGGATCTTTTAAACCTGGCAATTCAACTAAAATTCTTTTTTCACCTCTTTGAAGAATAGTAGGTTCTTTAGTTCCTACATCATCAATTCTTCGTCTTACTATTTCAATTGACTGCTTTAAGGCAGAGTTATTGATAGTTAATAATCCAAATTTAGAAAAGCTAATTTCGATCTCATTATTATTATTTTTCTTATAATCTAGTTCAAATGATCTATAATTATCTAAATAAGGGTTAACCACATTATCTTTTTTAGAGAAAAAGAGTAATTCAAATTTTTCAACATCATCAATAATCAAATTCAAATTTTGATTATTAATTTTGAAATTTTGATAGTTTAATCCATTATCTTTTAATAATTTTTTAATTGGAATTACTTTTGATTGAATTTTTTCTTCCACTAAATTATCAGAGTTTATTTCTAAAAGAAGATAAGATCCACCTTGAAGATCTAAACCTAGGTTAACTTTTTTATCTATTATTTTATTTTCTTGAAAATTTAAAATTGAGAAAAAACCAATAAAAAGGAAAATAATATAAATTATTAATACGTTTAATTTTGAGAAATTTAACACGAAAAAGAATTATTTTTTAACTTCTTCTTTTTTAAGCAAACTAGTGATTGTCGATCTAATAATTTGTACTTTTGTATTCTCTCCGATAATTACTTCAATGCGATCATCTTCCATAACACGATCAACTATACCTATTATGCCACCGGATGTTATTACTTCATCACCTCTTTTAAGAGAATCAACCATTGTTTTATGGTCTTTAACTCTTTTTTGCTGTGGTCTGATTAGAAAAAAGTAAAAAATAATAAAAATTAAAATTAATGGAATGAATTGTGCTAATCCTTGTCCGCTCATGCAGAAAGAAATATAGGAAAAGATCTAATTAAACAAGCAAATTTTAATTAAATTTTATCTTGGTTATTCATGTACTTTCTCAAGACAGGTGGAATATTTACGGAACCATCCTCGTTTTGATTGTTCTCTAATAAAGCTATCATTAATCTGCCTACAGCCAATCCTGAGCCATTCAAGGTTCCAAGAAATTCTGATCCTTTTTCTGATTTAAATTTTGCACTCATTCTTCTAGATTGAAAAGTGCCACAAGAAGAGCAACTTGAAATTTCTCTATATTTATTTTCAGAAGGTATCCATGCTTCTATATCATAAGTTTTTTCAGCACTAAATCCCATATCACCAGATGATAAAAGTATAACCTGATAAGGAATTTCAAGTTTTTCTAAAATTTTTTCAGCACAATTTAACATTCTATTGAGCTCTTCAATGCACTTGTCAGGCTCAACTACGCTAACAAGCTCAACTTTATAAAATTGATGTTGTCTGATCATGCCTTTTGTATCTTTTCCGTAGCTGCCAGCTTCTTTTCTAAAACAAGGTGTAGACGCTACAAATCTTTTTGGTAATTGTTTCTTATCAATAGTTGATTTCCTTACAAGATTTGTAAGCACTACTTCAGCAGTTGGTATCAAAAATTTTCTCTGGTCAGTATTGTCAAATTTTATTTCAAATTGGTCTTCCTCAAATTTAGGCAGTTGACCCGTGCCAAACATAACATCTTCATTTACTATCAAGGGTGGTGAAATCTCAGTATATTTGAATTCATTAACATGTGTATCAAGCATAAAATTAATTAATGCTCTTTCCAATAACGCATAGTTTTCTTTTAAAACAACAAATCTTGATCCTGATAATTTAATTGAACTTTCAAAATCGATATTATTATTCTTTGAACCTAACTCAACATGAGATTTTATTTTGAAAGAAAACTTTTTTATACTGCTCTCTTGTTTAATTAATTTATTAGATTTTTCATCTTTACCGATGGGAACATCATCTAAAGCAATATTAGGAAGAGCGTGAATTATTTTATTAACTTCACTCTGACTATCGGATTGCTTTTTTGATAAAATTTCAATTTCATCTGAAATTTTTTTTGATTTTTCAAAGTTAGCTTTATCTTTAGATTTAGATAAAGATTTTTTTTCTTGTTCCAGGCTTTCTTTTTTACTTATTAATTCTCTATTTAAGGTATCTTTTTTAATAAAATCTTCAGCATTAAAATCAATATTTCTGTCTGTGAGTTTCTTTTTAAAAGTTCCTAAATTTTTTCTTAAATCTTTTATATTATGCATCTTTTAAATTATCTTTATTAGCTTTTTTTTCAGTGAATCTTACAGTTATTATAGATAATTCATAAAGTAATAAAAGTGGAATTGCCAGACCTACTTGTGTTATTGGATCTGGAGGCGTTAGAATAGCTGCAACTGTGAAAATAATCACTATGATATATCTTCTTGATTTCTTTAAATATTCTGAATTAACAACTCCAATTCTTGCTAGAAGATTTAATAATATTGGTAATTGAAAACTAATTCCAAAAGCAAAAATTAATCTCATAATTAAAGATAAGTACTCATTCACTTTTGCTTCTAGTTGAATTGGTAAACTTGAACTTGTGCCCATTGTTTCAAAAGATAAAAAGAATTTAATAGCTAGAGGCATCACTAAATAATAAACTAACATTCCACCAAATAAAAATAATATGGGCGTAGATATTAAATAAGGTAATAAAGCTCTTTTCTCATTTTGATAAAGACCCGGTGCTATAAATTTATAAATTTGCATTAACAAGACCGGACTTCCGATAAAAATTGCAGAAAAAAAAGCAACTTTTAAATAAGTAATAAAAGTTTCATGTAAGGCAGTAAAAATAAGTCGTCTTGATGTTGGGTCATCTTTGACTGCTTCAGCATATGGATTTACTAAAAATGCGTATATGTATTCTGCAAATGTGTAAGAAATTACAAAAATTATAAATATAAATACTATTGACTTAATCAATCTTGAACGTAATTCTATAAAATGACTCGTGAAAGAATTATTTTCGCTCATTCTCTTTTTTTTCTTTATTGATTTGATTTGAATCTGTTATATTTTTTTCAATATCTATATTGTCAGTAACTGAAGTAACTTCTCTTTGAAAACTACTTATAGTATTTTTTAATTTTCCAAAAAAAGAACCTATTTTTTTAAGAGCTATTGGAAATTCTTTTGGGCCTAAGACAAGTATTGCTATTATAACGACTGTTAAAATCTCTAACCAACCAATTTGAGGCATATTAGATTATTTATTTTCAGAATTATTGTCTGAATCTTTTTCTGAATTATTGCTTCCAGCGGATGGGTCATCGGACATACCTTTTTTAAAACTTTTTATACCTTTAGCAAGATCTCCCATAATGCTTGATATTTTTCCTTTTCCAAAAAGGATCACAACTAAAATTGCTATAATTATTATTCCTGTCCAGCCTATATTTCCCATATAAGAATTATATACAATAAATCTTCTTAAATATATATGATTATTTTTCTTCTTCTGGAGCTTTTTTTATCGCCTCATCAATATCATCATAGATATTGTTTTTTTCTTTAAGTGACTGCTCTTTAAAAAATTTACCTGTACCAAATATTGACTTATCAATACTTGATGTATCAATTAATCCTGCTGTGCCCAGTTCATCTATTGTAGGTAAATCAGAAAGTTTCTGGATATTAAAATGATTTAAAAAATTTTCAGTCGTTGCATATTGTATTGGTTTACCAGGAACATCTTTTCTGCCAGCAGGTCTAACCCAATCTAACTCTAGTAATGTATCTAATGTATTAGAAGCAAACGATACACCTCTTATCTCCTCAATTTCTGATCTTGTCACCGGTTGGTGATAGACAATAATAGCTAATGTTTCTACCGTAGCTTTAGATAATTTTTTTTGTGTAGATTTTTGAAGCGCCATTAATTTAGATAAATCCTCAGCGGTCCTGAAAGACCATTTATTTTTAATACAAACCAAATTAATTCCTCGGTCTTTATAAATTTCTTTTAAATTATCTAAAATTTCTTTAATATTTGTATCTGTTTGAATTCTTTTTTCTATAGTTTCAATATCAAGAGGTTCAGATGCAGCAAATAATATTGCCTCGACTTTTCTTTCTAATTTTGAAGGTGAAGAAGGAAAATTAATTATATTATCTTTCTTTTTACTAGACATATTAAGTTCTTTTAATCATCAATTTTTCAAATAACTTACTTTGAGATACTTTAACTATTCCCTCTTTAGTTAATTCTAAACTGGCAGCAAAAATTCCTGCTCTTCCGGTTTTTTTCATCTCATTATTTAAATAAAATTTTGGAATTAATTCATTTATATTTTTCCAATCTTTAATTTTATCTAAATTATTTCTTATTTGTTTTATTCCTTCTTCAGTAGTTAAAACTGGTAATTTTGGAATGCTAATATTTTGAAAAGTTTTTTGCATCTGGATGGCAGCATACGTTTTAAGAAGATCGTATAGAGATACGTCATATACTGGTGTGTTGATGGATCTAATACCACCTTTCATTCCTCTAGTAAATATATGAACTCCTAATCTTTTTTTTTGCAACATTTGATCTGACAATATTCTTATTAGTTCAAGTTTTTTAAGTTGTAGTTTAAGTTTTTCTGCTACTTCTAATGCTTTAAAATCATCATCTTCATCTTCAGGTAACAAAAGTTTAGATTTTAAATAAGCCAACCAAGTAGCCATCAGTAAAAACTCCGAAGCAGTTTCTAAATTTAGATTTTCATTCTCTTTGATAAACTCTAAAAATTGATCAGCAAGCTTAGTGATTGATATCTCTGCTAAATTAACTTTTTGTGATTTTGCTAAATCTAGGAGAACTTCAAGAGGACCACTATAATTTGGAATGTTAACTGAAATTTGATTTGATTCCATTAATAATTTTACCTTAAAATTTTATAAATTTCTGATGTTTTTTTTACTGTAAACTTGTCTATATAAGGAACAGATCTAATCAATCTTAAGTTGTCTTTAATTTTTCCTTCACAATAAAGAACTAAATTACAACCTGCCTCAAGGGCTTTTTTGGCATTTGTTACTAGATCATATTTTAAAGCTTTCATCGAAATATCATCCGACATTAAAATACCTTTAAAACCAATTTTTTTTCTAATAATTTGATTAATAATTTTTTTTGAAAAAGTAGATACATTTTTATTATCAATTTTTGAAAATAGTATGTGCGCTGTCATTGCTAATTTTGCTGAATTAGACTTAAAAGGAAAAAAATCTATTAGATTTAAATTTTTTTCACTTAAATTTACCTTAGGTAAAAAAATGTGGCTATCCTGAGTGGCGCATCCATGACCAGGAATATGTTTTATTACAGAAATAATTTTATGTTTTTGACATTCACGAACTGTAATATCGCCTAAAGTTTTAACTATTTCTTTGTTATGTGAAAAACTTCTGGAACCAATAATTTTACTAGTATTTTTTCTTAATACATCCAAGACAGGTATAGTATTAGTGTTTACGCCAATAATCTTGAGTAGATTACATAAAGATTTTAGATAATTTTTATAAATAAATATTGCAGATTTTTTATTTTTCTCAAAAACTTTTCCAAAATAATTAACGTTTAAATGATGATTAAAAATATTTTTTAATCTTGAAACTGTCGACCCCTCTTCATCAATTAAAATTGGGAAATGTTTACTTTTAGAATATTTTTTAATTTGAAGGGTCAGTCTTTGTATTTGTTTTAAAGAATAAATATTTCTTTTAAATAGAATTACACCCCAAGGTCTTTCTTTTAAAAGGAGCATTTTTTCTTTTTTACTTAAAGTTCTTCCTTTTAAACTGATAATAATAGCTTTTTTTTTCATTGCGATTTAAGAAGATTCCAAAAACTTCTTGGTTTATCATTTTTTATTTCATTAGAAAAACCGTCATTAAATTTAATTACATTATCAGTATCATTCTTAAGTATTGGTAAATTTGATATTTTATCATTTAGTATTTGATCAATATTATTCCGATTAAACTCTTTATTTTTAATATTTTTATTTGAGGAATAGTATTTAAATGTACTTCCGAAAAAGATTATAATTAAAATTAGAAAAAGTATACTTATAATCTTTTGCATTACATTTTATCAGGTAGAGAAACCCCAAGTATTCCCATGCCGTTTTGAAGTACAATAGCAGTAAGATTCATGATTGCAAAAATCTCATTTCTTTTGATTTTTTCATCTCTTATAAATTTGTATTTTTCGTCTTCATTACCTTTACTCCAATAAGAATGAAATAAAGTTGCTAAATCATATAAGTAAACAGGTATTTTATGCAGATCATATTTATTGCAAGCGGACTCGATTATTTTTGGCCATTCGAATACTTTTCTCAATATTTTTTGCTCGATTTCGTTTAATTGAAAATCCTTATCATTTAATTCTACTTTATTAGTAAATTTAATTTTTAATGATCTTAAGATTGAATTTATTCTTGCATAAGCATATTGAACATAAAAAACAGGATTATCTTTGTTTTTTTCTTTAACTTTATCAAAATCAAAATCTAGTTCTACATCATTACTTCTGTTTAGCATCATGAATCTAATTGGATCCTTCTCTACTTCATTGAGAAGATCTTGAGCTGAAATAAATTCTCCTGCTCTCTTAGACATTTTAAATGGTTGACCATTTTTATAAAGTTTTACCAATTGACAAACTTTGCAATCCAACAAAGTTTTATTATCTGATAAAGCTGATACAGCTGACTTAATTCTTTTTATGTAACCGGTATGGTCAGCGCCTAATATATTAATAAGATTATCATATTTTCTATCAACTTTGTCCATATGATAAGCAATATCATTAGCAAAATAAGTCCAGGATCCATCATTTTTCTGAAGAGCTCTGTCTGTATCATCGCCAAATAAGGAAGATTTAAAAATTAATCTTTTAACTTTTTTCCAATCTTTTATGTTTTCGCCTTTTGGTGGATCAAGATATCCTTCTTCAACATAATTTTTCTCTTTTAAATTATTTATCGCTTTATCGACCATGTTTTTATTTACTATATCTGTTTCGGACAAAAAGTTATCATGGGATATACCTAGCTTTTTTAAATCATCTTTTATTAAACTCATTGAAGCTTCTAGTGATTTATTTTTTAGGAAATCAAAATTTTGATCAAAATCAGTCAAGTTAAGTTCTTTATTTTCATTAAGAATATCTTTAGCTATATCTTTGATATATTCGCCTGGGTAAAGATTTTCTTTATTTGGAAATGGTTTTTTTTCTTTAATCTCTATGATTCTGTGATGCACGGATTCAACAAAATTTTTTATTTGGTTACCGTAATCATTAATATAGTATTCTTTAATTACTTTATTCCCATTAAACTTCAGTAAGTTAGCCAACACATCGCCGTATATTGCTCCTCTACAATGACCTACATGCATTGGACCGGTTGGATTAGCTGAAACAAACTCTATATTGTAAGTTTTATTTGATTTGAAACTTCCATACTTTTTATTGTTTTCTAAAATAAAATTTATGTTTTTGATTAAAGCAGAGTTAGAAAGTTTAATATTGATAAAACCTGGTCCTGCAATTTCGATATCAGCAAAATTTTCTATATTATCTAAAAAAAGTTTCTTTAATTTTTGAGCTAAATTATTAGGATGTAATTTATTTGATTGGCCTAAAACCATTGCAATATTGCAAGACAAATCAAAATTAAATTGAGAAGGTGGTATCTCTAAACTAACATTCTGTAAATTATCGATATTATTTAAATTTAAATGAGATCTATTTTTTAAAACTAGATTTTCTATCTCTTTAAAATGATTTTCGAAAATATTCATTGTATTTTATTATATAAATTTATTGCATATCTATCAGTCATACCAGCAATATAATCACAGGTAGTTCTCTCCAAATCACTATTGTTTCTAATATTAGTTATAAATTTTTTTGGATTTTTTCTAATTTTAACAAAAAGTTTTTTAATTATATTCCTTCCTAAATTTGTTTTTGAGTGTACTTTTCGATGAAAATACATTTTTTTTTTCAAAAAACTTTTAATTTGGTTATCAAATTTTTTCATTTTATCCGAAAAAGTCACTATTTGATTTTTTGCATTATAAACATCTGTTAAATTTAAAATCTTATTTTTTTTCAAATTTTTTTTAGTTGTTTCAATAACATCACCTACCATTTCATTTATTGTCTCCCTTATAATTTGTCTGATAATTATATCGATTGAGTATTGTTTTTGCTTTTTTTTATGCTTTAAAACTATCTTATTTAAAACTGGTATATTTTTTAAATCACTTAACTTGAATAAATTTGATTTTAATCCATCCTCTAGATCATGACTATTATAAGCAATATCATCAGAAATTGATGCAATCTGTGCCTCTAAAGATGAGTTAGTCTTAAAATTAATTTTCTTTCTAAAAAAATCTCTTCCTAAAATTTTATCAATTTTTGATAAGTCTTTAACTGGTCCATTATGTTTTATTAAACCATCAATAGTTTCAATGGAAAGATTTAAACCTTTGAATTCATAATATCTATTTTCTAAGATTGTAATAATTCTTAAAGTTTGTACATTGTGATCAAAACCTCCGTAATTTTTCATACATTTATTTAAAGCTTCTTCTCCAGCGTGGCCAAAAGGAGTGTGTCCTAAATCATGGGCTAAACTTAAAGTTTCAGACAAATCCTCATTTAAGTTAAAAAATTTTGATAAGGTTCTAGCAATTTGCGAAACTTCTAAAGAATGTGTAATTCTTGTTCTAAAATGATCTCCAGATGTATTTACAAATACTTGGGTTTTGTGTTTTAACCTTCTAAATGCAGTTGAATGAATAATTCGGTCTCTATCCCTTTGAAAATCATTTCTTAAATCAGTTCTCTTTTCTGTAAAAAATCTTCCACTAGATTTAATGGGAACTGCAAATTTAGCTAATTTTTCAATTGATTTTTTTTGCATGCTTAATACATAGATTATATACTAAATATATATTGTTTATGGAAAAGAAATTAAATTTTACTGATCAAGCTTTAAATCAAATTAATCTAATAACTAAAGATCAAGATAAGAAATTTTTTAGAATCACCGTCCAAGGTGGAGGTTGCTCCGGATTTAAATATAATTTTGGTTTTGATACAAAAACTAATGATGATGACATTGTTTTTGGTAAAGCAATTATTGATAGAAGTTCTCTTGATATAATCTCTGGATCTGTTGTTGATTTCAAAAAAGAGATGATTGGAGAATCATTTGTAATTGACAATCCTAAAGCAACTGCCTCTTGCGGTTGTGGTCTCTCATTCTCAGTTTAATGAAAATTATATCTTGGAATGTCAATTCTGTAAGAGCAAGAATTGAAAATATTAAGAATTATATTAAGGATTCTGATCCAGATGTACTCTTGCTTCAGGAAATTAAAACACAAAATGAGAATTTTCCAAACGATGAGTTTAAAAATTTGGGTTACGTATCTTATGTGTTTGGTCAAAAAAGTTACAATGGCGTAGCAATAATTTCTAAACATGAATTATGTAATATAAATAATAATTTTATCAAAGATGATTTAAAACAATCTCGTATTATTACAGCTGAATTAAAATTTAAAAAAAAAATTATAAATCTTGTAAATATATATGTTCCTAACGGGAACCCTGTTGATACTGAAAAATATGAATACAAGAAAGCATGGTTAAAAAAATTTATAAATAATATTAAAAAAAAAATTCAGAAAAATTCAAATATACTTATCGCTGGGGATTTTAATATTATCCCTGAAGAAATTGATGTTCATGACTTTAAAAGATATGAAAACGATGCTTTAGGAAGATTAGAAATCAGAAAAAAATATAGAGAACTAATTAATTTAGGTTTTAAAGATGTCTATCGTTTTAAAAACAAAGTAAAACAAGAGTACACTTTTTGGGACTATTTTGCAGGATCTTGGCAGAAAAATTATGGTATGAGGATAGATCATTTTTTACTTTCAAGTAATTTAATTGAAAATGTAAGTTCAATTAAAATAAATAAAAAACCAAGATCAAAAGAAAAACCATCTGATCACACGCCAATTGAACTAGAAATTATTTGACTCTACCGTATATATCTTGATACCTAACAATATCTGTCTCTTTTAAAATTGAACCTAATTGAGCTTCAATTATCTTAACTGGTTTTTTATAAGGATTTTCAATTCTGTGTAAAGATTTTACAGGAATAAAAATAGTTTCATCAGGTTTCAAAATAAATTTTTTTTTGTTTAGAGTAATTTTTGGAGTTCCTTGAGTTACCACCCAATGTTCAGATCGATGGAAATGTTTTTGAAGGCTTAAAACCCCTTTGGATCTTACATAAAGTTCCTTTATTAAAAAATTTTTACCATTATATAAGTTTGTATACCTCCCCCAAGGCCTGTAAAAAATATTTTCTTTTTTTTGATATTTAGTTTTTAATTTATCATAAACTTTACAAATCTCTTTCCAGCTACCAAGGTCAGACCAAGGCATATTTAAGTTTATAGCATTTATTTCTTTTGATTTTTCCAATATTGCGTAATCAAAAGAAATTGGTTTACATTTTAAAAAATCATTTTTTTTAAGATAGTAAATATTATTTTTAAATTTTGATTTATTTATAGAATTTAAACAATGATTAAAGATTCTGTTTTGGTGTTCCTTAAAGTTATTAATTATCGATTTTTTTGTTAAGAAAAACATTCCCGAGTTCCAATAAGCATTTTTCTTTATGATTTTTTTTGCTTTCTCTAAATTAGGTTTTTCAATAAATTTTGTAACCTTGTTTTTGCTATTTATTCTTTTAGATAAAAAATAACCAAATTCAGAGGAAGGATTAGAGGGTTTGATACCAAATATAAAAATATTTTTATCTGTCAAGTATTTTTGGTTATGTTTTATAGATTTATTGAATAGGTTTGTTTTCTCAATTAAATGATCTGATGTTAAAAAAATTAAGGGTTGCTCATCTGGTATTTCTTTAATCAATGCTGAACTAAGTATAGCAGGCGCAGTATTCCTTTTTGCAGGCTCAAGAATTATTCTATATTTTTTAAAACCTTTTAATTTTAAATGTTTTTTAATCTCATTTATGTATTTTTTGTTAGTGCTTATTACTGGATAATCAAATATCGAATTTTTTATCCTTTCTAAAGTTTTCCCAAATAATGTCCAATTTCCAAAATTAATAAACTGCTTTGGTTGATGATGTTTTTGATCTAACCAAAGTCTTGTACCAGAACCGCCACATAGAATAACTGGACGTATTTTCATTAAATTTTTGAATATTCTTTAACTTCTTTTTTCTTACCTGGGTGAGTTGGAGCACCGAGATAAGCAGGTCCTACTGTTTGAGCATACTTCCATATTGTACCCGATCCAAAACTTGATTTTTTTTCTTTCCATTTTTTTCTTCTAGCTTTTAATTGAGCATTAGTAAGTCTAACATTAATCGATCCTTTTTTTGCATCTATATCTATTACATCTCCATTTTTAAGAAGTGCAATCGGGCCTCCCATAGCGGCTTCTGGACCAACGTGACCAACGCAAAAACCTCTAGTAGCTCCCGAAAATCTTCCATCAGTTATAAGTGCAACTTTTTCACCTTTACCCTGACCATAAATAGCTCCAGTTGTTGAAAGCATTTCTCTCATTCCTGGGCCACCTTTTGGACCTTCGTATCTAATTATTATTATATCTCCGTCTTTGTATTTTTTTGTTTGCACTGCTTTCATTGCGTCTTCTTCGTTGTCAAAACATCTAGCTTTACCTGTAAATTGTAATTTTTTTAATCCTGCAATTTTTACGATCGCACCTTCTGGAGCTAAATTACCTTTTAATCCAACGACACCTCCATCTGGGGATAGTGGATTATTATATTCTCTTAAAACTTTTTGATTGGTATTAAATTTAATATTAGCTAAATTTTCTTTCATTGTTTTTCCTGTAACAGTCATACACTCCCCATGAATATAACCTCCTTCATATAAAGTTTTTAATAACATAGGCACTCCACCTGCTTCCCACATATCTTTAGCTACATATTTTCCTCCAGGTTTTAAATCTGCAAGATAAGGTGTTTTTTTAAATATTTTTGCAACATCCATGAGATCAAATTTTATTCCAACTTCATTTGCTAAAGCTGGTAGATGCAAAGCTGCGTTAGTTGATCCTCCTGTAGCAGCAACTATTGTAGCAGCATTTTCTAAAGCTTTTTTTGTTACGATATCTCTTGGCTTAATATTTTTTTCTAATAAGTTCATGACTGTTTGGCCGCTATCAAAAGCATACTTATCTCTTTCCTCATAAGGTGCTGGTGTTCCTGCAGAATAAGGCAATGCAAGACCTATCGCTTCAGATACGCAAGCCATTGTATTAGCAGTAAATTGTCCACCACAGGCTCCCGCACTTGGACAAGCAACTAATTCTAATTCTCTTAATTCATCTGAAGACATTGCTCCTGATGAATGCTTACCAACAGCTTCAAACACATCTACAACTGTAACGTCTTTTCCTTTAAATTTTCCAGGTAAGATAGAACCTCCATAAATAAAAACGCTTGGAACATTTAGTCTGAGCATGGACATCATTAAACCTGGTAAAGATTTATCACAGCCAGCAATTCCAACTAAAGCATCATAACAATGTCCTCTTACAGTAAGTTCAGCAGAGTCAGCGATTATCTCTCTTGAAATTAAAGATGATTTCATACCCTCATGTCCCATTGCTATACCATCAGTGACAGTTATTGTGCAAAATTCTCTTGGTGTTCCCCCGCTCTCTTTAACTCCTTTTTTAACTGATTGAGCTTGCCTCATTAAAGCAGTGTTACAAGGTGCTGCTTCGTTCCAAGTTGAAACTACACCAACGAAAGGTTTTGCTACATCCTGTTCTGTTTCTCCCATCGCATAGTAAAATGACCTATGGGGAGCTCTATCTGGGCCTAAAGAGGTATGACGACTTGGTAATTTTTTTTTATTAAATTTAAACATTTTTAATTTATACTAGACACAATACTTCTTAATTTACTATCTTCAATAGTTAATTCTTTAAGTAATTTTTTATCATTTTGAACAATTTCCTTAGGAGCATTTTTTACATAAGCTTTATTTTTTAGTTTATTGTCCAAAATATTTATCTGTTTATTTAAGTTATCAATTTTTTGAGAAATTCTAATTTTTTGCGATGCTAAATCAATATTTTCTTTAAAATTTAAAGAAATTTTTTCATTTTGGGATAAAATTTCAATTGTATTAATATCATTTTTTTTTGATTTTAGAATATTTCCTATTCTGCCAACATGTTTAGCTAAAATTAAGTTATTTTGAATAATTTTACTTAACTTAGATGATTTTTCCAAGAAGTGAACATCGCAATATAATTTAGGAGTAATTTTTAATTCTGATTTTGATGATCTTATACTCGAAATAAATTCTATTAAATTATTTATGTCAGTGCAGTTTTTTTTAAACCTACTTATCATTTTATATTCAGGCCATTTAGATAAAATCAAGTTTGTTTTAGTTAGTTTTTTATAGTTATTCTTGCTCCAAACTGTTTCAGTAAAAAAAGGAATAAATGGATGCAATAACTTAAGGATATTAGACATCATAAATGAGGAAAATAATCTAGCTTCTTTTAATTCAGCTTTATTTTTAGAATTAAAAATTGGTTTTAAAAATTCCAAATACCAGTCACAATAATAGTGCCAAACGAACTGATAGATATACTTGGCTGCTTCATCAAACCTAAAAATTTCAAGACTTTGAGTTACTAAGTTTTGAGTTGATACAAATTCACTATAAATCCATTGATTGATTGGTAGTTTAATAGAGTCAATATTTATTTTCTTATCAAATTTACATTTATTTAATTTTAAAAAATTATTTGCACTCCAAATTTTTGTAATAAAGTTCCTGTTACCTATTACTCTATCCTTAGCTAACTTTACATCTCTTCCAGGTGATGCCATTGAAATTAAAGTAAACCTTAAGCTATCTGCTCCATATTCATTTATTAATTCTAATGGATCAATTACATTCCCTTTAGATTTAGACATCTTTTGACCTTTTTCATCTCTTACTAAGGCATGAACATAGACTTTATTAAACGGAGTTTTATTCTTAAAATGGTTTCCCATCATAAGCATCCTTGCAACCCAGAAAAAAATAATATCAAAACCTGTCACTAATACTGAGGTAGGATAAAATTTTGCGAGTTCTTTAGTTTTATTAGGCCAACCTAGTGTTGCGAATGGCCATAGAGCTGATGAAAACCAAGTATCAAGAACATCAGTTTCTTGTCTGAGTTTGAAGTTTTTTTTATTTTTTTTCTTAGCTAATAATAAAGCTTCTTTTTCATTTTCAGCTACAAAAATATTATTCTTTTCATCATACCATGCTGGAATTCTGTGGCCCCACCAAATTTGACGGGAAATACACCAAGGTTCAATACTTTTCATCCATTGAAAAAAAGTTTTGGTCCAAGTTTCTGGATAAAAAGATGTTTTACCCTCTTTAACAATCTTAATAGGTTTTTTTGCTAACTTTTTTGCATCAACAAACCATTGCTCTGTTAATAATGGTTCTATGATTGAATTGGATCTATCACCATAAGGAACTTTATTTTTAATATTTTCTATTTTTTTTAAGAAACCATTTTCCTTAAGTTTCTTAATTAATAACTTTCTTGCTTCAAAACGATCTAAACCAACAAATTCCTTAATTCCATTTTTGTTAATTGAGCCATTTTTTTCAAATATGTTTATTACTTGTAAATTATTTCTTTTTCCAACGTTATAATCGTTAAAATCATGGGCAGGAGTAATTTTAACTGCTCCAGAACCTTGCTCAGGATCAGCATAATGATCAGCAATTATTTTAACAGTTCTATTTACTAAAGGTATTGAGACATTCTTTCCAATTAATGACTTATATCTTTCATCTTTTGGATTTACTGCTATAGCTGTATCACCCATCATTGTTTCAGGTCTTGTAGTTGCAATTGTAATTTTATCAGCAGTGCCTTCAATATTGTAATCTATGTAATATAATTGAGACTGAACATCTTTTTGTAATACCTCTAAATCAGAAATAGCTGTTTGAAGTTTTGTATCCCAATTCACTAATTTTTTGTCTTTATAAATTAATTTGTCATTATAAAGATCTACAAAAACTTTGATTACAGCCTTAGATAAATCTTGATCCATTGTAAACCTGGTTCTAGACCAGTCGCAAGAACAGCCTAATTTTTTTAATTGATCTAATATTATCCCACCAGACTCATCTTTCCATTTCCAGACTCTTTTAATAAAATTATCTCGACCTAGTTGATTTTTGTTTAAATTTTCTTTTTCAAGGTTTTTTTCTACAACTGCTTGCGTAGCTATTCCTGCATGATCCGTTCCTGGCTGCCACAATGTTTCAAATCCGCTCATTCTCTTAAATCGAACCAAAACATCTTGGAGACTGTTATTTAAAGCGTGACCCATATGTAACCTTCCTGTTACATTTGGTGGCGGTATTACAACAGAAAATTTTTTTTTTAATTTAGATTTCCGAGGTTTAAAAGAATTACTTTTTATCCAATAATCACTGATTATTTTCTCTTCTTTATCATGTTCATATTTCTTAAATTCCATAATTATGAATATTTCTAATTTACTTTATATAAATAAGCCTACAACCCCTAATAGTTAGTTTTTTCTTTATTAAAATAATTAAATGCTTTAATAAATAATTAATTTGTTAAATTGGCCACGTGGCGGAATGGTTACGCAGAGGATTGCAAATCCTTTTATCCCAGTTCGATTCTGGGCGTGGCCTCCAGTAAAACCTTACTCTATTTAAAGTTTTATTAAAATTTAGTCCAAATTTCATTGCAAGGGCTTTTAAATTTCAATGAGTCATCTTTTTGAAAACCACAGTCAGAAATTAATTTTTCCAACTTTTTGCTTGTTGACTCTCGGGTTTCAATTAATAAAGTTTTGCAAGAATTATCCTTTATTGTATTCAAAGCTCCCTCAATGATATTTAGCTCATTTCCATCTACATCTACTTTAATTAAGTTGGGATTAGAAATTAATTTTAGATTAAGTAGATTATCAATAGATAAACCTAATGTATTAAAATTAAATCCACTTAAAGCTTTTTTTCCAAAGGTACTTAATGCCATCCCAGCTGTTCTATTAATTGATTGTGAAAAAGTATTAACAGATGAATTATTATATACTGGATTGGAAATTACAGTTATACGATCATTTAATTTATTTATTTGAATATTTCTCACTAATAAATCTAAATTTCTAAAAGAGGGTTCAAAAGAAAATACGTTTGATTTAAATAACTTAGCATACAAGATTGTATATACACCCATGTTTGAGCCAATATCAAAAAATATTTGATTATCATTTCCATATTTTTCTATCCATTCAATGGTATCTTTTTCTTTTGATAAATAAGTATGAGCTCTATAACTTGAAATTTTATTTGGAGTATAAAAAATTATTTCATTTGCTAATTTATTTTCTTTTAAAGTATATGGGGTATAACCACTCAATTTCAAATCACTTCCAGTTTTAATATCTATTTCATTTTGAGAAATTTCGCACCAATAGCGTTCGGATCCATTAGGGTCAATAATCGATAATATTTTTGAGTAAATCTTTGCAAAAAAATTTAAAACATGAAAAGGTAAATGTATTACAAGCCTTAATACTTTAATTGTTGGTTTAATCATATTTTTTTATAGAAAAATCTTAAAGCCATTCTGTCATGTAAGGAAGTTTTTGATCCTCTATGTATCCCAGTTTCATCAAATACTACTGCTCCTCCTTTTTTAATTTCATTATCATATATATCTGTTTTTTTTTTATTTTCTAAAATAAATGAAATTTTTTTTATAAATTCATTTAGAAAATTTTCACCAAGTAAATTTTTTATGTAATTAAAGTTTTTATCTATTAAAATAGTTTTTTTATAATCTTCTAAGCTCCAATATGGCGTGTATTCTAATTTTTTTTCATAAATACCTTTTTTCAAAGCATGAGTAACCTTATTACTATTAGGAATATATGACAAACAGCCGTTATCTGATGAAACATTTGTCAAATAGAAAAAAAATTTTATAGAATAATCTTCAGGGTGAATAAAATTTTTTACATTTAATTGTCCACTATACGCTGTATCACAATGCCAATCTAAGACAGGATCTGTAGATTTTACGTTATAATAAAAATCTATTCCTATAAGCTTGGATCGGTGGTTAAAAATATTATTTGCAATTTCTTGAAGTTTATATTTTTTTGCTACATTTAATAAATAAAAAGATCTTGAAAGGTTTTTAAAATCTAGTTTAATTAATTTTATTAAATGCGAGCTAAGACTAACAGAGAGCCAACTTTTTTTACTACCTTTTTTTGGTTTTGATGATGAAATTATTTTACTAATTTTTTTCTGGTCTTCTAAATCTAACCAATTCTCTTTTTTGGCTAAACCGGAATCTTTTACTTGCAGAGCTAATTCTTTAAAATTATTCATATAATAATTAATTCACTTATTATATTGATTTTACTTATAACTTAATATTTGACCACAAAATAAAAAAAATTGATTTTATTAAAAAAACGTTTAAATAATGTTTAATTAATTTCATTTTTATGAAGTTTATTCCTCGGTAGCTCAGTTGGTAGAGCAGTTGACTGTTAATCAATTGGTCGCAGGTTCGAGTCCTGCCCGAGGAGCCAACTAACCGACTTTCTCAAATTTAGACGTATTATTTAAAATTTGTAAAATCTTTTGTTTTTGAGTTGATGAAAGAGAAGAGAATGTTCTGCTTAAAAATGAATAGTTTAAATCATCATTTGAGTCCTCACTAGGATTTACATCTTTAAATTCTTTATAATCTTCAAAAAAATATATGATTGGTACTTTTAAAAACTGAGATAACTGCATTAATCTATTTGAACTAACTCCATTAGTGCCTTTTTCATATTTCTGAATTTGTTGGAAAGTAACATTTATTGCTTGGGCGACTTTTGTTTGAGTTAAGCCTAAAGATAATCTTCTCATTCTCAATTTTTTACCTAAATGAATATTGAAATTTTCTTCCATTAGAACTCCCTTTTTATAAACAATTAACCCCATAACGAACAATTAAGCAATATAAAAAAAAAAAAATTTTGTCTTAAAAAAAGGTTAAATTCTTAAAGAAAACGTATTGACTTTCGTCCAAAAAATATGACTAAATTTTAGATCTATCTCGTTTCTTTTAATCTATATTCCCAAATTCCAGTTTTATCAAAAGCAGCTTTAACCCAAAGATAAGTACCTTCTTCATACCAAATGTCTATGTTTAACTTTTTATCCTTAGATAAACTAGGATCAGTAGAGCTAAAATTAAATTTAAGTGTGTTATAAGTTTTGTCACCAAAAGTTACCTTCTCTTTACCTAAAAATTCTACATTTTGTTCAATAATTCTTCCTGAAACAGCGCTAATTTGAGCTTTCTTTTGAACAATTTCATGGTTCCACCATGTTCCAATTATAAAGTCTTTATTTGCCTTACCTTTATATGATGAACCATCTATAATTAAATTCTTATCCGTTTTATCAATAGAAATATTTACATATTTTTCTTTTTTATTTTGATTAGTTTCTGAACTAAAACCAGAGAAAGCACCATCAGTGTATTTCTCTTGGCCTGTAGCGTAATATTGATATAAATCAATTCCTAATTTTGTAATTTTAAATCTTATTTCACTATCAATTATTAAATTTTGACCCTCTCGTTTGAAATGAAATTTATGGTAGCCTATTGGGTCATTATTTCTAAATAATTCATATTCTAGGTAATTAAATTTTGCATAATGATCAACATGGCTAAATATTTCAAAACTAATTGAAGAAAATATAAAAATTGAAAGTAAAAGTTTTTTCATATATTTAGTGATATGGAAACAAACTCAGTAATTACGCAAATTGGAAATACACCATTAATAAGATTAAAACAAGCCTCAGAATTAACAGGTTGCCATATTTACGGTAAGGCTGAATATTTCAATCCAGGGGAGTCTGTTAAAGATCGAGCTGCTTTATTTATAGTACAAGATGCTCTTAAAAGAAAATTAATATCAAAAGGTGGCACTATAGTTGAAGGAACCGCAGGTAATACAGGTATTGGTTTGGCAGTGGTTTGTAAAGAATATGGTTTAAATTTAAAGATTGTTATTCCTAAAACTCAATCTATTGAAAAAAAAGAAACTTTAAAAGAATTAGGTGCTGAACTTATTGAGGTTGATGCAGTTCCTTATGCGGATCCAAAAAACTATATTAAGCAATCAAAAAAAATAGCTGAGGATTTGAATAAAACTAATTCTAATGGCGTTTATTGGGCCAACCAATTTGATAATATTGTAAACGCAGAAGCTCATATTCAAACAACAGCTGAAGAAATATGGAGTCAAACAGCTGGTTCAGTAGATGGTTTTACATGCGCTGTGGGTACAGGAGGTACATTGGCAGGTGTTTCAATTGGGTTAAAAGATAAAAAAAAAAATATTAAAATTGCTCTTTCAGATCCTATGGGCTCTTCTTTATATTCGCACATTAAAAATAATAAGCTTGAGAGCAGAGGTAGCTCAATTACAGAAGGTATTGGAACAGGTAGAATTACAAAAAATTTTGATAAAGCGCTAGTAGATGAGGCTTTTCAAGCAGATGATACCGAAGCATTAAATATTGTCTATGATTTAATTGAAAAACAAAAAATCGTATTAGGTGGATCTTCAGGCATCAATATTGCTGGAGCTATTAAGTTAGCTAAGAAAATGGGTCCTGGTAAAACTATTGTTACCATTTTATGTGATCACGGAAAAAGATATGCAAGTAAGATTTTTAATAAAGAATTTTTAAAAAGTAAAAATTTACCTATACCGAAATTTTTATAATATTTGACTTAAGAATAGTTTTGTACGATCAGATTTAGGATTTTCAAAAAACTCTTTTGTTTTAGCTCTTTCTACAATTTTACCTTCATCCATGAAAATCATGTAATCAGCTACTTCTTTGGCAAATCCCATTTCGTGTGTTACAACTATCATAGTCATACCACCTTTTGCTAAATCAACCATTACATCTAAAACTTCTTTAATCATTTCTGGATCTAGTGCAGATGTTGGTTCATCGAATAACATTATTTTAGGTTCCATGCACAAAGCTCTTGCTATCGCCGCACGTTGCTGTTGACCACCTGAAAGTTGACCAGGAAACTTTAAAGCTTGATCATCAATTTGAACTCTTTTTAAATTAGCCATTGCTAATTCTTCAGCTTGTTTTTTTGGGAGTTTTTTTACCCAGATAGGTGCTAGTGAACAATTATCTAAAATAGATAAGTGTGGAAATAAATTAAACTGTTGAAACACCATACCAACTTCCGCTCTTATTTTTTCAATATTTTTTGTGCTCTCAGAAAGTTCTGTACCATCAACAATGATATTTCCCTCTTGATGTTCTTCCAGTCTATTGATGCATCTTATTAATGTTGATTTACCTGAACCAGATGGTCCGCATATAACGATTTTTTCTTGTGGAGCTACATCAAGATCAATATCTTTAAGAACTTGAAATTTATCAAACCATTTATTTACATTTTTAAGTTCAATTATTTTTGACATTACTCTATCTATCCGTTTTTAGTTTTTTCTCTAAATTTTGACTGTATCTACTCATTGCATAGCATATTATCCAGAAAACTAAACCTGCAAAAACATAGCCTTCCATTGCCATTCCAAGCCATTTAGGATTAGTTTTTGCTAAACCTATCATACCAGCTAATTCCATTAACCCCACAACAAAAATTAACGGAGTATCTTTCACTAAAGCTAAAAGAGTATTCGCTATTCCAGGTATCACTAATTTAAGCGCTTGGGGTAATATAATAAGTGCATTCATCCTCCAATATCCCATTCCTAAAGACTTTGCAGCCTCATATTGACCTTTAGGTAAAGCTTGTAATCCTCCTCTAACAACTTCTGCCATGTATGCAGCTTCAAATAATGTGATTGCTATCAAAACTCTAATTAATTTATCAATGAAAGTTCCGTCAGGCAGAAACATAGGAAACATTACAGCTGACATAAATAAAACTGTAATTAGAGGCACTCCTCTCCAAAGTTCTATAAAACCTATAGAAATATATTTAATTGCTGGCAAAGAAGATCTTCTTCCTAAGGCTAAAATTACACCAATCGGAAAACAAAATAGTATTGCAAAAGCAGAAATAATGAAAGTTAGTGAAAGACCTCCCCAGGCTGCGCTTTCTACATACTCAAGTCCAAAACTGCCACCCGAGATTAGTTTTATTCCTACAAATGGAAAAATAAAAAGCAAAAACAAGATAAAATACTTTTTAAGTTTTTCAGATACGAAAAATGAAACACCTACAGTTGCAAATAAAATTAAAAAGGCTGTGTTTATTCTCCATTGTTCTGCGTCAGGATAAAGACCGTACATAAACCTATTAAACCAAACTTTTATAAAAACCCAACATGCACCATCGCCTGTACAATCATCTTTTGAGTTACCTACAAAATTAGCCTCTAAAATAAACCAGTCCAACATCGGAGGAATAGATTTTATGATAATAAAAATTGTGAAAAGTGTTAATAAAGCATTTAAATTATTAGAATTAATATTTTTATTTAAAATATCTAAAGATCGAACACCGCTAAATTCAATTCTGATAAGATAAAATCCGATAAAGCCTAATATCAACG
>Ga0315315_10000060_pt1 | contig 79656 bp, 97 predicted proteins | sample M140m3416metaG_FD_203699 | JGI IMG/M metagenome (GOLD analysis project Ga0315315, IMG submission 203699) | Ammonia-oxidizing marine archaeal communities from Monterey Bay, California, United States - M1 40m 3416 | ecosystem: Environmental > Aquatic > Marine > Intertidal zone | place: USA...
CATTCACGGACGTCGCCGATCCATTCCGGATATCGCGAAAAGGACGTCAAAACATTCATTACAGTGTTCGACGTCCCCTGCACACAAAATGTTACGGAGAATCGTCTATCGTCTCCGCCGTCACGTGACGACGACGGCACGTCATCCGCACTCATTGGCTCTCGTCTCCCTGCAATGCACACCCCCAAACAGAATCCCAACACAAATGTCGTTACCGCCACAAACCACACCATTCTCTGTCTACTACACGACTACTTTTTTGCCCCACCGTGTGGGCGATACCATTCGGAAACGTGCGCGTTTGCGGCTTCCTCGCTCGTCGACCGTTGGGGGAGAGAGGGGACGCATACCACTGGGTCGCGTTTGGTTCGTGACATACTCGAGCGTCTCGTCGTCCAACCGCTTCGTATACGATCGACACGAGGATCGCATGACGCGTCCCAACGTCTGGATGCTCTGAATGGTCCGTACCTCCCGTCCCTGAGGAAAGAGTACCTCACACGCACCAGTTCCCATGTTGGCAAGTTGTCCCGTCATGATGGAGGTGCTCACCCCACGTGCGTTTTCGCTTTGCGCGAATCCCGCCGCCTCACAAAGTACATCCATCGTCTCTTCAAAGGAACAACGCATGAGAGGAGACGTGTTGTCCGTCTTGTTGATGCCGTGACGGTTCAGAGGCATGATGGTTCCACCGCGACAGATGTTGTCCACGATGAGCAGAATGTGCCGATCGTCCACGTAGGTACCGTCGAAGGCGACGACCGCCTTCATCTGTTCGAAGATGACGTGCGCCGCCGCCTCGATTCCCAAGGTGTGATACACCTCCCACATATCGTTGGACGTGCTCCGTTCCCAGTCGATCACCTCGGATGCAGAGGCGTCTAAAAGAACGTTGCCGTATGCGTGCACGACATGACATCCTTGAGAGTTGGTGTCTTCCGACGCGTTGGCACCGGTAATCTTCGGATTCCCGCTGATGACCACCGTGTCCAGAAGAACATTGAGCGCACAGTGGCACAGTATCGCCTCCTGCTCACTACCAAGGTTCCCGTGTGTGATCATATCCTTGAGATGGTGGAAGCGAATGCGAATGATCCAATCCAGGGAGTTTGCCTCACTGCTCGACACGAGCGCACGTCCCATCAAGCGTTCGGCGAGAATGCGACGCACAATGGTGGGAGTGAGGTGTCGAGATCGCATGACCTCCTGTAGCAGTTCGACGCGAACGATCAGGTTGGAACTGTGTTCAGGGACGGAGTACCCAATGATGTTGTCGGCTTCTACGATCCACGCATCCTCCGCGACGACAGTGGTGGTGGGATCCGGGTCGTTGATAATGTTGCACGACTTGACAATGTCGCTGAGACGGGTAAGGGGAAGCGTGTTCGCCATGTACTCCGCAAATGTCGCACTCGATTGGAAGGGGTCCATGAAACGCAACGTCGTGCATGGCGTTTTGGGCGTCTTGCTAGCATCCAGAATCTCCTTGAACCGAGGAATGCCGAGCGTCACATTCTTGGCGGATACACCAGCGCTGTGGAACGTGTTGAGTGTCAATTGCGTTCCTCGCTCCGAAATGGACTGCGCTGCGATGCACCCAACGCTCTCGCACGCCGTGCTGCGCGCATACTCGATGCGCTGCTCCAAACCCGTAAGGAGGTCGTCCACAAGAGTTCGTGGTACATGGGGTAGGGTGTGCGAGTTGATCAAGCCAATCAGCGATGCGATGACCACATTTGGAGCGTCACGCACGACTTCAAATACACGTGCCATTACATCCTTGACGTCATCGGCGTCACAGCCATCGACCGACGTTCGCGCACGGTACATGAGGCGTCGTACGCGTCCCGTGTTGTACGGTAGGAGAACTCGCGCGTCTGCGTCACCCGTCAACGGATGCAACTTGCACAGGCGAATCTCCGTGACGGCGCGCAGCACCATGTCCGCTTCCTTGGGTGCCATGCGAGAACGAATGCTTTGCTCCGACTCCTTGAGTTCGACGAGTTTCACCCGTTCGACACGTGCAGGATGGAATCCGTCCGATCCCCACTGTGGCGCGATGATGTCGTCCATGGATGTGCAGATGATTCCTCCCGATCGGACGACGTTGTCCTCCATCGACTTGTTCATGCGTCGCGAGATGTAACCAGACTGCGACGTCTTCACCGCGGTGTCGACAAGTCCCTCACGTCCTCCCACAGCATGAAAGAAGAGTTCCGGAGGGCTCAACCCCAACGAGAAGGAGTTTTGCACCATTCCGCGACTCGCCAACGACAAATCATTGTGAGCAAAGCAGGGGAGTGTACGCGTTCCCTTTCCCGCGACGATGCGACCTCCCTCCAAACTCTGTTGTCCGAGTGCGGCGCAGATCTGGGAAAGGTTGATGAAGGATCCCTTGGACCCCGCGGTCACCATGCGGCGAATGGAATTGGTCGCGTCCATGTGTTCATTGACGATTCCACCCGTTTGCAACAGCGTCTTTGAAAGAAGACGCATGATCGCCTCCTCACCCTGCTGCTGTTCGTGAGGAGTACTTTGTACTATTTCGCGTTGGATTTCTTCGCAGAGGATTGTTGCCTTCTCGAGACGTTCCGTGACCTGCACGTGTCCACTGTGGCTCAGCATGACGTCGTGAATTCCCACATGATGTCCTCGCTGCAGGAGAAATTCGTGTGTGATGCGCTGCGCGTCACCCATGAACCGCATGCACATTACTCCGTCCATCTCTCGGCAAATGGTATCCACGATTCCTCCGGCTCCCGTTCCGACGTGCGCCTTTCGTAGAATGCCCGTTACAAGTTCTCCGTTCCGCACCGTAACTGGAGGGTCCAACCATGCATCGGACGACGCGGCATCCAAATCGGTAAGCATGGCGTCGTTTTCCACAAACAGCGTCGACGGAATGATGAGCGAGAAAATTTGTCGTCCGGTCCATCGCACGTGATGGTTCCCATTCTCGTCGTAAATGCGCACCGCGGGAGGAGGAAGGCGGCGGGGGGCGTGACGGATGTGCCCAATGATGCGGCACGCATGCGAGTGATCTAGAAGGATGCTGTTTTGCGTCATGAGATACAATCCCAAAAGACTGTCCTGCACGATACCCATGACTGGACGATTCGACTGAGATCCAAGTGTGTTTTGCGCCACTGCCATGAGCGAGGCGCATTCAGCACTCGCGGCCTTGCTCTGTGGGACATGGAGGTTCATCTCATCCCCGTCAAAGTCGGCATTGTAAGGCGCTGCGACGACAAGTGATAGGCGGAACGTGTGTCCGGGCATGAGGCGCACACGATGTGCTTGCATTCCGTGCATGTGAAGACTCGGCTGACGATTGAAGACGACGACGTCATCGTCCGCAAGGAAACGTTCCACAACATCACCGGGACGCAGTACGATGGAGGTACGGTCCATGCAGCTACCCAGGTCGGTCACGCACCCGTCGGCGTGAATGACGTTCTGCGCGCCTTGCACGTTGGTTGTACCGATGCGGACGCGTTCCGACAGATGACGTATGTTCTCGGAGTTCACGGTCTCGGGAAAGGTGAGTGTCATCGCAATCTTGTGTGGCACTCCCACCCGGTCGCACTCGAACCACGCATCTGGTGTGATGACACACCGTGCCGAAAAGTCCACACGCTTTCCCATGAGGTTGCCGCGGACACGTCCCTCCTTTCCCTTGAGACGTTCGTGGATGCTCTTACCGTTCGCGTTGCTGCTGTTGCGACCCATTCCCGCGGGTTTTGCGACGCGCGCATTGTTGTTCACCAACATGAACACCTCATACTGGAGGCGATTGAGGCGTTCCATAAGTTCCACTGACACCGTCGGAATCGTCTTCCACGTATCTCCGCCCATAAAGTTGGCGACGTCGTGCGACCTCTTCAGCACTTCCAGTAGATGCATGGTGAGGTCGTTCTGGCCACGAGAGCGACTTCCCTCGGACGAGTACACGGCGGGTCGGGTGCACGGAGGTGGCACCACCATGTTTTGCACGATCATGTTCATTGGATGCGACTCCTTTGGAGAAAACCCCAACACGAGAAGATCGTCATCGGGAATGTTGCGCAGTATGGACAGCGCATCGCGTGCCGTGAAGGGAGACGTGCAGTACTCTTGTTCCTCGTCGTTCTCCCATTGCATGTCCGTGGGCCACGTGACCTTGATTCCGAGTGGAACGCGTGCCATAGCAGGACGCGTCATGTCGCAATGCGGGCACGTCTTTCGCATACGAAACGTGTTGTGAATCGACGTGAGACGCGATCGACCGTTCGTCTCGTCTAGAGACGCGATTTCGTCGTCCGTGATACAAATGCGCGAGCAACAGAAGCACGTGACACGGAGGATCTTCAACACGGTATCTATGAAGCCAATATGGTACATTGGAAACGAGAGGGACATGTATCCAGGGTGGCCCTGACATCCACGCGCATCGTTTCGACACGTTGCGCAAAGGTGACGTCGATCGACGGTTCCCATGAGTGGATCCAGTAGACCCCCAGATGCAGGAAGACCTCTGTAGTAAAGAGTAGTCTCGCACACCTGACACACCGCCATACGTGCAATCTCCTCCGACGAAAGAAGACCAAAACGTAGACGACGTGGACGCACAGGTGGAGTCGTCGTGGATGAGTACCGCAACATTATGCGTCGGTGTGCGAGTGTGCCGTCGGGGATAATGCAATGACAGTGTGACACACTGATCCTCACGTTCAAAAATGCCGTATGTAATTTCACACAGGTCTCATTCAATAACACCTCTCGCATGAAGTTTGCGACAACACTTCCCGCGTCTCTGTGGTCGTATTCTCGAATGGTTACGTCCCTAAATGAGGGTGGTATCTCGGATGCCTTCATTTTTCCTGATTCGCATATGCGCGCCCTCGACACGGGGGGTGTCGCCCATGATGTCCAACTGCTCCCTATGCAGGTGTCGAGCGTGATTGACCGTTTTGCCGACGCTGGCGTCGACGTCACACTGGTCCCTCCATCCATGTTTGTCACCGTCCTGCGCACGACATTGGACTCACTTCCGTTTCTAATTCTCATGTTCGTGACACTGTCCATGTTCGGACGCATGGGACCCATGTTAGCTCGCATGGATCCGAACAATGTCGTCGGAGGAGGTGCTCCCGATGTGGCGACGGACGTGACCACCACGTTTGACGACGTTGCGGGACTGAGTACTGCAAAGGAGGAACTTTTTGAGGTGGTGGAGTGCCTTCGAGATCCAGAACGCTTCGCGGCATCCGGAGCGCGCACTCCGCGAGGGTGCCTTCTCGAGGGACCTCCAGGGACTGGGAAGACGCTCCTGGCACGTGCCGTCGCTGGAGAGGCGAACGCGTCATTCATCGCCACGACGGCTTCCTCGTTTGTAGAAATGTACGTCGGTTTAGGGGCAGCGCGTGTGAGGTCGCTCTTCAAGCGGGCACAGGAGAGCAGTCCGTGTATCGTGTGGATCGACGAGATCGACGCCGTGGCACGACAGCGTGGCGGTGGTGGACCCGGAGGTGGGAACGAGGAACGTGAGACGACACTTAATGAACTTCTCTCTGCCATGGATGGGTTCGCGGGAGACACGGGAGTCGTCGTTCTCGCGGCGACGAATCGCGCCGACGTCCTCGACGAGGCACTCCTTCGTCCCGGACGTTTCGATCGCCGCATTCCCGTGACTCTTCCGGAGATTCAGGAACGTGAAGATATCCTGAGGGTCCACACGCGCGACAAAATCCTTGCGTCGGATGTCGATCTGGGTGTGCTTTCACGGCAAACACCGGGATTCTCGGGTGCAGAATTGGAAAACCTGATGAATGAGGCGGCCCTGCGCGCACTTCGACGTTCCGACATCGTCATCCAGCGGGACGACGTCACCGACGCTCTGGATCGCATCACCGTCGGACTTCCGCGAAACAGCACCCAGTCGTTCGACGTACGCGAACGTGTCGCGGTGCACGAGGCAGGACACGCCATCGTTGGGCAGACCATTGAGGAGTTCGACAACGTCTCACGCGTAACCATCGTCCCTCGATCCTCCGGTGCCGGTGGGTTCACATCGTTCATACCCAACGAGTCCAGGAATGTGAACGGTCTTTACACGCGCGATTACCTGGAGGCGCAACTTGCGGTTCTACTCGCAGGTCGTGCCGCAGAGGCACTCGTGCTCGGTGAGGACACCATTTCGGTTGGTGCGAGCAACGATCTGCAGAGAGCGCGAGGTCTCGCGGAGAGAATGACCGTCGAATGGGCACTCGATGGTTCTGTGCTTCGTGACACCAGTGACGGCGTCTCCGAACATACGCTGCGTCGTGTCGACGAACGTGTCGAGGACCTTCTAGACAAAGCGTATTCTCGCGCGACGTCCATTATTAACGCGCAACATGGTGAACTACTGAGACTGATCCGCCGGCTTCTTGAGGAGAACACCGTAGACGACTGGGTGTGACACCGCCATCGCGTTCAGCAATGGACACATGTTTTCCCTCTATTTGTGAGAAGAGGCTATGACATCACTCAAGGATCGCACGATCGCCGATCTGAAGGCGGTGTCTGGTGATCTCGTCGAATCGTTGTGTGGAACGTTTCCGGATTGCAACGAACTGAAACAGTGGTGTGAATCACTTACCACAGGACTCGATGCAGATGGGGACGAGCTTACAGGGTTTATAGGCCGTCTCGCGTCGTACCTCAACACGTCCGTTCCGCACAAGATGGTCAAGTACGACCGTGCCATTCTCTCCATCACAGGAAATCCGTTGAACGTGTATCAGGTGCTCATGTACAAGGACATCGAGACGGTCTCCAATGTCTTTCCACGCCTGAAAGGTCTCCAAATGGACGAAAAGGTGAAGACATTGTCCAGCGACGACCTAGGAATGTTTTGGCAGTTTATCCACGAGGCGCTTCAACTCGTCCTTCGTGCCACTCAAACGATTCCACCCGTCGTCCCGACGACGCAGCAGATCGCAGAGGACATCGAGCGTCGTAAACGGCAGCGTGATCAAGTGAACAACACGAACACGTCTCGAGTAGGGATGAGCGTTGCGGACGGTGTGGACGAGTTGTGGAAGGAGTTGTGTCACACGCGCAACGTGACGCCCATGCCACTCACCGACGCACTCGCCGAACGCATCGCGCGTCTCATTTCGGGGGAGACGACGAATAAGGAGATGTGTCGCAATTTTCCGGAGCTGGGCAATGACGAATACTCGGACGAGTCGCTCGCGATCGCGCGCCGCATCGGAAGTCTGTGCACCATGAAGAATGCGATCCCAACCAACATGATGTCGGGGATCGAGCGCGTCGCGTCGTCGCTGGTGCGTGACATCAACAGTGGGAAGATGGACTTTGCGTCGCTGGACGTGGAGAAGATCGGAGAACAGGTGCTGCAGGGTGTGGGCGAGGGAGACGTCAACGACTTTGCCAGCAGTCTGGACAAGATTCTCCCCGCTCTACAGTCCATGGGTGGAGGGAAACTGTAAGAACGGACACCAGTGCAATTAAACGGTGTCTACCCTTTTTTTCGCCTTCACACCCGCACAATGCAACAAACCCCTCCCATTTGCTCGTCTTCACACCCGCACATCCTCTCCCGTCGACCGGCGCACGGGACGCGACTTGTCCTTTAGGTGGCACTCCAACGTGCTACGATTGGGATGCAACCATAGCCGTTTACTGTCGGGTACGAGGGGATAAAGGCCGTCAAGAATCCACCAGTCAAGATCGCCGTATTCCTCTTGTCCTGGAAGAAATTCATCCTGAATATGTTGCGGTGCGAGAAAACGCATGTTGCGGAGCGATAACACAATGCTGCGAATGTGCAGATCTCCGTCGACAACCAGGTCCTCCAATATGCCAAACTCCATGCGGTCCTCGCACACTTCCAGTACGATCTCGACACGACAGGGGAGCTGAATCGCATTCCATTGACACGCGACCGCCTGACTCATCGAAAGTAGGTTTCCCCTGAGATTGTCGTCAGTGAACAAATCTTGTTCACAACGTTCTTTGAGTCCATTTCCAAATCGAATGTAGCGATGGTGCCCCATACGTTCGATGCCAATGTACAGCCACTCGTCGGACGTGAGTACACGGCGCGCCACGCGGCGCCACTGACGGTCGACCAACTTCAGTTGCACAAGGCGAGGGAGGGAGAGGGACAGCATCACGCATTGGAGGACGTCGTCAATCATCCTTGCGTTGGGGTTGGTACAGAGGACGGTACCAACGAGAAAAACCATGGAGGTGACACTCGTTCCACTGCTCGTCGATTGGTTGACGTTGGGCGACCTGGTGCGTCTGCACGAGGCGCTGTGCGATCGCGATTCCGACGTACCGCTTGAGTTGCGTCACGTGTTGCGCACCCGTCTGTGTCTCGTTCACCATCCCTCCTCGGCACAACCCTTTGCGCGCCTCCTCTCCTCGTACATGAACCATTCCAAGACGCGGTGCCGCGAATGCGGTGCGCACTGTCGGCGTCTGTCGCACGTGTGCTTCAAGTGCGCCGACGATGTGCGATCGTACCGTGCGATGGTGTCGCGCAACGATCTGCGCACGACCTCGGACGGTTGGATAATCAGGGAACGGCGCCTCCTACAGGCATTGTCAACCATTCGCGTTGTGACGTCGACGAGTACGGGGGCGTACCTCTACTGGCGTCGTGATGCGTTGAACGCACTTGCGTAACGTATGTGCATGCGTTGTCGTTGGTACCAAACAGGAAGAAAGAACACCAACAAGAATGATGCGTCACTCAGTCGTCCCCACCTCCGACCTCCTCACCTTCCTCGTGGACCACAACTGGTGCATGGATGCACTGCCGGACACCCTCCGTCCATTCACAGGGCGTCAGCTGATAGGTGCATGGACGCGCATTCGAGCGTCGGCGCCCACAAATGCAACTACCACGGACCATGTAAGGATCGCTCTCCTCATCGCTCGCGGTTTGTGAAAAAAAAGAGTGACGAGTCTTGGAAGAGAGGATGAGTCTCGACAGGATTTGGCACCGTATGAGTCCCGGACAAAAGGTGTCCATGATGACGGATCACATGGCGCTGAGAGTGCGCAAACGTCAGGACAGTAAACGTTGGATCGCGGAACTGCTCAGTAAACGATCTCCACGTGCGGTCTTTGCACGTTTCGATGCGAACAATGACGGCCACATTTCTCGTTCCGAGTTCCGCAACGCACTCAAACGCGAGTTTGGAGTCGCCGAAAAGGTGTCGGACGAAGTGTTTCGCCAATGGGACACGGACGGTTCTGGGACACTGGAGTATGGAGAGCTGGCACGTGCCATGCACAAGTCTGTGCGCCGGGACGCGAACAAGGTCGCGCATGCCGTAGACTCGATTCGAAATAAGGAAAGTAAGAGTATACGATCGATTCAAAACAAGTTTTTATCCTCCGTCGCGCGCGGAAACCAGGACGTGTCTCCACGGGAACGCCAGATCGCACAAACCATTCTATCCACGAAAAAGGGCCGTCGCTCACGGCGTCGGTCCCGACAGCGTTCCCATCCACGACGTCGACGTCGTTGAAATTTTACTACCTCTCATGTGAGAAATGACCGACTTTGTGGTGCACGAAATCATGAACATTGTGTTTCAAAACGAACGTCAACCACTCACGGACAATGACGCTCCCGCACCCAAACCCACACCTCCCTCTCGTCGCCGTTCTCGCAGCATGCGGAAACAGCGAATGCGTTCACCGAAACAGTCACGATCGCCACGGCGTTCGCGCTCGCGGCGCTAGTAGTGTTGCAGTACCACTCACTCCTCGTCCAGAAGAATGGCATTGGCGCGTCCCTCCTCGTCACGCTCCTCACGAGTGCGCTCCTTGACAAACTCGCAGTCATCGCCGTCGTCCTCACCCTCCTGTGCCGTCGTCACAGGGTCATACTGCGGCGACGTTGGGGAGTACGACGGCGAGGTCGGTTCATACGTGGGAGAGGTAGGTTCGTAGGTCGCCTCCTGCCGCCGCGGTGGGGTGGGAGGACGCCGTTCCACCTCCTTCTCGCGTCGACGCTTTTGACCAAGCGCCGTTGCTCTCCCGTACGCCACCTCACGCGCCGACGAGGACGCCACCAGCGTGCGTCCCGACAGTGCAGAGTATCCGTTTGCGACCGTGTTGACCCCCACGTACTTGCCAGTCACGTGGTTGACGCGCAGCGGGACGGAACCCTCTGCGCGAGTGATCTTCGACAGCAACCCGGCATCGTGAAGCAATGACGGGACATCCAGCGTGACGGTCTCTCCTCCAGGAGTCTCCAAGGTCAGTTCCAGGCGCTCGCTCCACGAGATGACACGTGTGGCGGTCATCTTTCTTTTTGGTTGGTACCGGTTGGTACCTGGTACTGAAGACACACCGCCACGGGAAGACGTGTCTCAGTGTCATGTACCATCGAAGGATTAGCGCTGTGATGACACTCAATCTACACAGGAACCGCATATTCCTCCCGTTTGAACGCGTGAGCACGACACCGAGCGTCTCAGATGTCATTGAATTGTGTAATGAGTTGACGCCCGAGTGCCCCATCTCGGATGAAACATTCGTCAAGATGCGCACCTACCTCCCGTATATGCTGGAAGGCGCGTCATTTACAATGTCAGGAAAGAACGTTGCCCTTCCTCAGTACAAGGGAGGCACGAACACCTACGACTACTTTTTAAGAATGAACGAATTGGATCACGAGTACGATCCGTACAAAGGAAATGGACGTTGGCTCCGAAGCATTGCACGGTTTTTGGTGTGCTGGGTTGCGGAGGAACTAAAGCGCAAACACTCCATCGGAGAGGGGTGGCGTTCGGTCTTCTATGTGGGAAAGAAGAAGAAACAACCGACGAAGCGTACGCGTACACCGCACTGTGTCGCACCACCCCCCTCTGCGGAGCAAACGACGACGGTGGTACCTCTATTCCCACTCGAGATGGAAGAGAAGTATCTGGAGTTTCAAATGGGTGATGCAGAGGAGACGTCCACGGTCCGTGAGGAGAGGGTGTCCTCGACGACTCGGCAGTACCGAAAACCCAGCAAACACGTGCAGTCGAATCGCACCCTAGGGAAGTGTTTTGCACTCCGCCGTCATTTGCGCAAGAAGAGCGTGCGCAAGGGACTCCTGCACAGCGAGGTGAAGAAGTGGCTCACCGGGACCGACGACGGACGAGAGTTGCTGAAGGCGTGTGAGGTTGATGCGGACGCCTTTGATGTGGACCACGTGTGGGCGCAATCCATGGGTGGACCAGAGGTCGTCGAAAACTACCATGTCATGCCATCCGGCGTGAACAGTTACTTCCGCGACCTGGCCTGGAACAGCACGGAAAAGCGCGCCTACGTCGGAGAGGAGCAGGTACACATGGTGACCGACCTTGCGGTGCGTGCACGCAACAGTTTCGATTGGAAGGAGCTCGCGCCGGTGTGACACGATCAGTGTTCGTCGTGATCATGTTTCTCCACCCACGGTCCCCAATGGAGAGCGACGACGCCGTCTTCACGTTTCCCAAGTGCAATGCGTGGGACGTTTCTGCGCTTCTCTCCATGACCGTCCGCACGGACATTCAACCTGGTGGAGAGACGTGGGACGACTTCATGTCGTCGGTGCACAACCTTACCGTCGCGATTCTTCGCGAGGCACGGCGCCTTGCAGGTCTGGTTCCATACAAGACGATTCCATATCCGAATCCTCCAGACCTCGTGCCGTACATCATCGCCATGAAAACCCAGTACACCATGGAGGGAGATGTATGTAAGGTACGCGTTGGGAGGTGCACGGGACGTTTTGGGGTCTTCGCAACGGAGGATCTTACGATGGGAAACGTAATCACCGTACTTCCCGTCGATGCCGTTTATTTGAAACAGCACAAGGGCATCCTCATCACCCCCAACAACGAGAAGATGGAACCAAAAACGATCATTCTACGCAACACGCGACACGATGACATATTCATCGCATCGTCTCTGCTCTACTTTTGTCCCGAGCGTTGCGGTCACCTCATTCACCACGGCTACGAAGACGACAGCAACGTGATGGTACACGACCTCTTTGGGGGCATGTTCAATTTCGTGCAGTTGACACGAGACGTTGCATGTGGTGAGGAGCTTCTGCTCCCGATAGATACCTCCTAATACCGGTGTACAAGAGATACGAGACGTGGAATGGCACGACACGTCTCCTCTGTACGTCCCTCGTCGTTCCACCCTCCAAGTATTACAACATCCGTGATCTTCCGATTCGTTCGTAGATGTTTCGACACGCGAGTGTAAAAATGTTCATTCTGCGCCGCGCGCGCGACGAAACCCGAACCGCTCACCACGTCCACCACACACCGATCCGAGAGCGCGCGTCGGAGCACATCCGACGCCCATCCTGTGCATACACCGTTCGAGTCGTAGTTGTGCCAGTCGATGGTGCTGTCCGAGACGATGAGAGGATATTTCGTGAACCAAATCGCATGCGCAAGTTGTGCTGCGAACCGAGGATACTCCTCGCGCGTGTAATGGTCGCCGTCCTCTTCGAGGGCGAACGCACCCACGTCCAAGTCTGGGAGGGGGATGGACCCAAACTCGAGCAACGTGGCATCGACACGTCTCAGGTGCTCCTTGGGACCCCACGGAGGGCGATTCGTGAGCGCATGGTAAAGGCGCATTTGAAGGGGACCGCTCGGTATGTCAAAAAGGGGATTCCGTCATTCTGACATCGTCTCGCACACAGTTACCGTGCCACATGCGTCGTAACGTCGAGACCCTTGAGATTCTCTACCATTTCGCGCAAAAGAGGGTTGAATTCGTTGGCGCTGAGCACATCCAAACCGGACTCGTCGTCGTAGTCGTAGAATGCGTAACCTATCCCGACTCGTGAGGGAGACTGCGACAAAAAGTCACACAGGCGTTTTTCGCGTTCCTCCTTTGTCACCGTCATGGTCGTTCCATTCACATGGAACGTTTGTGGGTTGTATCGAAGCCAATAGATGGTGGGTACGTCCGCCCCCACGGAGACAAACTCGAACGTGATGGATGTCTGGACGTTTGCCATGCGTTTTGAATCGCACGAGAGACGCGCCCCGTCCTCTCCGTCGTAACCAAATCGGTGTTGGTGCTCATCGACCTCCAAAAACACGAACGTGCCGTCGTCGTATGCGAGTACAAAGTCGATCCGACACCATTTTCGGTCCTCGGACGCGCCTGCGCAGGTAAAGTCGATTTGGTGCTCCCGTTTGAAGTGCCCAGGTGGTGGTAGCGTATCTCCCGACGACCACTCGTTCCATCCATAGAGGAGTAGTGCAAGACGCACGCGCTCCTCCTGCTGCTTACGACGCTGGCAATACACGTTGTAGTGTTGGGTTTCAAGATGTTGTGTGAGGTGACTCTTTTTTTTGAACTTGGCAGAGCACTGGTCACAGTTGTGCCACGTCACGTTTATGTCGTGCTTGTCGGCAAGATGTTGTGTGAGGTGACTCTTTTTTTTGAACTTGGCGGAGCACTGAGCACAGTGGTGCCAAGTCACGTTTATGTCGTGCTTGTCGGCAAGATGTTGTGTGAGGTGACTCTTCTGTTTGAACTTGGCAGAGCACTGATCACAGTTGTACCACATCACGTTGACGTCGTGCTTGTCGGCAACATGTCGTGTGAGGTTACACTTCTGTTTGAACTTGGCAGAGCACTTATCACAGTGGTGCCACGTCACGTTTATGTCGTGCTTGGCGGCAACATGTCGTGTGAGGTTACACTTCTGTTTGAACTTGGCAGAGCACTGATCACAGTTGTGCCACGTCACGCCGACGTCGTGTTTGAAGGCAAGATGTCGTGTGAGGTCACCCTTCTGTTTGAATACAGAACTGCATTCAGGGCATTTGAAAAATCCATTCGCGTCGCGTTTTGGAGGTGGGTCGTCACATGGGAGACAAGTGTCCTCCATTTCCTCACGTGTGTGTCGAATGTGTTCGTCACCGATTCTAACACGCGCGGCCACGTTCACAAATTACTCAGGACACACCGCAACTGCATGACGAAACGATCCCGTCCCCTTTATTCCATCAAAACACCTTGGTGCGGGCCATGGAAATGGCGGAGCGCAGTGGAGGGTGGTCCCACGCCCGGTTCATGATGGACCCAAGTTTGTCGATGACGTACTCCCCGTTCTTGTACATCCACGCGTAACCATCTTCGGCGACGACGACCAGTTCTTCGCGACCATTGGCAAACGTGTGTGGTTCGACGATGTATTTGATAATCTTCATGGTCTGCGTGCCGTCGGCCGAGTACGTGTCGCGACGCGGAGGATGAAGACCGCCGTAGACGAGGTACACGGTACGCCCCTCGTAAAAAGCGTGACGCGCGAGGAGTTCGCACGTGAAATGCTTGCGTGCCGAAGGTTCCGAACCGGTGGTCTCGAGGTACGCATTGATGGACGGGACAAAAAAATCGGTGCGGTAGATGCCGGTGCTGTTCGTCTCGTTCATGAGGAGTGGGTGTTGAATGTTGGTGGGTTGGGTTCGGTACTTTACGTCCAGGCAGTCCATGAGGTACGCGTGACGCGCCTCGTCGTCATCGTCGTACGCCATTCCATTGTACATCACCCTGGTGTACTGCTGTGTGGGAAGGTAGGGCTGTGCGGATGCGTCGTAGCGTACGCGTTTCGCCGGGGACTCGTTTGTCGCAGACGTCGGGACTGCGGGCGCGGGTGCAGGAGCGGGTGCCGACATCGGAACGTAACCGTCCGGTGGGTCACGGATTTCAAATTCCATCTTGTCGCGCGTGAGTCCCACCGGCTCTCCCCAGAGAACGTGCTGTGCCTGGACACGAATGGGAATCAACTTGGATTCCGGGTACGAATTGTACGCCTGTTGAATGATTTTGAGCGCGTCCTGCTTGGTGGCGAGTTGGAACAACTCACATATGTTTTGAGGGGAGAGGGCGATGCAGAGTCGCGACAGATCCTTGTCCATAAAGTAATTGGGAGGGCGCTGCGCTCCACGTTTCGCCTTGGAGTCATAAAACTCTGGCATGGAGGTCATGTTTGCCGAACGAATGGAGAACATACCGTTTCCCGTCTGCTGGAGGTCGATACCGTATCGGTTGTTGCACTCGCGAATGAGCGGATGGTCGTCACCTAGCAGTGCCATGGCCGTGAATATTCGTGTCACGACCTTGAGACGGTGCGTTGGTACACACTGATTCAAACAGCGCACACCAGAGGATACTTCTCCATGCGTTACACGTCTGGTCGAGACGAGGAAGAAGTGGAAGGGACACTCGAAGAGGATAGTGATGAATGGGAACGCTGTCCACGATCTCGTCGAAGCGTTTCATCGTCCATGTGGGAACGCAGTCGCGATAGTGAAGAGTGAGGTACAACGTGGACGATCGAGTGTACGCGAAGAGGTTCGCTTGGCCGTTCCCATCCACGTACACGACGGCACCCTGAGCTAGTGAGAGGGATGGAATTTTGTGCAAGGTGTTGTTACACACTACTTATTCTAAAAGATCATCGAGTGTCAGGTTTTGAAAGAGACGTCTTCCCTCGATGAGGACACGCTCGCGTGCCACGCACGCCACACCAATCATAGCAAAGGAATTCACAAAACCGGGACTGTCCGGCAGCTGCGACACGAATACCGCACTTGCGATGAGATGCGACAATTTCATGGTTGTAAGAAGGTTGTGCAATAAAATTCAACGTTTGCGTTTCTTCGCCGCGGCGACCGTCTCCACGGCATACTTCATCTCCTCACTTGCATCGAAGCGTTTGCGAATGTCGTCCGAAAAGGGAAACTTGAGGTACTCGGGCATGTCCCTGCGTTTCCATGCGAACAGATGACGCTTCTCCTGCTTGTAATACAGTCGGTACGCTTCGACGGAACTCGTTCCGTGGTACACACCCGGCATCGCCTGAGGCGGGGGTGTGAACCCGAGGGACGGTATATTGGGCTCGTCGATGATCATCAGGTAGACGAGTACCTTCTCGGACGCGTGCGCCTTTCCATACCGATGTGTGTACTCGCAGCACAGAGCAACGCCAAGCTGAAACAACCATTTGTAGTTGTCGAGGGATTTCCGCGCCCACGCTGCGCATGGATGATTCTTGTGGGTCAACTTGTACGGTACGTCGACGCCTGGCGTCGTCACATGGTACACACTGCACAGCAGCTGGCACGTTTCCAAGATCATCTTGATCACGTGTCGGTTTCCATGCGCGACGGCGCAGAGGACGGCGTCGTCAATCAGGTAAAAGATGTTCATTGCCTCCCCTTTGAGTTTGGTACCACTTTGCGAGAACAGGATAGATTTTAGGAATCCTGTCTTTCAAATGCCGAGTAGGCGTAGTGGAAGACGTCGCAGGCGTTCTAGGCAGAGATCGAGGACGTGGCGCAAAACGTCACGCAGGAGGAATAGGAGTGGTGGTGAACGTAGGTACGGCGTGATTATGACAACTGGCGGTAAACAGAAAAATTTAGCTGTAGTGGAGAGACATGGAATCGTAGAAAAGCCCGAACCAAGGTATGATTTAGCTGTAGTGGGGAGACATGGAATCGTAAAAAAGTTGTTTCCCGAACCAATGTATGCCGACTACGTAACGGTGATAGAACAACAATTGTACGACTCCACAACACTCGTGATCGGGGCGGTCATGATGGGCAATCCGATTTCTAGTCATGACGAACAGCGTAAAGAGGATATAACTCAAACGTTTGGGACATTTATTTCGTTCGATTTAAATAATCCGAGGCCCTTTAACATAAACTTCAATAAAATAACGGATGAAAATACAAGGTTCATAAAGGATGTCTCGCGTCTGAAAACGTATGACAAGGTGTTTATCGATTCTATGGTGCTGTACAGCATCACTGACCCTAAGGACCTATGGAATAAACTCATTGCCCCCCTCATAAATCGAACAACGTGTACCTTTTTCATAGGCGATGGGAACCTGAATGAAATAAACGAACGACGTTTGAATGAGGTTTGTAAGAACCCCACCATCTTTTGTGGGGTCGACCTTTGGCACTGCACGCTCAAGCGCGCCTGTCACGAAAGAGTGACAAAATACCGTGAGGGAAGGAATGTGAATGGGTTAGAGTCTGACCGCATCAGCTGGAATTTGGCCATATGGTCGTATGTCGTAATGCTAGACACTATCTCCCCGAAGGAGGAGTTCAAATACACAATAACGGTCACAAAGGGTGATGAATCGCGTCCGTACACTCCATCATTACTTCTTACCGTAGACCCCACGGACACATTCTGGCACGTACCAATCGAGAAGACGACGAAGTAGCATCCATGCCCAAGTCCACCATCTCCAAGAAGAAGACGCCGACGCACCTGTCGTACATCGTGTCCGCCACCGGTCCGGACCACTGGATCACGGAGGAGGACCTGAAGAGCGCGCGCGTGCGTCGTGACGCGCAGTACGTGCACACGCATGGAGACCGCGTCACCATCAACGGGTTTGAGACCGTGGTGAACAAGGAGCGCGGGGACCGCAACATGACGCAGCAGTTCATGACCTACCTTGCATCGTCCACTGTTACTCCGATGGAGGCGAACGCTCCGTACTGCTGCGCCTTTTCGCACACGTCCAACCTCACTCCGACCGCCACGGTGGACCGCACTTGCATGTCCTTCCGCGCTCCGCACCTTGAATTCGACACCACCAAGTTTCTCAACCAGGTGATGTCGGAAGAGACTAGGGACGACGGGTTTAGCGGCGTCTTTGCTCCGTTTGCGGCCAAACATGTGAAGAAGGTGCTGCGCATCGTCCCAAACAAGGAGATCGTCACCAAGAATGGTATCGTTTGTGACTACCACGTCGAGATGTGCGTCCTCACGGGAATGGGCATCCTCGTGGCACGCGGGTACCTGCACATTCCCCGTGAGCAAATGGAGGCGGTGGAGAGGATGCACGTCGGTACCGTCAAGTTCACGCAGTGCCACATCAACTGGCACACCTGGGGATTCGACGCCGAACGGCGCTGGGCGTCTCCGTGGAAGTGGTCCTGCGTGGGACACCCGTTCTCGTGAGAGGTGGGAGGCTCATACGTGGACTGTGTGACGTATGCGCCGTAGCGAACCGTACAATCGATGTCCCTTTTTGAGAAACGTGTGAAAGCGGCGTAGGTCTGCGTTGGTGTCCATGTACAGAGCACTCTTTGCACTCCCTTCGACATTGTACTCCACCTGTGCTACGTTGAAATCAAAAAGTAGTACAGTGCTCTTCATTCCGCCCATTTTCTTCACATACACGTCTCTGTGCACATCACACGACCGTCGCGTCTTCACGCACACAAAGGTTTTCACATCGTACACAGTCCGCAATACCTTGAGTGTGTAGCGTCGCGTCTCGCATGACCACACTCCGTGTTTGACTCCGAAACGCGCCAACCACTGTAGGAGAGCATCGCTGTGGGTTCGTTTGTACACGTACCTGGTGTCTCCCTCGTGCATAAACGTCCCCGCCGGTGGTTCCTCAACGTCCCTTTTCGCGTCCGTCACCTCTAGAAGAGTATTCAGTTCAAAAAATATGGTATTGAACAGACCCTGTCTTGATGTCCAGGAATGTTTTGGAGCAACGATGTGCATTCAACCTATTTGTTCATATTCAAATCAAAAACGCAAGGGGAGTGAGTAACGCGCGCCGTGATATTTTTGTACGTCCAACAATCATCCTACATGAACCTCGTGCCAATCGTCACGTGCCTCGTAGCATCATCTTCGTACCCGTGCACCTACGTCGGAACGCGCCTGGGAGTTACGGCGACGGTGATCCGTTTGGACGATTCGAACGCGAACCTCACGTTGCGCGCGGGACCTGTGCGCATTGCACAGGGAGGCGCCACCATCGCCCCCAATGGCGCACTCTCACTGGACGAAAAAATTACGAGTACGCTTTACGCGCGCGGAGTCTCCATCGTGCACGTTGCGCCCAGTAACGACGTCATCGATGTGCGCGCACGAGTACGATTCTTGGGAGAGATGCCAATCCGCCTGCTTAGAGTTCAAACTTCTCGAACGTGATGCACTTCTTGGCGATCACCGACTCGCGGATCAGGCTGAGCAGCGACGTCTTGATCTCGCACACGCCGGAGATGATCATGGTGATGGCGAGGAGCGCGAGCGACGAGGCGCCGACGAGGAGGAGCATCGACGAGTCGAGGAACACGAGAAGGGTGGCATTGACGATCACTCCCGCAAAGGCGAGGACACCGAGCAGCATCAGACGGTCGCTGACGTAGAACGGAATGAGGTGCACGATGACGATGATCGCACCGACGATTGCGAGCGCCATGTCACCGTCCGACGTGCCGCTGGCGTACGCAAATGTGAGAGTCGTGTCGATGACCTTCACCTCGAGCGCGGTGTGAAACGCCAGCATCATGTTGTACCAGCAGCAGCAGTCGTTCGCGAGAACCATGATGATCGCGGCGATGGCGGACAGACCGATGGTGACTCCCTTGGCCGTGTCTGTGGTGTAGTCGTAGTCCACGTACAGGGACAGAAACGGAACAAGGAAGGCAAACAGGGAGTAGGTCAGCGTCGGAACGAGACCCCTCGGAACGCCCATCACCATGGACGGGATCATCGACTTCTTAGGCGTTGGTGCCGGTGCAGCCTGGGGAAGTCCGCGAGGAACACGAACCGGTGCGCGTTCAGCAATGTGGTCAGCGTCGCGACGAAATCCGAGACTCATTCTTTTTGGAGGTGTGTTACAGTATTCAATCACAAAAAAAATCACACGCGTCATCTATTGCATGGGGGTGCCTCCTCCTCCTCCTCCTCCGTAGACATCTTCACGAGACTCTCGACTGCTATTTTCTCCTCTGTGGAAAGATGGGACAACGTGCGAGCACTCGAATCGAGTGCAGTCATGGGATTCTGTATGAATTGTTCTGCAATCTTCATCGCATTCGGGTCAGAACCGAATACTTTGCGCAGCTCTGACTCAACTCGACGAGAAAGTTCATCACGTGTTGCGGGATCCTGAAGTCGCAACATAGAATTAGCGTCCGCCTCATCTGCCGGTGCATCCTCCGCCCCGGTACGCTGATTGCGCTTGCTACGGATCTTCTCCCGCAGGCGTCTACGGTTGGTGTCGGAGGAGTCCATGATGGCGTTTCGCGCGTTTGTTTGGGTGCGTCGGAGCGTTTGCAATTTTGATTCGCATCAGAGAATCAAGTGGGGTAGTGCTCGTCGGCGTGAATGTAGTTTCGGCGACGGTGCGATGCACCTCGACCTTTCCCCACATCTCATCCATCAGATGATCGATGCGACGCTCCGAGAACCGTTCCTCATCCGTTCCCTCATTTACGAGGTGGTAGACGAGAGCGCCATCGGTGCCTCGGGTACCTCGCCCGCAACGCTGCACCTCCTGTTGTCGTGAACCGGATGTGAGATGAAACTGAACTATGACGCATCCAACTGGAAAGTCGACGGAAACGTCGCAAACCTTGGTGCAAAGCAGCACGAGGGACCCCGCTGGAGACGCGGAAAACACGTCGATGATCTCGTCGCGCATCTCTCGTGATGCGACGCCTCCATTGAGAAGGAGAGAACGTCCACGCAAAACCGTATCATGCAACACCTTCGTTGGCTGAACCGTGTCGCTGAACACGATGACACGTTGATTGGAATGCGTCTCGATAATGCGAAGCAGCTCTTCCACCTTTTGAGGGTTAAGAGCACGGATCGTTTGATGGGATGCTGTGCGCGACGTCGCCTGCAGAACGCGTGGATCATCCATGAAGGCACGTCGCACGTAAACGTTGTGAATACGATCCATGTTGCCATAGGAGAAGAGAGTGGGTCCTACGAGATCCTCCAGAGAAACGATGCGATCGTCCTCACGCACCAACGATCCACTGAATCCGACGACGGTGTGTGCACGGAGGCGACAAACGCATGGAAACTTGTCCGCCACCACCGTGTGAACCTCGTCCAGTACGAGAAGTCCAAAGGGCTTGCACATTCGATGCATAAGGAATCGATCTGCCGCAGAGTACGTTGGTGCGTATGTTCCGTTCTGTATGTGCAGACGGTGTTCGTCCACCGCGGATACCAGACGCACCACACGACTGTAGGTGGTTACTATGACGTCGAAGAGATCGTAATTCACCACCTCATCCGACTGTAGTTCAGTCGTGCGTATTCCGAGCGTCGTCTGTAGGTGCGATACGAACTGCGTCACAGAAACGGCGTGTTGTGCCACCACGATGGCACAGGAACCGGAACGTCGAATGAGTTCCGATGCGACCCATGTTTTGCCGGTACCGCATTCCATGTGCACCACTCCAGAAAGAAATGTAGCGCCGTCGGGATTGCACGCAGATACCGCGTCCCACTGGTAGTCGCGCAGATCATTCGTGTGTGGCGTGTAAGAACACGTATTCAATGTTTCTGCGTATGTGGAACGGTTCAGTGAATGCGTGGATGTCTCACAGTTCCAAACGATGACGTCGTCACGCGTGATCCACCGACGTCCATTGGGAGCTCCGAGAGGACCCGTGCCGTTCGGAGGTGTCCGTGCGTATGCACCGAGGCGAACGAGGGCGGTGTGTGCATTAGAAAGCATAGTACTTTGGTTGGTACACAATCTACGAGACTTCTCCTCTCCGCCCGTATGCGGTAGAGCGCCGTCGTCTATTTTGATGGTGCAAAAAAAAGAGATGACTCCTACCCTACCCTCGTTGCCGGTCCTTGTTCTAATCGTCGCAGTCGTCTTGCGTTTAGTCATGAGACCCGTCAGGGAAGATACATTTACGACACAGTCTAATCGAGTACGGGACACAACGCGTCCCGTTACGATATTGGTCTGCATGGATGCATCGGACTCGTGGCGTGATTACATAAACCACATTGTCATGCGATGTGGTGATGTGGCTACGATCAATGTACTGCTCACGTATCGCTCCGCCGACGACGTGCCGGATAACGACGTTTCCGACCCCATCTACCGACACTTGGTCAACATCGAGATGGGCATACAACGCTCACGTCATCCGAGCAACAATCTTCAACGTCTTGTGCGTCGCTTCGTCACCGGGTCGGAGACGGCGGTGGTCGTTTTGCAGGGGGGGTGCACTCTGCACGACGACTTTTCGCGCACCATTTTGGAGGTGCAACAACGAATCCCGGATAACGTTATCGTCTCATGTCCCACATCGCACATCACAGGTGTGGCACAGTTCCCCACGTTGCGCGTTCGAAGCAATGGATCCGTCGCGCGCGATGCATCCAAACCATTTCACGCAAACAGTATTCAACACATGGTCGAACTCGTGCCGAACGTGACGTGGTGCCCGGAGATAACCATATGCAACGGCCTTCTTCTGAAGCGCTGGTCACAGACGATGTCGGAATCGTTTTTGGAACACGTACACCGCATTCCAGAGGTGGCTCATGTGGTACCATCGCACCCATTGTTGGCACACAACGCCCGCGTGGAGGATGATATTCTCGACTTCGACGAGGGACTTGAGGGGTACAGGATTTCCGATGCGGAACGCGTTGGTATCACTGCAGCGTCGTCGAGCAACGAGCGCATAGTAAAGTATGGAACGCTCTTCCGAGCGCGCGTGGCGATCGAATCGGTACGTGATTAATCGTTGTAAAGATCATCGAAACGAGAGAGCATGAGCACATTCGTCAGGAGAATGAGTCCCAGAAGACCCTTTGAGACGAGCGAGAGAACCTGGAAGAGAATTTCGCCTCGATAGAAGAAACGGGGTGCATACCACTGCGACAGGACGCTGGCGGCGCCGAAGGAGAAGAAGAGAATGAGTTCCACCCACAGGATGAGGTGCACGAACCAGGGTGCACGGTCCACCTGATCCATGCCATCATAAAAGGTGGCGATGATGAGAAACCACGCTGCAATCTGCGGTATGTGACCGATGAACCACGGGTACAGACGGTACAGCAGGCTCCCCTTCCACTCGTCCTGGGATTTGGGTCGCGACACGACCTCCACCCAATAGCCGAACGGCATGGTGATCATGACAAGGACAAACTGCGCAAGAAGTACCTCCTGATTGCGAATGCCAAGGGTGTACGAAATGAGGACAATCATGACCGGTGCACTCAGGGTGTACTCGATCCAACGCGTCGGAGAGTAGCACATCTCCAGAGAGTTGAGATAAAAGGACCGGAGCACCGTCGCATTCAGAAGATGGAAGGTGGCGGAGAGGATGAAGAATATGGCGACGAACCACGTAAAGGGAAGGGAACCCGACTCCTCATACACGGGAATGATTTCCCATGGTCGAGCGTCTCCGCTAGACATCTCACCAGACGCCGTCTCGTTCGTGAAACGAAAGTCGAGACGCGTCTTGAAGAGAGGTACCGTCAGATCGGTGTTTCCCACAACGAGCGTGACGGTCGCGAGAATCGTATGGAAGAGAAACATGGCACCGTTCCACGCCGTGAGTTGACCTGCGGGAACTGAAATTCGGGTTGACGGTGAGACCGGTGTCTGAATGTCCATAGTACGCGGGCGAAGAGCGGCGTTCATGACCGGACCCGCACGTGTCGCTGCAGCAAGTTCGGGAGCAGTACTTCCGTAGGAGGTGAACCCAAGACTTGAGGACTGAGGCATGAGAAGGGGGGGTGTTAGTGACATGCGGTTGGAAAAAAAACCGAGTGGTTGACGTTGCGAATCAACCGTGTACATTTGCGCGACGTGTAATGCGAGCGACAACGATGGCTATGACTGCGAATATGACGATGTCACGCAATAGCGTATTGCTCTGGCGATGTTTTTTGAAGGAGTATACTTTATAATGCTCCTGTAGCGTGTACACGCGTTTACCGGTGCGGGCGTTGACCTCGTTGTGAGCGTCGTTGAGTAGCTTTACGATGGAGGAGCGCGTTCCGAGCGCGTCCTCTGTCATGCGGCGTTCAAGAAAGTCCTGAAAATGTCTCCGACACCGTGGACATGGCAAGTATTCAGCGAATGTATTCAAAAACCATGCAAACTTTTGCATCTCCTCACGTGTGAGCTCCTTGGGTGCTGAATGGGCAAAGACATGGAGAGTATTCCATGCACTCGGACCCCATTCTCCGAGTGTCAGACCTGGCATTTGTTGCAGGAGGTGGGTTTTTTTTTTGCGTGCTACATCACAACAAACACACCGTCCCTATGTTCGGCGACCAACTTCCTGAAACCGTCTACGTTCAGCCCATGGAGTACAGTCACCGCCGCCCCTCCCCCGTCTACGGAACCGGACCTCCCTCAAACAACAACATGCAGTGCATCTGGGTCGGTCTGGCGGCGATCGCCATCGTGTATCTCCTGAATGAGCAGAATCGTCTGCAGCGTCCCATGCACCCAATCCTCCAGCCGGTGCAAAACGTGGCGGGTATGCTTACCAACATCGTCAAGGGGGTGTCGGCAAAGGTCACCGGAACGATGGGCGATCTTCCACTCATCGACGCGTGCAAGGTGTTCCCGGACATTAAGTGTGGTATGGTATCTCTCATCGACAACACCAAGAATCTTGCCAACCCCAAGGAACCTACGCCTGAGGACGTCAAACACAAAAACTACGAAACTCTCCTGAAGTTTGTCAACGATCCGAAGCAGAAGCGCGCATGCATCGTCATCTTCGCGCATTGGTGCCCGCATTGTCACAACCTCATCAATGAACTCGTGGCAAAGGCAAACAGCATCAAGGGGAACGGTGTGAAATACCTTCTCGTCAACGGCGAGTCCGTCCACAGCGACGCCTTCCATGGAGACAAGGCCATCATTTCTCTTCAGCACTATCCCACCATTCTCTGCAAGGTCGGAAACATGGGCAAGGAGGTTAAGTCACTCGATGAGGCGACGCAACTTGCCATTGAGACAGACCCTGACGAGATCACGGAGACGACAACGGACGATGATTCCGCGGCAGCTCCGGAGACGGAAGAGGGCGAGGAGGTCGACGAGGACCCGCTCAAAATGCTCTTCTAAATACCGAAACACGCGAGCCATTCCATGGCGACGGCATCGGTTTTGCACATGTGCGCCACAAGGCGCGTACAATGTCTCGGTTCGAGATCGCTTGTGTTACGGACGACCTCGAACAAAAGGGCACCCACCTCGCGCGTCGACACCAGTGCCACGATCATATCATGGATTCGCACGGGGCCTGGGGCGAATACGTGTCTCATGCCAGATCGTACGACGTGCATCATGCACGGCGGCACGGACACGATGTCGCGCAGGTCCTGAAGTTCGCCGGTGCTTCTGTACACGTCACAAAGATGCCTCCGTCGTGCATCCACAGCACGCGAACGAGGTGCATATTCCACGACGTCGCGGCATGTACCCTCCTTTTCGGGAGGTGCAAGGAAACGTATACACACACCATCTGACGTCTGGGTCGTGTCCGCCTCCTCTGTCCGTACGGCGCACGGTGCCGAACCGTACTTGACGTCCATGCGGCGTTGCACGAACGCATCATGGAGAGGATGCAGCATCTCCTTTCCTTTTTTGAGTTGGTACGCCATTGCCGTCGTACCAACCGAAAAGAGGAGAACTCAACGCACACACGCACACACAACACATGTCCATCATCATTCGCCTGTTCGCGTCGCACGACTGGGGTGTTAACGCCAGCAACCATGCACGAGTCGCGCAGGTCGTCGCACAATTGAGGCTTCGTAACTTTGCAGTCTGGTTCGACGAGACGCACATGCGCGGCAACATTCTCGACGCCATGTGCCGCGGTATCGACTCTTCGGACGTGGTCCTTGTCTTTCTCACGTCCAACTACATGAAGAAGGTGGAGAGCGGGAACGACAAGGACAATGTCCGTCGCGAGTTCATGTACGCCGCCAACACTCCCAACAAGTTCGTGTGCATCAAGTTCGACAACACCCTCCCCACTACGTGGACGGGACCCGTGAGCATGATCCTCGGTTCGCAACTCTACGTTGACCTGACCGAAATCAACTCGTCAGGCATCGACTCGCTCGTGGATGCGATCCGACACCGTTCTCCGCGCATCCTGTGGAAGACCGCCGTGCAACGCACGCGGAAACTTCCCACATGCGGTACAAAGTCGCGCGATCCGAAGATCGCTTCGCGCACCGACCCTCCCCTTCGTGCACGCGTTCGCACCATTTGCGAGCAGATGGGCGGCGCGTACGAACAGGACCTCCACCTGTGCAAATTGGTGGAACGTCTGCACGTGTCGCTCGTCGGCACGGTGGACCCCAACATGCTCCTTCACGAGCGTGTGGCACTTCTGGAACGGCACCTTGGCATGTGAGGCGCGAAAGATTTTCCATGCGACAATGACAACAAAATGCCAAAGCACCCATTCTGGTTTCTCGGCTTTCCGTCGCGCCAGACCTACCGAGCTGCGACGGAGAATGTGTTTCGTGGGGTGGACGACGATGACAAGTTGATTCGTGATGGTCTCATGCTATTACTTTCGGAAAAGTACCCTAACAAGTACAAAAAGCTAAAGCAGTGGATGGAAATTGAATATAATATACACATGGCGCTCTTGATGACGTTGTATGAAACGAACCTTCCGGTCAATGAAAAGGATGATGGGTCCATGGTTGCGACGGACGCCAATACTACAGTCGTCGCCGCCCCATCACCTGTTCCGGCCGTCGTTTCAGAGGTCGATAACGACTCTGTTTATGTAAACAGTTTTCAGTTGTTGTGGGAGAGGGATCATGGTAGACGAGTTAGATTCGTAATCCGCAACAGCACCGCTGCAGATACTATCGTTCACATAGACGCATATAAAGATGTCGTTCGAATCCGTCCGAACCAGACAGAGGTAAAGAACGTACTCTTTGCGAATGACGGTGCATTCTTCGGAAATTATATTGAACAAGTGACTCGGGTATGCAATGACTGTTTTGACCTGTATCCAACAGGCTATGAGAGGGATATTTTGAGGCTTGGGTTTGGAGTGAATCCGGATCGAGTCCTTGAGATAAAGACAAAAATAAGGAACTTTTTGAAGAATAAGTTGGTCACGTCTACAAGTGTATTCCCGAATACGGACGAGGTGTCACTGACGGGAACATGGACGTCATACAGGACTCTAGAAATTACAGGCGGTAACGAAACATGTACGATTGAGGTGTCTGGATCGACAAATGAGTACACGGTCAGAAACTCAACTGGGGCGGCGGTCATGGGTAATGTGGAGATAAGAGGTACTAGTGACACGTTCAATGAGAGGGTCATGCGCCTGTTTGATGAAGTTTGCGTCAGAGAGGATGGTGCCCTTGTTGCCGCTCCAAAAGACCAAAAAACGTCTGCATGGAAGGTTATGTATGACCTCTCAAAGAGACTAACGGTCGAAGAAGATGTATTGGATCTACAGAATCTTCTAGATGATGAAGAGCACGTATATGAAGGAACGGCCACTGAGGATACCCTCTATTCCAGTTTCGACGACATGACGACGACACCTGCGGATAGCCTCTTTCTCAAGTTTGATGACACGACCCAACACAATTCTTCCCTGACATACAGTACTCCAATGACGTACAACGGAGGGATCGGTCCTCTAGGCGACGTGTTTGCTGAGATGTGAGGATCGTGCCCCCCAGTATCCATCACTCACCTCTCCTACGATGACAGTCACCGTTTCCCTGTCGATGGTCGCCCAACTTCCCAACTCCTGTCTCCACTCTCGTCGCACATGCTCGTACGGGATGAGACGTCTCCACGCGTGACGTCCCAACCGAGACCGAACGAGGCACCATCGTTTTTTTCGTGTGTGCGCAAAGTGTCTCCATCGTATCCATGCACTCTGGATGCACATGGCGGCACAGTGGTGCAGGATGCGTTCGCACGCGTCGTATGGAAGCGGTAATACCTCTACAAGCAACGGCAACATCCGTGGTGTTGGTTTAAAAAAAGGGTGAGGGGTCACATCGACTCTATCCACGCAATCCAGTCCTCGTCCGTAGCTATTTCGCTGTCGCCGTGCGTGTCCAACCGACGCGCGAGTTTGACAAGGTGTGTGAAGTACGTCTTGTATTCATCTGACATAGTCTGCAGTGCAGTGGAGTACGTCATGAGAGTGATATGGCGGTACGCGGGGAGAACGGATAGAAACGCCAATTCCGCGAGAACTTCCACCTCCTCGTTCTTCATGAGCGGGATGTCCATGCTACGAATCGTGTAGGCAGTGCCCCATAGTTTTTTGCGCTTCAAGTCTGCACGCGACTTGGTGTCGTGGCGCGCATCGTCGAGTTCCGTGCATCGGGTGAGGAGTTCCGTGTCCATGTGTCTCCTTCGAGTTGGTACCAAACCGTTTTTTTTTCGTGACGTTCACACAAGCGTGAAATGGAGGATCACATCGTCATGTGGGACGTCGTATGGCGGCCCATCCTTTCCCTACCCTTCCTTTTTCAGTGTCCCGCCTGGGTTGCGCTACGCATGCTCTGCACGGTCCGACAAGTGAGTCGCGCGCACAAGCGTCTGGAGTGCAATCTGTGGAATGAGATCGGTATTCCCTTTTTACACCACGTCGCGTTTCCGTACGCGCTTCGCATGTTTTGGTGCGAACTCGTCCAACGCCGGTTCCTCCTTGATGTGGAACGAATTGTGATGGATGTGACAAAGCGGCGCGTGTGCATCGCAGGTGGCTTCGCCGCCTGGAAATTTGAACGCTGTCTCGACGCGCGTCACGGGGGAGATGGGTATCCTCGAGCGATGCGGCAGACGTCGGTGTCCGACGGATACGCGCGTCGCGAAGTGTGGGTGCCCTCGGACGTCAACGTATTTGTGGAAACGGGGGACGACGACGACCTCGTGCTGGAGGCCATCGGAACGCAGTACGTCTTCTTCTGCTCTCAAATGTTCAACGACCCACGCGTTGCCACGTCGGGTCCGACGTGCACCGACGAGGAGGACGTGGTGACCACAATCGACCTCACTGAGTACCTTGACGAACTGGAGTTTGGTCAGGACGTGCGTCGAATGTGCCGCGACCAACTGTTTCTTGATCGTTTCATGGAGGCAACACACTCCACACTACCAGGGCGTTCGTACTCATTCTACGCCACAAAACACGAACCCCTCGTTCCAACGCGATTGACCGTCACATTCACCGACGAACCTCCGCGACAAAACTACGACGCGCGGGTTTTGACCTCGTTTGATCTCGCTCACTGCAAAATCGCATGCCGTGTGAATGGCGAGACGGGTGCGTACGTCTTCTGCGGTTCGGAGGACTGTGCAAAGGCATTGTCACAACGACGCATCCAACTGTCCGACGGCTCATTGACGCGGTCTCGTGCCTCCCTCTGGCAAACACTGCAGCGTATTCGTCTGTACATAGAACGAGGGTTCAGCGTTCGGGGAGATCACGTGTTCCGCGACGATGCGAAAAAATCAGTTTCGTTTGACAATGTAGATGTCGTGTCAGACTCACGTTGAACGTCGCGTAAACGCAAGACGTTTGGAATCACTTCGCGATCGCATGTATCGTCGCCTGGTCGCAGAGGTACGGGTGTGATCAGAAGAATGTGTCGTGCAACGAGTCGCTACTCACGTACGTGACCTGGAAGTCACCTGTAGCGGAGATCATATGAGATGCAATGATGCAATCCAGTGTGCGACGAGCGATTAGGTTGGCAAGGTAAAACGTCGCGATGGCGCGCGGTGCCCACTGTGCACCGTCCTGTGTCACGATCGCCCACCGTCCGTGTTGCAGGTAGCGCGAGGATGTGGACACCACACCGCCCTCACAACGCCCTGGAAGACATTGGGTTTTCGGGACCTTGCACCTCACAGGAACCAACTGACTGTTGAGCACGCGTTTGGTCGACTGAAGTTGTCGCACAATTTCCTGCTGTCGTGGTGGCAGCATCTCGAACACGTGTTCCGGCGTTAGGTCGTCCGGAATACGCGCGTCGAGGCGTCGCACTCGGTCTTCGAACGTCGTCGACGTGGCGTCCTGGATGTAGAACACTTGATTTATGACGTACCACACAGACGAAAGAATGGGATTCGGAAGGAGACTCAGAACATAACGAAACCACTGTTCCGGAGAGAGGGTTTTGATGCGAATGCCCAGCGGTGCGATCGTGCGTGTGACACTTGCCCCGGGGTCGGAGAACACGGGATACCGGTGGGAGTTGGGGAGTTCGACGACGAGTACGAAGATTGTGAAATCGAAGGAGGATACGACGCGTTCGCGACGTCCCGAACGCCGCTGCAGGTACACGTTCACGTAAAGTACGATGTTAGAGTAGAGTCGTTCGCGTCCCGGACTCTCGTAGGTTTCGCGTGTAAGAAGGGCATGTTGAGGTGTGGCGACCTCCGCGACACTATCGTGGAGACGCACGTTTCTCATGTCGTCGGTACTCTGCTGACTAAAAATGAGATAGTCTCGTGAAATGCGTGGATCGAGTGCGTAGTCCGTGTCGCGTTCCACATGACCGATCGAAACGCGTTGTACATCCCATTCAGAAAACGCCTTGGACTCTCTGAGGTTTCGCAGGATCTGTCGTTCGAGGGCGCGCGTGTTCGGAATGTAACCGTCGAATGCGGGAAGGAGCGACGTTAGCTCGTGATGCAAATCGCGCATGAGAGACTCGCGTTCGCGTTCCGAGGAGCATACGAAACGAAAGGGATTGTAATTGTACTGCATATTGTTGATGGTTCGTCCGTTGTGACGTTGGATGACATCGGTGGAAATGAGGTCGGACACGAGTCTGTGGCGTAGGTCGCGACGTATAGGGTCAAGGTGACTGAGAAGACTCGAAAAGGATCCGCTCGATTCCACCCAGATCGGTTGCGTTATCTGGACGCGTTTCATCCATTGTGCAATGTGCGTCTGGACGTCGACGAGCATGTTCAGGTACCGTGTTCGACTGAGATCCTGCTCCGCAAAACGCTCGACCACTCGACCAATGTATTCCTTCAACTCTACCGGACACCGTTCATCATGCGCCTTTATGAGCTCATGGAAATCGTAAACGACCATTTTGAAACGTCTGGTACCAAAAGAAAAGCTGAGACATGAATGAACCACGGAGTGTCATCCTCCTTGACCTGGACAACACCCTTGTGCATGCGACTCTGAATGCCTACTATCCAGACTTTGAGTCCATTCCGCACCCGACGTTGCACATTCACGTGCGTCCCTTTGTGCGCGAATTCCTGTCCTATTTGATGGAGAACGATCACCTGTACGAGTTTGGGTTTTGGACGTGTGGAACACACGAGTACGCCCATCATGTCGTAAAGGGACTCCTCAACATGGTGAACGCGCCTGATTGGAAGGTCCGCATTCTCCTCACGCGCGACGACGCCACCGTCATCCATGGATCGTACGTCAAGGACTTGAGCCTCGTAAAGAAACGATACGGTGTCCGTGAACTCCTCCTCCTCGACGACAACGTCGTGCACTACTCTCTTCCAGACAACATATCCGAAGTCTGTATCGTGCCAGGGTTTTTTGTCACTGACCCGAACGCCCCATACGACAATTTCCTGCTCAATCTGACGCACCTGTCGCTCGCGAGATCCACCTCACCTCCACCCCGGTACCACCGTCCTAAGCCAGTGCGCGCAACGTCGTCGATGGTGGTACCTGTGACGTGGTGATTTTTTTTCCCTCAAACGTCCATAAACCTGTATGTGGCAGTTGCTTGTCCCTGTCGCTGTTTGCGCGTGCGAGGGTGACGGGATGCTTTTGGTCATTGCGGGTGTGATCACACTCGTTCTTATGCAGCAACGCGCGAGACCGCCCGTACTGCGTATGTACGGCCCGGAACCGCACGCGTCTGCGCGTGTCTCAGAAACAGAGATCAGCGAAACGAGTAAGGGGGAGGAGACGAGTGAGGAAACCACCGAGCGTGTCCCGAATCCGCGTAAAATGAGCACCGACCTGGCAGAAACCGTCGCAGAGATTAGGCGCGTACCTGAGACCCACATTGTCGGATTCCGATGGAGTCCGTCGAGTGAGTCTCGCGCTCGATTACTTTCCCGTCAGCATAAAGAAATGAAGCAGTATACTCTTCATCAGTATGAGTGAGGGATGTGTTGGTCCCTCCACACACACACACACCTGCGCATATACGTAGACGAATGCAGGTCGAAGAAGAACCGCCGGCGGAGACGTATGCGCGCGAATTCTTTTTTTGCGGAACCCAACCGGCGAGTACACACGAGGAGTGGTTGCTGAGACTGTGTTCGCAACTCATGCACCGTGAGGCGAATGTGATCAGTATGATGGAGGCCAATGCAAGACAGATGCCAGCGCGTCGTTCCACACGCCAGAAATGGAAGACTTCATCGAGCGGCTCGCACGGATCCAACAGTGCATCAACGGCGACGGAACCAGAAACCTCCGAAACATCCTGAAGACATGCGCCGAAATGCTGAAGGACCGCGGCTACGAAAATCTGTCTCAACGGAGTCTGGAAGACGAGGGCAATACACTGGGTCTCGTCATGGTGGGTGAACGACACAATGGGGAATGTATCCGCATTCACATATGCACGGAGGATCGCGTCGGTGTCAAGTTCGCACGCGCTGTACTAGACGTGGACGAGTCGTCCACCATCGTAATCTCCATCGACGGCCCGACACCATTCACGCGCAAGGAGTGCGGCACGGTGCAGTTCTTCAACGCCATAGAATTGTGCAAGAACGTCACACATCATTGCCTCGTTCCAAAGCACGAACGTGTGACGGGAAGCGAACTCCCCGACGGAATACAAGAGGACCGCCTACCACGCCTGTTGGAATCCGACCGCATCGTCCAGTACTATGCGTGGCCGTGTGGAAGCGTGATAAAAATAAAACGGATCTTCGGAGGATACGAACCTATTACCTACTTTCGACTGGTTGTTCCCGCCTGCGGTGGGTGAGGTTGTTTGCGAGGGGAACCGCGACGGGCAGAGGAGGAGGGGGGACTAGCACGAGTATCCGAGGCGTCGTGCGATAACATCGCGGCACGCTTGGACGTCATGGGAACCGTGCGACGTTCCCCGTTTGAACCCTTGATGGTAATGGTCTTGTAGTCCACAGCGACGATACGTCCCTTTACACCCTGTCCCAGATCGATCTCCTTGTTTATGTGAGTTTGTCGCATGCGCGTCACGTGATCGCTGACCATGGCACTCACGCGGAAGAGCACGGATACCGGATCGACACTCAGTTCCTTGTCGGAGAGTGAAATGTCCAGTGTCATATTTGTTTAATCGCAACTGAAAAAAAACCTGCATCTGCTTCAACGAATGAGATCCGGATTCGTGATTGGACTTCCACTCACCATTCTCCAATTCGGAGTGCATCATCACATTTCACCAGAATTAATTACTCAAAACTTTTTACTCTGCAGCGCCGTCTACGATGCAGACCGTTTCACGCCAGAGACACCCAGACTCTCTCGACTCGTGTCCCGCTCCTCCGCCATCGCAGCCACATCCCTCTATGCACTCGACCCGCACCTCCGACCAATCGCACCACTCATCCCAGCCCTCCACCTGTGGTATGCGCCACTAAAACCCTACATCGCACCCGTGAAACCATTTTTCGTGTCGTTCCTGTGGTGTGTCCTTGTCTGTTACGTTCCACCACACGACACGGATGTGAGCGCCACCGCGCTCAGTCTGTTTCTGAACATTGCTGCGTTGTCGCACGCGGCAGACGTGCTTGATCTGGAGGAGGATCGCGAGGCGGGTGTGATCACTCCCGCGGTGAGCATGGGCACGGAAACGGCGATTCAGTACGCATTTGCTCTCCAACTTGCCTCCACTCTTGTCGATACGACGGCGTCGACGCAGCCTCACCTCCTCTACGACGCTCTTTCTCTGGTGTCGGTAATCGGCATCGTCACGCAACGAACCAAGGAAAGTGCACTTGTGGGGATCGTCTTCGTCGCCGCATACGTGTCCACACATGATCTCGAACTCATGATGATGCTCCTGAAGAGCAGTGAGGTGACGCACAAGATGGCGATTTCGTCTGCGCTCGATCTCACGCAACGCGCTCTTCTCTTCGACGAACCCTATCGCTCACGCGCCGTCGACATCCTCTTTCGCGTCATCAATGCCGGAGACGAGGTCGGAAGTTCCATCCTTGACCTCTTTGAGTCGGCGCTCCGGAACCGCATCCGCTGAGGAGGTAATGTCGCGAAGGAAGTGGTCGAGTGCGCGGTGCGCGACGCTGCGTCGGTAGGTGCGACGCGCCTTTGAAATCTCACGCGAACTGCGCGTGAATGACCAATCGCGAAACGGACGGGTGGGGCTGGCAGGTCCACGCATCCATGGAATAGTAGACGCACCCAGGTCCGCCCACGTGTCGTCGAGCAGGTCCGCGTGACCCATACCGTCGAAGGTGGTCGTGTCGGTAGTTTCCGATGGGAGTTGAGGACCCAGATAATTGGGAATGGGGCTGGGTCCATCCTCAAAGGATGTGTAACTCTGTCCTGCACGCAGGACCAGGAATGGAATGGGGTTGACAACCTCCGAACTGGTCATCTGAAAGGGCAACGAGAGTTGAGGCATGACCACCGGATCGCAGAGTACCACGCTACCCACGCGAGACGAGTCCAGAATGTGTCGATCCGTGGAGGAGTGGGCGAAAAAACCGATGCGATCCACCGCCACCGCGTCCGCGATCTCCTCGATGCGATCCCCCGTCAGCGGAGACGGTCCGTTGAGCACCACCATGGTCACGTTCGGTGTCATCTGCTTGAAAAACTCCGAGTAGATCCAGTGCGGCATGGTGCCAAAGAGTCCGGTGCTGAAGAGGATGGGAGGACCGCGACCGTGGAGTGAGACCGACCCTCCCGAACGGAGGGGAAGGTTGGTCGCGAGAAAGGACAGAGAGAACAACGATGTGATGACCGGAAGCATGTGTGCTTTTGTGACGCGTTTTGTAATGAGGACGTGTCTAAATCTGATTCAGGTTGTAAATCTTCCTGTAGTCGATATGTATGCAAGTAATACGAGAATTCCTATCAAAACGAAACACGTTGCAAAAAGAAGGTACGGTAAACGTGATTCGAAACTGCCCTCGGCCATTGTGCTCAAAACAGGCGTCGCGTCTCAACGTTTCTGATGTGTGAGGAACGAGGACACCTCCACGTCGAACGACATTGGGTGATCGTGACAGAAGACGTGTGACGGTAATGCGGTCCGCACGTGAGACCAGTATGTGTTTATCAACCTGTACGGTTGCAGCTGGCGAACCGGTTTCATAATAGTTGCGTTGTCAAAGGTCATGAGGTAGGGTCGGTCCGCGTTCTGAAAGTAACACGCAAGATTCGCCTCCACCGCAAAGATTTCGTTGATGGGGCGTTCCTGTAACCGTTTGGCGTGCAATTCAAACCGTCGTCGACGACTTGCGATTCCGAGGGACACGTCTCCCCGTGTCGCTCCAGAGGGATCGAAGTAGCGAGCATTCGGGAGCTGAACTCCGTGAATCGGATCCCATTGAAGCGTGTTTGTGATGCAGTCCAATACGACGAGATGTGTTACACCCGTCTCCCGGTGTCGTGCAAGAGTCAGTACATCCGTCCTCATACCCTGCATCCAAATACCGGAGTCGACACGGTACGCATTGAAGAGCAATTTGGGAGATGGGAAGGTCGCCCGGTCATCGTCGAGGAGTGGACACGCCGTGAGTTCCAGAGACGGGGGTAGCATAGACTGCACAAGGTTGCGGTTCGTGAGCGTGTATGCCACCCAAAGGGATCCACATGCAATGTTCATGCGCATGTCTGTACTGTCTTCCTACCGGTACCTCCCTTTTTTTTCTGCTCGTCTGAACGTCACGTCTCCTCCTCCTCCTCCCCCTCTTGTGACGGCGACGCTGGGACGACGATGCGAAGTGATCTCGATCGTGTGAGGGCGTTACGGGGTGCAATCGGAGGTGTGGCGCGCAGGGCATTCTCCATGACGTGTGTGACCTGCATGCGCCGAACGATTCGTTCGAATGCCTCGTCCGTCATGGTCTCGTTCGCGAGTTCCTCAATTCGTCGCACCTTGATGCGGGGTGCAGGGAGGCAATCACTCATGTTGTGTCGGCAGAGAGGACATGAATGATCCGAGTGCTCCCACATTCGCAACAGACACCGAAAACAAATCCGGTGTTTGCACGGCATGGTGCACCAGACCGCACGCTCCAATTCTTCGAGACATATTGGACACTCAGTCATCCTTTCCTCTTCCGTGACATAAAAGATCACTCCACATACTCGTACCACGGAAGTCCGAAATCGGGGTCGTCCAGGAGGGTGCGACACCTCAGTCCTCGGCTAGCGAGTGCTTCCGCGTAGAGGCAAAGGAGCTCGTCGCCCGGTCGAATGTCGCTGCATGCGTAAATGCATGGAAAGGGAACATCGTACCCATGGATTGATGACGTTCCCGCGTACACGATGCGTGGAAGTCGCCACGCCATGTCTGGTTTCAGGCGAAAGTATACCTCCCATCCACCACTGGACGTCACGCGCGTGACGACGCCGTGACGTCGAAGACCCTCCATTCGCTCGTCTCGCAACGTCAACACATCCCCCACCACAATCTTTTCGGCGCGCGTTCGGTGCATCTCAAACGAATACGCCTGATTTGTGTGACTCTCAAAAGTCGTCTGCAACTCCACGGGTCCCCGAAAGGCGACCGTGCATGAGTGCTTATTGGTCCTCTGGTAGACACAAAGTCCGTTCTCCTTTATTTTTATCCGTTTGTAAAGATCGTCGAGAGGGACAGGAAAGTCAAACCAGGCGCAGTTGGCGCGATGGGGGAGGTGTTGTTGCACTGCACGAGTCGCCTCTGTACTCAGCGCCTCTGGTTCCACATCTTCCTTCCGCCCGTCGGGGAACTCGATTCGAATCCGACCATGGGCGTGATCGTAACGGTGGACGAGAACGTTGCGTTTGCTCGGTTCGTGTCGCGCGTTGGTCATATTCGCAAACGGAGGAGGGGACGGTTCGTTGATGTATGCTGCGTAGTGCGGTGGATGCACGTGGTGGTGAGCTGTGGGGTCAAGCGGGTCCAGTGTGAAGTCGTGACCCTTGTATCTCATGTTGATGACGTAGTCCTGACGCCGTCCGACCATGAACCGCTTTCCAGAGGACAGATCGTACACCGCCCCCGTGAACTGGAGGATCATCTGACCCCGGTAAAAGGGTGCCAATGCGAAGAGACCATCGCCCACGTCTCGTCCAAAGTGTACAGAGGGACGCACGTACACGGGAGGGTTGGACAGGAACGTGTAACCATGCGTCTGACACGTCTTGAGAAGACGCCGCGTCTCGGGTGAGGGAAGGATTCCGCGCAGAATGTCGCGTCCTCCTGGTCGTTGACGATATGCAAACCAGTACAGGGATGCAAAGGAAGGGGCGTCGATGCGGAGGGAACGTCGTCGCGTCTGATTGGTTGCTGTGGCGTCGCGCTCCAGTTGCGAGTGGTTCACGGGTAGGGTCGTCTTCGTCAGCATGTAATAGAGGAGATGGTACACCTCCTCCGGTACCGTTTCCGCCTCCACCTCCAGATCGTCAATGGGACCATCGCGCAACGCCGTCACCGTTGACCGTATGAAATGTATGGCACGGCGTTTCATCGCATCCGACGCGCGTTCCACCTCGCGCAGGACGACGATCAGTTCTTCACGATTCATTTTACACCAGTAAACTCTTTTTTTTCACGCCAAATGACATCGTTTCAATCGTTCATGATTCTAGAATTGAGTTGACATTTACCATCGACGATTATGCATACACGAAGCTGATCTTCGCTTATCAAATGACATGCCTCCGGGGGAACGTCGCAGATGGGCGCGTTCAATACGAGATCCTTTTGCCACTTCTCTTCATGTTTGTCTACATTGTACTCGTCGCGCGGTCTGCACTCGTTTTCGTCATTCAAGCTACAGAGAGGATGTGTGTCGCAATACTCATCTCCAACCTTTTCACAGAGATTCTTTACATTACTCTCATTTTTCCATGAAAGTACGACGTTCCGAAATTTGAGGTGTTTGGCGTTCAGGGCGTCGTATTCGTTGGATAGATCATCATACTTGGCAGAGAGATCATCATACTTGGAGGACACCGTACTCTGTGCATCACACCACTTGTTCAGTTCGTCCGTACTTGCCGTCTTTGCACCAAACCCCAAGAATCCACATCCAGTTTTGAACACGATTGACTCGTCGCTCATGTTTGTGTGGTGATTGTTGATTGACACGGGAAAAAAATGCAGAAACATCGTTAAACGTGTACGATCAGGAGGAATACGTTTTCGTTCCATTGGAGGTGTCCCTTGTGTCTACATCACAGGAAATCGACGCATGTCATGCATCATACCTTCTGGCCTTCTTTCTATTTGCTGTCTTGCTCACCATGATATGTTTGCAGTGCAGAGTACCCCATGTGCGACCGCCTATCATCGTAGAGGCACAGCCCGTGAGAATCGATGAAAAGGTCTAGTTGTTACCTGGCAATTTACATTGCTTCGCATCCTCGTCGTACACGGTACCTGGACCGCAGAGGTCCGTGATGGTGAGTTTCTCCTGCTCCCCTCCACATCCCTTGATCAGCTTCGTGTCGATGCCGAATTCCGGGGTTGCGACTTCGCAGGGAAACAGTTTGTCGCTGTCGTACGTGCAGTTGGGATTTCCGTCGCACTGTTCCTTTGGCGACGGGTTACGGTAATCGAGTGTGTGACACGGCATGGTAAGCTCACACGTTGTGCAGTCCGAGTTGATAGAGCACCCTGCCACGGATACGCACGCCTTACTCCTATCCCTGCAGCCCGTCACACCACTGAGATCGACTGCCTCGCAAACCGGCGTTTCACGAGGGACGCACTTGCCCTGTGCCTCGTCAAAGTGAGTGTCGTATCCACAGAATGCCTTCAAGTCCTCCGGCTTCGTCTCAACGTTCTTGAAAATCCAAAAGCCCAAATCCAGACCCGCAAACGCGCACTGGTCCATAAACTTGGGCGACGACGTCTCGCTCTCTGTCATCTGTGTGTGTGTGTGTGTGTTGACATCGAATCAATATTATTTTTCACAAACGTCGATAGCTAACTGTCGCGATGGCACCTCCCGCATGCGACCGAGACTACGAACGGATCTACGAGGCATTGTGGTATCCACGTCTTCACAGGCGCACCTTTTACATTACGCGCATTCTTGTATTCGAACTCCTGTGTCATTGCACGCACCGAACGAATGGCATCGGCGTCCTCAATCCTGACCTCCTGATGCACATCCTGCGTTTTTTGCCCGTGCACTATTCGTGATATTCTTCTCCTCCTTGTTGCGCCCCGGTGCACGACCCGAACCCGTCTTGTACGCCCAATTGTCGCACAGTCCAAGAAGGTAGGAGCTGTAACGATGGGTGTGGGAGAGGGTGATTTTCGCGGGCATGTGTGACAGTAGCCTACGACACATACCGTCGCAACACTGATCCTAGTATGGACACGAGTGTGAGGACGATGGATCCCATCACGGCACGGTCGACGACGCGTTGACACACGAGTCCCCAAAGGAGGGACACGCACGGCCAGGGAGTGGAGAGACCGACACTGGCGGAACCGACGATCGTCGACGCGACGACAAGGGCGCGCGTGTCGTCCGTTCCCGAGGAGATGGTGGTCGCCACCGACAACCACCCCGCAAAGAGACCGTACGCCGCAGAATAAAGAAGGTTTTCTCGCACGCCGTACAGGGACGCCCACCCGGTGAGCGCCGACGCTGCGAGGGACAGAGTCGCGATGCGACGATACCGTGACACCGTCGCGCTCCACACGCACGTGATTCCCAATGCGACGCTCGTGAGAACGTGCGGGAGGATGGACGCAGGAGCGGTGCGCACAGACGCAAGAACGGCGGCGGACGCTCCGAGCAATGTGTAAATGACTCCCCAAATGGAAAAGGCACCATTGCGCGGAACGATTCCCGACTTCGGAGTCTTCGAAAAGTCCACAAAGGAGGCGGATGTCAGCGACGCGAGCGTACACGCCCCAAGTGCAATTGCCACAGCGCGCATTCTTAATGTATCGGTCACCAAAAAATTGAAAACATCCAATCAAAGTACCATGGAAACTGAACCTACGATGATGGTAGATATCGAGGCCGTCATTGTAACAAAACAGCTCATGCAGGATCGTGTAGGACGTTGTATCGGTTGGTTTGCAGGCGTGTCGTGTCTCTCACGAAGGTATTCCACAAACGGGAATTTATTTCCTCCCTTGTTCGCATCTTCTTTTGGTGGTGCGAGTTGTGTGGGAACTTGAGGACGGGGTGGAACAACGGGAGGATTCGGTGGGGGAGTCGTTGTTCTACACGGATCGTCGTCCGGCGGCAGTGTCACCACCCGCGGCGGCACGCTGACGCAACCCTGCTGGCGCGACCAGTAACTATGAGAGGCATCGTGGTCGGACATCCCTTTTCGTTGGTACAATTCCATACCGCTCATATTGACGGAGGGTGACGCACGTTACAGAATCACAAACCCGGCGGTGAGGAGTTGAGAACGTCGAATGGCGCGTTGTAGCTTGACCACGGCGTCCCACTCGCGGTAGCGCTGCGCAATCGCCATCTGTACGTGACGCCGACGTCGATTCCTCGGCATCCCAACTTGATCGCGCCACGGCAAAATAATTATGACACCGTGTAGGGGAAACGTATGACTCCTACCACCGTCTCCGATCTGCCCATGGAAGTGTGGTCACAGGTGGCGGTGTATGTACCGTTTTCGGATCGTCTTCGTACCTTTCACGCGCTTCGATGTGCCGGATGTCTACCAGACACTCACACAAACGCATCGAACGCGTTTCTCCAGTTCTGTTCCGAGGCGGATCGTGTGGAACGCGATCGCGCAGAGGAGGAGGAACGCGACGGCAACCTTCTGGGTACGGAGGAGAATGTGCGTGTGCTCGTGGACATGGGGTTCAATCACGACGAAGTACGCATGGCGCTCCTTCTCACCCACGGGGCGTTGAATGGAGCGGTAGAGTATTTACTCACGACGTGAAACTTTTTTCATACACACTACGATCAACACACACACACACACACACATGGGACGTCGTGGCAGCAAGCGCGGAAGCCGATCCTCCAAGACAGTTGCAACCTACCCGAGTGCCGACCTCACCACCGCCGGTGCGCGCCGCGCGGTTTGGGAGGGTCGCGCACAAAAGACACGCGGGGGTCTCACCCGCGACGACCTCAAGGTGAGCAAGAGCACTGGTAAGATCGTCTCCAAGCGCGCCTCGCGCGCGTCCAAGAAAAACTTTGTACGCAATGGTCTTCGTCCCGACAAGAACATTGCGTACAAGGGCGCACAGTACCGTGGTACCAAGAAACCCGAGGACGTCAAGGATGCAGAGGACCTGGACTGGGATGCACTCTTGAATGATGCGTGATCTCCGTGAGGGCAGAGTGGAAGGTGGTGTAGATGAGTGCACGCAAGTCCGCCACCTCACGTCGAAGGGCGGACACTTGTTCCTCTAGAATCACCTCTGTGGGGACGAGGATGTCCTCGCGATCCGCGGACACCTCGCCTGGATCAGGTAGACGCGCTCTTTTTTTGCACGGCGCCGGTGCATTGGGAGTACTGGACGAACGGCGACCGGATTGCGGTGACGCGAACACTCCGACCTCCGTGCCGTCGTCGCACGGGTTGTGCACCCGGAGACGAGTCAACTCGCGATGACTCATTCTTTGTTCGTTTGGTACGTACCGAACTCATGCGGAGGACAATGTGTACCAAACGAAGATGCGAAACGTCCCTGTCATCAGAATGGAAAGTACCAAACGTAAGGCGCGATGGCGGTGTCTATGACGGTGTCCAAACAAACGCTGATGAGCCTTTATGCGCGTGCCAGTCAAGGAGATCGTAACGCAGCACGAGAGGGATATGCCATGTGCGTCGCACTACAGAAGCGGTCCAAGTCTCGACGTCACTGGTCCATGGTACGTGACGCAGTCAGAGTGCGTCCGTATGCCTTACACATACTCGAGAACTACGCAATGCGTCAGGAGGAACTGCGCATCGAACGCGCGAACAACGGAATCATTGAGGACTTAGAAATGTGCGTTTGAGAAGAGTTAAACTCATCGTAAATATACCCTCGGGATGGACGGGAGAGTGCGTTCATGACACCGCATGGACTTTTCCTGACCATAGAAGTGTAGAGTACAGGAAATCGAGTGATTTCCTGTACAATTTGGGTCGGTTAGTTCAGTGGAGAGAACACAGGTCTTCTAAACCTGGGGTCGCGAGTTCGAGCCTCGCACCGATCGTACGGCGTAGGTGAGCGCCGTTGTACGACAAGGTGAAAACGTCAGAATACACGGTGCGTTTGCTCTCAGGTGACAGTTGCCATGCCGTGTCCACACGGACGGTGGAAATCTCGGTGCAAGGAATGCGGAGGATCCAGTTTTTGCGAACACGGACGGCGGAAATCTCGGTGCAAGGAATGCGGAGGATCCAGTTTTTGCGAACACGGACGGCGGAAATCTCGGTGCAAGGAATGCGGAGGATCCGGTCTTTGTCCACACGGACGGGAGAAATCTCTGTGCAAGGAATGCGGAGGATCCAGTTTTTGTCCACACGGACGGCAGAAATCTCGGTGCAAGGAATGCGGAGGATCCGGTCTTTGTCCACACGGACGGCACAAATCTCTGTGCAAGGAATGCGGAGGATCCGGTCTTTGTCCACACGGACGGCACAAATCTCAGTGCAAGGAATGCGGAGGATCCGGTCTTTGTCCACACGGACGGCACAAATCTCAGTGCAAAGAGTGTTCGACAACGGAACAAATCCTTTCAGGAAATATCATCTGCCACGGGTGTTGCGACGCGTACCTGAGTATCCAGCGCAAACGCAACAAGATCACCGTGTGCGCCGAATGCGACCCACGTGTACCGCAACGCACCGAGAAGATCGTCGTACCTCTTCTGCTGTCACAAATCGTCCACCCAGCGTCGGCACAGGACGATACCCTCTTCGGAGGCGGTGATTGCGACGCATCGCGGCGGCGTCCGGACCTCCTCTGGTTGGGTCACGATCGCGTCGTGACATTGGAGATCGACGAGCATTCGCACCGCGACAGGACGACGTCGTGCGAACTGGGGAAGATGCACGACCAGTTTGTTGCGTGGCAGGCACTTCTGGGATGTGTCCCCGTCTTTTACATTCGCTTCAACCCAGACGAATACGACGGACAACGTACCCTACTCGACGACCGTGTGAGTGCCGTCGCACAACGTGTCAACGAGTTGCTCACCATGGACGTGACAGGGTACTCGTCATTGGTCCCACACGTTGAATTCTTCTACTACCATTCGAATGCGCAACACCACATAGAGGGAGTGAGGGGTGCACCGGACTCGTTTGTATTGTTACGCCGCTAGGAGAAGAATTGACCGTGTCAAACCTTTTTTCGACCACGATTCTTCAAAAATGCGCCGTCCACTCGGACCCGTGACACCTGGACGCGTCGACACACCCGACGAGGGATTCCTGCTGGACGACCTTCTTGATCTCGTTGCCGGCGGAAACGACGACGACGACTTCCTGGAGGGACTGATGGACACCTTTACCACCGGTCAACTGGAACAGATCGCGTCCTCCATGGACGTTGCCGCTCCTGCACCCGCACCCGCCCCTCCTCCTCCGAAACGCAAAAAGAAGAAGACGTCTGGCGTCAAGCACAGCGACGCCTTCAAAAAGGTGAGAGCAATGCGCTAGATTTCCGACTGCAACGCAGCGAGAACCGTTTTCGTCGCCATTGCGTCCGCCTCTTGTCCCTCTGTCACAGCGCCCGACTCCACCTGTTTCCGCACATAAAGCATGCCTGTAATCGCCTTGCGCGACCTCTCATCCCCCATGATCTTGCGATCCGTCAACATCCAGTACATTTTCGGGTGTTGGCGCTGGAATTCCAGCACCTCTGGGTCTTCCATGCACGTCTTACGCAACGTGAAGTCGCTCACACTGTCGTCAAAGGACAGGACGCGCGCCACGAGCGGTTCCATCACGTCGCGAAGACGTTTCTCCGGCCATGGATCGTTGATGAAGTCGTGTTCGACGGTGAGGACTGTCGTATTCTTTTTTTCCGAGAGTTTCTTCAGTCTCTCCTTTTCGTACGCTTGCACTTCGGAGTCCATCGGTTCTTGAGAGAGTGTGCTCCAAAATTACAGATACCGTCCGTGACGAACCCTCATCCGTCGACGCGCCGAGGAGGAGCGTCGACGCCGAGGCGATCGTCGTGGTCGCGACAGCGGCGGAAGTTTGACCCACCCTTTGGCGGAACGCACACCCGCATACGACCGTTGCTGCAAATCGCGCGGCAGGTCTTCCAATGCCGCGTTTCGGTACCCTTGAAGTGCGTACTGCATGATGACGCGCTCGTCGGCGTCCGACACGCGGACACTGGAACTCGACAGCGGGTGCACCAGCGTGTGGTACACCATCTGTCCTCTTGTACGGTACAGTACCATTTTCGGTAACGGTACCAACGCAGAAATGGTACCGTGTTGGATCGCATGGAAAAGTGGATGTGGAGCTACACTCCCGTAACGCACCCACACCTGTAAACGTATCAGCCCTCACGTAACGATATTTCTCTGTTTGTCCTTCTTCCACGTTCTTTTTTTTAGTCCCATCCTCATATTCATACACGAAACCGATGCTTCAGGGGTGGTACTACGATCCCCTTCACGGACACTGTCTGCGTCGCATCCGGCGCACGTCCATGCATCGGTATCGCATCACGGGCGTCTACGGCGACGACGAACCCAACACGGGAGGAACATGGCATGCGAACGTCACCGCCACGCCCGACGGAGACGACGAGTACGCACTCGAGGTGGACTTTGTCGGGAAACCGACAAAAAGAAACCGCTTCATGACAGCACGGTGGTCGAAACGACAGATCTTCTGGGACGACGGAAACGTCTGGAAACAGCTGTACGTATCGCCCTTGCAACTGACGTGAACGGAGAGGTGCGCGTCTGCAGACGGACTCGTGTCCCAGTTGAGGTAGCGGTTTCTAATAGAAGGATCGCGGTCTGATGCTCGTTGACGGGGACGTTGTTGATGTGCGTAATGACCACTCCCGCTCGAATTCCGGACGCGTGCACCAAGTCGCGCGGATCCGTGTGCGTCACGAGCACTCCCTCACCGGAGGGGGTGTTGCACACCGTCACGCCGAAAAAGGTGCCAGTGCGCGGATCGATGACTATCGCCTTGTCACTCTTCGTGTCCTCCGAGTCGCCGAGCATGGGTTGACGACAGAGCGGACACGTGCACTTGTTGCGCACAATCCATTTGTTCACGCACGTGTTGCACACGGCGTGTCCGCATGGTTTCACGCGATCCAGCGTCTCTTCAAGACAGACGGCGCACTCCTCTGCATTCATCTGTCTTCTTATTTGGTACCAACTGAAAATTCCGTCCCAAATATTTGCATGATTTTCTCATCGAGTTCCTTATTCAGGTGACTGAACACATCGCTCAGCATTTCGTCTAGGGCGTCACTCACCTGTATCCATTCGGAGAGGTTTTCGGGTCTGAGTTTTTCGCTCTGACGTGTTGCTCTTTCACACATACGTTCATATCGTCGTGCAAGGGGTGTTTCGTTTCCCAACTTCGCAATAAGAGATATTTGTTTTTCCACGTTTGCCTTCAACATTTTACCTACCGTGTCACCGTGTATTTTTTCATCGTCGTTCATTATCATGGAACTGAGTTCATCGGAGAGTGGTCCGATGTTCGCGTCGTCCTTTCCTAACAACGTATTCAATTCTCGGTCATAGTCTGCATATGCAATGAGCAAACCAACTAGACCCCTGTCACTTTTGTCATCCATTTCGTCGTCATGTACTGTTGCGTTCAGTTTAGTCTTAGTCGGCGACACGGGCCGCCTACTACGAGTACGTTGTGCGGTATTTGTGGTCCCCGGTGTGCGTGCCGGTGTCTTTCCCGACTTGCCTGCCGGCGCGCGTGCCGGCGTGCGTGCTTGCATTTGTTTTTTATGTATGACAATAGTAAAAAATGAGAGACAGGCCGGATACGATCCAACAGGATGCAGAACGCATAATGCGCCTTCTTAGCGATTCACACGTTCGTGCACGATTGCTGTCCACCCTATACGACGGAAACCTTGCATCCAATGTCGCAGAGTTTCTGGATAAGACATTCTCCATTGACTATGATCCAACACTCCTCTACACAGAAACGCTACTCATAGTGGGCAACTCGGACCTCCCGGACCCTGTGAAGGATGCGGTCCAAACGGCGCTTAAACTCCAAACGAGCACGGTCATTACGATTCCTGAGATTGGTCATCCAATCATGTTGAAGGAGTTGACCAAATACGATGCTGCACAGAATCAAGAAACACGGAATATTCAACTCACACCGGTGGAGGATAGGGGTAACATACATGTCCTTACGTTACCAGCAGGAACCACATTATACACGGGACAGAAACGCGAACCGACATCGGGACCTATTTTCCTGTCAGAAATATACGACGTCGCTGTCCCGTATGGAATTGTGTACGAATTCATTCTCACGTCGGACGTCAATCTCGTCCTAAAGACAGACGCAAAGTATGCGCTTCAAAAGGGAAATGTGGAAAGGGGTGCATGGAATAATTTTGGTTCCTCGGTTGGCGACGGACCAATCGCACGTGCCATCGCACGAAATCGCTCCAATGGTCGTGAACGGTACGCCTGGATACAGGGTTTCGACGGATGGGTAGAACAGATCCATGGTTCCGACAAATGTAGTGAAATCATGTTGTGTGATATGAAGGCACTCCAACGACGTATGGTTACAAAAACGCACCAATCACGTGAACAGATCGTCGACAAACTCAGCAAACTACTTGATGTGGAAAACATGCACATCAACATCCCTGCAGTCCCAGTACCGTCCGCTGTAGGTTGGAGCGAGATTCTTTATCGCGCTGTTGTGCCGCCACCGGTACATTTTCTCACAATCGACTATACACCTGCAGCTGGAGTCATGCCATTTATTTACATTCCAAACGATGGAGCCGACGGTGGACCATCGTTCGTGTCCCATGTGGCGCACAACATGGCACGATACGTCCAGGGAGGGATAATCGACACTGGCGGTCGACCGATGGAACGAGATCGTATCGACATTATACAGAAAACTCTTCAGTTCATGCACCGATTTCCGGGCCGAGGGTGGAGACATAAATTCAATGCATTGTACAGGAATATGGACGTTCAGGGTATGGTGATGCACCCAGATTTGCAACGTAATTGGAGCGCTCAGGATCATCAGGATGATCGCAACGCGTTAGAGTTGAGAAGCATACGAGGTCCTCGTCCATCGGGTGGAAGGGGTGGTCGTGGGGATCCAAATGTGCGGGCGCAAATAGAGGCACTCAACTACCGACGTGGTGTCCGGAGGCGACGGGCGATTGCCCCTGATAGAGGTGCGGGACCTCGTGGACCTCATGGAAATATGTCGGAGGGCGATAAGGCGTGGCTTAGGTGCACTGTCACTCCATTTGGACATTTCGTACGTTTCCTCATCGAATTTTGGAAACAGAATTCAGAACGTATTGAGGACTATGAGGCGATCGTCAATCAAAACATTCCTCCGTTGCTTCAGGCCGAGATACAACGCTTCCTCACTCAAGCAGACGTATTAGATCGCCTTTTCAATCGTTTCAGACATTGCTTTTGCGCAGGTAGTAAAATCATTACGTCTAGCGATGTTGTAAACGCAAACCGACGAAATCACCTTTTCCACTGGCATAGTTCTCCGCCACCCGATGGACCCTTTCAGGACGCGGATGAACCGATCAAGGGGGGATATCGACCATTTAGGTATGATGAGAGAGATCCAGCTCCACAAACGGATCAACACGACAAAATGTGTTTGCTTGCAATTGACTCTCCTGACCAACGTAATGTATCACGATGGGTTCAATTGAATCACGGAAACTCAAATTGTGCACGACCTGACGACCAACCCGCCGAAAACGCTTGGCCACATGGGTTTGGTCGATACCTTCAACTTATCACTCAAATAAGAGACTTTCTTGATACAGATGCCAGCTCAGGTTCCGAGGGTGCGATCGACCCCCTGTATCGTGTGACCGCCAAGTACCACATTCCACCGGACCTTTTGAATCACAACATCGCCTACGGGCAGACGTTTGTACGTGGTGTGAAGGCGGTAGACTCGCTGCGAATCGGTGACAATGCGTTCATATACCGTGTCTCATCTGTTCCAGAGGACCTACAGAACGTTGATCCTGCGGGATCAACGGAACAAACGATAGACAGAGTAATCAACCACCGTCACATTCCATTTTTCTGGCGTGATGCCATTTGAACACACTACTGACGCATGACCCAGCGGTTCTTGCAGACGGAACACGAACAGTACACCGTCGCGCCTTCGTCGGCGCTTCGTGTCTGCTTCTCCTCCCATGTGACGTCCTCGTTTCCGCACCGACGGCAACGGACGATCGCCTCAAACTTTTTGTCGTTGAGTGCATTGTACTTTTCTTGCAGCATCTGCGAGAACCGCGTCTGACGGACCACCGCCTCGTCGCGCACGCGTCCGACGATGGTTCCCTTGGTGAGGATCTCGTCCGATGCGAAGAGCACATTCTCTCCGAGAGAGGGATTCGCACGCAGGTTGAAGGCGACGTGTCGCACGCGGTCCAGGTACTCGGTCGCGGTGCGCGCGTTCGCGTGACAGGACGACTCGGCGTTGCGACACAGCGCCACGTCCTCCCCACGCACAGAGGCGAGGAGGCGCAGGGATCGAAGACGCTGGGTCGGGAGCATATCGACGTGGGGGGTATGTGGTCTCATCGGAGACTCTGATTCCACGATCAGTTTTTTTTGCCAAGGGAAACATATCAAATGAAGAACAACCTTCGTCCCTTTGTTCCACACGGAATCTCGTACACGATTCTTCCACTCACACGCGTGCACCTCGAACCGGGGTTTGAGGACAAACTTGGGTTCAAGGTGAATTCGAACCAGTACAAGTTCCTCAAAAACCCCGCGGCGAACAAATACATCATCCTCGTGTTCCCAACGGGAGTGTACACCAACAGTCCGACAAGTCCTCACGTAGTTTCGTTGGCATTCGGGACGGTGAGTGTTGGCACGCTGGAACTCACGCACGTGAGTGTCAACAAGGATCATGCGTACAATCGAAGCGACGGAGGTAAAAACTGGGGCGCCCACGGCATCGTCAAGGATGCGAGCGGACGGCAGGTTCGTTGGAGGTCCGACGACTCGAGCGCGACCAAATTGACGATGAAAAACCACACAAAGTACGTGCGCGGCACCCCAAACCCGTACGCCGCATTTGCCATTTACAAATTCGCAACGTCCACCAAGTTTGGGACCATCACCACCGTGAAACAAAACCCTGCCATGCCGTGTGCGAAGCTGTTTCACAAGGACTACGACCACACGACGCACCCCGCGATCCAACTCCTCTACGAGTCCCTCGGCTTTGTGAAACCCATTGATCACTACCAATGGGACAGCACAACGCGCGCTCCCCTCTCCAATGCGTACAAACGTCTATTGGAACACATGCACGCAGGTCTGAGTGTCGTGTAAAGAAACGTCTCCTCACACCGCCGCCAGCTCTTCGGGCGTGATGGCGTGAATCACGTCCTCGACCGTCGCGGTGATGACGCGCAACCCGTTGGCGGACGTCTTATCGGGACGCGTGCGCACCGGCAACAGGCGCACCTCTCGCTCCGTCACATCGACATGGTACTCGATGACGTCCTTCTCGCTCGTCGCGGCGACGCGGGACGTCTCGAAGACGACGTCGCGGTCGCAGAGACGCGCGGGGAGGGGTGCGTCCGCGGCGTGCACGTGCGGCGGCACTCCGCGCAGGTCCACCGTCGAATGCTCCTTCCACTTGAAAACGCTGTCGTCCTCGGCGGTTCCCATGGTGTACGGGGCGTCCAACGCCTGCAGGATGATGCCGTCGACGCGATGTTCGGAATCGTTGCGCTCGTTCCACAGACGCGTCGCGTGCATGCGATCCACAAAGGTCTTGGGTTTCATTTCCACATGCGGATCGAACTGCGACAGCACGACGCTCTGCGTCTCAAGGATGCGCGTTTCGGACTCGTTTCGCAATTCGGACGAGAAGCGCGTCAGCGCCGTCGCCGTTGCGAGACGCTCCTCAAAGGGAGAGGCGAGGAGGCGCGTGCCGCGATCGACGACCGTGTCGAATACGTAGTAGATCATCGTTTGCTCGTCGGGTTGTTTCCACACCAACTCCCCTTCCAGAACCGTACCCCGAAGAAAGTGTTCCTCGGGCGCGGCGACCTCCACCTCGTACATGTGTCGCGACCGATCGATCATGAGAGCAACTCCCTGATCCGGTTGGCCCATGCGCGTCGTCAAAAAGAGGACGTAGCGCACACCGTCCGATTTGAGGCAGATGTGGTACCTGCGTTCCTGTAGACGCGGTGCGAGCGTCTTCGAGATGCTGCGTGGGTTGCATCCCGGAAAGAAAGTGGACGACGCCGCGCGCCGTCCACGCACACCCCACAGCGACATGAGGGAGGACCAGTAGTGGTTCGCCTCGCGTGCGTCGGTGAGATGGGAGTGCGATGGAACGAGACGTTTGGATACGATCGCCGTATGTTGCATTGTGGTTCACTGGGAATGTACCACACACTCTCGAAAACTGACATTCTTTTTCACAGCTCTCCAACAACAACACTCACGGATGTCTACCTGTCCTACCGGGTATACCAAGGATTCACAAAACATGTGCCGCAACGCCAAAGGTTTTGCTCCTCCTGTCGTCATTCCCGCTCCGAACCGCTGCAACACCGGATACGATGCCCACGGAAATCCATGCAACCTACGCGCCTTTGACATGGTCAATACGAGTCATCCCCTCGCTACACTCAAGATTCCCGTGAGCGCTTTCGAGTGCGGTACGGGTGCAGCATGGGATCCGGTGGAGAAGGGATGTCATTGCACGCGCGATACGGAGACATGGTTTTGGGACAAGGATCCGTCGCGGATGGGTTGCCGTACGACAACGACGCCAGGTACGCCGACTCCAACACCACGTCCCTCGACCCCGTCTGCACAATGAGGTCGCGCGCAAACTGTTCGTAGTCGCGCGTGCGCACAAACTCATGGAATATGTGGTCGATGGGTCCATGGTGGTACAGCAACGTTCCATATTTCAGCATCCGCACAAACTCCTCCACGCTGAACAACAACATATTCGCTTTGTTTGGTACCTCTCACAGCGTCGTTGGTACGCGCTCTCTAGTCTCCTGCCGTTTCATCATCGTCGACCATCCCTCCCGTATCGCGTTCGTCGTCGTCGCGCAACATGTTTGCCATCATCATGTTCTTTGGCAGGTCCTCCGGAACGTTGTTCTTGATGCACTTGACAACCGCACCACATCGTTCCAATGCGCGCACGGTTGTCATGAAAAGGAATTCCAACGTAGGTGTGCGCTTTGCAACGGAGGCTTCAAAGAGGCACCGATGCCCGTCCGTCATCGACGCGTGTTCCATGCAGCGTTCCATGGACGTCATGGTGAGTGCATCGAGACTGCGACGATTGTACCCGTGACGGATAAGAGAATCTGCGTATCGCACCACGTTCGGACTCGTAGTTTCCTCGCCGATGATGTCCGCAAGGAAGACACGTACATCCAATGTGTCGCGACGATCGATGACGCCGTGTGTGCACAGAGTGTCGAACGTGTCGAGTTGCTTCCTATATCGTTTGACACGCTTGTACTCCGAGGGGCATTGTTCGAAGAGGGTACGTGCCGTGGTGGTATCTCCCTCTCCCATGGCGAGTTTCGCCTCCGTATACAGGATCTCATCGTTCGATGGATGCTGCAGCGTCGAGAGGTAGGCGAGATAGCTTTGCGCCGATCGAGGCGTCATGGAGGAACTGGTCAGTGTGGTTTGAATGCGGCAGGAATGAGGTGTGGACATAGTTCTTCTCGTTTGGTACGCCCATGTACCAACCAACATTCTGAGAAAAAAGAAGGTCAATGGCGCAGACGAGTCGCATTCTCCTCACCGGCGGGACGCACAACCGTGTACTCTGCTCACACTCCGACATGTGCCACCACTGCGGATACATTGGTGGCGGAGAGACAACCAACGTCTGTTCCGAATGCAACATACGTTCGCACGAGGGATGCGTCCCACCATTCACGGGGGGTGTGTGTGATGCCTGCAAGTTTCCTGAGGACAACCACTGTGCGGTATGTGGCGTGACGAACGTCACGACGTCCGACGACGTAGACCGTCTAGTGACGATCGCTGCATTTCACGGACGTCATTGGACCCCCGGTGAGGACGACTCGCGACCGTGTCTCCCCGAGAACTGCGAGATCGCTGAGCGCCTTTCTCTCGACCCAGAGACTCGGTTTCAACCGTCTCATCTTCCCGATGGTTTCACGGGAGGCCAACCGATGCGCGTCATGGTGGATGGTGTGTCGTACCTCTCGCATCCGATGATGGTGCATTCCTGGTGTGTGCAGAGCGTGTTTCAATTTCACCCCGCTCCCACCGGATCCTCCAGCTGGCAGTCTGTCGTGGAATCCATCGACGCACCTCGTCAGGGTAGTTTTGCGGAGACGTCGACGCAGTGCAAAATGGGTACGATTAACACATCCTCTCCGTGCGCATTCTGCGGGTCGGACGAGGGGCATCAGGTCTTCTGCTACGGACACATGAACTCGAAGCGGGGGTGCACCAATTGCAATTGGAGCCTGCGTCCCCACTTCACCTACACGAGCTTTCATCCCTCGTGCGCCGTGCGAGCGGGGATGTATCGCGTGTTCGATCCCGTCGATGGAGGTTCGGGAATGATGTGTCGCAAGAGCATGTCCTCCTTTCTCCCACGGGTGCATCGTCTTCAGCGAACGCGTCAGACGTCGTCACGCGTCCAACGCGTGGAGCGTTGGTTGGAGCAGTCGAGTGGATTCCACATGGATCTTGCGTCACGCATCGACCCGGTCACCATGACGATGGACCTTTCGCAAACGCTCCCGGTGGTGGGTGCCCGATACGACACCTTCCCAATCGCTCGTGCCCGACGCGTCGTCCACAAACGTCATCGCACGGAGAATGTCCAGAGCGGTACCACGAATGTCGCGCAGGACGTCTCCGAACAACCACACAACGGCGCCGACGATGCCAACGCGACGTCCCGCACGGAAGACGAGTACGCCGACGATCGACGCGACAACGACCACGACGAGGGCGACGAACACCGCTCCGAGGCCGGCGAGTTTCCGAATGGTTCCGTGAGAGGAGGCACGGGGGGGCATTCATCGACGTCGCATCGTCACCGCATGTCCTTGGACGAGTCCTCGGAACTGATTCGCACCATGGCGTGCCCGCGTCTCATAGAGGCGATCGACGTGCGTGTCGAACATCTTGTGCGTCACATAGTGCAACGCGAAATGGATGCGGAACGAGGAATTCGGGCGTGTTTGGGATTGTGTGAGGAATAGTTGGTGAGAGTATGACTTTTTTTTTAGCATGCGTTTAGAAACACCAAACCACACAAACGCACACTCATGTCTGGTCAGGGACAGATTGCAAAGTCTGCTGAGGTAGATGTGACGAACGATGCAACGATCGAGAACAAGGAGCTCGTGAGCGACGTCGAGGTTGTCACCGTGGAGGACAAGGACTCCAAGGCGGTGAACAAGGCCGCGCAGACGACCAAGTCGACGTCGATCGAGGACACGGGTATGGAACCCCAGGAAGTCGTGGTCGCTCCCATTACTCCGGAGGCGCCGGCGTCCGCAAAGATGGAGAAGAAGGAGACTCCTCCCGCGCCCAAGAAGGTCGAGACTCCTCCCGCGCCCAAGAAGGTCGAGACTCCTCCCGCGCCCAAGAAGGTCGAGACTCCTCCCGCGCCCAAGAAGGAGGAGACTCCTCCCGCGCCCAAGAAGGAGGAGACTCCTCCCGCGCCCAAGAAGGTCGAGACTCCTCCCGCGCCGAAGAAGGTCCTCGATCCCATTGTCGACGTCCCCATCAAGAAGGCGCTGAAGAAGTCGCAGGATCTCATGCATGGCTTCGACGTCAAGGCGAAGCACGAGGGTATGTGCGTCGGTTACTTCAAGGTGGAGGGTACCGACGCGCAGGTTCTTGCCGCGTGCGCCAAGGCACCGGACAACACGTGTCCGGTCTCCTTCAACGCCGACTCGTGCGTTGCCCTCAAGCCGGTCAATGTGGATGTCACCAAGGGTGCCAAGGTCATGATGTTCTAAGCACTCGTAAAACTGCATTGGTCATAGCACACACACACCATTTTTTTCAAATCCATGGGAAACATCGTGTCGCTATGCACGTCTCAGACGACCTGTGACGCGTGCTACGATCCAACATTCAAGGGACTGGGAATTCCTACGTCGCGTTCGTGTTCGTATGCGGCCACTCTGAAGCGCATGGACGAGTTGCGTCTCCCGTACCACACTTCGGTGAGTCTCCTCCAAGGGTTCCAACGGCATAAAACATGGGACATCTATCTCTTCCTTTCTAGTTGGTCGGGTCCCGTAACCGCTGCGTGTGTGACGCGCATGATGGAGCAGTTTCGCGCGGCTCATCGAGAGTGGATGTCCAAACTCAGGGGGTACAACGGGTTCACCACTCAGAACGTGCGAGTCCGTCTGTTCGGGTTTGTGTTTTGCAGAGGCGTGCAAACCGATGCCACGTTTGACAAAAAGTACGGCGCGTACCCCACTGTGCGTGAGTGGATGGACACATCGGAGGTGAGTCCGTGGATCGTGTCCGCAAACACGAGCACGCGCAACATGTATCTTCCCGACCTGGACCTGCACACCATTCGTGTCGTCGGCAACCGGACTCAGGGAGCTGCGACCTTCTCACCTCCCTCGTGGGACGGTTCCTACCGCCACCCAGAGGGTTGTGTCGGCTACCAGACTCGTTTTTGGAACGGCACGGACGTGTGGAGTGCCACCGCGCAACGTCACTACCTACGTGTGTCGAAGGTGCTCAATGATCCATCAAACGGAGAGTTTGGGGACCACCTCAAGATTTTGAAACACGAAATGGGTCATTGTTTCTTCCTAGACGACCTCTACGACAAGAAAAAGTATCCTGCCCCACTCCCCAACATCACCTGCCCGTGCGAACACAACGGACACTGCACGGTGAGGACGGACGATACCATCATGCACGGCGGTACCGTCATCACCCCCTTCGATCACGCGCAGCTGCGACACGTGTGGAACGCGTCTCGTGCGCTGGAGGAGCGCCGCACCTCCTAATCGTAAATGCGTTCGGGTGGTTCAACGCCACAGAGGGCGATTCCACAGAGTACGTTTGTAACCTTGATGGTGTAACCACCATCGCCGTCGGAGGTGCGAATCTTGACCTTGGTGAGTTCCTTGATGCCACGCTCGCGGAGGGGAGGCATGTACTTGTCCGACGAGACGCTCGGAATGCGCGTGAGATCGCTGCGTGTCCCGCGCCATGCGATGTACTCGTCGCGAAACATGTGCGTCTCCATCATGATTCCACGGTCCCACTGAGGATCCACGCCCAGACGAATGTAGAACTTCACCCCCAAACTCTCCTCGATGAAGAGTTCCACCGGATTGGAGAGGCCGCGACCGTTGTTGTAAAACGTTCTGAACGCAGGCGGGAGACGCTCCGGACGCGACATCGGATCGATCGTGCCGTACTGGTCCACCATGTCAAAGTATGCCAGGACCATCTTGCGCTGCACCACGTCCATGATCTTGTCGATCTCCTCCATCACGTTGCCGTCGCGGGGTTGGATGGGAGTATCCATGAGAACGCCGCAGAGGCGACGCGACACTTGGTTGTTGTTGTTCTTCCAGTGCTTGGGGAACGCGTTGCCGACCCAGAAGTGATGCGCCTTGCACACACCGACCCACGGCGCCTCGTGCTTGACCGCAAAGCTGCCCTCCTCACCACTGCAGCTCGTCTGCCACTCCTCCTGCACGAGTTGCAGGTCCTCGGATACCTCGTTGCAATAGATGGCGCGCGACTTGCCCTTGTTGAGCACCTGCGACATTCCGAATTTTTGTTCAATGTTGCTGGACAGAATGCCGCGTAGGTGAACGGGCCATAACTTTTGCATAACGATCATGATGGTCGACTTGCCCGTACCGCCGTATCCGATGATGATAAAGGTGGTCTGGTAGGTGTCGAACTCGTGGACGGTGAACAGAGTGCGTCCCTTTTGACCCCACAGCATGAACTTGTCGTGCATGCAAAACGACTGCGAGTCGTAGATCTTGTCGAATTGAGGCGTCGGGCAATCGCGCCAGTTACGACCCGTGTGCACCCGCATGTAGCGAGTGTGTGTGCAGCCGTTGGTGATTGGGACGAAGAGAAGGTCGTTTACGCGCACGTAAACTGTCGCGGACAGCGCGAGCGTCGTCGCCATCTCCTGAGGGAGGCATGACTCACCCTGGAACAAATTGGCGCGCAGCGTGTCTCCGATGGCGTCGGAGACGGAGAGCAGTTGGAACCCCTCCGGAGGAGATGCCACCTGCATCCAGCGCTGACCGGCATAGGGTTTGACGATCACAAACGATCGGCGATGGACGCGTTCCTCCGTGCCTCCGAGTGCGACCCACATCTCCATGTCCATTCGGTAGCGGCGCTTGCGCTCCTGCGAGTACAGTGGGACCCATACCTGCCCAGATGAGTTCTTGACGTAATGCGTCTCGAGAACGACATCGTCAAGCACGTTCTCACGGAGAAACTCGTCGCTCAGCGGAAATCGCTCCAACTTGGTCAGCGAGTCCACCACTACCGGCGAACGAGTGCGCAACTCGGTCATGTTCTCGTTCGGTCCCCTCACAGCACGCTGCCAGGAACGACCCCACACACCCAGTTCGTCGTCGCCGCCGTCTGGAAACGCGCGCTGCATGTATGCGACGAGTCGATAGTCCGTCAGCTGGTACTCCTTACCGTAGCACTCGAACGCCTCCGCCTCGTACCATGCGCATTGCAGGAAGCACATCTCATTGTCCTTTACCAACTCCTCCGCCTCCGCGAACGTGTCGTAGCGAAAGGCGGTCTTGAGGTGAACGACGCACACATCCTCCGAACTTGGTTTCGTCACAGAGTGTTTGTCGTCCTGGTACACGAGTTTGCGAATCTCGTTGACGCGCGCCTCCATGACTCCCCAGTACGACTTCATCGCGTACGGCCACGCCATATCGGTCGCCGCGTCGTAGATGACCGCGCCGCGACCCAACGCGTCTCCCTCATACGAACGGAGGTGGCAATTCTCCTCAATGTCGGGCGCCTCCGCAAGGGGTCGTTCCGTCATGTACTTGATCATTTGGTCGTGCGTCCCACCGGCGGCGGTGTGCACCAACCACGCATCGAAATTGTCGTCGTAACGCGTGTTGTCGTCGATAAAGGTGGTGATTTCCATGGCGGGCTCGAACGCCTGCGTTTCCAGATTGGATGCCGTCACCGAACGCGTGAGAAACTGTTTGCCGGCGCGCCGGAAATTCTCTCCTGCCAGGACGCTGCGCAACTTGAGGAAGGAATCCTGCCACGATTTGAGTTTCGACTCGTCAACGTCGACGAGCGTCTGACCTCCCATGACGTCGGCGTTGTTGCGTTGCTCGTCCGGGAGTACGTCCGCCGCACCCGGAATGCCGTTGCGCATGCGGACGCATATCGTGTTGTTGGCGATCAGGAACTGACGCACCATCTTGTAGATCTGCTGTATGTCGCGCAGCTGATCTCGGATCGGTCCCTCGGTGTCGATCTCGTACACCTTGGTCCAACGATCCAACTTTCGCCAGCGAATAAAGTCCTTGGCGAACTGATAGTGAATGTCCTTCCATGTCAGTCCGACTCGATTCAAAGGAATGCGGAGTATGCCGAACACGCGCGTTGCCACGGTCTGCGGAGTGACATCGTGCATGCACCAGGTTTGATGGTACTCGTCGAGTAGACCCCGCAGTTGATCCACATCCGGAATCTCGTCCTCCGCCCTCTCACCGTAGAACAGGTGCTCGAGCGTCCAGTCGTCCCCCTCCACCACCTCCATATCAGCCGCCATCGCCATCGCTTGGTCGTGTGAGTTCGTGTTTCGTTGGTACACAGCTGCTGACTCTGACACAAGAGGTACCAACTCGAAAGAAATGCAGCGTCTTGACACTCCCATTCGCAACGCGTCCTCCATCGATGCCATCCGTGAGGACCTCAACCTCCAGGGCGTGACCATCGTGCGCGTCGTCGACGACGAACGCGCTGCCGAAATCGAACAGAGGACGTCCCACGTCCGCACTCTCCTTCGCGAGGATGGTGGTACACCCCACGGTTCTCGAGGCATGGGAGGCATCTCCAAGGGATACGGAGCAGCCTGCGACCCGTCTGTCGCGGAGGTGCGCGTCATGGACGAGATTCAGGCTCTGTTCGCCCACCTTTATGGCGTCGAGAATCGTGACGTCATGTCCGGTTGGGACGCCATCGCGATCACTGGCAACGACGCAGGGCGGGACCGTCCTCCCACAACGGCCGCACTGAATCACACCGACCCGCAAAAGGCGTACAAGGCGCTGACGAACTCGACGCTGCAACCACACGTCGACGTCGGCGTCGACACGCACGGCACACGAATGGAGGAGACGATGAAGGGGTTGCATCCCATTCTTCCTTGCTGCGTGCAGGGACAGTACGTGGTCACCTCCGTTCCGCGTGGCGGTGCGACGCTTGTCGTCTCTCCTGGTGAGTACATGGAAGCTCCTCCGAATCACGATTGGTTCACCGTCGACAATGGTCGCGACTTCTGCCCGTGCACTCCCGCCGGATACGCGGCGCTTCGGGACACGTGGCGTGCCGTGGAGGCGCCGCGTGGATGCGTGATTCTCTGGCTTTCGCGTCTTCCACACGGGAACAAACTCGCCGACTACGGCGTCGACCCGCACCGCTTCGTCATCTACGTGTCCTGGCAGGCGCGCGCCCTCGTTTCCGACGACGAGCGTCGTATCCTCAAGCGCAAGAAAATGGACGCCGTCACCACGGGCGCCACCACCGACCACTGGGCGACCAATGCGACGCGCGTCTACCGCGGGTCGCACATGTCCAATGGCGAAAAGAAGACCAAGGTCGTCTACTCGACCGATCGCCCTCCTCCGTTTTCCGACGCCCTTCGCGCCAAGATCGAAGACGCCTTTTGATTGTGCGCCGCAACGTGATCGTTGACGAAGGTACATCCAGTGAGGAGTCGATTTAAACACCACAAAAACGCCTACACACACACACCCCTCCGCGTAAAACTACTCCATCTTTAGTCTTCGTCTTATATGCATATCGTGTTTTTTCCAAGTTGCTGTGCGCGTTGGTGGACTCGGTGTCACTGGACTTGCATCCGATGTCGCCACACGCACAACAATGGGATAAAAGAACGAACCCGCATCAATATCACAGAAGCGACATTGCCTCATTTCACCATCTTCCTCGTCCATTTCCGGGTCGATGTGATGCGTACTGCTGATTTGCATACTCTGTGCCTTTTCCCTAAGGACCTGTTCAATACGACCGTTTCGTTCCTGCAATACCATACCGCTTCCATCTACCCTGTACTTTCCGAATACGTGGGTGTTCAACCAACCCTCCACATTCTGAGCGAACTGTTGCTGCAAATAGTGTACCTCAAGCACTAGGTAGTTTGTATCGTCCAATGGAAGAAGTAAAATATACTCGTCATCGTCCTCATCGCCGAACGCTATCTTCATAACAACGTTCCCATACGTGTAACGGATTTGCGTATCGTAATATAGTGTCCTACCACTGTTACTGAAACACAATTCAGTTTTTTGATCCTCGGAATGCAGGTGTTTTAGAGATACCACTGCTCCAGTTGGGGGTTCCATCAACGTGAAAATGAACACACCACAGAGCGCCGTGAAGAATGGTACGTTATACGCTGTTGTCAATCTTTCCCGTCGTATGATTCCCCATGCTGTGTCTGGTAGTGTTGCATATGTGCCGTCATCGCTGCTAATAACACCGACTTTTAATTCTGTCGAATTATACACGATATAAACAAAGTGGTGGACGGACCACCAGGATGGTTTCACGCCCCAAAATTTGAGTCTGCCAGGATACAGCATAGACGCGTGAGTTCTCGTGTGCTCATAATATCCGTTGTGATCAAAACTGTAAATTGTGCATACGGTATGCCCCATCTGTAGTTCAGAGGCAACCCATGCAAGAAGATTACTGGTGGCTCGGTATCTGCGCGTCTTCGACCGTTGTTTCGGTATGCGCGTGTTTGACCGTTGTTTCGATCTGTGCGTCTTTGACCGTTGTTTCGGTATGCGCGTCTTTGACCGTTGTTTCGATCTGCGTGTCGACCCTTGCCTCGACCTGTGATGCATGATACTTATGGGTGATACAAAATCATTGTGCAACATCTTTTTTCGACACCATCTACCCAATAACAATGAAACCCGTTCGTAAAGGCCTGAAACCGCCCAATGGAGACATGGACCCGAAATTCTGCAAAGGGGTGCGATGCCTTCCCACGCGTAAACTCTGCTCGCGAATCAGTCGTCCTGTCATCAATAGGAAGGGTTGTTGTGCCGTGACCGAGTGTGTGAAATGGAAACCGACCGTAAAGATTCCGCCGACCACACTCGATACGGTAGAGAGTGCCGTCATCGATGAAAAAAAGGAGATGATTGCAGCGGTTTACATCAAGGAATTTGAGGAGGAGGAGGAGATTGAAGAAGAAGAGGGTGAGGAGATTGAAGAGAGTGAAGAGAGTCGAAACTATGCCTCGCAGTGGATTGCGGCGCTCGTTCTCATCGTGGTGTTGTCGTCCATCGTCATCATCGTCACCCTTCCAAAGATACCGAAGAACAAGAAGGATTCCAAATGAAACAATTTACGGCGAATCTCATTCAACTGCACCAACGACGGCATTCTTTTTGGCTCGAACTCGTGGTCCTGTCAAGAGGCGCGTATCTCGCGTCGGACACGTATCGTTCATTTGACGGCTGAAACGATCGTACTTGAAATTCGTAGAAAACCGATCAGGAAGAGCATATTCCACCGCGGTTCCCTCTATGGCACCCTCTGCCATCGCCGTAGTCGTGATCACGGGGTGAGATTTATTGTATGCATAGTCGTCCGTACGACCACTTATTCCAACTCCATCTCCATCGTAACTTTGTCCAATAATGCCATGCGGAAAGCATGTTCCACTTGCCGATTTGTGAAACTTGGCAAACGTTGTATCATTGAGGGACCGTACCGTAAAATCGAATCTCCACTGATTGGGTCCTGACACGTAGTCATAGATAGGTTTACGCGTTGTGTTCACCTCCCAGCCATTCGCACGGATGTATAGGGTGGCTTGTTTGGTGTACATACGGATGCCGTCCTCCCATCATTGCTGCCATATACCACGTCGTGTGGCAATGGGATTTTCACGCGACAGTTCATCATCTGACAATTTGAAAACATGAAACTCGACCTTTTCCGCCGAAAGAGCAAAACCGTACTCGTCTCCACTGTCGCCTCTCGCTCTGTAGGCAACGTCCGTGAAAAATGTTCCGTGTACAAGTTGGGGTCGTGGAAGCAGAAAGGAGGTGTTCACCGACTTTGCAGCAAACTGAAAGCCAGGAACGTTCAGAATAGAGTAAAACGTATTGTGTTTGCCGCGAAAGTCTGCGTAGCCACCCTCATCAAAGGTAAGATGAGGATCTCCCGCGCCACCACCACTACCTCCCTGTGTAAGATAAACTATAGGTGTGTTTGCGGCTAGAGTTTTCAATCCACCTCCTCCAGTGACGAACACTGCATCATTGTCGGTCGTAATCTTGAATTCATATTGCTGTCCTGCGACATATCCACTTCCAGGGTTTATCACGGTCATACAATCCGTGGTGGCAGTATCGTGATAAAGTAAATAGTAATGTGTGAGGGCTGGACCTCTTGCCGGATCGACGTTCACCTGCACTGTCGCACCACCACATCACTCCTCGTCTCCCTTTTCCACGAGCATGATCGCAGGAGCGGGCTTCTTCCCCGGAGGCGAGGTGGATGCGCTGCTGCCGACCACCGACCCCGCTCCGTTTTGTTCTCGCTGCACCGACTCGATCTGAAACTGCCGCGACTGCGCGCGTCGAATCGCGTCCTGTGTCAAACAGTATTTCTGGGACCAGGACCAGTAGATGGGTTTGCAGAGCCGGAAGGAGGGTACGTTGTAGTCTCCGCGATACCACATGACGCAGTCTGTCGCGGTGGACGCAGTGGAGACGGTCCCGTCGAGCACGAGGGATCGGTAGTCCTGCGTGCACGCCGTCATGACCTTGTCGAACTCGTCAAATTTGGGAAACTGTCCAAAGTAGTACTTGAACAGCTTTTGGCGGTTGGTGAGGATGTTCTCGCGCATTGTAAAGAGGTAGTCGATGTTTGTGCGCAGCGACGGATCCACTTCCATCATGTACTGTGCGGCACACATGAGCGAGATGTGATCGTGTCTTCCGTTGAAGAAGATGGACCGCATCGCATTCGACTTCAGCACCCCCTTTTGATACAGACAGTCGTCCAGAAGGATGAGCACCGTTCTCTTTTTGCCGCGGTTGACCAGTTCGCGTTGCAGCGTCACCGTGCGCTCCAACTTCTCCTGCGAGAAGTGATCGAAGATGCACGATTCGGGAAGGAACTCGCGAAACATTTTGAGCGTGTCCTCCGTGGGCGCCATCGCAAGGACGTAGTCCGGACGCGGCATGTGGTACAGCAAGTCCTTCATGAGCACACTCTTTCCCGTGTGCCGCTTGCCGATGATGAAGATGATGCGCGACTCCTTGATCGTCGACGGGTCGAACTTTTTCACACGAATGGCACTCATGGTTACCCTTAAATACATCAACTGCTATTATTCTCACCCATGCACACAACTCACTCTACGTTGTACAGTGTGTGTCAAACAAGTTCCCAATCCGACCACATCCACGCCTTCCAGGCACGCCGCAGCGTGGCAATTCGCATCCGTTCCATCGTCTCAAACGTCGGTTGAAGTATACGTTGCATCTTCTCACGCGTGACGTGTGCAATTGTACCGACGTCAAATATGCCATTCTCGTGGACACGGAGGGACGGTTCGTCCCTCAAGACATGCGGTGCATTGGTCACCGCCCACAAATTCAACGTTGATGCTCCTCGCTCGGAATGCCGAGTCATTCCTGACACTGACGGGAAAAACTTTGAGGGACAATCAAGTACACGACAAATGAACTCACTGGCGGTGCCGCTGTTACCCGAACGCCCGACGGAGACACCAGTGTACGCATTGGTACTCCTGGCGGCGACCATCGTGCTCGAGGTGAGTGGTACGCTCTTCTTGTGCATGACAGTAAACGACGCCCGCAATTACGTTCCCGCGTACCTTCTCTACGTTACCAGTCTCTCCCTCTTCTCATGAACCCTTCGATGCATTCCCATTTCGGTGGCGTACACCACCTGGTGCGTATTCGGAACGATCGGGGTCTCCATCGCGTCGTCCGTACTCTTCCACGAGGTCATCAGCGTGCGACGCTGGGTTTGCATCCTGCTCACCATCCCACCCGTGATTGGCATGTACATCCTCCCGTGATGTCGCGCACTAGCGCTCGTCGAGGTATCCCCAATTGCACTCGCTCGGGACGTAAACGTGTACCCTCTCGCGCGCCAGTTGCATGCCGAGGCGCGCGTCTCGACCGACGGGAGGGATGAGTGAGACGGTTGTGTGGCCGCGTGCGAATCCACACCAACGTAACGACATTAGTCACATTTTAAGAGCAGCACCGATGTCCTGTTGCAAACGTTGCAGCATCATGGTGTGTGGTCCGACGAAGGAGGCGCAAAACAACACACACCAACACTTGAATATCATTTTATTCTCGCGTTTGACTGCTTCACGAACGGCATGTTTGACGTGAACCAGTGCATCGGGGTCGCTGCATGTGACATCCTCTGCCTTCCATGTATGGGCAGTGTACGGAAAGTCGAACCCGCAGCCCCATGCAGTCGAGAGACGGAGTGACACCGTCACGTGGACGGTGAGTGCATCAAATATAATACGGTTGACATCGGTATTGAGTCCATCGAACCCGCGGAAGTGGTCGTTGTGCCGTTTCAGAGACATCGTCAACATGACCTCAGACGGTTTGGGACACGGACGCACCTGTGCTGGGAATGGCCATTCGCTAACGACACCAGTGTAAAGGGGGTGCCGATCACTCATTGTGTGTAGGACTTTCTTTTGGTGGTACCAACGACATTGTGTTGGTACCAACAAAAAGAACGCCCAAAAACCGCAAGCATTCGGGCCGCAACCGTACCAATGGAATCTGACGACGATGAGCCGCTGTCGATGCGCGCCGTTCGCAAGGCGGAGAAGCAGTGGTACACGGTTTCGGGTGAGACGGACGCCGGTCTCACCTCCACTCTTTTCGTGGAACGCGCCTACAAACTGCGCGATCGGGCCACGGAGATCTTCGAGTACGAGAAGCAGCGCATCCTCGACAACCCGCGGGTGAGCGAGGAGGCAAAGGCGCACCTCCGCCCGTACGTGCTCATCTTCGATCGCGGAACGCGACGTCGTGGAGTGTGCAAGTACCCATCCGCCACTCGTCGCGCGTACATTGGTCTCAGTGCGCGCATGGTCGACAACGCGGTGTCCGCGGACAAGATCGTCAATGTGGTCCGCCACGAACTGTCTCACGCGTGCAACCCCGGGCAAAAGCACAACGACGTATGGAAGGAGTTTTATCGCCTCATCGGCGGCGACGGACAGCGTTGCTGCACCGACGAGGAGGTCAAGCAGGCGATCGGGCACCGCATCGAAGTGGTGTGCCCCACCGATCGGGCGCACTATGTCAAAAAAATGCAAAAGGCACCGACGTACAAGTGGCTCCAAAAATACGTGTGCAAGCACTGCAAGTCCAAGTTCACGGTGTTTCGCGTTGCGTGAGAGGAATCGCCAGTTGCCCTGCTATTTCTGACACAGTTGTGCGTGTATAAACGTTGGATTCCCAGAATAATAACGTCATTTTTCCATCATCGGATGCACTGGGTACGAAATGACCGGTGACATTTTTATAGACTCCACGATGCAACCAGTTTCCGGAAATGATGTTGAGAAGTTTTATGAACGGTCGAAAGTGCACACCCGGGACCTCGTACCTGAAATCGAACTCAATTGTCAGGCCGGGGCGAGTGCCCGCGATCTTCTTCAACATACCTTGGCGTATGTGGGAAAGTGGCTCGTACACTACATGTTGGTCAACAGTGATGGCATCATTCCATTTTAACCAGTTTGAAAGCTCACCGTCGATGTGTGCAATCGCCACTCCGCGTAGCATCAGGTACTTGGAGTCGTAAATGCCGCCGTCCTTTGCGGCCTCCTTGTTGGTCACATACATTTCCTTCGCTCGTTCGTCCTGCATACGTTGCAATGTACGGTCATGTATGTCCATTGTTTTCGTGACGTGTTGCATCCAATCGTCGTTCTCCCGAGTCTGACTGCGTTCGTGGAGGTCGATGTATGGCATCACTTTGTTTCCCCTTATAGTGTACTGACCGTCCTGAATGCGAGTTACATGGGAGTGTGTTTCCAGACTCCTGAAAATGGGTGTGGTACTGAATGGTTTGTTGGAGATGAAGAACACGTCTATGTCGGACACGGCGTCCGAGTACATGCTACTACCGTATGGAACCAACACGGGATACGTGACGACGCGCCCGGGTACAGTCGTGTCAACCGACACACCAGATCCAAAGATTTCACGCAACTGAAGTAATACCGGGTGTTCGGGGGGTCCGTCACCCGCGTCCGTAACTTCGGCAGGCGCGTCTACGTCTGATGGAGTAGTGCCTGGTGGTTGTGATGTCGACGCGGAGGGTTTGTCTGGGACAACAACGCAAACGTCCACCATAGATTTTGTCTTCTTTTTTGATTTACGCGGGCGTGTTTGCGTGATGGCTTTCGTCTCCTTCGCACGACTCAGCTCCATGGCTGCCTTTTCTGCAGAGGTCTCGTACTCCTCAAACACCGTTCGTGCGTGTGCACATGCCCGTATAAGTTGCGTGTGTGTTTCGTCATGGAAGGAAAATTGTTGCACAACTGGTTTTACGATGCGTTTGTCAGATGCCTCGATGCACACCGTACTATCAGGTAGTGTGGGAATAGAAGAGAATGCATAGTCAGGGTGGAATGGACCCTCACATTCGTACAGTCCATCGTGAATCTTGTAAACCGTTACATCGCCCGTAGCGATCGTCAGTGGTGTTGTCGCAGACGTTTCATTCGTCCATACACGTCCAAAGGGGACAAACTCAGGGTCTTTCGCGGGATGCGAGAGCATCAGAAACAGATTGTGTATGACGGCGAACAATTCCGCCCTGATATCTACCTCCGTAAATAGGTCGGACACGTGCTTCGACCATTCCGAAATGTGTGCAAGGCGTTCATTCAGTTTGTTTTGGAATGTAACGTTAAGGCTATAGAGCTGGTGTGCGAAAGTAGATTTTTTGTCGAATTTGAGGGTATTGATAGTTTCCAGGTACTGAAACACCTCAGCTTCCATGTACCTGGAAACAAGGCAGTTCACCACGTGCGATAGTTGCACATGTTTGCGTAGGGTGACAACTGTTAACAGGTAAATGTGACTGTACGCTTCATACGTAAACGTACCGTTGAATAATGCTTCCCGGTATTTCGCAAGGGGGAGTGGACGCTTGTCGTGGTTCACTACCAACCACGGAACGAAATTCTCCCCAGACCAGAAGGCGCCCAGAAAAGAGGTCATAATGTGGGTGTGGACCAGCCCGTCGACGGCCCCCAACTGCCGTTGTGCGTTTGCCTTCCACGTTCCACTCTCACGTAGGAACACTGCGTATGTGTCCTGTAATTTCAGAGCTATACGTACGTACGTTGCAGCATCGCGTTTCTGTGTGATATCTATTCGCATTGCAGCGAATTCCTCACAACGTTCTTTCCACAAATCTCGCAGCATTTCGTGTGTCGCCCATGTCTTCGCGATTTGTGTGAGCTCGTCTCTACTGAGGTTGGTCTGCAACCTTCCCTCTTTCATCCCGGTTCGTATTGTTGCAAACAGTGTTGCCTCGTCGGTCGAAAAATCCGTATTCATGCTTGACAATACTCGTCTCAACAATTCATGTTCCTTCTCAATGTTACGGGGTCCTATCGCCTGAGCACTTCGAAACGTATCTCGCATTTCTACCTATACGATGGGGTAAATTTTTGGGGTGGTCTCGCCGCAAGTGAAGGGTGCATGTCGACATGCATTGATCTGCACCATTGCACTTTTCGCTTCGGTACCAAACAGGAAAGAGGAACATGGAGGAGTGTCCCGTGTGCTTCCACACCGTCCCACAGACGCAGTTCCAATGCGGGCATCGCATGTGTCCTAGATGCACGCATCAGATGCTGCATCACGACGGGCGTTGCCCCCTCTGTCGAACCACCATCACGTCCTGCGACCCACCCCTCGTCGACTGCACCGGATTCCCAAATACCTTTTACGTGGAGCTGATACGCACGACGAACGACGAAAGGTTCGGCATCAACATCGAGACGGACATGACCGTCAAATGGGCCGCGAAGGACAACGTCGCGTACATAGCGGGTATGAGGCGCAAAAATATAATCCTGGAGGTGAATGGCGTACCATGCTACGACAACAAGGTGGTGGCGACGATGCTCCGTCAACAGGGATTGTTTCGCATCTGTCTGCATCGCAAACCCGACGTGATGCGATCGTCTCCGTCCAAGGGGGTGCGTGCATGGTTGAGGGGTCTCCTGTCACGTCTCGCGCATTACGCGTCTTTGTGACCTACTCCAACGTCAGGGAGTGAATTCCAACTCCCACCCCGTACGCGACGGCGCCCGCGAGGGCGCCGAGGGACGCGGTCTGCACGAGTCCCCACAGTAAGTTCTCGCGCGAAAAGAGCGTGCGCCCGGCACCCAGGAGCATGAGTTCCACGAGCGAGAACATGGCGACCGCGAGCAGACGCCCGGACGTGATGGCGTACAGGACGGTAGGGACGATGCCGCAGACGACAAAGGAAACGAAGCAGGCGACGCCCAGGGAGAGAGGTGACGCGTCGTTGGCGTTTTGCAACTGTTCTCCCTTGGCGGAGGCGGAGGAGCTGCTCAGGTACTCGGAGACGCCCATGGAGAGACCGTCGGCGATGAGACTCGAGATGCCGATGACCCACAGCGTGTCCATGGTCATCTCCCCCGCGTGCGTCCCCGCCACGATGGCAAAGGAGGTGATCACTCCGTCCACGCCGCCAAGGAGGGAGGCGCGAAGCAGTGACATGTGTTGTTGACATTAGGAGTGTTAAAAAGAGTACCGTGGGTTTTCATGTGATAAAGCGTCCAATGAGTTGTTCGCTCAGCTTCAAAACGCCATTTTGGATAATACTCTGTTGATTTTCAGTGTCACATCCGATCGGCACCACTACTATGGCACGTATTTCGGTAGCACCCTCCTGAAGAGATCGTATGGGCAACACTTGGTTCAAAATGTTGTCGGGGGTTTCGTTAGAAGCCCTGTATTCCTTATGTTTGGCATCCAAAGTATCTACATCTAGTTTCGCAGGGCTTTGTGGTGCAGAGGTGTCATCCACATACATTGCGCGCACCGATGAAATTGTGCATTCCTCACCCTCTACACAGTATCGTATAGGAGTTGTAAACGTGAGACCCGTGTCAGGTTTACTTTTAACTGTCACAAATGGACTCACCTGCTTCAGCGAACCCTGTGCTTTAGACATGTCAAGTGTGCGTGTCATTTCGCCTATCAAAAGGTTAATGTACAGAGATTCGCGCACGCGCATTTGACAGTATTTGAGATGTTTCACCCTAGTTTCCGGAGTTTCTGAACGTTCTGCGATACCGGGAATGAATGCTGTGGGATCGGCCTCGAAACCTGTAAACCTTTGTTTTGTATCACTTAACAAATCGGTCGCCCCTGAACGCATACTCGAGACTTCATACGAATCCAATCCGTAGTAGGAAAGTTGTGCATTGCCACCGAATATGGGAAGAGTTCCCGTCAGCTCTCCTCCTCTCTTCTTCGATGGCGCTACATCCAGTGAGTTATCCAGGATCAGACGAACAAGTTGATCGTCGGGCAAACTTGGGTCATTCACCTGAAACATTCCCCTGATGATATCAGCTGCGTTCTCGTTTCCAGGTGCATCGAACATAATGAGTACCCTGCCATCTGAACGTTGGATTTTGTATGCCGTCAGACATCGCGAACTCACTGGATTGTTGACTGTTTGTGTTACGAAATGAATGGGAAACTCCGGGTTTCTCTTCAACGGTTCCAAACTTGGGTCACTCATGAATTGGAGGGTCATCTGAACTAGGGGGATGAGACCAACAGCTTTTTTCCTTCCGTCACCGTCAAAGTTCTTTCTCGCAAAGGCGTCTCTCATTCGCTCTGTTATTGTGATGTTGTAGCCGTCAGGGTTGATATGTGCGAATTGAAGGTATTCATCGGTCATATCCGCCTGACCATAAATCACCTTGACGGACACAAGTTGCGCCTGACTATCTCCAGCCACGAATGCACTGATGATTTCCGCTGTCTTCTTTGTCTTTCCAGACCCTGAGGTTCCAAAGAGCATTTGATTTTGCAACGCAGACTCTTCTACCAAAATTCCTTGCCGTATTGTTTTCTTTGTGGAGTCAAGCAGGAAAGGTTCCAAACCGAAAAATTGCTTTCCATCCTCATGTGGTTTATTGTGATCTGTAACGGTGTTGTCTACGACTATATAATCAGATTTCAATGCGAAAATAGGTAGAGGAGTTGCGGATCGCCTCTTTGACCCTGTGAGAGATCCCCGTTCCGTATCGATATTACGCCGTGATTTGGTTGAGAACGTCACAACTCCATCTGAATATTCGATCCCAAACGTTCGTATCAATCCCGGCTTGTTGTTGATGTATATTTTTGCGTGTTCGATTACAATATTGGCTGCAATCCTCTTCACTTTGTCAAACGCAAGAGTCGTTGGTGAGGCTGAGACCATCATATCTCGTACATCGCCTACGGTAAACGCGTAGAGAACCTCTCGTTCTGGTGGTTGTCTGGTGTCGTTTTTGGCATAGCATTTTACGACGCCATCCTCCTCAACGCAATCGTAATACTCGCACTTTCTGGGGTCTAAGAGATCCTGCTGCATTCCATACAGACGCGTGTCGATACCCTTGTAGGTGCGCCGCGTCGGCGAACGTTTCGGCGAACGCCGCCGTCGAGGGGATTGTCGCGTCGGCGAACGCTTCGGAGAGCGTCGTTTCGGAGATCGCCGCGTCGGCGAACGCCGTTTCGGAGATCGACGTCGCGACGTGCGTGGACTCCGAGAGGACCGTGAACGTGGCATCTCTGTTTCCTTTGCGCTCATGGAAAAAAAACCGACCTCGCTCTCCACGACGCGTCCATGACGCCTCGTGGAGAGCGAGGTTCTCCAATGAAGACCCAAACATCGTGTGTCATGTCGTACAGATAACACCAGGGAGGATGCGATAAGTCGGCATGGGGAAAGGATACCTTGTACACATCACGCGCATACGAGGCGGAGACCAACATATCCTTTATTGTCCGTAAACGTTGCAAAATTTTTGTCTCTTGTTTAACAGACAACGGTATGCCGCGTCGTTCCCCGCGGAGGCGCTCGTCCAAACGACGGAGCGGATCGCGACGGCGCCGTCGGAATTATAGGGCAGTGGACGACTGTGTGAATTGGCAGTGCGATGCGATCGAGGGAACAACAGATACTCTCATGCACTGCAGCCGCAAACGTGAAGATGGGAATGGAGGTCTCGTAATGAACATTCATGACGAGTACGCAGATCCTGAGGACACTGAGCGTCTTCGACAGCTCATGGGCGCAGCAATGGCTATTTACGGGGAAAGTCAAGAGGACATGAGGGCACTACAACGCGCTTCCACATACATTGGTTCTAAATTGGCACTCTTATTTCGTTATCAACCGCCGTATGAACAATTCTCAGAATCAGCACCGTCACCAGCCAGTGTGTTTACGGACTCAATTCCGTCACCGGGAGGCATCAAGGATTACGTAGAGTTTATCGCGAGTCCATTGCGCATGTCTCCGACCGAACCGTAAACACGTACGGTGCGACGTGTTGGCGTGTAAGAGGAGAGACGAATCCGGAGGACGCAAAGTGGCGCATGATGGCGTCCCGTTCGTAGGTATGTCCGTCGGAGATCACGACCGGATTGACGATGCGTTCCAGCGTGATGGGACACGTGTACGGAGACCGATCGACGTCGGATGGGGCGACCCACGCCTCGCGACACGCGTCTCGGACGCGCGCGGGGACGAGATGTCGAAGGAGACCTCGTATGGCGCGCCACTCCACCGTTTTGAACTCGCGCGCAGCATGGATGAGAGACGCGAGTTTGCCACTTGCATACCACCCAACGACGAGTGCGACGTTGCTCGTGTCCAGCAGGAGCGCCAGAATGGATCCCACGCTCTCTGGGAACCCCGTTCGCCAAAGTTCGGACGTGTGTGTCACGTACCGCTCGGTTCGCAACTCGACATTGAACCGCAACATACGCGCGATCCACTCCACAACGTCCATATCCGTCGACCGACGGTTCACGCATTCGACGAGAGAGACAAAGATATCCTCCACCAGCTCCGTCTCCGTGTACAATTCCCCCGCCTCCACGAGGAACATGATTTTCTCCCGATACTCGTGTCCACCCACATAGTTCGCAAGCGCGCGAAACAATCGTTTGTCGCGCACCAGGTCTCGGCACGTGCAACAGGTGAACACCAGTAGGTCGAGACATGGATTCAGACACGACGGAGGAGACGATGCGCTGAGACGACCAACCGCGTCCACAACGGGCAAGCCCACGACGAAGCGCTCGCAAAATCGGTGCGAATGCGTCGTTTGCATGCGCAACGCCGTCTGGATCGTACGCAACATGTCATGCACCCATCCGTCATAAAGGAGACGCTCTGGATGTTCTCTGACGAGAAGAAATACATTGTCCATTGGAAATTGTGCAAAAAAGGCCACGAGCGTGGCATTGTCAAAGGATGCCGTATTGCACACAAAGTCGTGCATCCCCTCTAGGGAGGAGAACGACGCGTCCAAATGATCTAGGACGGAGGAGATGTCCTCTGGAATGGGTGCAGGGAGTTGGGACGCGTCGCCGCGATACATGCGCCCCAACTCCATGGCGAGTTCCAGGTCCATCTCCTCATCCATCGCGCCTTCTGGTACACACCCTCATCTGGTACCAGTACAAAAAGAGAGTGCATGTTCGCAAGCGTCCTATCCTCCCGGTCTCCGGCGTACGTCCTTGACACGGACGGCATGCTCGTCAACGAAGGGGTAGCGAACTCGGGCGCGTCCGTGAGTCACCTGGAACGAAGGGTGGCACCGTACGTGATCCTGTCCAACACTGGAACTCGTACAGGAGTGGAGGTGGCACATTCGCTGTCTTCCACAATTGGCACCCCCATCCCGACCGTCAACGTCATCACTGCGCGCGACCAGATGCTTGAGTCGATGACGGCGACCGACGTCCTCTACCAGCGCTTTGTCGTAGTCGAAGATGGAGGAGACGCGTGCCCCCCTCCGCGTCCCGATGACGACGTGTCCGCGGTGTGCGTGGCGCTCTTCACAGACGGAAACGTGCCCGATTACATGAGGACGATAGCGCACGTCGCACAGTGGGTGCGACGCGGAGCTGCTTTGTGGATCACGTCATGTGATACGACAATCATGCGCGCCAATTCGGAAGGAGTCGTCATCCCTCACCCAGGTCCGGGGATAGTGTTGCAGTGTGTACAGGCACTCCTTCCCTCTCCTGCGGACGTGCGCATCTTTGGAAAAGGCGACACCCCGCAGTTTCCAGAGGACGTGGCCGGTATGATCGCCTGCAATGTGCAGGACCTCGCAATTTCCCACCCCAACGCCCCGCACGGACGTCCCGTTTCGGAGTGGGTCGCGCAGCGCATGCTCAGACGCACCAACGTCGGCCTCCACAGCAACCCGCAGTTTTGAAGGAACGAGAGAGAGAGAGGTGGTTGGTCGGAACGCAGTCCGTGTATGGAGCGTGTTTCAACAACGACACGGGACTCGTGTTACAGAATTGCACCGGACATTCCTAACACCCGTTCCTCATGCGTCTGCGAGTCAAATGTGTTGCACAGACTACGTGTCGCACTCACACCGCAAAATTCATTCCTCCCACGACGACGTCCATCGGCAACGTCAGGAGGAAGTCGTCGGCGTCCACCTCCGTGCCATTCTGATGCAGGATCCGGAACCACACGGACCGCAGTGGTGGAATGACAATGGACCACATCGTTTCGGTGCAACCTTGTTGGTACAGTGTTTTGGTACCCCCACACACGTACCAAACGCAAAGAGGATGCTTCCAGTCCTCGGGGAACGGACCGCTGCTGTGCTCATGGACGAGATGCGCCTCTTTGCGCAACACGACAGGGACTCCATCCCTAGTCTCCATCTCCTACGGACTCTTTGGGTCCACTCGCACGAAAACGGCATCCACCTACCGCAGCCCATCACGGTCCACGTCACCACGGTCGATGCGCGTCGTTGCGCTCATGCGGTGTCGTGTGCGCTGCAGGAGAGCACAATGACAGCAGTTCGGTCGCACGGATACATAGACGAGAACAATCTCAGATCTTCAGCGTTTTGATGCGGTACGGGCGCACATTCTTGAGCACCTGCACAAAGTCGTCCTCCACGACACCCTTCAACTTTAGGTACTTGAGGAGTACCGCCTGCGACGCCTCCACGTTGGAAGGTCTGTAGCGAAAGATGGTCATCGCGGCACCGAAGACGAGCGCCAGACCCGAGAACATGTCCGTCTTGATCTGGATGTCGCGCACCTTGTTGACGCGTTTGTCCAATGCCTCCATGGTCATGTACTCCTCGGGTTCCTCCTCGCGCTTGCGCTTGTCTCCGTTCGCCATCGCGAGGAGAATGCATGCGAATGCGACGGTCGCTCCTCCCATGAGGAGGGACATGCGCGCCTCCGACACGACCGCGTGCGTCTTGGGCTTTGCAAATACCGGATTGGAGGAGAGGTCGGAGACGAATGCCTTTGTGGACATGTGGTTTGACATATCATGCTCCCAAAAAATATTGTGCGGCGGTCTGACGACCTTTTTATCCGGCGTAGGTGGTGGTGTCACGGCGGCGGTGAGCGGTGCTGGCGCGACGCTTGGGGGATGTCCCTTGGAACGTTAGCAGCACTCATCATTGTAGTCCTTAATAGGTTCCCTTTTCTGGATTATTAGGTTGTACCACTCGTGTGTCCCCACATATTTTTGGTACGCCGTAGAGAACGCCGCACCTACGGAATCGATTTACCTCTCGCGTTGGTACTCGGTATCCGCAAGCATTCTGGCAATTTCATTGTGGGGTCGGTTCGACAACAAACAGTAGATAAACAAAGCTAATGTTTTGCCAGTAAAATCCGTTACAATTTCATCTACATCAGACTGGGGTAGGCCTTCATTGGGCGTAAGTACTGTTCTTAAATGAACGTCGGTCAAAACTAAATCTGGGGTCGCTTCCGGGACTGCACTCACAAAACTTTTGACCAAACTCATCACATCGTTAGCATTCAGACCGGCATCGTCTGAATGTTGGTTCCAAATGGATTGTATGATCTTGTCCGTGGCCGAACCAGGTTTCTCCTCCCTCGATTGCATTCTGGCAAATAAAACAGCAAATAATGGATTAAATGCAATAAATCCCCCCCACATAACGGATAGTGTAACGAGATCCCCGTATACACGTTCGTTGCTCCCATACAAGTGTGCATCGGTTCCTTTGTAGGCGCGACGTTTTGGAGAACGCCGCACCCGACGCGGACTCCTACTCTTCGACCTGGACTTGCGTCGAGCAGGCATGGTCGTTTACCTCTGTGGAATACAAAAATTGTTGGGACACACGAGTGGTACAACCTAGTACACGGCCGTGGGTTTGAGTTTCGGGTTGGTACACCAATGTACAAGGAAAACAACCGACCGCACCGTGGACATTTTCGACACCCGCAGTCGGGAACAGACCGCCGCACAATATTTTTTGGGAGTACTGCTGCGACGGAGTTCGAGCCAGCACGCAGGGTTTCGAATTCAAACACGACGCGCCGGTAGAGGTGGACGTCCTGGAGGGAGAGGAGTGGCGTGACGTGGTGGTACCCGAGGAGACGTGAATTTGCGGGACGTTCAGTGCAAGAACGGATTTCCAACGGGTACCGACCGTTACACTTACGACCGTTACAAAAATATAACCGTTACAAAAATTGACCATTACAAAATTTTACCGTTACAAAATTTGACCGTTACACTTTTTGGTGTCGGTTACGAAACAGCCGACAGTTACAAACCGTTACACCGCCGAAAGTTTTCGCGTCACTCCAAAAAAGTACTTTACCGACTCCTACATTTGTGTTGCGACAACACGGGGTGCAAAACCGCAGGCAAACACCGAGTTCCGAGTGTTCTTCTACTTGTACATTGGTTGGTACCAACCCGGTAGGAAAGGTACAAGAGCGACCCCTTTGTCGAACTCGGGTAGGATGTCGTCGCACTCCGTGTCACGCGTGCCATTGTGCGTGTCACGGCGAGAGAGTCCGTGACACGGTCCGTGTCGCGCTAAAAACCCGTCTACTACCACCCATCTGGGCGATTAACTCTGGTAGCCCGATCATACCATTGAAGGTCCTGGGACACTCGGGAAACAAATTTCAGTCGTTGAAGGGGTAGCATGTTACAAGCTCGCGCTAGAAATCGTCTCAAAATCGTAGTCAAAACATCCCTTAGTGCGGCTTCGTCATTCTGAGTAACCTTTTCGACGATGTACATTTGCTTTTCTCTTTGTACATAGTCACCCCAATTGATGTGATATTCATTCGGCAAAATTGCAGTACGATCAAAACATTCAAAAACGTACGCCTTTACAATTATGCTAGTGCCCTCTTTCACAAACGTAACTTCCAACCCCTTATATGTCAGTTTTTTGGTGGACCAGGACGAGTCAGAGAGCATACTATACCACTCATCTACTTGACCAGGTATCTTTTGCTCGCATATTTCTTTCCGCACACGTGCGAACGCCTCTGGGTTTGCAGGTTTGTACGTACGCCCCTTGTGGACTGTCCAACTGTTTGTCGTCAACTCAACACCCTCGGGAAACTCCAAAAGAATGTAATCATCTATACCCGTTTCCTCGGACGAAGTGACAGTAGCAATTTTGTCGTTTGGCTCATTTTGACCAGAATTGTCGATTCGAAATAGATTTTTTGTTTCCATAGGTAGTACCGCCGCACCGTACAGGCGTGTTCCCTTGTAGGTGCTGGGATAGCGTCGCACGACAGCGCGTCGGCTCGTGCGCGCCTTACCCGACGACCGGCGTTTGATCACCCTGGACGGACGCGAGCGGCGTGGACTCTTCGACCGACGCGGTGAGGACCGAGACTTGCGTCGCGCGGGCATGTGTTTACCAATGAGGTGTACCAAAAAAGTGTCACCGTACGAAAATAGGTACAACACTGAGGTTGAAGTCGATAATACAGTCTTCGGTATCAGTACGTTCCTACTGTACTTCAACAGAGCGACCCCTTTTGTACATCGGACTCGGGTAGGATGTCGTCGCACTCCGTGTCACGCGCGTGCCATCGTGCGTGTCACGGCGCGCAAGTCCGTGTCACGTGTCGTGTCACGCATCATCTCTTGTAAACCCGTCTGCGACGTTCCGCCCTTTATTTCACGTCAGTCATGACACACCTCTACGTTGTACCACTCGTGTGTCCCCACATATTTCACAGAACATGTCGACATGCCCAGTCGCGCTGAAGTCGCCGAGCAGCTGCGTCAAAGGAGAGAGAAACTGGCTGAAGAAATAAGATTACACCAGGAACAGCATGGCGTGACGATGAGTCCTCACCAAATGGAGGCTGCGTTGGAGTAAACTCCAAAATGACGAAGGTTTACGTGAGTAACTAGAGAGAGCCCGTGACTATATTCTTAGTTCTGAGTGGGAGTAGACGGGGTTTTAGCGTGACACGGTCCGTGACACGGAAAATCACGCCCTTCTTTTTGTACATCAACAGCCTTTTTGGACGGCATCGTGCGCCCATCTACGGGACTGGAGTCCGCGACCGTTACGCACTCACCGTGGCAGTCACAACAGATTCCATGTCTTGAAAGACCTGTGCTGCGGTTTTGTAATCAACCATTCTTACTCTTTTTCCCTTGGGTAATGACTTAATGCCACTGCTCCCAAATTCTACAGCATTGGGGTCGCTATCGTGAATGCCATTCAACCACTTCACCTCTTGTTCCGCAACGCAGTCCTGTGACAGTATGACAACCTCCGAATTGGCTGGAATACGTGAACACATTTCCTTTGCCAAACAGACAATTGTGGTGTATTTACCCCAATCGGTTTTCCCCCAGAAATTCTCGACGGTACGCATGGATACATCGTCAAGATTTATATCTCGTCTTTTTACAACGGGTATATGTGGTTGTCCCTTTTTATTTCCCATGATTGCGGCTAATCCATTCCCCAAATTAGTACCCACTGCGACATATTCGCATGTGTCGGGGAACACTGGTACGGGTTCACAAATCTGTTGCACCTTCCACTGTATCACGAGTTCCAGTATAGGTTTAATGGCACCCCGCACTAACGAAGGAGTCCTGTCATATAACTCACTGCAGAATGTGGCTATTTCTTTAAGTGATGACATGTCGAATGAGGATCCGTTGTCATTAATGACGTATTGCACTGATGCACCACCTCCGAACATTCCGCATGTTGTTTTCTGTCCCCCCAGTTCTTGCATAATTGTATTTGCATGAGCAAGTTCATACTTCGCCTCAAGCGGGGGATGCAACGGTACTAGCTTACTGCACGGTGCACCTCGACGAGCAGCCATATCATTCGCGTCCACGAGTAATTGACCAAGAATTCGTTCTGTGGGAGTATACGTCATCACACCGTCAACACTACCTCCTGTAACATAGATGTTGATACTACATACTCCTTCTCCTCCTCTGTAGCTTCTCCTGTGCGTACTTTTGCTACTTTGACGCTTGCTACGGCGTGCGCCTCTGGAACCATTTCTTGTATTGCGGCGTTTCGGAGATGGAGACTTGCGTCGAGTGGGCATGTGTGGTGTGTGTTACAAAAAAGGTGTACCAAAAAATGTGTGACCACTTGAATTTCCTTCTGTGAGTGACGGTTACACTTTCAAAGCATCCTAAATATGAAACACTCAAAAGGTCAGAGCTCGCTAACAACAATCGATTAATTTTGGTTGCGACACCACGCGCGTGTCACGGTGGGAGAGTCCGTGTCACGGGTCGTGTCACGCGCGCGCCGATGGCACACGGACAATGTGAATTCAGCTGCCTGTCCAGCGCATAGGTTTTTTACGCCTGTAACTCCCACGGTGCTGTGTTGTGCGGTACCGAAAGGAAACCAGGCGTGAATTTAACCCCTGAACCATCAATCGACGCAACCAAACCAGGTATAGTAGCCGTGTCTACCGTGGACGCGGAAGGCACACTGTGTTTGAACAACGTCGTCAAGTCATCCAGTAACCATGTTTTCGTGCCATCCTTGAATGGTATTGATTTGCCTGTTGGATCAATGATTGTAACATGATCTTTTGTAAACGGACCAGTTACTGGTACAGTCACAATACCGGTAACCTCTTCATCAAGCGTACCGTTCGCACCTGCATCCTTAAATGCTTGTTGTACATACGTAGATGAGATGTCAAGTGTAAGTACATATTTTCCCATGTTGTCGTTTATCAAATCGTCCCGAGCATTGTGTTGTACATGTCCTCCATATTTGAAAAGTGTTCCCGAAACGATGTTCTGCAACGTAAGACCTATTTCTTCCCGGAGTTCCTCTATTATAGTACTGGGGAGACTTTCTCCAATATCAAGAGCCCCACTAATCCCCTTCAGTTTGTTCCTTTCGAGAACTCCCACGAACATGTTGTCCATAGTTTTGAGAATAAGACTCACACCCTGTATAGACGTGGCGTACGACTGGGCTTTACCAGTCGCATTATAACAGTAGATGTATCGTCCCATCTGACGTAGTAGAGTACCATCCGCTGCCGTTTTCGCACTCGAGTAATGATGGAAATAGAAGTTGTTCTGTTCGAGATATTGGTAAACAAATCCCAAATGCTCTGGATGTACATCAAGGTAAATTGCTGCTGTCTGCTTTCCATTGGGCAGTGTACCCGTCTTTAGGTCATCAATATCCGTAAACAGCTCATGTCGGTTCTCGTCCACTTGAATCCAGATATCAGAAAACAATCCCTCTGCATATTTTAGCTTGCTTTTTGGAAGCTCCATCGTATACTGTGCGTCGTCGGGCCGTTTACCTCCTGGTGGAGTCGTCGCAGCTTTACCTGTGGTAGATCTCTCAACTCGCAATCCGCTTTTGTCCAATGGCGTAATCGCAGCCCTATAGGTGCGGCGTTTGGGAGAGCGTCGCGTCACGGCAGCGCGTCTCGCCTTACCCGAGGACCGGCGTTTCGGACTCCGGCGTGGACTCTTGGATCGACTCTTCGACCGACGCGACTTGCGTCGAG
>Ga0315315_10000061_pt1 | contig 79655 bp, 53 predicted proteins | sample M140m3416metaG_FD_203699 | JGI IMG/M metagenome (GOLD analysis project Ga0315315, IMG submission 203699) | Ammonia-oxidizing marine archaeal communities from Monterey Bay, California, United States - M1 40m 3416 | ecosystem: Environmental > Aquatic > Marine > Intertidal zone | place: USA...
AAAGTCGGCGAAGTCGCCAAGGCGCTCGGCGAGCGGTGGGCCTCGCTCGATCCAGAACGCAAAGCCAAGTACGAGAGCGATGCCAAGACGGCGAAAGAGGCGTACGCTGCCGCGCTCGCGGAGTTTTTAGCGTCCAGCGAATCGTCTCGCGAACCTTAGATCAACGCATATTAATAGATTTACAACCATTCTAGAATCCGCGCGCGCGACGCCAATCAAAATCGAAACGGTATGATGTAATCGTACGACTTTCCCGCCTTTTCGCAATCCTTCCCGCACGTCACGACGCACGCTTTCAACACTCGCTCCTTTGCCTTGGCATCTAACCCAAATCCCGTCGTCTTCCTCTGTCCCTCGTCGTACTCCGCGATCGCCCTCGAGCACGACGCCTTGCACGCCGGCGCGCACGCCTTCAACATGTCCCGCTGCTCCCGAATCTCCCCCAGCGCCTCCGCCTCCGCGCACGCCGACGGTCTCAGCGCCTCGGGCGGTCCTCTCGGCCCCTGTCTCGACGCCGGCACCACGTTCACGCACGACTTCACGCTCATGCCGCGTTTTCTCGCCACGATTTTCGACCCACTCTCGTCGAGCACCGCGACGCTGAACGCCTTCTCCACCGTCCCGAACACGCTGAACGGCTCGATCGGGTCGTCGGGCGGCGACTGCGGGAAGAACTCCCTCGCGCGCGCCGCGTGCGGCGTCGCGAGCGTCAGCGCGAGCGTCAGCGCGAGCGCCACGGTCGTTCGCGCGGCGTTCGTTCGCCCGCCGTCGACTTCGGCGTCGACTTCGACGACCTCGCGCGCGCGACGCGCGACGATCGCGCGCGCGACGGCCGAGCGACGACGCGCGGCGACGACCGCGCGACGACCGCGCGCGACCGCGGCGCGCGCGCGCGACGGCGCCGCGGCGCGCGCGACGCCGAGCGTCATTGTGTGCCGCAACCGTCTCGTCTTCGCTCGATCGATGCGCGTCCACGCGCGACGCGCCGCGCGCGGCGTCGCGCGCGCGCGCTCGAACGCGACCGCGTCCACGTCCGCGGCGTCGTGGCCGCGCACCGTCGCCGAAGCCGCGCGCGCGCTCGACGCGCGCGCGCTGACCGCGGTCGACCTGCTCTCGCACTGCGCGCGTCGCGTCGACGCGGACGCGCTCACGTCGCGCGCGTTCGTCGGGAGCGCCGCGTCGCGAGACGCGCACGCGAGACGCGCGCTGGCGGACGCGCGCGCGTCGGACGCGCGGCGAGAGCGGGGCGAGACGGAAGGCGAGGCGGATGGGGAGGCGAGGCGGCGAGCGAGCGCGCTCGACGGCGTCCCGTTCGCGGCGAAGGATAATCTGTGCGCGAACGTCGGGACGACGAGCGCGGGATCGAGGATTTTGGAGGGGTACGAATCGCCGATCGAGGCGACGGCGATCGCGCGGTTGCGCGCGCTGGGGGGGGTGTTGATTGGGAAGACGAACATGGACGAGTTCGGCATGGGGAGTCACACGCGGACGTCGGGGCAGACGACGCTGAATCCGACGTCGTCGGACGGCGAAAGGTCGAGCGGGGGGTCGAGCGGGGGGTCCGCGGCGGCGGTTGTGAACGGTTCGGCGTTTTACGCGCTCGGAAGCGATACGGGGGGGAGCGTGCGATTGCCCGCGGCGTATTGCGGCGCGGTCGGATTGAAGCCGACGTACGGCAGGGTGAGTAGGTTCGGTCTCGTGTCGTATTGTAGCTCGTTGGACACGGTGGGGGTTTTAGCGCGGACGGTGAGTGATGCTGGGGTCGTGCTCGCGGCGATTCAGGGCGAGGACGCCCTGGACGCGACGACGGTGGCGCGGTGCGAGGATTTAGACGCGGCGGCGCTCGAATTCGTCGACGAGACGACGCCAAAAGCGGCGTCTTTGAAGGGCTTGCGCGTGGGCGTTCCAGAGGAATACGCGGTGAGCGAATTGACTCAAGAAGTGTATGACGCGTGGAACGAAATGGTGCGCGCGATGGAGGCGCTCGGGGCGGAAATTGTGCGCGTCAACATGCCGCACACCGAGGCGGCGTTGCCGTGTTACTACGTCCTCGCCCCGGCCGAGGCGTCGAGTAATCTCGCACGTTACGACGGTATGCGCTACGGTGACCTCACGCGTGACCTTTCGCGAGAAGAATATCTTGCTGAAGAGTTTCAAAGCGCCATCGCGAAGGCGCGAAGCTTGGGTTTCGGCGACGAGGTTCGTCGCCGCGTCACAGTCGGCGCGTTTGCCCTGAGCAGCGCGCGCGCGGCGGAATACTTTGAAAAGGCGCAAAAGGTTCGAAGATTGGTGTCGGACGACTTTACAAACGTGTTCGGCGGCGAAGGCGGTGGCGTAGATGTGTTGCTCACACCATCCAGCGTGTCGACGGCACCAAAACTTTCCGACGTCGAGGCACTGAGTCCGGCGCAAACGTACGCCGCCGACGTCATGACGGTGCCCGCATCGCTCGCGGGTTTACCCGCGATGTCCATGCCCGCTGGGCGCTCGAGGGCGAGCGGCTTACCCATTGGTATGCAAATGATCGCGCCAAAATTCCGAGAAGCTCGGCTCGTGCGCGTCGGATCGACGCTCGAGCGCGCGATGGCCGGAACGAGGTCGTACTCGTCTTCGACGTCTTCGACGGACGCCTTGGAGGAAAGAGGCGAAGCCGCGCTGCGGCGACGAGAGGAATTGATCGCGCTCATCTCGCGCCAAGGCGTCGATATCGATCGCGTTGTCGAAGCAAACAAGGAACTCAGCCGAATTGAACCCATCGCGGAGCAGTATGAAGTCGTCAAAAAGCTTCGCGCCGAAAAGGCGTCTCTCGAGGAATTGGTGCGAGACGCGTCGAGCGGGGGTGATTCTAAAGAGCTTGCCGAGCTCGCGCGCGAGGAGCTGCGCGCCGTTGACATCGATTTACCCGATCAAGAGCTAGCGCTGCAGCTGCTTTTCTTGCCTCACGACGACGCAGACGATCGGGGCGCGATTTTAGAGGTTCGCGCCGGCGCGGGCGGCGACGAAGCCGCGCTCTTCGCCGCCGAGCTGTTCCGCATGTATGCCTTACACGCGAGAAAGAGCGGTTGGAGGTTCGATACGTTGAACGTGAGTGAGACCGATGGTAAGGGCGTTCGAGAAGCGAGCGCTGAAATTCTAGGCAAAGGCGTATTTGGGAGGTTGAAGTTTGAATCCGGCGTCCATCGCGTGCAGCGCGTGCCCGAGACGGAGACGCAAGGCAGAGTGCACACGAGCACAGCGTCCGTCGCGGTGCTTCCGCATGCGGAAGAGGTGGAGATGGACATCAAAGAGGAGGATGTTCGCATCGACACCATGCGCGCCAGCGGCGCTGGTGGTCAGCACGTCAATACCACCAACTCCGCGGTTCGCCTCACGCACGCGCCGACGGGGATCCAAGTCGTGATCCAAGACGAGCGAAGCCAGCACAAGAACAAAGCCAAGGCGTTCAGCGTGCTCAAGGCGCGATTGTACGACTTAGAGCGCGAGAAGATGGCGAAAGAGCGAAGCGAGCTGCGAAGCTCGTTGATCGGTACGGGTGATCGAAGCGAACGGATTCGAACGTACAACTTCGCGCAAGGTCGAGTCAAGGACCATCGCGTCGAGGGGACGATTTCCGACGTCAACGCACTCATGGATGGGTTTCTGTTGGATGAAATCACGGAAAAGTTGAAAAGAAAGCGCGTCGAAGAGCTTCTCGCCGGCGCATAGCGACATTGTGGTACTACATTTCATAGGCTAGACAATTAATTGTTCGACGGCGCGTCGTCTACGCGCTCTTGCGCCCCTCCGTCGGTTTCCGCAAGAATCCCAACATGTACACCAAATCCGGCACGTCCGCGCGAAACGTCTTCGGCACCAACGGAAACACGCACGCCATGGCTATCACTCCCCAAAACACGTAATCCACGACGAACCGTCCGAACGTCCCCACCAGCGGCGCGCCTCGGTACAGCACGCCCGCGCCGATGCCGATCGCGATGTGCCACCAGCGCAGTCCGCGAAGGACTTTCCGGTGCGCCTCGTGCGTGTACACCAGCATCATCTCACCCAGTACGAACCACGTCGCGAACAAGTACGAAAGCGTGCGCAGGTGCATCGCGTACGCCCCGATCGCGAACGGGATCCACAGCGCGTACTGCATCGCCTCGTGCGCGAACGACTCGCGCTGCGCGCGCCAGCTCAGATGCTCGGGAAAGTGCTTGACGAAGGCGCGAACGTCCTGGAGGGAGGAGTTTCGACGCATGTGCGACGCGCGCGCGGACGCGGACGCCATCGCGCGCGCGTGTGCGACGAGACGACGAGGGACGGGACGAGGTCGCGCGGCCGCGCGGCGAACCGTAACGTCGGACTGTAACATTCGCGCGAACGCACGGCTCGGCTCGAGTCCAGGACGTTTAGCGTCATTTGGGTCGTAGTGATTCGTACTGTGGCCGATTTCGGTCGATCAGTCCGCGAGCTGAATTGGCCAAGTGGTAAGGCGCCTCTTTAGTAAGGAGGCGATCAGGAGTTCGAACCTCCTATTCAGCATCACACCGTAGACTTTTTTTCCCCATCATTTACCGACTATTTTTATTTTATTTTACTGCATCCCATACCCGATTGTCCGTGGGAACCCGTAACTTTCGCCGTCACACCCGACGGTCGGAACAAACCAATGCCGCCCCCGTGAGCTCGTATCCGCGTACGAAATGTCCGCGTTCTCTGTCTTTTTGCTCAAAACCGTCCGCCAGCGAACACACAATGCCACCAACGTTCGGCCACTACGAACGTAAGGAAGCACGACTTCCCACACGTACCGCACGTCTTTCGCGCGCAGCGCGGTTGTTCTGTCCACCTGGAACGCACCCGCGCCGCCGCCTTTTTCGGCTCGATGCGAGCTATACCTTATATGATTGTGAGCAATCAGGCCTAGTGCGTCGATAAGTCGCTTCGCGTTCTCGAGGAGCGCCTTGGCCTGAGCGTCGAGCGTCGCTTTTTCGTCCCTCTCTTTGGGCTCGATGTCCCCTCGCCATTTCGCTCTTCAAACGCTCGAGAGCGTCCATTGTTTTCGAGGTCTTGCCGTATTCGGTCACTCACTTTTTGTTTTCATCGTCGTTTTTACAAAGAAATGTCTAAATCACGCCACGTCGAGCGCTGCGATGTTATCGAGGGTGCTTTCGCGTTCAGTCGGTCGACGCGACGGACGCTCGAGCGTCGCCTAGTGCGCTCACCCTCCGAGCTCGTTCTTCAATACGAGGGACTCGAACTCGTCTAGTAAGTCTTGCTCAATCAGTGGATCGAGCGCAAACGCAGAAATCAACACCAACGCGGCGCTCCGATCGTCCTTCGTCGCCGAAAGCTTGTCCATAATCTTCTCCTTGGCTTTTAAATCGTCCACAAACGTTTGCGCGACGGCGGAAAACGCGCGCCGAAAGCTCTTGAACGTCATCGTGCGAAACAACGCGCCGTCATCCGGGTAATCCACGATCGACGATGCGAAATACTTTTCCACGTTGGCGAGCTTTTCAAAGTCTCGACGTATCTCCTCGACGTCCGCTCGGCGCTCGTCCAGACGCTTGTCCGCCGCTTCGAACGCCGCGTTTCGCTTCGCCCGCAACGCCTCTCGCACGTCGACTTCCGACAACGTCTCGGGGAACGACAAATCATCCACGGTGCGCAACTCTAAGTTTGCGTTCGCGAAAACCGTCATCGCGTCCTGCGCCTCGCCGCGCACTTCGTCCCATTCGCTCTTCAACGCCTTGAACGTCGTGCACGCCGAGCGGGCGCGCTTCTGAACTTCGACCTGCATCTTCTTCGGCGCGCGCTGCCGTCTTCCTTAACCGCGAAGAAATTCTAATATTTCTTCGTGCACCTCGTCTTCTTCGTCGCCCAAATAAGAGCCGATGCTCAAACCTTGCGACGTGAGCACAAAGGTGCGGAACCTCAACAAATACTCCTCGACGCCAAAGTCGTCGACGTAATACTCCGCCGCGTCGTCGTACTCCGTCCTACGCCCGGGGTCGCTCAACACGTGATACGCCTCACCAATCTCTTGAAACCGTCGCTTCGCCTCCAACGTATCGCCGTGCTTGTCCGGATGAAATCGAAGCGCGCTCTTCAAATACGCTCTTCGAATCTCGCCCTCCGTCGAGTCGAACGCGACGCCCAAAATCTGATAATAATCCGGTTTCGACGGTCCCGCGCGTTCGTCCACCGATCCCTCGCGCGTCGATCGCCCCTCGTCCGAATACTCCTCCTCCGTCGCCGCGCCCGCCGTCGACGTTGTCGCCCCTCCCGCGTCTCCCCGATCCACCTCAACCTCGAACGCCGGGTCGTACGCCGGCTTCGGTTTCGGCGACGGCGTGTTTTCCTCGCGCGTGCGCTTCGCCCTCGTCGCGGGCGTTTCACCACCAGCCATCGACCGCGCGCCGCGCCGCTCGAATCGAATGCTGCGCTCGGCCTCCTCTCGCGTCGCCTCGCGCGTCTGCCGCCGCGCCTTGGCCCGCGCGCGTCGCGCGCGCGTCGATCCTAGTCCCGGCCTTCGATCGGCGACGTCGGCGACGTCGGACGCGACGCGCGCGCGCGTCGCGGACTCGCGCGCGCGCGCCGCGCCGGCGGCGAACGTCTTTCAAGACTTGCTGAAAACACGGATTTAAAGTGACGTTTAGTATTCTCGACGCGACGCGCGCGGCGACGGCGTCACGACGCGACGCGACGCGCGCGGCGCGGGACGCGGGACGCGGCGCGAGCGCGAACGCGCGTTCGTCGAGCTCGCGCGCGCGCGGAGACGCGCGCGCGCGCGCGATCGGCGACGCGACGCGCGCGGACGGGTGGAATAATCTTAGAATATTCTCGAAACGACGCGACGTCGTCGAGACGGCGGCCGTCGCGCGCGAGCGCGGGACGATGAATCAACCGGCGCCGTCGATGGGGGACATGGAATTCGATATGCTCTTCGAGGAAGACGCGATGGATTTCGAGCGCGATCGCACGCCGCGTCGCGATGATGGCGCGACGACGGTCGGGTTCGACGTGTCGGCGGTCGTCGTTCGCACCGCTCGACTTTTGTGCACGCCCAGGGGCGAGGAGGCGTATCGCACGCTCAAGGCGTTGAAGTGGGCGGTCCGAGAGATTGGTTTAGACGCGTTCAAGGATGATTCGCGCGTTTCACACGTGCGCGAAAGTGGTTTAGAGGAGTTGATGATGAAGCTGCGCGAAAACGATCCGGTGAAGTTTGGTCGACTCGAGCGGGCGACGAGCGAGACGCCGCGCGAAGGTGACGTCAGCGACGCCTTGAAAAAGCTCAATCACTCGTTCCTTTGGTTACCGCCGAGCGTGCTTATTGGCGATAGCGATGCACACGCTCTAGCGTACGCGTCTGCGGACGAGCGCATCATCATCGAGCCCAACTTGCGCTCGCACTTTGTCGTCGGCCGGGCCACCGCGCAGTACGCGCGCCTCGTGGAGTCCATGCCCACAGCCTTCGTCGGCACGTACGCGCAGCTGAGCGAAATTGTCTTCTTCATGTCGACGCACATGATCAACTCTTTCCGCGAGAGTGGTTTGGACATTCCGCCTTGGCGGCGTCCGAGCGCATTGACGAGTAAGTGGACCGTCAAATCCGAAGCCGTCGCGCGCGTCTCCATTTCCCCGAGCGGCTCCCCGGTCGCGCCGTTCGATTTCCCCAGCGCCGTCTCGCACTTTTCCAAGCCTTCACAAATCGCTCGAGCCGTCGTTCGCGCGCTGTAGCGCGTTTAGTTCCAGCTTTGCTTTCTTAGTTTCGCCGTCGCTCCCTTCTCCAACCGCCGCGTCGCGCGCGTCACTCCATGCCGCCTAATCCCCCGCCCGATCCCGTCGTTTTGCGCGCGCACGCGACGGACGCGCAGTGCGCGTCGTTCGACGCCCGTCGCGGCGCGCGCGCGCTCGAGACCGGCGACGCCGACGGCGTCATCGTGACGTGGGACACGACGACGCGCCGCGCAGTCGGACGACGACAGGCGCACGCGCCCGCGTCGGGCGTGCTCGCCATGCGCGACGTCGCGATCAGGACGACCGGTGACGCGTCGACGTCGTCGCGAGCGATGCGGGTGACGCAAGGGAAGGATGGGTCGTTGAAGTTTTGGCGTCGCGGCGACGGCGACGACGGCGACGCGACGGAGATGGTCGAACGCGCGGTGTACACGCGCGTGCACGGATTCTGTCGAGTCGCGAGCGATTGTGATGATCTCATCGCGTTCGCCGGGGACGCGCGAGGGACGATCGTGGTGATGCGGGCGTCGAATGGGAACGTCGCGTGCGGGACGCCGGCGGTTGGCTCGGAGGACGACGACGACGATCCCAAAATCGGCGTCGTCATGTGTGTGCGGTTCGTGCGCTCGACGCACTTGCTGGCGGGGTACGAGGATGGAACGGTCATTCTTTGGGCGTTGAATTTCGAGAGTGGGGTCGGGGAGATTGTGTTTAGGAGACGCGCGCACGGGGAGACGGCGCTGTGCGTCGACGTCGACGCGGGCGGAGAGGGCGCCGTCACGGGCGGTGCCGACGGCGTGCTGGTGCGCTACGCCATCGAGTTCGTGACGAAATCTGAAGTGAACGTGCGCGTCCTCCGTACGCACGGCCCGTACACGGATGTCGTGAGCGCATCGAGCAAGCAACCGGGCGTGAGCGCGTGTTCAATTCGCCGCGATGGCAAAATCGTCGCGTGTGGTTGTTGGGACGGCAAGATCCGCGTGTTCGAGTACAAAGCGAGGTCGAAAGGTCGACTGTTAGCGGTGTTGAAGTATCACGACGCCACGGTGACGGACGTTCTGTTCGCTCCCGATGATTCGTTTTTAGTGAGCACGTCTCGAGACGGCACCGTCGCGATGTGGAACATCTTTTAGTTCTGGTGTCTACGTAGGCTAGTGTTGGATTAAATAGAGTCCGCAGTAATCTTAGCAGCAATCGCCACCGCGCGGTTTCATCTCTTCCTCCGCAATCTTCAACGACCGACTTCGACCGACACCGCTCGTCTTTGTGCCCGCGCCGCCGCCGCCCGCCGCCGACTTGCCTCGCTTCGCGTCCAACGCCGTGGCCACGCTCATGAACGCCTGCGCCACGCCCTTATCCGCCTTCGCGCTCGTACTAAAGAACGCCGCCCCAATACTCTTCGCGTACGTCTCCCCATCGCTCTGCGACACCTTTCTCGCCCGTTCCAAATCGCTCTTATTCGCGCACACCGCCAGCGAAATCTCGCTCCCGGCGATTTGTCTCAACTCCTTCACCCAACTCTTCACCCTATCGAACGAATCGCTATCCGTGATGTCGTACACCAACACGGCCGCGTCCGCATCGCGATAATATATCGGTCCGAGCGCGTGAAACCGCTCTTGTCCCGCCGTATCCCACACGTTGAGCGTCGCCGCGCCGTCGTTTTCCAGCGCGACTCTCTTGCTCAGATACGTCGCCTGCACCGTCGGCGTCTGCGTCTCCGAGAACGTGTTCTCGACGTACCGCAGCAGCAATGACGTCTTTCCAACGCGTCCCTCGCCCAGGAGCACGACCTGCGCGTCGAGCGCGTCGAGCGCGCGCGTCAGTCTCGATGCGATTGGTTCAATTTCGATTGGAATTCGCGCCGAAAGCCGCGTCGCGCGTCGAGCGCGCGCGTCGAGCGCGCGCGCGCGCGCGACGCCCGCGCGTCGCGACGCATCGCGCGATCGCGCGCACCTTGAACGCGTTCGACGCGGACTGCGCGCCCGTCATTCGCCGATTGTTTCGCTCTCGCCGTCGCCGTCTGCCGCATAGACGCGCGCGATGACGTCGGTTGAAGCCGCGTACGGCGCCGAGGGCGCGAACGGAGACGATGACGACGACGACGTCGACGCGGAGGACGCCCAGCGCGCGCTGCGCGCGTGGGAGAAGAAGTACCAGAGCGAACGGGCGTGGGAAGACTTGGAGGAAGACCCGGTGACGGGACGCCTGCGCGTCACGAGCGAGGCGCAGACGGCCAAGGCGCGCGAACGGCGCGCGAAGATGGCGGCGCTCGCGACGAGCGCGGGAGCGGCGAAGGGAATGATTCGGTTCACGTACGTGGTGGTCGATCTGTCGCGGGCGGCGAACGAGGAAGACTTTCGACCGAACCGGTTGAGCGTGGTCGGACAGTGCGCGACGTCGTTCATACGGGAATATTTCAATCAGAATCCGTTATCGCAGTTGGGGATCATCGTCGCGAGGAATGGGGTGGCCGAACGGTTGACGGAGCTGAGCGGGAGTCCGGAGGCGCACGCGGCGGCGCTGAGAAACGCGCTGGACGCGAGCGGGGATTTTAGTTTGCAAAATACGCTAAACGTCGCGAGGACGTCGTTGAAATCGATTCCGTCGTACGGAAGTCGTGAGGTGCTCTATATCGTGAGTTCGTTGTCGACGTGTGATCCTGGAAATGTGTGGACAGAGATCGCGGCGACGAAGGCGGCCAAGGTGCGCGTGAGCGTCGTCGCCGTGGCGGCGGAGCTTCACGTCAGTCGACGGCTGACAGAGGAGACTGGAGGAACGTACGGGGTGAGCTTAAACGCCGACCATTTGGATGATTTAATCATGGCGCACGCACCGCCGCCGCCGCTCCCCGAAGACGCGACGAAGTCGAGCTTGGTACAAATGGGATTTCCGCAAAAGAAGCACTTGAGTAAGGACGCGCTCGTGGTCGGAACGGGGGGTGAATACGTGTGTCCTAGGTGCTCTGGGAGAATCGATGAACTTCCTTCGCAGTGTGCGGTGTGTCGTTTGACGCTCGTGTCGTCACCACATCTCGCGCGATCGTACCATCACCTGTTTCCCGTCGCCCCGTTCAAGGAGTACACGCGCGACGAGGCTTCAGCGAAGGAGGTGTTGGAGTGTAAAGCATGCCTCGCGCTTATCAAGCAAACAGATCCAGCATCCAAGTGTGAGCAGTGTTCTAACGTGTTTTGCTTCGCTTGCGATTGCTACATTCACGAAAAGCTGCACAACTGCCCGCATTGCACTTGCGAGCGAGAGAATTGAGAGCGTCATGAAGTCGCGCCGGACTCGATGTCACGCTCGCGATAGCTTCGTTTCCAGTTCGGTCGTTGTAATTTACACATGCTAGTCAGTAGTGAGTCGTTCGTTTGATCGCTAATTCTATGCTACGGAGCTCGTTTTGACTTCACCGGCGTATCCCACATTTTCGCCATGGCTTTCACAGATCCTTGGCGCAGTAATGGTTCGTCGTCATCACTTTCGTCTTCTGTCTTGTTCGCCGGAGACGGTTTCGCCGGTTCCGTCATCACTGTTTCCACCACCGTGAGCTGCCGCGGCGGCGGCGAGTGAATGACCTCCGGCGGCTTTGATTTTTCGTCGGCGTCGGATTCTTCGTCGTCTCGCGACAACTCCACGAACGTCGACTCTACTTTGATAAACTCGAACGCATCACCATTCGAAGCCGCATTCATGACGTTTGTCGCGCCGGATGCGCCAGAACCACCCTCGCTCGCGCTCAACGACGCGTCGTGCAAATCATCCGCTAAACCATCCGCCAAACCGAACCGCCGACGTCGTTCAAACCGTCGAGTCAACTCGGCTTGCTCTTCGCGCAAACGGCGTTCTTCCTCTTCCTCCGCTCGAGCCCGCGCTGCGCGCTCGCGCTCGCGCTCAAGTCGCTTCGCTTCGATTTGCCGCTCCAACGCCTCTCGCAGCTGCGCCTTCTCTCGTCGGCACTCTCGCTCCGCCGCCTCAGCGCCACCGTCGTCGTCGTTCTCGCGAACCATCCCGCGCGGCGCCACGCTTCGCGACGACGCCAATTCCCTCGTCTTCTCCCATCGTCTGTTCTCGCCGTCGTCCGAATATAACGACGCCGACGCCGCGCGATATTGAAATTCGTGCGAGCGATGGATGTGTGGCGCGGCGTCGCCGAAGACGGCGTCTCGTCGCGCCAACTCGCGCTTATGTGCCAACTGCGCGTCGAGCTCGGCGAGATACGCGCGCTGGCGCATGACGGCGGCCTCGCGCGCGCGTTCGCCGTCGTCGTCGTCGTCTCGGAACATGCGGCTCGCAGTGGCGCGCGCCAACCGCCCGCTCGACGATGTTATCACACGATGATGTACAAAAGCTAAGCTACTCGAAACGACGTCCAACTCGCTCACGAGTTCCCGATCCCACCCGCGTCCGGCAATCGCTCGATGGTGTACTTATGATTCCCCATGAACATGATCGGCACCCCTGGAATTTTCCGAATGCGTCGCTTTAAATCCGTGTCGCACGTCGCCACGATGTAACATCGATGTTGTCGCACCCTCTCGCATATGCAATCATCCGCGTACGTTCCCTTGTGCGAGCACGGCAACCGTTCGAATCTTGGATCTTTCGCGATTCGCAGCGCGACGCGATACTTTTGTCCAAGCTTTTCCAGCTCCGCCATGACGCAATCCGTGATGTGCGGCACGCACTCCGCGTACAGGCAATCCATCATCCCTTTCATCAGATCGATCTTATTCTTGATGCTGAAGTTTATGAAGTTCGTATCGACGATGACGTTATACGGCGGCTTCAGCAGCGCGTTGTACTTCCCGAACAGCGCGCTCGACTGCGTTTCGACGCGTTTGAGTTTGATTTCGTCTCTGTTTTTCCGCTTGTTCGATTCGCCCGACTTGTCCGCGCCTTTGCGCTGCTTGGCGATGTCTTTCGGGTTAATCATCCGCTTCACCGCGGCGAATTGCTTGGTTTTCAAGCGATTTTTACCCATGGCGACGAACGACGCGCGGCGCGCGCGGTGCGGCGCGTTATGGCGATGTCACTCGTGGCGGCGGTCGCCGCGCACCGAACGCGCGTCAAAGCGACGCGCGCGCGAGGTTCAGTCGCGCCGAGCGCCGAAGCGAACGCGATGTCGCCGCTGCCGCGCGTCTTTTTCGACGTCGCGATCGGTCGCGAACGCGTCGGGAGGATCACGATTGAGCTCCGAAGCGACGTCGTGCCGAAAACCTGTGAGAATTTCCGACAGCTCTGCGCGAACGAGCGCGGACACAGGCTGTCGTACGCCGACAGCACGTTCCACAGAGTGATACCGAACTTTATGATTCAGGGCGGGGACTTCACGAATCACGACGGCACGGGAGGGGAATCGGTGTACGGGCCGAAATTTCGGGATGAGAATTTCACGCTCAAGCACGCGGGGGCGGGGACGTTGTCCATGGCGAACGCCGGACCGCACACGAATGGATCGCAGTTCTTTATATGCACCGGAGACACGCCTTGGTTAGATGGGAAACACGTCGTGTTCGGATCGGTGGTGGATGGGATGGACGTCGTGCGACGAGTGGAGGCGTGCGGGTCCAAGTCGGGCAAGACGAGGGAGACGGTGAAAATCGTCGAGTGCGGGGAGATCGCGGCGGAACTGATCGAGGAAGAGGAACTCACGGAGGCTGGTAAAGAAATCTTAGCTAAAGCAGCGGCTGAGAGGCGGTTGGCGGATAAAGAAGCGCGAATGGTGGGCGCAGAGAACCCCGACGCGGCTTCCGCGCGGCGCCTGAAGGAGTCGGCGGCAGAGGCCGAAGCCTTGGCCGCGCGCGCCGCGGCGACGGGTGGTGTAGTGGAGGAACATTTAGGTGCGGACGCAGTCGATCCTACGGCTGGAATGTCTGCGAAGCAGCGCAAGCTTTTCGAGTTGCGGCTCAAGCTGAACGAAGGACGAAAGAAAAATCAGGCGGCGGTGGTGGAGGAGAAGAAGCGCGTCGACGCGCCGGACGAATACGCCAACGCACAGAAGCGGAAGATTCGAGAAGCTTCGAATAAGTCTCGCACGGACTCACTAGTGAAGCAAGGTATCGATCCGAACGCCATTCATCTCACTGCGACGATGGAACAGGCGAGTCGTAAGAAAGGGAAAAAGAAGCAGACGTATGATCCCAGCGACGCCGGACAGTTTAGCGCCGAGCGCCAATACGCCAACTACGAACGAGAGCGAGCCAACGCGGTAATCGATATGAGTGATTACGAAGCGCAAAAAGCGCGCGTGCCGGACTTTTATCGCGGTGCGGATAGCATTTACCACAACACGAACAAGCCGTCACAAGATGCGATTGATCGTTTAGCCCAAGGCATCTCCGCAGCGCAACGCAAGAGAACCGAGGCGCATGAAAAAAAGACTCACGCCGCAAAGGACGTCGACGGTATCAACGTCAGAAACGACCGGTTCAACAAAATGCTCGCGAAGAGTTACGACAAATACTCGAAGGAAATCAAGGCGAATCTGGAACGAGGCACGGCGCTTCCGGAGTAACCCCGACATGTATTTTTATAAAACAATTCTTCATCACAATCAACTCATTTTCGTGCCATATCCACCCCCGCCTGGCGTTTCTATCCTTAACACGTCGCCTGCGGAGACTTGCACGGAATTTTTACCTCCTAAATCAACAACTTCGCCGTTCACGCGACGCAGCGAGTTTACTCCGCGTGCGCCGTCGTTGCCTCCCGCCAAACCTTTTGGGGCAAAAATACGCCGTTCAGACAACACACTCACGGTGACATCTTTCAGGAACTCAAGTTCACGAACGATTCCATCGCCACCTTTCGTATTTCCATCACCGCCAGAGCCTTGACGAATAGAGAACTCGCGCAATATGACTGGATATCGCCGCTCCAAAATTTCTGGATCTGTAATTCTTGTGTTCGTCATATGACACTGAACCGCGGAAGCACCGTTAAAGTCTGGCCCCGCACCCGCGCCACCACCGATGGTTTCATAATACCCAAAGTTATCATCGCCAAACGTCAAATTATTCATGCATCCTTGGGCGTTCGCGCAAGCCCCGAATGCGGCGAGGCAGACATCTGTCACACGCTGAGACGTGAGGACGTTTCCGCCGACGACGGCCGCATCCTCAGAGGGCGAAAGAAAGCATCCGTTGGGCACGGATATCGTCACTGGTTTCAAACAACCTTGATTTAGTGGAATTTCTTGTTTGACGAGACAACGAATGCTGTAAATAACCGCCGCGTTTGTCACCGCCGGCGGCGCGTTCCAATTTCCTGACACTTCGGGAGACGTGCCGGAGAAATCGAAATCAGCAGTACCATGGGCAGCGTCAAGAGTCAACGTCAAGCACACCTCGCTTCCGTCGTCCATTTTATCGAGTGCTCTGAGAGTAACTTTATCGCCGTTCACTTGTGCGCCCAGACGAGTGGCATTGTCAATGACGTTTTGCGCCGCAGTTTTCAACATGTCGCGAACAGCAAGCTCAGCGTTGTCTTGTACGTGATTCATGTACGCCTGTACCTGACCCAGCCCACACTCGTCAATTAGTTCGTTCAAAAGTGAAATGCCTCGCTGATTCGCTGCAACTTGTGCGCTCAAATCGCTCAAGTTATCGGCAAGCTTGCGCGTACCGCGACTGCCAGTATCTGGCTTTGTCAGCAGTTTGATTATGCCTTCCTCTTGATACACGCCACGATCGACGAGTTTGAACGTTTTTATGGCGGCACCTTCGTCTGCGATTGTTTTTGAAAATGGTGGCATCGATCCTGGAGTCGCACCGCCGACATCGGCGTGATGTCCTCGCGAGGCGACGAAGAACACGATTCTCCCGTCTCGGAATACAGGCGTGACCACGGTGATGTCAGGCAAGTGACTACCACCTGCACGTGGATGATTGGTCACAAGAACGTCGCCTTCGTGCAAACCGTCAAATCCCCAGTGTTCGAGTTGCCAAGAAACGGTCGAGGACATTGCGCCTAAGTGCACCGGAACGTGCGGGGCGTTCGCGACAAGTCCGCCGTCTGGCCCGAAAATGGCGCACGAAAAATCGAGCCTCTCCTTGATGTTCGTCGACACGCTTGTGCGTTGCAACGTTCGGCCCATGCGCTCGGCTATGCCCATAAATCTGTTGCTAAAGATCGAAATCAAAATAGCATCGGCACGAGAGTAATCGGCTTCGACGGTTTCATTTTGCTCTTTGACGTTTGGCACCGTGATTTTCAAGTCGCCGTACGTTGTCACGTGACCGACGCAAATCGGCTCAATCACGCACGTCGATGTCCCATTCATGATGATCGCAGGTCCTTCAATGGACATTCCACCGAGCAAACTTTCAAATTGAAACACCGGCGTCTCGCACCAACCAAGGTTCTCAAAGTAGACGCGCGTTTTCGTGTTCGCAATCGGCTTTTCACCCGGTTTGCAGCACGCGATGGGCAAGCGCGTAAGCAGCGAGTTATTCGCGACTCCGCGCACGCGTACGTCATCTATCAGTAATGCTCGCCCTTTTAAATCGAATCCGTACTCGCGCACGAAGCGTTCACGGAATGCCTTCGCATAGTCGCCATCGTCTGGTTCGGGCACCATCATAGCCGTGTCGGAGCCATCGTATCTCAAATTGAGAAAGCATTCGCATCGCACCGCACTCGCTTCGAACTGTCCGTCTGAAATGAGCTGCGATATCACTTTTTCTTTCAGTGCTATCATATCGTCCATCGCTCGCTTCAATCCTTGTGCGTCTTCATACTTCGCAGCGCACGCAGCTTGTGACTCGGCGACGACGTCGGCAAGGCCCATGCCGTATGCCGAGAGAATACCACAAAATCTGTGTACAAAGACGGTAGACATTCCCAGATCGCGCGCGATTGCACATGCGTGCTGCGGTCCAGCACCGCCGAAAGCGGCCAGAACGTGGGATGAAATTTCGTACCCTTTGCTCTCCGTGATTTCGCGAATCGGCCTACACATTGCCTCATTGGCGACGCGCAAGAATCCCATCGCAACCTCTTCAGCCGATAAACTCTCTCCGGTCTCGGCATTGATACGCGCCGTGACTTCTTCAAATGCCTTGTAAGAGGATTCATAGTCCAGCGCTTCGTCTTCGTTCGGGCCGAATATCTTTGGGAAATATTCTGGGAGGATGCGCCCGAGGACCAAGTTCGCATCTGTGACGGCGAGCGCGCCTCCTTTGCGATAACACACCGGACCTGGTTGAGATCCCACGCTTTCTGGGCCAACGTAAAACGTCCCCGAACGAAATGTTAGGGCTGAACCACCACCGGCGGCGACGGTCGTGATATCTAATTGCGGCGCTTGCACTGTGACGCCCGCCGTCGTCGTCTCTGTGACTTGTTCGTACCCGCCCCGCGGATCGTAACGACTGACATCCGTGCTCGTACCACCCATGTCGAAGCCTATGATGGGTGTTCGTCCGTCGTCGCCATCGTCGCGTAACGCCGCGCTCGTCGTGAGAGCGAACCCAACGACTCCACCGGCGGGACCACTCAAAATGGCTTGATAGCCGCTAAAATTGTCCGCCGGCGTGAGCCCGCCGTCCGATTGCATGAAACTAACCTTGACGTCGCGCAAGCCTTCGTCGAAACCGTCCAGAAAGGAGTCGATATACGTTCTAATGCACGGCGTCAAGTACGCATCGACCGACCCAGTGTGCCCTCGCGGCACAGCGCGCACCATCGGCACGAGCGCGCTGCTCAACGCGACGTGCTGGAATCCCATCTCGCGCGCCAACGCGCCGATTGCGCGTTCGTGCTCATCGAACGTGTACGAATGCAAGAGCACGACTGATATAGACGTGATACCGTCGTCTAAAAGCGCCCGCAACCGCGGGCGAAGCGACTCCACATCCAAAGGTTTCAATATCTCCACCGTCTCCCCCGTCGAGCCGACGACGCTCGCGCCTCGCGCGCGCTCCCCCTCCCCTAAAACTCGCACGCGTTCGTCCACCTCCACGACGCGCTCGTACAACGCCCCCGGTCGCTCGATCGCGAGATCGAATATATCCGGTCTCGCCTGATTTCCGATCGCCAACAAGTCTCCGAATCCGCGCGTCGTCACCAACGCCGTCGCCGCGCCTTTTCTCTCCAGCAACGCATTCGTCCCCACCGTCGTCCCCATGCGTATCCATTCGATCCTTTCCGTCGGTACTTTTTCATCTCTTTTTATCTCTCGTCCGTGCACCGTCTCCAGCACGCGTCGTATGCCTTCCCTCGGCGCGCTCGCGTAGTTCGCCGGGTCCTCGCTCAGCAGCTTCAGGGTCACGAACGCCACCTCTCCCGCGTCGCCCTCGCGCGGGATCTCCGCGTAGACGTCCGTGAAGGTGCCGCCGCGATCGATGCAAAACTTGACGTCTCGCGCGGCGCATCGCGAGACGTCGCGCGCGCGCGCGCGGCGCGCGCGGGCGTCGGGACGCGCGCGCGACGTCGCCGTCGCCGCCGGCGTTCTCGCGCGCGCGCGCGCGCCGGGCCGCGCGCGCGCCGCGCGGGCGCCGCCGTCGACGCGCGATGCGCGCGCGCCACCGTCGACGCGCGACATGGCGCGCGGCGTCGTCGTGTGCGGGCGTCGGTGACATCGCGAATCGCGATGGTGACATTCGTCGAGTCGTCAAAAATAGCCGCGCGACGCGCGACGACCGCGACGACGCGCGACGACGACGCGCGCACGACTCGGACGACGCGCGCGACGACGACGCGCGTTCGCGCGCGCGCGCGGCGGACGACGCGCGATGGCGCGCGCGAGCGGGACGGTCGCGGGACGGGGACACGAAACGTCGATCGCGCGCGTGGACGGAGACGCGCGCGCGATCGTGCCCGGCGAGAGCGCGACGGCGCGCGCGGTGAAGACGACGCGAGTGGACGGAAGAGAATCGGTGCGCGCGTTCGTGGCGCGGAAACGGGAGATATTCTTGGTGCAGATGGACATCGATAACAAGTTGAAGGAGATTGGAAAGCTCGAGGCGCAGGCGGCGAGACGGGAGGAGGCGTTGAAGAAATCTGAGAGCATGCTCGAGGAGGATCACGCGCGGTTCGATGAATTTTTGAAGGATAACGATGCGAAAGTGCGCGAAGCGGTGAGCGCGGCGGAGCGCGAGGCGCGGGCGAAACATGAAAAGATGAAGGAGATGAAACGCTTGCAAAACGACATCGCGAGCGCGACGCAAGAGCTGAATCGAAAGGAGGAAAAGTTGAAGGAATGTTACAAGTATAAGGAGTTTTTGGACGCGTTGACGCCGAGCGAGTGGTTCGAACAGCACGCGAAAGACAATGCGCCGATGTATTTCACGCAGCCTGAGCAGCTTTTGCGCGCCTTCGCGGCGTTGGAGGAACAAAATTTGTTTCTCATTCAGAGCGTTCGAGAGGCGGAGGAGATGCTTCAAACCGTCCAATCTAAACACACCAGCACGAAGACGCGAATGGAGACGGAGATGACCGCATTGCGCGAACAAATCCAGCAACTACAAGAAGCAATCGACGCGGAGGAACGTAAGGGCGAGCGATTGTCAAAGCAGCTCACGAGCGGCGATACGGGCGACGAAGACGAGATCGAGAACGAGCTGAAGGAATTGACCAAGCGTGTCACAGAAGTCTACGTCGATTGTGGGTTTGACTACGACCCGAGCATCAGCGTTTTGCAAATGTTGACAAATATCGAAGCAAAAATGGAAGAATATTTCGCGACGATCGATACGTTACCGCCAGACATCGTCGCTGATTTGGAAAAGCGAAAGGAAAAGGAGCGTAGGCGTTTGGCTCGAGAGGAACGCGCACGTCAACAAAAGCGTGAGCAAGAGTTGAGGTTTCAGCGCTCGCTCGAACGAGCGCGCGCGCCGGCTCATAAAAAGACAGGAAAACCTATCATGTTTCGATCAAATTTGCCGGCGAAGCAGGTCAAAAGGAAAGGGTCAAACGCAGACGAAATTGCCGACGCTGCCGCGGACAGGGAGCTCGAAGACTTTTTGGCGCGGCAGTACTAAGTTACACATATACCGTGCCGGTGGCTCAAATAATTTACAACAACAGCTACCATGGAATTGGGGGAATTTTGTCCGCCATGTCGTACAGCGAGACGCAAATCTCGAGTGAAATGAGTACGATGATGATCCACTCAAGCGCGTCGCTCTTTCGATTCTGTAGAATCTCCAAATAGAATTTCACTTGGGTTTGAATGAGATTGAGCTTGTAATCCAAATCTTGAAACCTATCTTCGAGCTCGAAATCCTGACGCAAGCCTTCCCAGACAATATTATACTGCGCGTATTGCCAAGCGGTGTCGGAGCGTCCCAACAAACCGAGTTTCGTAATTAACTCCGTCAGCGTGTTGTTGTTCTCGGCGACTAACGAGAACAAGCGCTTCTTGCTAATGTTCAGGTCCCCCGTCAACTCCGTGCTCTTGTTCAATTTACTAAAAATCTCAACCATCCCGTCCACTTTTTGCTCGTAGTGTTCCAGCGCGACAGTTTGTGCCAGCACGCTCGAGATGACACTAATGTTGTTTATATCCATCCTCTTCAGAACAATATGATCGCTTTCTAGGCTCGCCCAGTCCGTGAGCGTCGGTCTGACAACGACTCGATAATCATCCGTCATTGGCACCGCCAGAGGCGTCGACGTGAACGATCTCGCGAGCTTTAAACACTCCTCCCGCTCCTTGTGCCCCATGTTGTAAAACACCACGCTCCCGAACTTAAACACCACCAAATACCGACTCAACATCTCCGGCGGTATCGGGGCGTCGCCATCGATGCTCGGTAACTCTGCCACTTTCTTCGGCGACATTCGTATGATCACTCCTTCGCGATTAAACTCTTTCGGATACGCCGGCATTTGCTTCGCCAACGCACGCACGTCGATTGTACTCCCTACGTAGTACGCGCGCACGGGCAACATGTAATCATACGCGCTCGTCCCCTCCGCCGGCACGCCTCCCGAATCATCCGCGTCCACGACAACATCATTTTCATCCCCCACGACATCCATCACTCCCTTCACCGCGCTTCGTTCGCGTCCCGGCTCCCCTCGCGCGTCGCCGCCGCCGCGCTTCAAGATGGAGTCCCCCATCCCATAATTCGTCCCTTGTCGCTTCCCTTTCCCGGGCTTATCCCTCGCCAGCGTCGCGTACGTCGCGTTCGATGTCCACATCACCTCTCGCACCGCTGCGATTGCCGAGATCGCCCCCGGCGCGCGCGTTTGAACGCGTCCCGTCGTCGACGCGTAAAGCCATGCGCGCGCATCCATCGTCGTCGCGCGCGCGCATCGCCCGCCGCTCGCCAGCGCGCGCGCGACGACGCGCGACATCGCCGTCTCGACGCGTTCGCTCGCGCGCGCGCGTCGGAGACGCGCGTCGCGCTGTGTCGAGCGGCGAGCCGCCTTTGCCTAGGTCACAAATCGGATGCGCCCGACCGCATTGCGACGCGCGCGACGCTCGATCGCCGCAAGCCTCGGCGCGCGGACGCGAACGCGCGACGGGTGAACGTCCGCGCGGGGACGCACCGAACGACGCGCGCGGGGACGCACCGAACGGGGCGCTGAACGATGGTGCACTTGTACAATCTCACGCTGCAGAAGTCGAGCGGAATCAACGCCGCGGTGTACGGAAACTTCAGCGCGAGCAAGGCGCAGGAGATCGTGGTGCTGCGAAATAAGGTCGTCGAGCTGCTGCGACCGGATGAGAGCGGACGGGTGCAGAGCGTGACGAGCGTGGAGGCGTTCGGGATCGCGCGGTCGATCGCGACGCTGCGCCTGGCGGGAGCGAATCGAGATTATCTCGTCCTCGGAAGCGACAGCGGTCGGGTGGTGGTGCTGCAGTTTGATAAGGAAAAGAATGCGTTCGTGAAGGTGCATCAGGAGACGTATGGGAAGACGGGATGCCGAAGGATCGTGCCGGGGCAGTTTTTGTGCGCGGACCCAAAGGGGCGAGCCATTTGTCTGGGCGCGGTGGAGAAGAATAAGCTGGTGTACGTGATGAACAGAGATAATGAGGCAAACTTGACTATTTCATCACCGCTTGAGGCGAATAAGTCGCACACGATCGTGTTTCACATGTGCGCGTTAGATTGCGGATTGGACAATCCGATTTTCGCGGCGATCGAGTTGGACTACGGCGATGCGGACGCAGACCCGAGTGGCGAAGCCGTGGCGGAGGCGCAGAAGCATTTGACGTACTACGAACTCGATTTAGGTTTGAACCACGTCGTACGCAAGTGGAGCGAGCCGATCGATAACGGCGCAAACCATTTGATTCCCGTGCCAGGCGGAAGCGACGGTCCGGGTGGTGTCTTGGTGTGCTGCGAAAACTTTGTCATTTACAGACATCAGAACCACGACGAAGTTCGGGCGGTGATCCCGCGTCGAAATTCTTTGGCGGCTGATCGAGGGGTGTTGATTGTGTCCTCCGCGAGCCACAGATCGAAGAATTCTTTCTTCTTTTTGGCGCAGTCAGAGTACGGGGACATTTACAAACTCACCATCGACTACTCCGGGGAAACAGTGAGTGAAGTCAAAGTGAAGTATTTTGACACTATTCCCCCGTGTGTAAGCTTGTGCGTGTTGAAGACTGGTTTCTTGTTCGCGGCGAGTGAATTCGGAAATCACGCGCTGTATCAGTTTGCCGGCATTGGCGACGATGACGCGGTTGAAAGCAGCTCGGCATCGCTCATGGAAACGGAGGAAGGCTACGAGCCCGTATTCTTCGACCCGCGACCTTTGACCAACTTATACACGATCGATACTATAGATAGTTTGTGTCCTGTGCTAGACATGCAGGCACACAACTTGACGGAAGAGGAAATGCCACAATTGTACACGCTTTGCGGAACTGGCGCTCGTTCATCGCTTCGCATTTTGCGGCAAGGCATCGCCATGAACGAATTGGCGATGAGCCCACTTCCGGGCCAGCCGAACGCCATCTTCACGGTGAAGAAGAGCTCGTCGGAAGAGTATGATTCGTATATCATCGTCTCGTTCTTGAACGCAACGCTGGTATTGTCCATCGGAGACACCGTCAGTGAAGTGAACGACAGCGGGATTTTAGGAACTACGACGACGCTTCAGGCGTGTCTCATGAGCGATGAATCTTTACTTCAGATTCATCCGGGCGGTTTGCGCCACATCAAGGCGGATAAGCGCATCAATGAGTGGCGCACTCCTGGACGCAAGCAAATCTCAAAGTGCACGTGCAACAGCAAGCAAGTTGTCATCGCGCTCACCGGCGGCGAAGTGATTTACTTTGAGTTAGATTCGGCCGGTCAACTCATTGAAGTTGAAAAGCTGGAGACTAGCGGCGACATTGCGTGTTTGGATATCGGTCCGGTTCCTGAGGGTGCGCTGAGAAATAGATTCCTCGCCATGGGTTCGTACGACGGCACCGTGCGCGTCATGAGCCTCAACCCGGATGACTGCTTGCAAACGTTAGCCGTGCAAGCGCTCAAGGGCTCGGCGCCGTCCAGCTTGTTGGTCCTCCAAACCGCGGGTACGGAGTCCACTCAAGGTGGTTTGTTGCTCAATGTGGGCATGGCGAATGGCGTTTTGATGCGTGCGACGATTGATCAAGTTTCTGGACAACTGAGTGATATGCGCATGCGCTTTTTAGGCGCTCGTGCGCCGAAGCTTGTTCGTACAAGCGTTCGTGGCGCTCCGGCTCTCGTCGCGTTGTCATCTCGACCTTGGTTGGGATACTCTGAAAAGGGAACGTTCGTGCTCGCACCAATTTCGTACGTCCCGCTGGAAGAGGTGTGTTCGTTCAACAGCGAGCAATGCCCCGAAGGCGTCGTGGCGATTTCAAACCAGACGTTACGCATCGCGAGCATCGAGCGTTTGGGCGAAAACTTCAACCAGACCACGGTCAAGCTCCGTTACACTCCGCGCGCGATGAGCGCCAATCCTGATACGAAGATGGTTGCGCTGATCGAAAGTGACCAGTGCACGGTTCCAGTCGGCGAACGCGAAGGTCCCGAAGCAACGCCCGCAGACGAAGCGCCCGAAACGAACGACGAAGACGAGGAGGAAGCAAAGATGCTACCCGTCGAACAGTTTGGCGCGCCGAAGAGCTCGCCTGGAACGTGGGCGGCGTGCGTACGAATCGTCGATCCTAAGGAGGCGAAATCGACGTTCGTGCTGGAGCTACACAAGAGTGAAGCCGCGCTCAGTTTGTGCCACGTCTTCCTGACAGGCCCGAATGAGTTACTCCTTGCCGTCGGTACGGCGGTGAACCTCACGTTTGCGCCGCGCAACTGCGATGGTGGTTTCATCCATTTGTACAGATACGGTAACGATGGTAGGACGCTCAATTTGGTGCACTCCACCCCGACGGATGGTCCGGTCGGGGCGTTGTGTGGATACAAAGGTCACCTGCTGGCGGGCGTGAACAATTCGTTGCGCATTTACGACTACGGTAAGAAGAAACTCTTGCGCAAGGTTGAGAACAGGAACTTTCCAAACTTCATCACCACTCTGCACGCGGCGGGAGATAGAATATACGTCGGTGACGTGCAGGAGTCTATTCACTACGTCAAGTACAAGGCGGATGAGGGTAGTATATACATCTTTGCCGACGACACGAAGCCGCGATACATCACGGCGACGCTGCCTTTAGATTACGATACACTCGCCGGTGCGGATAAGTTTGGGAATATTTTCGTCAATCGCCTACCGAAGGATGTCAGTGAGGACATGGACGATGACCCCACAGGCGGTAAGAACATTTATTCGCAAGGTGTATTGAACGGTGCGCCGAACAAGTCTGAAACCTCTGCGCAAACATACATCGGGGAGACGGTGTGCGCGCTCACGAAGGGCGCACTACAACCGGGAGGGATCGAGATCATCATGTACGGCACTTTCATGGGCGGTATCGGATGTTTGTTACCGTTCAGCTCTCGATCGGAGATCGAGTTCTTCACTCATTTAGAAATGCACATGCGCCAGGAAGCGCCATCCATAGTCGGGCGCGACCACATGGCATTCCGGTCGTACTACGCGCCGGTCAAAAATGTCATCGACGGTGACTTGTGCGAGCAGTTCGGCGCTTTACCGGCTGACGTTCAACGGAGAATCGCGGAAGAAATGGATCGTACGCCGGGCGAAATTCTAAAGAAGCTCGAACAAGTTCGATCCGTCGCGATATAAAATGAGAGTGCGAGTGCGTCGTAGTGAGAGTGCGTAGCGCGTCAAAGTCGTTGTGATGTCATTCCAAAAGTTCTAGAAATCATCTCGGAGTCTTGCGCTCGTTTTCGGCGCCGCCTCGAACTAAATACGCTGCCCCGTGCACTGCGATCACTTTCGTCCAATCCACCGCCCAATGAAGCGTCGCGTTCACCGAACCCAAAAGAGTTCTCGTTCTTTGCGGTGCATCCGTGCTTTGCGATGCTTCGCTCGTACTTCCATTCGGGCTCCCGCGCTCATCCATCGACGATCGCGCGCTGCCGCCGTTTCGCATCGATCCCTCTCTACTGCCCTCGTCTTCGCTCGCGCGCTGCAACCTTCTTTGAAATCGCTCCGGCGCCTCCGTAAAGCTGTAGTCGACGGCCGACTCCATGCGCGTGAGCACGTCCGCGTCGCGATACGCGTCGGTCTTCTGTTCGATGCTCCGCAGCGTCTCCTCACGCTGGCTTTCGCTCGTCACAAAAACCACGCTCGCGTGCAAATCATCGATCGGCGCGTGCGTGGGATCGTGACTATCCCAAAACACGTCCAACAGCTCGCCGAACGTCGCCGCGTACGGATTCTCCGGGTCCCATCGCACGCGCACCACCTCCCGCGCCCCGCCCCCGTGACCGCGCGCATCGCCCACCGTCGACGTCGTCGCACCTCCCAGTCGTCTTCTCACCCCCCCCTTCCCTCGGTTTCCTCGATGAAACGTCCCGACCGTCGTCGCCGCGTGCGCCCCCGTGCGTCGCGTCAGCGCTCGCTCCAAAAACGCCGTCGCCCCCGTGGCGAAGTACGCCTCCGACAGCGCCCTTCCTCCGTGCGGCGTTCGCTGATTCGCCTCACTCTGCGCCGTCGACGGTCGCGGCGATCCCTCCCGTCGCTCCGTTCGCGCGCGCGGCGTCGTCATCGCGCGCGCCTCGTCCTCGTCGCGGCGTTTTCAACCACCCGCGCGGAGATTCGTTCGACTCGTTCGTCTTCACCGTTTCGCGCGCCGCTTTCGCGCGTCTCGCGCGTCTTCGCGCGGTGTAAACGCCTCTCGCGCGTCGTTCCGCGCGTTCGCGCGCGCGCGAGTGCGCGAGCGCGCGACGCCGCGACGCGCGTCGCGACGCAATCCGATGCGCGACGTGGTCCGTGTTTTTTACCGCTGCGACACGAGACCGGCCGCCCCGGCCGACAGACGACGACGCGCGCGCGCGCCGCGCGCGATGCCGATGGCGCCGAGCCGGTGGGGCGTGGAGTCGGACTCCGGCGACGCGCCGACGCGGCGGCGCGACGCGCGCGGCGGCGCGAGGGCGCGCGATGAAGACGACGACGACGCGAACGCGAATTCGGAGGCACGACGCGCGGGGACGATCGGTGCGTTCGTCGCGCGCGATGCGTCGCAAAACGCGCGCGAGGGACGAAGACGCGCGAGCGGGGGGGCGTCGCTGTCGTCCGTCGCGTTCGCGGAGCTGGTGATGCGACACGGGAGCGCGGATTCGAGCGATGGGAATTCGAGCGGCGAGCGCGAGACGGAGGACGAAACGCGGCGCGCGGGAGCGGCGACGCGCGCGGGACCGGCGCCGTGCTCGAGCGACGATTCCGACGATGAGGGTGATGGTGATGATGGATCGTATTACGGCATCGATCGGGACGGGGCGAGAGATTCCCACTCAAGCGACGACGACGGCGAGCGAGACGAACGAGGCGAACAATTGGTGGACATTTATCATCGCTTGGGCGAACACACGAAGAGTGGGAAAGAACGAAGTGCGAACGTGAGTGCGGCGAGGCAAGAGTCAGCGTCGGGAAATGCGTCGATCGAGGGCGAGGATAGCTTAGTCGTGGGAGTGAGTGGGAAGATTTACGCTGAAAAGTCGTTCGGGGTGTTCGGGGCGGAGAACCCGATTCGCAAGTTTTGCATTCAGCTCGTCGAGAGACACGAGTTTGATTGGGTCGTACTGCTGATTATCGCTGCGAATACGATTTTGCTGTGCCTCAGCGAACCCGAGCGCTTGGAGGGTAGAGGGTGCGGGCAGTTTGCCACGCGAGGGGCGAGGAACGACGCGGCGGAGCGGAGCGAACTCACGTTCACTATTTTATTCACCCTCGAGGCGTTGCTGAAGATGATAGCGTTCGGTGTGGTGGGTAAATTGAATACAAAAAACTCGGGGGCGTATTTACGCGACTCGTGGAACGTGATGGACTTTGGCATTGTCATCGTGTCCGTCGTCGCCCTCCTGCCAGGCGATATGGGGTCAAACGTGTCCACCTTAAGAACAGTGCGAATTCTGCGTCCGCTGCGAACGATTAGCATGTTCCCATCGCTTCGATTGCTGATCGAGACAATGTTGAAGTCTCTACCACTTCTTGCGAACGTGATTGTATTCTTTTTGCTATTCTTCTGCATTTTCGGTATCATTGGCGTGCAGTTCTTTGCCGGAAAGATGAGAACACGGTGCTTCGATGTACTTCCGCCAAGCGTGCCGTGCGAGAGTTACACGGCGCAAGAATACGTACGATGCATCAAACGCGCTTCTGGTGACGCAGTTTTGCTGAAAAAGAACGAAGATCAAGCATGTGGAACCACCGCCCAAGCCGCGTGGCAGTGCCCCAGCGGCCAAGAGTGTTTAGATCACGAAAATCCAAACTATGGATACGCGAGTTTCGATAGCGTCTGGTGGTCTTGGCTCGTGATCTTCCAGACGATAACCCTCGAGTATTGGTCGCCCGTGATGTTAGACCTCATAGATTCAGTATCGCCTGCGGTCGTGATGTGGTTCCTGCCCGTGATATTTTTTGGATCGTTCGTGATATTGAACTTGGCACTCGCCATCGTCACCATGGTTTACGACGCGAATATTATGGATGAGTTGCAAAGAGTCTCGAGTGGGAGCTTCTCCACCTTCGAAAGAGCTATCCAGGCGCTATCACGCTCAGAAAGTGCCACGAATGACGGGTTAGGAGAAGCAGTGAGCGCGTCCGTCGTGCGCCACAAACGCAGTCAAACTCTCGAGTGGATCAAAACGCAACTCGTCAGAATAAAGAACTTCGTACAACCACGTGCGCGGAAGTTCGTGGATGGTGATTTTTTCTTCATGGTCATCAACTTCAGTATTTTGTTGAACACACTCGTGCTCGCGATGGAATACGACGGCATGTCTAACAGTTACTCAGAGGCGCTGGAAAACGCGAATCTGGCGTTTACTGCGATTTTCATGTTTGAATTATTGATTAAAGTCGTAGCGCTTGGTATACCTGAGTACGTGCGTGATCGCATGAATTGGTTGGATGCGGGGATTGTGCTCGTGTCTTGTATTGAACTCGGCTTGAATGGAGGTGAAGGCAAGTCAAAATTCACCGTCCTTCGCGCGCTCCGAGTTTTCCGAATCCTCAAGTTGATGCGAACGTGGCAGTCTCTACAGAGCACGCTTAAAACAATTTGGAAGACTCTGGTCGATTTATCGAGTTTTCTAGCGATTTTGTGTCTATTTGTTTTGATTTTTGCGCTCGTCGGGATGCAACTTTTTGGCGGCAATTACTGTAAGATTGACCCAAAGCCGCGGTCGAACTTTGACACCTTCAACAACGCTATTATTACTGTCGTGCAAGTCATCACGCACGAGGATTGGCCATTAGTGATGTATGACACCATGTTCACCACCGCGAAAGTCGCTCTTCTGTATTTCGTGGTCGTCCTCATTCTGGGCGACTTTATCATTCTCAACTCGCTCATCGCCATCTTGCTGAGCAACTTTGACAATCGCAAAGAAGTCCTGCAAGAGCAACTGCAAGAGAGTAGGGCTGCGAAGAAACAAAGTATCTTTGGCGTGTTTGCTGGGATGCGAATGACTAAATCGGACAGTGTCCGTAGTCGTGAGTCGAATGATAGCGCAAATAATGAGCCATCCCAAACTGCGACGAGATTTGCACATTTTGCCCACGAATTGCTGAAGAGAGAGAAGAGAAAAGCAGCGGCTAAAGTTGAAAATTTGAGATTGCAGCGAGCCAGAAAGATGATTGAGGAAGAAAGTAGCGCTGAGACAACCAGCGTCATTATGAGTCCGAAGGACATGCAGAAGAAGCAGCCAGGGGCGCTTAGTAAAGTTCCGCTCACTAAGTTTGAACAAAGCAGCTTTTTTGGATTGTTCAAGCCATCGCACCCAGTCCGTAAAGCGTGCTTCGCGATCGCGGACGACAGGCGATTTGACTGGTTCATTCTTATGTTGATCATTGCCTCGAGTATAACCATGTGTTGGGAGACGCCAGAGAATATGGACAATCCAAACTTTGAGGAGAGAGCAGAAATTCTTGATTACTGTTTCACTTCTGCATTTGTGGTGGAGTTGTTGATGAAGTGGATCGCGTTAGGCATGTTCAACGCCGATAAGTACTCGTACTTGAAGAACCCGTGGAACGTTCTCGATGGCACTATCGTGTTTTTCGGATTGCTCGGTATGGGTCTCGGATCCAGCGCGGATCTTAAATGGGTTCGTGCGTTACGTACTTTGCGCGTTTTGCGACCGCTTCGACTTCTCGGGCGAGTACAAGGGTTAAAAGTGGTAATCAACGCGCTCATTGCATCGCTTCCGAGTCTCGTGTACGTGCTTCTGGTATCGTTGATTGTGTGGATCATATTTGCTATCGCAGGAATGTCGTTGTTCATGGGTAAGTTTAAAAGTTGCTCCGATCCCACGATTCTCACTAAATCGGCGTGCGTCGATTCTTGGTCAAACGGCACGAGTGTGCGGACTTGGGATGTCATAACGTCTTCGTGCAACGACTACACCAAAACGACCGAATCTGCATGCACTGGCAGCTACACATCTGCGGTTTATGTCACTCGAGATTGGGAGAGTGCTGACAGCAACTTTGACTCTTTCCCACGAGCAATGCTCACGTTGTTTGAGACGACGTCTGGCGAAGGGTGGACAGTGACTATGTTCAACGCAGCTGACGCCGTGGGCACGGATGTGGCGCCCGTGCGAGATCGTACTCCAGTCGCGACGTGGTATTTCCTCATTTTTATCGTTCTGTCGAACTTCTTCTTGTTCAATATGTGCATCGGTATCGTCATCGACAACTTTTTGAAGATTTCGACGACGTCGCTGACGCGCACCATTATGAGCGAGTCACAGGCAAGGTGGGTTGCTCAGCAGCGCAACAGGAACTTCACCGCTCGACAATCATTTTTCAGAAGACCGCCTCATCAAAAGTGGCGCGCAAAGCTCTTCCAATTGATCAACGACACAAGATTTGATGCGAGCATCATGGTTATCATCTTCATTAACACCGTGGTGCTCATGACGGAGACGGATCACGACAGCTCCTCAAAGAAGTTTGCATTGGATGTGTTGAACTACATCTTCACGGCTGCGTTTGCAGTTGAAGCGATGATGAAAATTGGCGCGCTGTACCCGCGACGTTACTTTTCATCCGGTTGGAATGTGTTCGACTTTATCATCGTCGTAACGTCCATCTTGGGTGCAATTTTGCAGTCGGGAACGGGATCTAGCGCGTTCCGCGCTCTGCGCATCTGCAGAGTTTTCCGTATGGTGAAAAAGTGGAAATCATTGAACACGTTGTTCCAGACGCTGGTGATGACAATTCCTGCGCTCGGCAACATATCTCTGTTGTTGGCGCTGCTGTTTTTTATATACGCCATATTGGGCACACAAGTCTTCGGGCGTCTCGCGTATGGCGAAGCGCTCAATAGGCACGCAAACTTCAAAACTTTTGGAAATTCCCTCTCCACGCTTTTGCGGATGTTGACCGGCGAGGGGTGGCAAGAGATCATGTATGATTGCATGAACAAGAAAAACTGCGACGCTTCTTTCGATTGCGCCATCGGGACGTGTTGCGGCACCGCCGTCGCTCCAGTTTACTTTGTCAGCTTTGTCGCTTTCTCTTCGTTCATTATTCTCAACTTACTCATCGCTGTCGTGCTCGATAACTATTCGATGAGTAGAAAGGAAGCTGAGAATGAGAACGTGACTCCTGAAGACGTCAAGGCTTTCCGCAGAGTTTGGAAAAAGTTCGACCCAGATCTCACCGGTTTCGTCAGCGCGATCGACGTAAAGGCCATCATTCTCGCCACGCCAAAACCATTGGGTTTGAAGGGCAAGCGCGTCACTGACTTGGGCATGCTCAACCACGTTCGATCGCTCAATCTACAAGGAGGGTCGAGGTTTCTTCATTACACCGAGCTCTTGCAGGCTTTTACGGCCAAGGCTATGGGTGTGGATCTCAACTACCTCCCGCTCGAAATTCGCCGCGAACTCGAGGAGGATCGGAGAAACGCCAAACGGGCTTCTCTCTTGAGACTTCGAAACAAAGTCCGTCGAAGAGCGACTCTCGTCAGAGAACTTTCTCGCAAAGAACAAGCCGCCGATGAACTTCGCGGGGACTCTTTTGCGTCCATTCGCGAGATGGAAATCGCAGAAGAAGGCGACGAGAACGAATTGTTTGATCTCGACGGCAAGCCAATTTCCATGAGCGTCATGCTCGTCGTCTTAAAACTTCAGCGTCGATTCCGCGCGCGGCGTGCCCGCGCGGCTGCGTCTGCGCCCGACGCAAATATTTAACCTTTCTAGCATCAGCAGTAGCACGCAAGTATCCGCACGCTCTTAATATACATTCGCGGTTGTACAATCTCCGACGTACCCCTAGTCTCCGCGCGCAAGATGCTTCGATCGAGCCCTCATTCTCTGGTCCGCGCGCGTCCGCGCGCTGCGGCGTTTACACCATGCGCGCGTCGGCGCCCCGCGCGAGATCGCGATCGCTCCGCGCGCGCGCGTTCGCGTTCGCGCTCGCGCTCGCCCTCGTCGTCGCGCGCGCGTCGTCGATCGCCGAAGCCATCGAAGCGAAGTGCAGCGCGTGCCGCGCCGTCGGTAAATCCCTCGCCAAGGCCCTGCGCGAAGACGCCGAGAGCGCGGACGGGAAAGTCGTGGACATGCGCGGTCGATTGGACTCGCGCGGGCGCCGATACGGCAAGAGGATCTCGTATAAAGTGAGCGAGCTGCGGTTCGTCGAGCTGCTCGACGGCGTCTGCGACGAGCCGAGCGAGGTGGGAAAGTATCAGCTCCACGAGGAAACGAATCGGTGGCGAATCCCGCCGAATCCGGTGAAGAAGATTCGTCACGCGCGAGGGAAGCAGATGAAAACGGAAATTCTAGGGTACTGCCACCGCGTGATCGAGGAGTCGGAGGAGGCGTTGCAGGCCGCCGTGCTCGAGGAGAGATTGGACGCGGAGTCGAACGTCGAGGAGTTTTTGTGTCGCAACGTCTCCAAGGCGTGCGATGAATCCGTTGACTTCTCCGAGGAAGAGCCTAAAGATAACGATTTCTACGACGACGAAGAGAAGGAGTCGAAACGAGTTGAACCGCCCAAGAAGAAGGAGCGAAGGTCGAAAGCGAAGAAAGCGGCCAAGCAAGAGCTTTGATGGGACGCGCGTTTAGGACGCATGGTGCGAAGTAGCAATAGCTGCACCAACGCAAAGTTCAACGTGAATCTGATTTATTACGAACATCTATTCTATCGTCGTCGTGGAGAACGAGAGCGGGAATACGAGTCGCTCGAAGACGAATCGTCGCTCGAGTAATCGCGTCGACTGCGCTTTCTCGAAGACTTTTTGTGTTTTTTACTCTTTTTCTCCTTCTTTTCCTTCTTTTCCTTCCTCTCCTTCTTCGGTTTCTTTAAATCCCGATCGCTACCATCGCGAACGCGCGTCGGCGAGCCACCCGCGGCGCGAAGTCGACTGACAAAGTCACCAGTGCCGAATCTCAAACCGCTGGGCGGTGCGTCCTCGTTCCCGCCGATGACGTCTCCCTCGCCTTCGAGGAGAAGTTCATACTGCTTCCCGCCGCTGCCGTATTGTTTCACATCGCCAGCGTGATGTCCCCAACGGATCGCGCCCGCTTGCACCGTTTGCCCTGCATCCGCGCCGACGGGGCGATACCCGCCGCCGCCGCCGCCGCCGCCGCCGCGAAACGGCGGTTCGTAATTCAAGTTGTTCGGATCCAAATCCTCGCCGTTGCCCTGATCCACGTTCTTCATCGATAAACTCACGCGAGGAGGCGCCCCGTCCGTGGTCTCGACGTCCACGACCTTGACCCAAACGTCGTCGCCCTCCGCCACGACGCCGGAAATGACGCGAATCTTTTCCTCGTCATCCACGTCCCTGGGCACGTCCAAATACTGCGAGATCTGCGTCCGGTGCACTAATCCACCGCGACGAAACCCTCGAATATCGACGAACACCCCCACCGGTTTCACCGTTCGAGCCTTACCTCTGTACACCTTGTGCAACTCGGGATGAAACGCCGGTCCGCCGCCGCCCCCCCCGCCCCCCCCGAACCTCGGCGCCCCACCATCCGCCCCCGCGCCTCCCGCGCGTCGATCACCGTCCCTCGTGCCTCGTTTTTCCCGCGTCTTCGCTCCCGTGGGATCTAAATCCTCCCCCGTCGCCTGGTCCACGACGCTCGCGTCCAGCGCCACCCTCCACGTCCCCGGCTTCCTCTCGTCCTCCCTCACGCTCGTCACCTTCCCCCACACGCGATGTCCGACCGGATAAAAGTACTCCAGCGCGTGTTTTATCGCCTCGTCGTCGTCGTCGCGCGAGAACGTCGCGTCGTTCCCGCAGTCGTCCCGGTGCATCAGCGCGTCTTTCCCCGAGTCGTCGCCGTCGACGCGCACGAACACCCCGAACGCGCGCACCGCGCGCACGACGCCGCGGACGATCTCCCCGACCGCGCGCGGCGCCGCGGCGGTCGCGTCGGCGGTCGCCATGACGTCGGCTCGCGTCGCACCGTCCCGCGCGTCACGGTGCCGCGCGTCGATGTCCGTCGACGCCTCGACGTCGTCCGCGTCTTCGACGGCGGCGCGCTTCAACGCCAACACGCCGAGCGTCAAGCGCATCCTGCGCGAGATCCGCGAACTGCGCGCCGAGGCGACGGCGCTCGAGGCGTTCATCGCCGAGCCGTGCGAGGATGACATCTTCGAGTTTCACTTCGCCGTCTTCGGACCGCCGCGAACGGCGTTCGAGCGCGGGATATACCACGGACGGATACTGCTGCCGCCGGAGTACCCGTTCAAGCCGCCGTCGTTCGTGCTGCTGACGGCGAACGGACGATTCGAGACGGGGACGAAGATTTGCCTGAGCATCTCGCAGCATCACCCGAAGCAGTGGCAGCCGAGCTGGTCGATACGGGCGGCGCTGACGGCGATGCGGGCGTTTTTCCCGACGCCGCCGGAGGGCGCGGTGGGATCGCTGGATTGGAGCGACGACGTCAGGCGAGAGCTGGCGGAGGCGAGCTGGCGAGCGAGCGAGCCGACGTTTGCGCACGGAAACGAAAAGCGACGGGCGCTGAGCGCGAGCGTGCACGAACGGATGCTGGCGAGGATGGAGGCGGTGATGGCGATGGAATCGGTGAAGGATGCGGGAGACGATGGGGCGAGCGCGAGCGAGGGTGGGGCGCGGTCGGAGAACGCGATCGAAGACGACGACGCGAACGAAGACGACGTCGAAGACGAAGCGACTTCGGAGGGTGGTTTACGCTCGCGCGCGTCCGAGGACGACGTCTCGACGGTCGACGGGGACGATGGGAACGATGTGGGTGTCGAACCGTCGCGCGCGATGCGCGCCGAAGACGTCGCGCGCGAGGACGAGCGCGAGGACGAGCGCGAGGACGAGAACGACGAGGATCCGCCGCGACCCGTGACGCCGCCGAACGAAACCGAACGCGAAGATCGCCTCGCGCGCCGCGCGCAAGAGCTCGCGAAAACGAAGCAACAACTCGATACCACCGCTTGGGCGCTGGTTTTCGCCATAGTCGCCATCACGATCAAGCGCCTCGTGGTCCAGCAAGTCATCGGCGCTTTGCAATAGCAGCACCAAGCCGTCCCGCTCGCCGACTTCGCCTCACACGCGCGCGCGTCCTCGCGAGTCACCATGCGCGCGCTCGCGAACCAATCCTCCGCGCTCGCTCTCGCGCGCGACGGACGCGAACGCGCGACGCACCGCGCGTCGTCGACGTCGAGTTCGCCGTCCCGAGCTCGCTGGATAAAGTCCCGAGCGCTCGCGACCGACGCGCGCACGACCCCGCTGCCGCTGCTGAGCGCCGATAAAGCGTACTCACACGTCTCGCCGGGCGTGTGCGACGCGTGCGAGCGCTCGCGAGACGCGCGCGAGGCGTGGGTGGCGCTGCTGCTCGGACAGTTTCCGAGTCACGTGGCGAACGCGGAGCGAACGCGCGCGCACCTGAACGAAGACGCGTCCTACATCGAAAAGTACGAGGCGTTCGAGAGGGCGTACGAAAAATATTTATTATCCGCGATCGAGCGGGACGAGGGCGTGGCGAGCGCGCGAGGGGTCGGGGACACGCTGATGGATATGGTGGAGGAGAAGGAGCGCCTGCTTCGATCGTGCGGGCTCGAGGATATGTTTATGGGGTTGAAGGCGAACGAGAACGAGATTTGTTTGGCGTTGTATCCGGAGATGTGTCGAGCGGTGGATGGTGTGAGCGATGCGCGAGGGCGGTTGCGTTTGGTGATCGAAGCGGCGCTGGCGGGTAATCTATTCGACGCCGGCGCGGCGGCGGCGGTGCAAAACGTGGCGTTTTGCGACACCGAGCAGGCGGTGTGCGACTACCCCGAGGACGAGCAGAAACGATTCAACTTGGACGCCAGCCAACTGTTTGCGACGTTTGCCAAGGCACAGGAGAAGGTGTTACGACCGGAGAGTGGGTGGAAATTTGATAGTTTTGAAGAAATCGACGCGCGCTTGCGAAGCGGCGCGCCGTGGAAGCGCGTGTTGATTTTCTGCGATAACGCGGGCGCCGACACCATGGGCATGGTTCTCTTGGCGCGTTACCTCGCATCCTTGAACGCCGACACCCACGTCGCGCTCGTGGCGAACACCACCGCGGCGTTGAACGACATCACGTTTGACGAATTGCGCCGGTTCGTGTCCTCGTGCGTCAAATCCGACGACACCCTGCGCGCGCTCGTCGACGAGGGCCGAGTCCAATGCTTACCCTCCGGCGCCACTTCCACCCTGCTCGACTTTTCCAGGGTCTCCCAAGATCTCGCTTCGTACGTCAACGGCGCCAGCGTGCGCGAAAACGATTGGCTCGTCGTCCTCGACGGCATGGGTCGTTCGCTCGAATCCAACTGGAACGCCGCCTCGTACATGTCACCGGGCGTGGACGTCCTCTCTTTAGCCATGGTCAAGAGCGAGATCAACGCTCGGCGTCTCGGTGCTGAGGTATACGATTGCGTCGTTCGTCTCAACACCGCCCCGAACGTGTCGTGAGCGATCACTATTTAATGTAATCATCGCGCGTTGTCCCGGCGTCGTCGCGGTCCGTCCTCACTTCGAGATGCGCGGCGTCGTCGCGCGCCACGCCCCGCTCGCGCGCGCGCTCGTTCGCGCGGGAACGTCGCAGCCGACTTCGCGCGCGCGCGCGCGGCGCATCTCGACGCCGAGCGCGGCGCCGCTCGACGTCGAAGTCATCTTGCGTCACGCCGAGCCCGAGCACCGAGACGTCGTCAAACGCGCCGTCGAGCGCGCCGAGCGCGTGCGAGATCGATGGACGGTGGAGACGATCGAGTTTCTCGACCCAGGCGCGCTGCATTCGGTGGAGAACGCGGTGCGCGCGGTGTGTGGGGACGAAGTGGAAGTTCGAGCGTGGGGCGGCTTTGCGTCCGCGGAGCGACGACGCGCGACGATCGCGCGCGCGGACAGCGTCGATGAGGAGGAGATTCGCGACACCGTGCGCGTGTTGAGGGTGCAGGGGAATTTTATGTTCGACGCCGCGACGCATAGAGATTTTTTAGGCGCAATTCTGGGAACTGGCATTAAACGAGAAAAAGTCGGAGACATCGTCGTCACCGGAGAGCGGGGCGCCGACGTGATGGTGTCGCCCGAGATGGCTGAGTTTTTAAGCACGGCGTTGACTTCGGTGCGAACGGTGAAGGTAGAAGCCCGCGAGGTGGACGCGTCGGAGTTAAAAGTTCCCGAACCAAAGGTGGAGGACATTTTCTCCTCCGAGTCTAGCACGAGATTGGACGCTCTCGGGAGCGCGGGATTTAGGATGTCGAGATCGAAATTCGTCGCGCACGTAGAATCTGGAGACGTCAAGGTGAATTGGAAGGAGGTGAAGAAGGGACGGTACGATCTGAGCGCTGGAGACGTCGTTTCGTGTCGCGGGAAAGGTCGCTTGGAGGTGGTGGATATCCAACCCGCGAGAAAAGAGGGAAGGTTTGCTTGCAATCTTCGGCGCTACGTGTAATTTTAATTCTTTTTCGTTCGCGGAAACCAGTATCTGGGTAAAGGCGGCGGTGCATCCGGCGGAGGCGAGTTCGCCACTATGACCGCGAGCTCATAAGCCATCGTCGAGCCCTCTTCAATTTTCTCGCGCGTCGCCGTCGCCGGTTCGCCGAGCACTTCTTGCACGACGGAGCGTTCAGGCTCGTGTAAATTCGCCACGCGCAGCGCCTCCACGATGGTTTGCCATAGTCTTTTGTTGGACATACTTCCGGGTGATTCGAGAGCTTGGAGTAAACTTCGGACTCCCGTCGCCGTCGTCAACGGAGGGACTTTGAAATCTCTCGCGGCGTGCAAGACGTCGTCGAGCGAGTCACGATCCTCGCAAATGCAGCCGAGCAACACCCGCGTGTCCCAAGTGCCGAGAATCAATCGTTTGACCTCGGTGTTATTTCGAACCATGGTTCCGCTGACGATGTTTCGAAACGACGGCGACGTTTCCACGTCGAACGGTCGAAACTTTAGCGACGTTTTCAATCCCGACGTACAACCTCGAACAGTCACTTCGCCTACGATTTCGGCGACGGGGTACGCTCGACCGAGACCAGAGATGCGAAGCGACGGTAAATTGAACTCGAACACTTCCCCACTGTTGTTGCATTCGCCTCGCCGTCCCAAGTAATCCGGGTGGCCAGAGCATCCGCGCACTTCGACAAAGTTCCCTTCTCGAATATTGTTCGTGGTCGAACTGTCGCTCGGCTTCGGCAAATCGAAGTGGACGTCGATCACAGACCCGGATGTGGACACCCGCGGCGCGGTTTGAACCTTGGCGCTCGCGTGAACAAACTGTCGTTCATAGTCGATGAAGTGATCCGCGGTGCGTATTTCGTCGAAATCGTAAGAACATTGCTCTTGAAAGTACACGCTTCGCTCGCCTTCAGCCTCGACGTCGGCGCGTAGAATGACGTGCGTCCCGAGCGGCGGCATCACCGCCGGCGAACCGCCGTCATCGCTCGGTTGCAAAATCTCCGCGCAAAATCCCATGACGAAATTCACCGCCGCGCGCATCCGCGCGATCGCGTCCTCGTCTTCGTCTCCATCCTTCGCCGTCGCCGCGAGAAACGCGTCTCGCCCCGCGCGTCTCGCTCGTCGCGCGTCCGCATCCTCCGACCCCCTCACCCCGTCTTCATCGCTCGGCTCGCGCTTCGCCGCCCCTCTGACGATCTCATCGAGCAACTTCACCCGCAATTCGCTCGCCGCCCGTCGCACGCGCGCCTCCTCGTCCTCCCCTCGGGCCTCAAAACTCGCACCCTTCGCGCGCGCGTCGTCCCTCGCCGTCGTCGCGTCCGCGACCGTCGCGCTCGCCGCGAGCGCGTTCGACCACACCGACGTTTTTCTCGCCACCGTCTTCATCGTCGATCTCGCTCTCCCGCGCCGCCGCGCTCTCCCGCGCGTCGTTTCGCGTTTCCACGAATCGTGCGTTTCTCCAGCCGTTTTTTCATCGCGCGCTCGTTGTTACCGTCGCGTCGCGCCGTCGCGTCCATCGCGTCGATCGCGAGTAAATAAGACCAAAAAAGGCTCGCAAGCCAAAGACTGCATGACGTACGTACGACATTCGAAAGATTCCTTGACCTTGCCGCACGAGACGCGTCTCGGTCAGAGTTACGGTTTTCGTCCCGCGCGCTTTTTCGTCGCGAGGCCCCTCTCGATCGTCAAACGTCGACGCGAACGGCGCGCCGACGCGCGAACGACGACGGCGACGACGGCGTCGACGCGCGCGCGCATCGCACGAACGCTCGCGCGCGCGCGCTCGGCGACGCTCGCGACGCGCGACGCGCGGGGCGTCGTCGCGAGCGCGCCGCCGGACGAGGGACGCGCGAGGAGGATGTCGACGGCGCGCTTCTACGACGACGTGCGGGACGCGACGACGCGGGCGATGCGATACAGCGTCGATGGGACGTGGCGGACGTCGGCGTCGGGATCGACGTGCGAGGCGCTGAATCCGAGCAAGGCGAACGCGCCGGCGAATCGGTTTCAGGCGTGCACGACGAGCGAGGTGGACGAGGTGTTCGCGAAGGCGCGAGAGGCGCAGAGGACGTGGCAGAGGACGCCGTTGCACGCGAGAGCGGCGCTGTTGCATCGAGCGGCGACGCTGATGCGAGAGAACGCGGGAGAGATGGCGGAGGCGTTGGTTTTGGAAGTCGCGAAGGGGGCGAAGGACGCGCGCGTGGAGGTAGAACGCTCGGCTGACTTAATCGACTACACGGCCGAGGAGGGGGTGAGATTGCTCGGGGAGGGGAAACTTTTGATGAGCGATAGTTTTCCGGGGAACGACCGCACGAAGCTGTGCATGGCGAGCAAGGTTCCGGTGGGGATCATCCTGTGCATACCGCCCTTCAACTACCCCGTGAACCTGTGCGTTTCAAAGATCGCGCCGGCGCTCATCGCGGGGAACACGGTGGTGGTGAAGCCACCGACGCAAGGGTGCACGGCGACTTTGCACATGATTCAGTGCTTCCTCAAGGCTGGATTTCCCGCCGGGACCGTCCAGGCGGTGACTGGAAGAGGCGGGGAAATCGGCGACTACCTCACGACGCATCCCGAAGTCAACGCGATTTCGTTCACGGGCGGCGAGACTGGGATCCGCGTCGCCCAAAAGGCGGGCATGGTGGCTTTGCAAACGGAACTAGGCGGTAAAGACGCTTGCATCGTCTTACCCGACGCCGACTTGGACTTAGCGGCGAAGAGCATCGTGAAGGGTGGTTTCTCGTACAGCGGCCAACGATGTACGGCGGTGAAACTCGTCGCCGTGTTCGAAGAAGTAGCCGATGAATTGCTTAGCAAGGTGAACGCACAAATCGCAAAGATGACTGTTGGTCAACCAGAAGACGACGCCACGATCACTGCGGTCGTGTCAAAGAGCTCAGCCGATTTCATTCAATCCTTGGTCGTCGACGCAGAGAGCAAAGGCGCGAGGCTTTGCCAAGAGTGGCGGCGAGAGGACAACTTGATCTGGCCTCTTTTGATCGACAACGTCACGCACGATATGAAAATTTGCTGGGAAGAACCGTTCGGTCCCGTGCTCCCCGTTGTGCGCGTCAAATCTGACGCCGAAGCACTCGAACTCGTAAACAAGTCGAGATTCGGTTTGCAAGGATGCGTCTTCACAAAGGACATCGACCGCGCCATTCAGATGGCTGACGCCATGGAAACGGGCACGGTGCAAATCAACGGTCCGCCGGCGCGCGGGCCCGACCATTTTCCGTTTCAGGGCGTTAAGGACTCCGGCATCGGCAGTCAAGGCATCACCAATAGCATCAACGTCATGACAAAGGTCAAGTCGACGGTCATCAATTTGTCAAAGCCGAGTTACACCGTCGCGTAGCGGGTCGATTGAAGAGCGCTCGTCGATTGAGGCATTCGAATAAAACAAAATATTAAACAAAAATAACATCATCACTACGCCTACGAATGCTGCTTACCCCAAAAATCTAAGACTGCCCACCGCTCGGACGCTTGTTCTGCGACACCGCGCGAGCGATGCGGCACTCCAAATCTCCCTCCGCCGTGGCGTCGACCGCCAAATCGCACGCCTCGAAAACCGCCCGTCCCGCCGCGAGCGCATCCGCGGGCAAATCGTTATACAACTCCTCCAACCCTTGATTAATCAACCCAATCATCTCCGGCCCTCCCTTGAAATCCACCTTCACTCTCGCGTTGTTGGCTTTAAAAATTGCCTCGAGCGTCGAAACGTTTTGCAGCACCGAATCCACCGCGTACGGGTCCGCCCCGTACATCTCGCTCAGCGTCGGCAACGACCGTCGCAGCGGTCCGCTCACCCGGCTCGACGTCTTCACGTTCAACTGGCTCAAATCGCACGCGAACACCGGCGCCTCGCACGTGTCCCTAAACAAGTCGTTCTGCGCCAGCACGTCCGCGAGCGCCGCCTTCGCCGCGAGCGTCGTCGCGATCGCGCGCGGCCCGTCCTCGATGGGTTTATCCAGGTCCGCGTTGAACATCGCGCGCGCCGCGTCGTCGCGCGCGACGATCGGCCGCGCGACGACCGCGCCGCACGCGAGCGCCAGCGCGCGTCTTCGCGACACCGCGTCGTCGCGCGCGTCGCGCGCGCGCGTCGCGCCGCACCGCGTCGTCCCATCGCGCGTCGTCGCGCGGCCGATCGTCTTCGCGCGCGCGCGCGGCGCCGTCGTCGCGCGCGCGCGCGTCGTCGTCGTCGTCGTCGGCATCGCGTCGAGCAGTGGCGCGACACCGCGACGCGCGCGCGCGAAGAGCGAGACCGACGCGCGCGACCGCGACTCGAGTCGCGAACGCGCGCGACGACGGCGCGACGCGAGCGCGCGCGACGCGAGCGCGCGCGAAAAGCTCGATTCGATTCGATTCGATTCAGCGTCGACGCGACGATAACGAACGAGGAAACGATCGCGGTTGATGCGCGGCGCGCTGAGCTCGACGCTGTACACGCTGGGTGCGACGGCGGTGTGCGTGTCGATCGGTGCGAAGCACGGGGTGATCGAGGTGAGGACGGAGAGGATACGGGACGAGACGGCGCGAACGCTGTGCGCGGGGACGCTGCGCGCGAGCGACGCGGCGGTGGACTTGGCGTTTGAACTCGGGACGAGGATCGCGCGAGAGCTGGGATCGAAAAAGTGAGCGCGAGGGATTCGAAGATGGCGTTTTGGACGACGCGACGGGGTCGCGCGGTTCGGGTGTTGACGCAAGGGATCGCGTTGGGCGCGCTCGTCGCGCTGTTGCGGGTGGATTTGTATCGATTGAATCCGACGAGGGGGGCGCTTTTGAGGGGGGAACCGATGGCGGGCGCGGCGAGCGACGCGCGAACGAGGGACGAAATGGTGAAACGCGAGTTGGATGTTCGAGTGGACGCGGAGGTGAAGGAGATTATCGAGAGACGCGATCGAGCGGCGGAGGAGGCGAACGCGGCGGTGGAGGAATCGCCGCGACTTCGCGAAGTCCACGTGGACGATGACCCGCCGGTGGAAACCTCGCCACCGCCGCCACCGCCGCCACCGCCGGTGGAAAACTCGCCACCGCCGCCACCGCCGTCGCCTTTACCGTCGCCACCACCGCCATCGCCATCATCACGGGTCATTTCAGATACGGTCACGTCGCACGTCGAGCGACGAAATGAAGAGCGAACGTCAAACGCGTCCGCCGCATCGAGCGAAGATTCCTACGTCGCGGCGGCGCCATCGTTCATGGAACCGTTCGCGCTTCGAGCGATCAATGGGCGCAGAACGGATGCGTTCGCCGTGGATGACTCAAGACCGAACAGGTGTGAACCGAAGCGAATTAATAGACGGATATGGGGTTCCGCGCGCTCGTTAGATTTCATCGTTCCGCGCGACTCTGAAGAGTGGCCTCAGAACTGCGACGGACGCGAGGCGCTTTGCGAAGTTTTGCGACGAGTGGCGAAAAACAGAGAAGTACTAGCCGCGGTGGCGAACTCGCAAGCGCCTGGTTTGACGCCATTCTTGGAAATGCTCATCGCGTTGAAAGTTCCAAACTTTCTCGTCATCGCGCTCGACGAGCCGCTGACAAAGCGTTTGGATGAGCTGGGCGTGCCCTATTACTTTCACGAAGATCCCGTGATGGGTAATCACAAAGTGAGCGCGAAGAAGTTTGCTTTGATTCAAGAGTTCGTCGCCGTAGGATGTTCTGTGCTGCTTACCGACACAGACGTCACGTATCAGCAGAACCCATTCGATTACTTGTACCGCGACAGCGACATCGAAAGCATGAGTGATGGCTTCGATAATGATTCAGCCAATGGATTCTTACAGCCTATCGACGATGTTTCGTTCGGTGAGGCTCGGCGGCGCGCTGGATCATTTCGCGTTGCCGCGCTCAATAGCGGCATGTGGTACGTGAGCGCCACTGAAGCAAGTTTGCGGTTGATGAAAATCATGGCGCATCGCTTGGCAACGGAAGAGTTGTGGGACCAGAGCGGGTACAATCTTGAGCTCTGGTTCGCGAGTCGCGACGCGCACATGACGTCAGGGGCGACAGTGCGAGTCATGGATCCGTTTTGCTTCATGAACAGCAAGGTCATGTTTCGAATCATTCGTCACTCGAAGCCTTTACAGCGAGAGAATCATCGCCCGGTGGCGATGCACGCGAACTATCACACGGACAAGGACAACAAAATCAAGCTCGTTCACGCGTATTACACCAAGGACGCACCGTTGTCGTCGCTCGACTGCACCACTGGCTGCGATAAGGGCTTGAAGTCTATTATTCAACTGGAGTCTGGTCACTTGCATAGCATTAATGATGGATTCATCGGAAGCAAGACGTGGACGAAAGGGCGCGCGGGCGCAAAGACGTGCGAACCTATGACGGCGTGGGATGGAAAAGTGGACAAACTCGATCGAAAATTGCACGTCATCAGCGATAGTGAGCGTGTGTGCCGGAGTGATTCAAAGTTGAGGAAAACTGTGAAGGAAATCTGCGATGTGCTTTCTAGCAAGTTGACTTTCGATGAGCACGGCGATGCCATGATCGTCGTCGCGGACGCCAAAGACTCCGAAGTGTTTGGATTGTTCCTAGAGCACGGCATCGAGAAGAATAGATTGATAAAGCGAGCTATGGTCGTCACAGATGATGAGAGCATCGCGAAAGCGGCGAGGGATGCCGGACTCGCCACTGTGATCCGCAAGTCGCAAAAGACTCCGCTCTCGAAAGCTGCTCTCAAATGGTACGCCATTCACGCCGTTCTTCGAGACGGTCACGGAGTCGTCTTCGTCGATCCGCGAGTCGTCTTGCTTGATGACCCTTCGAAATTCTTTTACAGAGATTCTGATTTGGAGTCCGCGAGCGATGGTTGGGACGATGCTTCTGCGTACGGATACGACCACGTCGTCGACGATCCTACCATGGATTGGAGTCGATTCTTGCACGGCGGTCGAGTGGTGAGCTCAGATGCTGGATTTTTCAGACTATCCCCGACCCAAGAATCTATCGCTTTCGCAGAACGAATGGCCACTCGTTTGACCGCCATGAAGGGCGACGTTTCGGTGGCGCAAGAGCAAGATGTGTTCAACGCGGCGGTCTTCTTCCCATCGTACGGCGACGTCGTCGCCGTCGGCATCCTCCGGCGAACGCTCAATTATCTGTGTTTTGCCAATTCAAAGACAGTCTTCTTGTTCATGCGCAAAGACCAAGCTATGGCAAAACATGTGCCAATCACGGTTGATTTCAGCTACCACGTTCGCGATGTGGAACGAATGCGAGATACGTACGCGTATTACGAAGCGCTGAAGAGCGGCGAGTCGAGCGAGGTACAGAAGTCACGAGTTCCTTTCATGAAGTGGGCGGCGGGTACCGGAGTTGAAACCTCGGGCGAAGAGTCGATCGCGCTCTGTGCTGTACCGACGTCAGCGCCGACGAAAAGTGCGATTGAATCACACGAGCTCGCGTCCAAAATTTCGAACGAGCGAGAGCGCGAGTGGTCCTGGGCCGGCACGCCGGGGATGAAGTTCCTCGAGGCTGGGAAATTGGCGACTCCTTGGGGCGAGGGTAAATGGGCGTTAGTGACGGCAAGCGATGGAAACGTGATACCAAATGCGCTTTGGGCCGACTTCGCGGGCACGCATCATCTCTTGAAGTTTGAAACCCCCGAAGGGAGCGACGCAGAAAATTCCATGTTTGTGTCTGAACGATGCGGCGACGGCTCGCTCGTCGTCGGGCGACTTTTGCCGGTCAAGGTGAGCGACGCATAGAGTGTAATACGATAGCGAAATATCAACAGTGGATTGCATGTAAGTAAGTAGCTAGTGTTATTTGCGTTGTGTGTGTTTAGGTGCCAGAAATGTCTGGGAAAGAATTGTGTGCGCGAGCGAGCGCGGCCTGCTTACATCGAGCGAGACTTCGTCATGCAGCACATCGCGGTGCGGGGCTTGCCCGCGCTCGCCATGTGAGCCGCGATGGAGTCCCAACGGTTGATGGTACCCAACGGGAACAGTTGCTTCGTAGCCGTTTCGAGCTCGGTGATTTCGTCGGCGCCCCACGCTCCGCCAACCTTGTCGGAAGCCTCTCTCTCAGCGCGGCGGCTGGCGGCTTCATCCGCCTTTGCTTGCCAGTCGCCACCCTTGGCCAAGACCAAGCACGCGAGGACGCACGCGGTGGCGTCCCATGGACCCTTGACGTCGTCGCCGTTCATCGCGGCGTCCAACAGCGTCTTCAATTCCTTGGCGTGATCGATAGTCAATGCGTCGCACAGGCTCTCGAGCTCGCCGTCGCCAGGGTAATCTACCCAGCCTTCCGCGACAGCGCCGATCGCTCGAAGTCGCTGTTTTTCTTTACGGAGCGCCTTTTTCAGTTTTTCGAGCTCCTTCTTCGCGTTCGCCTTGTCGGCCTTGCTGGCTTCGGCTGCAGCCTTCGCGGCGGCCTCAGCCTCAGCCTTGGCCTTCTCGTCCTCTTCGGCGAGCTGGCGGGCGCTATTGTTGCGGCTCATCTTCTTCGCATCGCGCGCAGCCTTTTCAATGGCGCGTTGCTTGATGCATCGAGGATCGTACTTTTGCGCGGCCTCGACGAAAGCACGAATCTGAGCTTGTTCCTTCTTCTTCGATTCGGCGCGAAGGGATCTGTTTTCCTTTTCCATTTGACGACGATGGTCGCGGTCGTGCGCCGTCTCCGTGTCGTTTTCTTTTTCGTGCGGGAATTCTCTCCACGAATTGAACTTCGCCGCCCAGAAAATGTAATGTTTACGCACGTCTTCATACGGCGCATCCGGGTCGTCACAGATCGGCACCGGCTTGGTTTCGCTAAAGCGAGACAACAAGTGAAAGTGCGGCATAAAGGTCTCGAAAAACTCACCCTCTTCGCACGAGGATGGGAACTTGTAATCCGGCGCATCGACGGAATCAAACTCCCGTCTTCTCGCCTTATCCGTCAAGACTTCCATCGCCGTCACGACAGCCTTATAGCGCTGTTCAATGCGCTCGGCTTCGACGGCGTCGACTTGCGCCACCCCGCGCTTATCCGGATGCAACGCGATCGTCAACCAGCGATGCTTTTCAAGAATTTCCTCCTTCGTCGCCAAGTATCGCTTCGTCGCCAACCCCAACGCGCCGTAGTGATCACCAAACTCCTTATTCCCTCGTCGCTTCGTCTTTTTCATCTTAAACTCCGGAGAATCAAAATCCACAAAGTCATCCATCGCCTCCTCGTCCAGCGCCGCCATCGACGCCTTCTTCGCCAGCTTGACTTCGCACACCGCGCTCAACCCACACTTCATCCGCGCCAGCTCGTGAAACGCGTGTCCGGCGAACTCTTTCATGCGTCCACCGCCGACGTCGATCGGCGCGCATCCCGCGACGACGACGGCGTCCGCGCCGCCCTCGATCGCGTTCGCCTCCCACGCGATGCGCATCTTCGGAAACCGACGCGTCACGTGCTCGTCCACCGCCTCGCGTTCCTTCGCCTCCATGGCCGCCATCATGCGCTCGAGCGCCTCCATGTCTTCGTCCGCCATCGCGTCGTCGCTCGCGCGCGTCGTTCGCGTCGTCGCCGTCCCGTCGCGCGTCGGATAAAGCGCGCGCCGTCGCCATCCGCCGTCATCCGTCGCCGGCGCGCCGCCGGCTCGAGTCATTCGCGCGCCGTGTGCATAAACAGTGCGCCATCGCGAATGCGATCGTCTCTGCGTTGAAAGGTAATCTACACGCTTAAACGCGCGTTTTTTTGCGACCGGCGTTTTTTTACGACGCGCGTCGCGTCGCGCGTCGCCGCGAATCCGCGACGCCGCGCGTCGCGTCGACGTCGCGCGTCGCGTCGCGAGCGCGACGCGACGGACGACGCCGAGCGCGACGCCGAGCGCTCGACGCGATGCCGACGCCGAGCGTCGTGCTCGCGACGGCGGGATACGACCACACCGTGCGGTTCTGGGAGGCGACGCGCGGGGTGTGCTATCGAACGCTGCAGTACGCGGACTCGCAGGTGAACAAGCTGGAGATCACGCCGGACAAGCGATACCTCGCGGCGGCGGGGAATCCGCACGTGCGGTTGTTCGAGGTGAACGCGTCGAACCCGCAGGCGGTGACGTCGTACGATGGACACACGGGGAACGTGACGGCGGTGGGATTCGAGCCGCACGGGAGCTGGATGTACACGGGGAGCGAGGACGGGACGGTGAAGATTTGGGATTTGCGCGCGGGAGGGTATCAGCGAGAGTACGAGAGTCGAGGCGCGGTGACGAGCGTGGTGTTGCATCCGAACGGGACGGAGCTGATGAGCGCGGATCAGAATGGGAACATTCGAGTGTGGGATTTGACGGCGAACGCGTGCTCGTGCGAACTCGTGCCAGAGGTAGGAACGGCGGTGCAATCGCTCACGGTCGCGGGCGATGGGTCCATGGTGGTGGCGGGAAATAGTAAAGGGACGTGTTACGTGTGGAAATTACAGCCCGGGTCGAAGACGACGGCGCATTTTGAGCCGTTGCACAAGCTCAACTCGCACAACGGGTACGTGTTAAAGTGTTTAATTTCCCCGGATTGTCGCTTACTCGCCACGACGTCGAGCGATAAGACGGTCAAACTATGGAATTTAGATGGGTTCAAGCTCGAGCGCGTGCTCGAGGGTCATCAGCGCTGGGTGTGGGATTGTGTCTTTAGCGTCGACGCAGCCTATCTCGTCACCGCGAGTTCGGACACCACCGCGCGCCTGTGGGATTGCTCCACGGGCGAAGCCATTCGCGTGTACAGCGGTCATCACAAAGCCGTCACGTGTTGCGCGCTCAACGACAGCGCCGTCGGCGACGCCGCGGAGGCGGAAATTAGTAATGAATAGCATCGCCGAGGCGCATTGTAACAACCGTAGGAACGCAGCAGACAACCGCACACCTCGACGCGTCTCGCGCGCGCGAGATGCCTTCGCGCGCGAACGCGACCGCGTCGCCGGGGCGGCGAAAGGCGTTCTTCGAGATCAACGGCGCGGTGCCCCCGGAATCGGCGTCGAAACCGACGGCGACGCGACGACTCGAGGGCGACAGCTCGAAACCGAATTCGAACGCGACGTCGGTGGAAACGGTGGAACTGGCGCGCGTCGACGCGCGCGCGACGTCTCGGGAAAACTTAGTGAAATCGCCGGTTCGATCGTCGCAGTTGACGGATTACGAACGCGAGCGTGAGGTGCGTGGACGTCGCGATTGAATGATTTGAATTCAAAGTCGTCGCGCGGACAGACTGACGAAGCGCGTCGACGAACGAAACAGGCGCGCGTGCGACGAAACAACGAATTGTTGGCGTCGCTGAAAGTGCGCGAATCGAAAGATGCGCTAGAGAAATCCGCGGGCGAGGCGAAGGACTCGAAGCGAAAGAGACGAGAGAAGAAGGAGGAGACGCCGGCGGAGCCGACGCGACGAAGCGCAAGAATGCGAGGCGAGTCTTCGAAGGGGCGATGGGTGGAAATTGGCGAAGATGATAAGCCCAAGGGAGAAATCGACGAGGCTTTGGAGTGCCACTTGACGTGCGACGAGTACTGCGCGATGCATGGACTCGAACCTGGCCCGAAAATGGTCGGAGGGTTCCACGGTTGGGTGGAGGAAACAGAACGAATCCGACTCGGCATCGCGGAGAATGCGAACAAGGCTTGGGAGCTAAACGGTGGTGGCTCGGGAGACCGCAGGCCCGGAAAGGGCGAACAAGCTCGAGATCACGCGAGGCGAATGCTGTATAAGAATCCCAACGCGTACTTTTACCGGCACACTGGCGGAGAAGAGCAGCGCAACGGAGACTGGGATGAAGGCGAAATCGAGCGGTTCGTCGAGGTGGCGAAACAGTACGGCTGCGGCGACAAGTGGGGATTGTTCGCGTCTTACATTCCCGGGCGCGTCGGTTATCAATGTTCGGCCGCGTACCGACATATCATCATTCCGAGAGGTTTGCTGCGAGATGATTCGTGGCGTCTGACTCCGTCGGGCGAAGCGATTTTCGCCGGGCGGAACAAGTAGAGTCATTGTAGTATGGAAAAAGCGTCGCTTACAAATCATTCCGCGATGTTATTCGCGTCTATTCGAGTGCGCACTAGCTGTGTATGTATGTAAAGGCTAAGCCAAAGGCTGCCATGTAACCTCAGAAAGATGTCCGTACAGACGAAGAGGCGTGAAAGTGGGTACGACGCCACGGGGGCGGCGCATCTTGAGTGCGCGACGAACGCGAGGCGCTCGTCGACGAACGTCGCCAAGTAATTATCCTTGGCGTATCATGGAGCGAGAAAATATCTTCGCTTGTTTGGATTGACTCCGCGACGTCTCGATGAGACACAGAGATGGTTCAATCCATTCGTGCCGGCGCAGTCTCAGAGCGAGACAGCGCCGTCTTTTTCGTTTTGTGCCCCCACGCGCGAGACGCGACGCGAGGTATTTTGTGTATTTCCGAGAACAAACCCGTCTGGTTCTCCATCGCCACTTTGCGTTTATGCTACAACGTCGGTTTCCTTCGTGAGATGGAACGCACCATAAAAAACTGTGTCGTCCCAGAAGGAAACCCACGTACGATAAGACGCCGCGCCCTCGCGCGAGCGTTCATCATTCGCCACTCACCATTATTAAGCTAACCTATCGAAGCAGTTGTTATCTGCCTAATCATTTGCACGAATGATTCGTCGTGTTATGAAATTATCGGCAGTATTTTGATGGATCGATCTGGGAAGGGATTTGTTGAATCTCCGTTCCGAGTTCTTGTTCGATGCGGAACAAATTCATGCGATCGTCGTAAGTAATAAGATTCACGGCGATGCCCAGGTGACCGAAACGGCCGGATCGACCGACTCTGTGCAAGTACGTCTCAGAATTCTTCGGGAAGTCGAAGTTGATGACGACGTTGACGGATTGAATATCGATACCGCGAGTGAAGAGATCCGACGACACCAAGTTGCGGCAAGCGCCGTTGCGGAAGTCGTGGAAGACGCGGTTGCGGTGCGCCTGAATCATCTTGGCGTGAATGTAGAAGCAAGAATATCCAAGTTCGGTGATTTTCCTAGCGAGCAACTCTACGCGAGTGACGCTGTTACAGAAAATGATGGATTGGTTGATTTGAAGTTTGCTGAAGAGGGTGTTCAAGCAGTGCACCTTTTGCTTTTCTTCGACGAAGGCGTAGTATTGGGTGATACCCTTCAGCGTGAGCTCTTCCATGAGATTGATAACGTAAGGCTTACGCAAATACTTGTCCTTGAAGTCCTTCACCGTGACCGGGAAAGTGGCGGAGTACAACAATATTTGTCGGTTCTTCGCCATGAAGTTGATCACTTGGGCGATGACGGGTTGGAATTCGGGTGAAAGGAGCTTATCGGCCTCATCCATGGCGAGCATCGTAGCTTGGCCCAATTTAGCCACGCTCTTACTCGCCAAATCGACGAGACGACCAGGGGTCGCGACGACGATGTGCACCGGCTGGTGCAAACGCATGATATCATCCTTCAAAGAAGTACCTCCTGTGGTAACCATGACGGCGACCCCCAAATGCTTTCCGAGTTCCTTTGCGACTTGACTCGTTTGCAGCGCCAACTCGCGCGTCGGCACCAAGATGACCGCTTGAATGATATTCTTACTGGTATCAACCTTCTCGAGGATGGGAATAGTAAACGCCGCCGTCTTCCCCGTCCCATTCTTTGCCCGAGCCAAAATGTCTCGTCCCGTGAGCGCGATGGGAATCGACTCCTCCTGAATCGGCGAAGGTCTCTCAAAACCCTTTTCAAAGATCCCCATCAGGAGCTCTCTCTTGAGAAAATAATCCTCAAACTCATTTCCTTTCGTCGCCGTGACATCCTCCGTGCGATACCGCTCATCTCGAGGCGGCAACGCGAGCGTGTCCTTCCAGTTTCCGTTTTGTTGCGGCTGCGGCGGGGGCGCCCTGCGCGTTCGTTCGTTCCATCCCATCGTCTCGTCAGTCTTCGCGCTCGATCTCGCGACGTCCCACGACGCGTCATCACCGTCTCTCACCGCCATCCGACCGCGCGTTCGATCCGTTCGACGCGCGTCCCGCGTTTCCCGCGTTCCCGCGCGTTCGAGAACCCCAAAATTCTGCCAAATCCCGAGATCGCCTCGATCGTCCTCGATCGCCGCGCGTCGCGTCGCGCGCGACGCGTCATCGCCCTCGCGCACCGCGCGATCGCGCGTCCAATATATCGCCGCATCGCGCGCTGACGCACCCGTACCCGTAGCCCTGCATCGCGAGCGTCGTCGCGCGTTGAATTGTGACGCGCGTCGGCGTCGCAGGCGCGTTTCAGCCACTGGCACCGCGCGCGAGTGTGATGTTCGGGACGCGCGCGGCGCGCGGCGGCGACGCCGCACGTCGCGACGTCGCGCGCGCGGTGGGACGCGCGCGGAGGGACGAGCGTCGCGCGCGGGCGTCGCGGGCGCGCGCGCGCGCGAATCGATGACGGTCGAGGACGAGATGGAGTCGAAAAAGCGCGCGCGAATTGATGACGACGACGACGACGACGACGACGACGCGACGACGTCGTCGAGCGAAGAAGCGGCGATGCGCGAGGACGCGGTCGACCGACGCGAGGCGTACGAGCTGTCGGTGCGCGAGCGGGCGGAGATTTACGGCGTCGACGGTCGAGCGGAGGCGCGCGTGAAGCGGGAGTGCGCGAACAACTTTAAGCTGGCGCACGCGCACGAGCTGGCGCTGTGGACGCTGCTGCCGGAAAGCGCGAAGGAGTGCGTGAATCCGCGATGGGCGTTTGTGAGGAATAAACCGCTGATCGATCGAGTGGTGATGATTCTGGCGCCGGGGTTGGATCACGCGAGATGGTGCGACGAAGGCGCGACGACGTGCCCGCGGATGAAGCGCGAGCTCGGGGAGGGGTTGAGGACGATTTGCGAGAGCCCGACGGCGGTTGGGATGACGCTTTGTAAGGCGTTGATGTATTCGGTGCACGGGAAGAACGGTCAGGATGGGAATGGCAACAAAAGTAAAAAGTTCAAGGCGAGCACGAAGGCGAAGGATTTGTGCAAGCGCGTCTTCGCGCACGCGCCGTCGCGCTTCGTTTTGAGTCCGGGGGACATGAGCGACATGGTTTACCCGCTCCCGACGCTCAAAGAGGATGGTAGTTTAGAATTAGATGATGGATTTGTGGCGACGCAGCCTGCAGGCGGCGGAATCGCGAGAGGATCTGGTTATTACGCCTTTTTGGCGCTCGATTGCGAGTTTTGCTACACCGCGGAAGGTTTGCAGCTCACGCGGATTTCGGTCGTCAAAGAAGACGGAGAGATAGTGTACGATAAATTGGTTAAACCACCGACGGAGATCACGAATTACAACACCGAGCACAGCGGTATCACGGCGGAGCAGATGGAAGGCGTGCAGACGACGCTGCAAGACGTCCAGCGCGAACTTCTGGAGATGATTCCTTGCGAAACGATTTTGATCGGTCACTCACTGGAAAACGATCTGCAGCGATTGAAAATTATACACGCGAACGTCATCGATACGTGCGCTCTGTATCCACACAAAAAGGGCGCGCCTTATCGCAACGCGTTGCGGTTTCTCACCGAACGCTACCTCGGGAGGAAAATTCAAGAAGGTTCGCACGATTCTGTCGCGGATGCGCGAGCGACGATGGAACTAGCTTTGTTGAAGTTCATAAACGGTCCATCGTTTGGTGAAGTCGCGACCGATGGTGGTGGCGTGTTCGACGTGTTATCGACACACAAAGTGGAGTGCGTGATGGTGGACTCTCCCGCGTTGTGTCGACGACTACCCGCGGGAAGCGCTCGCGTTGTCGAGGCGAACGACGACAACGAAGTGAAAGACGCAATCATAGCGCACGTGAAGACGCCGATGCCACTCAACAAGGTGGCCGTCTTTGGTCACCTGCATGAGTACAGCAAAGTACTCTCCGCCGAGGCGCAGCGGGCGCACGCTCGCGAAACGCAGCCGAGCGACGACGAGCGCGTCGTCGCCGACAAGACTCGCCGAGAAGCGCTCGAACGTCTCGACACCATCGTGGGCGAGATCTGGGACGAGTTACCCTCGAACACTCTCCTGCTCTTCACCTCGGGCGTGGGCGACGCGCACACCCTTCGTCTCGCCCAAGAACAAAAGTGGAAGCGCCACCAGAGCATCGGGCGCTGGGGCGCGTGGACCGACGAAGCCGAGGTCGAGCTCAGGCGCATGTACGACCGCACCAAGCACGCCGTTACCTTAGCCGCGGTCAAGCAATGACGTAATGTTATACACTATTACACTATTACACGCGCGCGCCCGCGCGCCTCTACATCGATCTAAATCAACCCGTCGCCCAGACAGTTCAAGCACTTCGCCATCCCCGTCCCCTGACACGTCGGGCACAGGCACAGCCGATCCACCGTCGGCGCCTCCAGCGGTTGCCACTCGATCGCGCGCTTCCCTCGACACGTGCGACACCTCACAAACTTCCCTCCCGCGCACGCCGCGCAGCGCGCGTTTCGCGCCCTTCGCCGTCGCCGAACGAGCGCGCGCGACGCCGCCGTGGTCGTCGCCGCGATCGTCGCGAACCCGCCGACGACGAAGGCGACGGAGCCGGCGAAACCGCCGAACACGGCGCGGAGCGCGCCGGGCGCGCGGCCGTCGCGCGACGCCATGCGAGGCGAGTTTTGACGCGCGCGGCGTCGCGAGCGATGTCCCGAGCGACCGCAGTGCGCGACGGCGACGACGAGCGCGCGACGGCGCGCGAGAGACATGTCGCCCGACGCGTGCTGCGCGCACGATCACGATTGCGACGCGTCGACGTGCGGGAACGCGTCGCTGCACGCGTTCGTCGACGTCCCGGCGGTCACGGCGTTCAACGCGCGCGAAGACGACGCGGCGCCGGGCGTGATTCGCGCGTGGGAGCGACGACACGATCGCACGGGGCGCGCGCTCGTGAGCGAAGACGACGGGGAGCTGGTGATCAGGATTCCGTTCACGACGGACGTGAAGCTGCGAGGGGTGATGGTGCTCGGCGGCGCGGACGGGCGAGCGCCGCGAGAGATGCGGGCGTTCGCGAATCGACGGGACATCGACGCGATGAACGCGAGCAGGAAGACGCCGACGCAGAAATGGGATTTGACCGTCGATGAGGACGGGGTGCTGGAGTACACGACGGAGGCGGCGAGTTGGCAGGCGACGGCGAGCGTGACGCTTTATTTTCCGGCGAATTTCAACGACGACGGCGAGACGGAGATTTGGTACATCGGTTTGCGAGGTGAAGGGACGGGGCACGATAGAGATATGGTCGTCACCGCGGTGTACGAGTCGAGCGCACAGCCGCAAGATCACGAGGTTCCTGAGGAGAATAAAGCGGCGGCGAGACTCGGGATGTAGCGTAGTGACTGTTTCAGCCAATAAATAGAATTGAATTGCTTTGTATTGAATCACAACGGTTTACAGATGACTAACTCGGTACACTAATTCTTCGATCGACTCATCGCGGCGACTCTCGATCGGGACGGCGGAACGCACGAAGATCTTCCAGGTTGTCGTCCAACGCCTCGCTTGCGCGGCGCGGCGGCGAGCGCTCTTGCGGATCTTCATCGAGCTCGTCGATCTCTGGATCGTTCTTGCGGGTCCATATGACTTGTGGTGGCGGCTCACTCCCACGCCGATCTCTATTTCTGTCATCGAACGTCGCCGTGGGAACCCCCATGCGATCGCGCGCCGAAGGTTTGCGACGCTCTTCGTCGCTCCGCCTCGTCCACAGTACGCCGTTACTCGCCGAAGATGACGACGACGACGGCGAGGCATCGTCATCGTCGACGATGACTTTGCGCTCCCATAGCACGCCCCCAGGAGCGGGTGCCGGCGCTTCGCGTCGCGTTGGCTCGACGAAAGCTTTGACGTCGCCGGCGACGGGGTCGTCTTCGCTCTCGAGCGCGGGCGCGACGCCGCCAGCCTCATCCTTGACCTTTGACTTCGCGTCCGCGTTCGACGTCGCGAACAGCGCGCTCAACACCGCCACCACGCTCACGCTCGCGAAGCCACTGGCGACGATGGCGCCTTGCCTACCGAATTTGTTCACCAACTTTTTCCATCCGCGCTCCGCCGCGTACGCGCGTCTCGTCGCCGCGTTCCGCGCTTCTTCCAGCACCCCACCGCCGAACGCGCCGTCGTCCGCGCCTAATATATCATCAACACCGCCTCCATTATTCTCCGGTGGATCTTCCCCGAAAATCTCGCGCCATTTATCCACCAACGCGTCCTCGCCGAGCGCGTCGCCCCGCGCGCGTTCGCTCGGTCCAAAGTCTCTCAAATCCGCCAATTCCTCCTCCGTCATCCCGCGCGCCGCGTCCTCGTCCTCGCGCTCGACATCGCGCGCGATCGCGCCTCCGATCGCCGCCGCTCCATCGATCGCCACCGCCGGCGCCTCGACGTCGTCCGCGTCGCCGAGGACGTACCGCTCGACCAGGCGCACGCGCTCCTCCCTCGGCAGCGACTCGAACGCGTCCACGAGCGTCTCCGCGCGCGGTCGCCCTCGCGTTTCCCGCGCGTCTCGTTCCATCGCTCCCGCGCGCTCCGTCGGCGTCGGCATCGCGCGCTCGACGTTCGCGTCGCTCGCGAACGCCGCCGTCGTCCCGCGCGCGCGTCGTCGTCGTCGCGCGTCCCGCGCGCGCGCGCGCGCCGTCGACGACGCCGTCGCGCGTCGCGTCGGCGCGCCCGCGCGCGCGCGCGTCGCCTCCATCGTCGCGCGGCGCCGTCTGCCGTTCGCTCGACGAACGGCAGACGGCGACGGTCTCGAATGGCGCTCGCGGCGACGCCCGCGCCGGGCGTCGCGCGCGCGCGCGCGCCGAGACGGCGACGCGCGCGCGACGCGCGCGCGCGCGACGCGCTCGAGTCCTGGCTCGAGCGCGAGCTCGCGTGCGAGGTCGTCGACGTCGTCCCGGCGGGGAGCTCGCAGTGGGCGACGTTCGCGACGGCGACGTGCGCGGACGGACGACGCGCGTTCGCGAAGACGTCGGCGAGGGACGCGGAGATGTTCCTGGGCGAGGCCGCGGGACTGCGGGCGCTGCGCGCGACGAACGCGTTCGTCGTGCCGGAGGTGTACGGCGTCGGCGCCGCGCCGGAGGGCGCGCGAGGATGGCGCTCGGCGATCGCGATGGAGTACCTGAACTTCGGCGGTCGAGGAGATCAGGGCGAGTTCGGGAACGCGCTGGCGACGATGCACGCGGCGACGCCGAGCCACGAGGAGGCGCGAAATGGGAAGTTTGGATTTGAGCGGAATAACACCATAGGCGAGACGCCGCAGCCAAACCAGTGGACGGAGTCGTGGTTGGAGTTTTGGCGCGATAAGCGCTTGATGCACATGATTCGACTCGCGAGAGATCCCACGCTGACCCAGTTAGCGGAGAAAGTGGTCGATAAAAGGCTGGCTGATATGTTTAGCGCGTGCGGAGAGATCAAACCGTCGCTCTTGCACGGCGACCTCTGGAGCGGCAACATAGGAACCGTGGGGAGAAAGCCGAGCGTCTTCGACCCGGCGGTGTATTACGGCCATCACGAGGCGGACTTCGGGATGTCTTGGTGCGCTGGATTTACGCCCGCGTTTTACGAGGCGTACCACGCGAAAATCCCAAAGGCGCCCGGTTTCGAAGAACGCGCCAAGATGTACAAACTTTACCATTATTTGAACCACTACGTGATGTTCGGGGGCGGGTACCAACGCGAATGCTTGAGCATACTGAAAGAGCTCGCGTGACGCGACGTAGCGCGTTGAAACGAAATAAAATCTCGCATTGCAAAAAATCTTCCTTCGCGCGCGCGATAATACAGCGGCGCCCGACGCGACGTCGCGTCGGGAGTATCAATGGACGACGGGCGTCGCCGTTCAGCGCGTTTTGCCCTTGTTCGCGCTCTTTTGCGCGGCGTCCGGAGGCGCTTCGGCGGCGCTCTTGCTCGGAGTGCCGTCGGTGAGTTGCTGGAACTTTGTTTTCCACGCGTCGACTTGACTGCCCAAAACGTTTGAACGACGCTGCTCTGCTCTGAGTTGTTCTTTGAGAGCGATGCGCACGTTCGCACCCAAGCGCGCTTCTTCGCGGAGCGCGTTCACTTGCATCGTCATCTGCTGCAAATCACCCTTCAACGCCTTGTTCTCGATTTCGGCAACCTTGACGCGCTCGTCCGCCGCCTTGACGCGGTTGATGAGACGGCTCTCCTTGCTCGACGCCTCGCCGCCCTCGCGGAACACGCTCGCCATGTCCGGGTTCCCGCTCCAGTTATCCGTGACCCACAATCGCGGGAGATCGTCCGGCGTGAGCGTCAGCACTTGATTGTTTCCTTGCTGCCACTCGGTCACGATTTCCGGCTGTCCCGCGGGCACGACGGCGTACTTGTAAATGAACACCCCGTCCACGGGCAACTCGACGTCGTCCGAAGTCCACACGTCGCCCTCGCCCCACGTCAGCGTCAGCGACTTCGTCATATCCCAAGCCCCCATGCTCGCGTGCGAACCGACCAACCGCAGTTCCTCCCCGAACGCCATCTGTCTGCGCATTTGAAACTTGCACTTGATGAGCTGCACCGTCTCCACGTCTCGCTGCCGCGCCATCTCCCCGCCCGCTCCGACGTCGATCACGCCCAGCGACACCGCCGATGCGTCATCATCGCGCGCGTCCTCGTCTCCCGACCCCCCGACGTCCACGACGTCCCCGGTCGTCGCGTACACCGCCCCCATCGCCTCGCTCAGCGCGTCCAGCCTCGCCAGCCCGCTCGCCAGCCCGCTCGCGCGCGCCGCGCTTCCTCCCGCCCGCGCCGTCGCCTCCTCCTCCGTCGTCACCGCGTCCGAGTACTCACCGTCGATGATCTCTCCCTCGAACGTTTCCCGCGCCCGCGTCGTCGTCGTCGTCGATCGTCCGCGCGCGCGCGCCCGTCGATGATTTCGAACCGTCGTCGTCGTCGCGCCCGTCGTCGTCGCGCGCGGCGGCGTCGCGGTGCGTCGCGCGCCGATCGCGCGCGTCGTCATCGCGCGCGTCGTTTCGTCGCTCGCGCGGGCCGCGTCGCCGTCGCGCTGTGTCGAGCGCGAACGACGACGATCCGGCGTCGCGTCGATCCGGCGCCAGCGGTGGCGGCATCCGCGCGTCGACCGACCGACCGCGATCGTCAACTGTTTGCCCATACGAATCGGATTTCGCGCGCGCGCGCGTCTCGACACGCATTCGACGCGTCGATTCGCCCAAACGCGCGAAAAGCGATGCTACACGTAAAAAATCGGCGACGGCCGCGAAGACCCGGGAGTGGGCGTCGGCGGCGCGCGCGACGACGACGACGACGGCACGCGCGCGCGCGCGGCGACGGGGGCGAGGCGCGAGCGACGCGAGGGACGGGATCCGATGGCGGGCGACGACGCGAGCGACGCGAGCGACGACGCGTGGCGCGCGCACGTGCGCGAGGTGGGACTGGGACTGTTTCGCGCGCTCGCGAGAGACGCGCGCGAGCTGAGCGCGAGCGAGGACGCGGAGACGGCGGAGGAGGCGGCGAGGAACAGGGTGTATCGATATTACGTGCCGGTGTACGAGGAGGTGGTGCAGCGGCTGAGGATGCACAGGCGAAAGGCGGGGACGACGAGGGAGGGGCGAACGCCGAAGCCGATGGTGGTCGGCGTGAGCGCGCCGCAGGGATGCGGGAAGACGACGCTGACGAGGACGATAGTGGACATGATAAAGGCGACGCCGAAGAAGTTTTTGGATGATTCGGCGGCGGATGAGTCGGGGAACGTGACGGCGGTGACGCTGTCGATCGATGACTTTTATCTCGCGTACGAGGACCAGGCGGCGCTGGGCGAGGCAAACCCCGGAAACGCGATGTTGCGGTACAGAGGGAACGCGGGAACGCATGATTTAGCGCTCGGATCGAGATCTCTTCAATCTTTAGCGCGAATCAACGATTCGGACGGGGAGACGTCAAAGTTTCTGGCGCCGAGATACGATAAGCTCGCTCGAGACGGGAGGGGCGATCGCAAACCGCAGAGCGAGTGGGAGAGTGTATCGGCGCCTCTCGACGTCGTGCTCTTGGAAGGATGGATGCTCGGGTTCGAACCTATCGAATCCGATCGTGCGCGTGCGATTAATCCCGATTTAGTGGTCGTTAACGAGCGATTGAAGGAATACAAGGCGGCGCTTTGGGGACCAGATAACGTCGCGTGGTGGATCATCTTCAAGGTGGACGACCCGGCGTGGGTGTACGACTGGAGACTCGAAGCCGAGAGAAAGGCGAACGGGGGACTGGACGATTCACAGGTGAAAGACTTTGTCGATCGTTTCATGCCCGCGTACGAGGCGTACTTGCCAGGGCTTTACGTGGACCCTCCTCCAGAATCGCTCGTCGTCGTCGTCGACAAGCACCGCGAGGTGCTCATGGTGCACGTCAGCACTGCTCTCGACAGTGCTGACGACGCGATGGAGGCGTAGAGATGACGTCGACGCTTGGTCCACGCCAAGACGAGTCTTTCATAGCATTAGCGAATTTTTCATAACCAACCAAGACTTGACTTGCATTAACAAAGCTTCCCTCGGTCGCGAGTCTAACTATTGTCGTGTTCGTATCCATTCCATCGTCAAAAGACGTCCAAACGTTTAAGAACGCGGCTTTTCCTGTTACGCGTAAAACAATCTTTGCGTCAGTATCTTGGTCATACATCTCCGTTTCGAAAAAGACGAGCGGCGAACAACCGTTGAGCGCGCGAGAGCCAAAGCGACGACGTACCTTCTTCTCTCTGAAGAGCGCGTTGAGCGACACACCGGCAACCTTGACAACCTTGAATCGCACACCCGGAATATCACCAACAGCGTGACCCTTACGACCGAAACCAGCGATGAGGACTTCATCGTTTTCATCGGTGAAGTTCAAGCAACCATCGCGCGGGACGAAGGCCGCAATCTTCTTGCCATTTTTGATGAGCTGCACTCGCACGCACTTACGAATAGCAGAGTTCGGCTGCTTCGCTTCGATGCCAATCTTTTCCAAGACGATACCCTTGGCGTGCGAGCAACCAGCGAACGGCTTCTTCCACTCAGAACCCAAGTTCGCCTTGTTGAAATCCTTGTCGGCCCATCGCTGTTCGCGGCGATGAATGCGCAACTTACGGCCAGCCCCTAAACCACGAGTCTTACTGCAAACGTGCGAAAGCGTCGACGCGCACCGTCAGTCATCGCGCACGCCGAACGAAACGAGGCGATCGCGTGGTGTTTTAATCGATCGTGCGGTCACTGCGTCCCAATCACCGCGCCGGGCGTCGCGCGCGCGCGCGAAGCCCCCACGCGCGAGCGCGAAGCCCTAAACGCGCGCGCCCAGCGTTCGCGCGCCCACGGACGCGCGCGCGAACCCTCGACGCGCATCGCGACGCGATTCAACGATGCGTGGAATCTTCACGCATCGAGCATCGCGTCCATGACCGCTCGAACGCCGTCGTCGACGCGCACATCGCGCGTTTCCACCGCGCGATCGATCGCCCGCTGGGGTTGCGTCGATCGACCGCGCGGCGGAGCGGCGGACGCGCGCGCTACGCCGCATCGGTGCGCACGCGCGCGCGCGATGGTCGGTGATTTGTTTCGTCGCGTCGTTCGATCGCGATGTCGCACGCACCCCATGTTGTCTTCGTTCTTGCGTCAAAGAGAGAGGGATGGCCGACCGCGAGGTCGCGAGGTCACGATGGTAGTAGGGTCTTGGCCAAGACTCTTGGGACCTCTGCGGCGAGCGCACGTGCGAAGATTAATTACAAACCCGCGAGCGCCGCGCCGGTGATGAAAGAATGTGAACACGAATTGAAGAAGGCTAAGCGGTCCACCGCGGACGTTTTCGGGCGCGGGACCTGGGCGACGAGGGCACGCGGCGTCACGCGTCGCTTCGCGGCGTCGCCGACTGCGTCTCTTGCACGGAGACCGTGGAGAGAGTGCCGACGCGCATGGAGACCTCAGCGGCGCGTTTCACTCGTTTCTTGCGAGCTTGAACGGCGTTCTGTTCCTTCGCCTTACGGTCGAGGAGTTCCTTGGTGGTGAGGGTTGGTATGACGTATTCGTCGAGGAGTCTGTCGGCGAGCGCCGACGGCGTGAAGAGGAGCTCACGCGGCGCGTTCGGACGCGAACGGCAGCACGGGCACGTGTAGGCGTGACAAAACGAATTGTCGATGCATTCGAGGCAGAAGAGGTGTCCACAAGTGATCAAGGCGTGGGGAAGTGTCATCCATTCGCGGCATATCGCGCACTTGAGTTCAGATTCCACCCACGCCGGTCTGTCTCGCAAGCGTTCGAGAACGAGCTCGGAGAGCTTATCTCGCAGCCCATCGTCCGCATCAGGATCTTGTGAACTCGGCGCACTTCGAGTCGCTTGACCCACGCTCTTACGCTTACCCGTAGACTTACTCGGCGACGCCGTCGGCGTCGCCACTCCAAAGTACCGTTTGGCGCACGCCTGCGCGAAGTCCACCTCTCCATCGAACATCGACCTCAACCGCGCTTTCAGCATATCATCCAACTCCTCATTACTCTCGCTCGTCTGACTCGCCTGCACCGCCTGATACACCTGGCTCAACTGCGCCCCCTGCGACCCGAACGCCTCTCTCGCCGCGTCGTTCTCTTGGCTCGCTCGCAGCCGTTTGCTCCTCGCGTCCACCCCCGGGCGCTCCAACCGCACGTACCGATACCGAAACGGGTTCGCCAACCGACCGCTATCCCGCGCCACGTACCGCGGCCCTCCGAACGCGACGACGTCCCCGTCTTTCAGCGCGACGTCCACCTTGGCGTCGATCCTCGACCCGTTCACGAACGTCCCGTTCGTCGTCGCTAAATCTCGCACGTAATGCGCCGCGCCGTCGCACGTCATCGCGGCGTGTTTGCGACTGAGCAGCAGAGGAATGCTCGCGCAGTCCATCGCGTGGTCGACGACGCCCTTTTGGCGTCCGATGACGACGACGTCGCGCGCGGACGGGGGGGAGAGGATTCCCGGCACCCCGTCGTCGTCGTCGCCGTCGTCGTCGCTCGCGCCGTCGTCGTCCTCGCTCGACGCGCGCAGGCGCTGGAGGATGATTTCCTCGGGCACGTCCGCGTCGCGCGTCGTCGCGGCGCCGTCGTCGATGAGGACCAAGGCGCAGACGCCGCGCGCGCGGGACATCGCTCGAGTGCGTCGCAGAGTGACGCGACTCGTGGGCGGGCGAGGGGGGATGTTGGATTACAATTCGTCGTGCTTGGCGACGCCGCGAACGGCGCCGAGCTTGGCGGTGACTTCCTTGGCGAGCTCGGCGCGCTCGTCTTTGTTCGGACGGCGGTTCTCGGTCCAGGACGCGGACGCCGTGGCGCGGTCTTCGTCGAGCTTGGTCTCAAAGTCGACGCCGCGCCGGAAGAGGTCTTCGACGGTGGAGGAAAGGGTGAAGGTTTCGTCGGATTCTTTGGCTTTGTCGAAGGCGACTTTGGCGAGTTTGAATTTGCCGATGGTCATAAAACCGTAGCCGAGGCTGGACCAAAGCTGCGTGCGCGCCTTGTCGAGGACGAGCGCCATTTGTAGGGCGTCGTTGCCGATGGCGATGAAGCCTTTTTCGAACATGTGTTGACCCGCGAGTTCGAGCATGTCTGCGCACGCGCTGTCCGCGTCTGTACCGCTGCGCGAGCAAAAGTGACGAGCGTTCTTGAGTACCTGAAGCTGCTCGCGGGTGAGCTTCTTGAGAGCGGCGTCTTGCGCCGCTTGCAAGAAATAAATAGTCATGCCGAGTTGCGCGATTTCATTCTTCACCGGATTGAGGACCAAGGCTCGCGTGAACAAATCGAGCGCTTGGACGAGCTCGTGCGCGATATTGTGCTGTCTCTCTTCTTGAACATCGTCTTCATCAGTCGCACGAATCGCCTCGACCTCGTCGAAGAAACGAACGACGTGAATTTGTGCCAAAAGCCGAAGGGTGTGGAAATTGTACTGGTCCAACTCGACACCTTTTCGACACGCGCTGAGGGCGCCAGTCACGTTTTTATCGTGGAACTCGACTTCACATAAAAGCTTCAAACTTTCGGCGCGCGTTTCACTCGCCATATCATTCGCACGCTCACTCGCGACAATGATGTACAAGTGATCCTTCGCCGCGGTCCAGTTCTTGGCGCTCTTGTACGCGTAGGCGAGATTGTGTCGCGCGGCGTAGTTTTCGGAATCGATGTCCAACGCGCTCGAAAAGTAGCCCGCTGCGCGTGCCAGAGTTATGTTTGCTTTAATCTGTGATGCATTCAACATGGCATCCGCGTACAGCTCATGGACATCACCATCTTTGTCCACATCGTCGTCGTCGAGCTTTTTTTCCCCGCCGCGCTCGAGGAGCTTTTCATACTTTGTCGCCTCGCCGGTGAAATTGTGAAAGGCTCTCGTATTCTCGTCACCCTTCTTTAAAAGCTCTCTCACGAGTACATCACACGCTGCGGAAGAAATAGAAATAGCGCGCTCGTCATCCTCGTTGTTGCACTTTTCATTGGCCAAGGTGATGTTTACGAGGTTATTCTCATCCACCGTCGCGTTGTACAGTTCAGACGCCGCCGCGGTCGCCGCTTCCGTCGACTCCTCTAACGACTTTGACAACGCATCCTTGAACCAATCGACACTCTCGCACATTTTCACGTTTTCCACGCAATTCTTGTCTAACAACTTCATGAACACAGCCGTCGGCTTCTCCGCGCCCTTCGCGCCCGACTTTTCCACCGCCGCCTCCGCCTCGGCGTACGTCTCCGCGATGCTGAAATCGTTCAACTCGTACATCAACGCCTTACACCTCGCGTACAGCTGCGTCGTCACCCCTTCGCGATCCCTCACTTTTCCATCCACGCTCGCGAACACATCGATTCCCGGTCCGACGATGTGCGTCTCGTTCGCGACCGTCTTGTATCCGTACCGCGCGCTCCCAGCCGCGAAGCGCGTCTCGCACGCCTCCGCCCAATCCACTTCCCCGTCGCCCACCTCGCTCGACCCCATCATCGCCATCTTGCGCGCCTTGAGTCGGTCGATGTGCACCATCGACGCGTGCGTCACCGCGGCGCACGATTCGCACCTCAGCATCGCGCTCGACGCGAACTCGTCGTCGAGTTTGTGCGCGCGCTGGATTGTTTGGTCGGCGCGCGCGAGCGTCGCGAGCGTCGCGAGCGCGACGATCGGCGACGCGCGCGCGAGCGCGGACGCGCGTCGCGAGGGCATCTTCGCGGACGCGCGAGATGGGCGCGAACGCGCGCCGAACGCGGCGGTGTGCGGGACGATCGTTCGATCAGATGGATGACTCGCGACGTCGGTTGGCTCGAGGCGTCGCGCCGAGTCGAGTCGAAACAGTCTACGGTACAATCACAATCGTCGCTATTCGCGCATCGGAGTCAGCTCGACGTCGACGTCTAACGCGCGGGCGTCGTCCGTGGGCATCGGTGCGTACGGCCTCGCCCGGGCGTCGGGGATGAAGAATCGACGAACGCGCGCGACGAACGAGACGTCGTCGTCGTCGGGGGCGATTTCGAGCGACGACGACGACGACGACGGGTCGATCGAAGGGTCGCCCGCGTAGGCGAACACGCATATCCCACCGGCGACGAGCAAAAACGCGAATCCAAAGGCGATGACGGCGGAGAAAGACGCGAAGCCTTCGAAGAAAATGAGTCGAAGGATGACGCTCCACACGTCGCTCGCGAGCATGCTCACGTTGAACGCCGACGCGCCGCACCGCTCGAGGACGTCCATGGCGAAGGTGTACAGGACGAACAGCGACAGCGCGTAGGTGGCGAAGAAGCCAACGCCCATCGCTCCCAGAGCTTTGAGCTGGGTGATCTTCATCCCCTCTAATAACGCGCACTGCGCGCCGCTAATCGCGAAACCCATCACGCCGACGTGCGCCAAAATCTCCACCTTGTCCGCGTCCCGCAGAAACGCCTCCACCAGCACGTTCGACGTCGCGTACATCGCCGCCGCGCAGATGGCTAAAAAGTCCCCGAGCGCCCTGTTCGTCCCTCCCCCCGTCGCCTCCGCCGACGCGTCGCCGAGCACCAACGCCGCCAGCCCCGCGAACGCGATCGCCGCGCCGCCCGCGTGCGTCCTCGCGTACCTCGCCCCCAAAAACGCCGTCGACAGCGCCATCGCGAACGGTATCGTCGCGCTGTCCAACAGCGACACGCTCGTCATCGACGTGTACCGAAACGCCAGCGTGACGAAGTAATTCGCCTGCACGTCCGCGAACGCGCACGCCGCGTACGCGCCCAGTCGCCGCGCGTCGCGCCCGCGCGCCTTCCCATCGCGCGCGCGCGCGTAAAACCGCCCCCCGTACCACGTCCCGACGAGCGCGTACGCGAACGTCGTCTGCCACGCCGGCATCGTCGCCCCCGCGCGCTCGAGCGCGGTCGACGACGCGGCCGAGACGGCGTTGACGAAGGCGCAGACCTGCGCGAGCGCGAGGCCCGACCACCGCGCGCGCGAAGAAGGCGCGTCGGACGTCGACGGCGCGCTTCGGTCGTCGTCCGCGCGCGTCCCGTCGCGCGCGTCCATCGCGCGTCGACGTGCGGCGCGTCGGCCGCGCGTCACTCGCCGACGCGGCGACGCGGCGCGACGCGGGATGCGCGGCGCCGTCGCGCGCGGCGCGACGCGGGCGACGACGTCCGAAGCGCGCCGTCGACGTCCGGCGCGACGGGACGCGCGCGGACGGCGACGCGACGCGACGGCGCGCGCGAATGGCGACGACGCGCGCTTTTTCGGCGACGACGACGACGACGACGACGACGCGCTCGCGGGAATGTCCTGGGAGGAGATCATCGAGCGACGACACGGCGCGCGAGGGACGACGCTGGCGATCGACGCGTCGAGCGCGACGGACGCGACGGTGGGCGCGGGACGGGAGAGGGAAGATTTGTGGGGGTGGGACGCGCGACCCGAGCGCGTCGTCGTCGTCGGCGTCGCGGGGAAGAATCGATCGTACGAAAGCGCGGGAGAGTTTGATCTGGAGGACTCGCTGGATGAGTTGGAGAGGTTGGTGAACACCGCGGGGTGCGAGGTGGTGGGGCGGATGACGCAGCGGTTGGCGAGAGGGCCGGCGCCGGCGACGTACTTGGGATCGGGCAAAATCGGCGAGTTGCGCGAAATGTGCGGATTGCCGCGGGCGATGGAGGCGGATGAAGAGGACGACGACGAGCGCGAGGACGACGAAGACGATGAGATATTTTGGGAGGATGACGAGGACGAAGACGAGGACGAGGAGAGAAGTCGAGATAGGCGAAACGGGTTCCGCGTAGACGCCGCGGCGGTGGACATTGTGATTTTCGACGACGAGTTGTCGCCGAAGCAAGCGCGAAATTTAGAGCGTAAGCTCGGTTCAAAAGTGCGAATCTGCGATCGGACGGCGTTGATTCTGGATATATTTTCACAGCGCGCGCAAACCGCGGAAGGTCAGCTGCAGGTGGAGATGGCGCAGCTCGAGTACGAGATGCCGCGCCTGACAAAGATGTGGAGTCATCTCGAGCGACAGAGCGGAAGCGGGGCGGTGAAGGGTATGGGGGAGAAACAGATTGAGATCGACAAGCGCTTGTTGCGCGAGCGCAAGTCGTTACTCAACGCGAAGATCGAGAGCATGCGGACGCACCGCGAGCAGTATAGACAGAAACGGAAGGCCGAGCGTGTGCCCATCGTCTCGCTGGCTGGATACACAAACGCCGGAAAAAGTTCGTTGCTCAACAAATTGACGAATGCGGAGGTATTGGCGGAGGACAAGCTCTTCGCGACGCTCGATCCGACGACTCGTCGCCTCGAACTTGCGAATGGGATGACGGTGCTCATGACGGATACGGTCGGTTTCATTCAAAAACTCCCGACGCAACTCGTCGCCGCGTTTCGAGCGACGCTCGAGGAAGTTCTCGAGTCGTCGTTGATTCTCCACGTCGTCGACATCAGCTCTGATCTCTCCGAGGCTCACATGAGCACGGTGGACAGCGTTCTCGATGAACTCGACGCTGGTGAAATCCCTCAGCTTCTGGTGTGGAATAAAATCGACAACGTCCTCGACGAAGAGGAACGTCTCGAAATCGAAATCGCCGCCGAAGACGCCGGCGCCGTCGTCGTCAGCACGCTCACGGGGGAAGGATTGGACGCCCTCCAGGACAAAATCGTCGAAATCATCAAAAAGCGCACGTTGAGCCGATGCGAAATGCTCATACCGTACGAACGCGGCGCTTTAATCGGCGAAATTCGTCGAACCGGATTCGTCGAGAGCGAAGAGTTTCTCGAAAACGGCACGCGCGTCGTCGCCCACCTCCCCGTCGGCGTGGCGCGACGCAAAGACGTCGTCGTGTACTTGACGTAGCACCAAACCCATTAGCGGCGCGTAACGCAAGCATCGCGTCATCATTCACTCTACATCGATCTTTCATTCATTACATCGCGCGCGCGCCTCTACCTCGACTTACGCTAAATCTCGCTCTCCGCCGCCGCGCCCGCGAACCCTCTCTCCGCGTTCGCCCTCGCTCGCTTCTCCGCCACCACCCGCTCCTTCACCGCCGCGTTCACCGCCTCCCGATCGAACTGCCGCTCTCTTCGCACGATCTCGTCCACGACCCACCGCTTCGTCTTGCTCAGCGGTCTCGAGTGTCGCAGCCGCACCAAATCCCCCGGGTTGCATCGATTCTCCTCGTCGTGCGCCGCGTACTTTTTCCTCGCCCTGACGTAGCGCTTGAACCGCGGGTGCCTGAACAACCGCTCGACGACGACGGTGACCGTCTTCATCATCTTATTCGACGCCACGCGCCCGACGAGCTCCTTCATCGCGGCCTCGACGGCGCCGAGGCGCGGAGTGCCGGGACGATCGCGCGACGCCGACGGCGCGAACGACGCGATGGAACGACGGCGCGCGGTCGACAGAGCGCGACGCGGTCGACGGCGCGCGAGCGGTGACGCGATGACGGACGTCGAGGACGACGCGCGCGAGACGACGGCGACGGAGCAGGTCGTCACGCCGTGGGACGTCGAGGGAAAAGACGGCGGCGGCATCGATTACGACAAACTCGTGCGCGACTTTGGATGCTCGACGATCGACCGGGAGATGATCGAGCGCGTCGAGCGCGTCACGGGACGAAAGGCGCATCCGTTCCTGCGACGAGGGATGTTCTTCGCGCATCGCGAGCTGGATTTGATCCTGGACGCGTACGAGAGGGGTGAAAAGTTTTATCTGTACACGGGACGCGGACCGTCGAGCGAGTCGTTGCACTTGGGACACTTGATTCCGTTTCAATTCACGAAGTGGTTGCAAGACGCGTTCAAGGTGCCGTTGGTGATTCAGTTGACGGACGATGAAAAGTTTTTGTGGAAGGATTTGAGTCTGGAGGAGTGCGGGAGGTTGGCGAGGGAGAACGCGAAGGATATCATCGCGTGCGGATTCGATCCAAAGCGAACGTTCATCTTTTCAGACGTGCAGTACATGTCGACGCCGTTTTATAAGAATATGATGAAGATCGCGAAATGCGTGACGCTGAATCAAGTGAAAGGGATCTTCGGATTCACGGGTGAGTCGAATATTGGGCAGGTTGGATTTCCGCCGACGCAAGCGGCGCCGAGCTTTCCGGATTGCTTTCCACACATGTTCGGCGAGAGCAAGACGAGCTTGCGGTGCTTGATTCCGTGTGCGATCGATCAAGATCCGTATTTCCGAATGACGCGCGACGTCGCGCCGCGCATCGGTGGCTACAAGCCGGCGTTGATTGAGTCTCGATTCTTCCCGGCGTTGAAGGGCGAGAGCGGAAAGATGAGCGCTTCGGATGCCACGAGCGCCATTTACGTCACGGACACGCCGAAGGAAATTAAAACCAAGGTGAACAAGTACGCTTTCAGCGGTGGTCAGCTCACGGTGGAGGATCACAGGCGTCTTGGTGGCAATTTAGACACGGATATTAGCTGGAAGTGGCTAAACTTCTTCCTCGACGACGACCAAGCGCTGGCTGAGATCGGCGAAGAGTACAGTAGCGGCAGGATGTTGAGTGGAGAAATTAAGGCAAAGCTTATCGAAACGTTGGTGCCGATTTGCCAAGGGCACCAAGACGCGAGAGCAAAGGTGACGGATGCGATGATTGACGAGTTCATGTCGACGAAGCCTCGCGTCTTTGCGTCCCTTTTCGGCGACATGGGCGATGTCGCCGGCGCCTTGGACGAAGCGACAATCGCGAACACCAAGCCTGGAATCGCGATCGGTGCGCCCGAGGATACGGGCTCGGTGAAGAAGGAGCAAGACAAGGCGCAAACGGGCGAAGATGGTGGACAAATGTCCAAGTCGCAGCAAAAGAAGTTGCTCAAGGAGCAACAAATCGCGGAAAAGAAGCGAGCGAAAGAAGCCGCCAAGGCAGCAGGTCAGGCGCAATAGTGAAGCAATCAATATTCATATTCAACAACAAATATCATTCTCCATGGTACAGCGTTTTCGTACAGCGTAGTTGCGCGACAAGCAGTCGGAGCGTACGAGACGTCTCGCCGGCCGCTCACTTCGACGCAGTCTTCGCCTCTTCCTCGTCCGTCTCGCAGAGGTACAACGTCCCATCGTCACACTGGCTCCCGTCCGTCTCGAAGTCAATCTCGCACGCGTCACAATTTTTCCCATCCATGCGCGCCTTGCGCGCCGCCAGGTGTTCCGCGAGCGACCCCCTCGACGTCACGTTCAATCGATACTTTGCCCACACGTCGTACACCTTGTTCGCCGCGTTCAGCAAAAACGGCACCTTGGTGAACGCGTACACGTACCCCAATCCGACCGCTTTGTACGCCTTTTCGAACACCTCCACCCCCGTGTACACGTTATTCGCCGCGTCCAGCCCGTGAATCGTCTTCATCGCCTCCGCGTACTCGATCCCCGCGTTCTCCTTCGCGTCGTAATCATCGCTCGCGATGTCCACCAGATCCAGGTTCCCTTTCCCGCCGTCTTTCGCGCGCAGCATCTCCACCTCGCGCACGCACAGCGGGCACGCGCCGTCGTACAGCAGACGAAACTCCCACGATCGCGTCGACGCGTTCGCCGCGCTCGACGACGCGGGCGCGACGCGGTGCGCCGCGCGAGACGGCGCGCGGGCGTCGCGCGCGACTCGAGTCGCGACTCGAGGCGCGACGACGCGCAGGGCGGCGGCGGCGCGGTGCATGACGACGACGCGTCGCGATGTGCGGGACGACTCGCGGCGCCCGCGTCGTCACGCCTCGACGCGCGCGCGTCGATCGCCGAAGAGCATCGCTCGAGCGCGCGCGTGAGCGGCGCGCGTCGATCGCTCGACGCGCGCGGACGGTCGACGCGCGCCGAGGACGATGCTCTTCGGCGCGGTGTTCGCGAAGAAGTCGTGCGTGGTGGCTTCGGAGAGTTTCGTCTGCGTCGAAAACGGCGCGTCCTGGACGCTGGATCTCACGAACGCGGGATTCGCGCACGACGAGTGTCGGGAAGTGTGCTTGTTCATGCCTTCGCAGCGGCGTGAGTGGCGATTCGCGAGCGAGGCGACCGGAGGCGCGGGCGCGGGCGGGGCGACGAGGCGAACGCGCGACGCGGGGAGGACGACGGACTGACGACGCGCGCGTTTCGCGCTCGATGAACGCAGTGCTCGATGATAATAGCGCGCTGTGCATGTACATAAAAGCCGGAGACGCGCCTTGGGAGTACTGCGGATGCGTGGCCAACGCTAAACCGAGCGACGTGTTCACGCTGCGTTGGCCGGTGGACGAAGCCACCGGGCGGGCGCATCCAACCGCCGCGGTCGGCGTGAGCGTCGAACCGCTGGCGTCGGCGTTAGAAAAGGAAGCGGCGCTGGTTCAACACAAAGAAACATTCGCGAAACGCGTGGCGGAGGATTTGTTTCGGTTCATGCAGAGCTTTCAATGCGAAGGCAGCTCGAACGACCGAATGGTCGTTCCCGTGAACATCCTCACGCGTTGGTTTGATAAATTCCAAAACCGGTTCCGTCGCGATCCGAACTTTTTAGATAGATCTCGATTAGACATCGCGTGAGTCGGTGCGATTCGCGCGTAGCGTCGTCATTCCTTAGCCTAGCTGGCGATCATTGATATTCTTTTTGGCGTCGCTCGCGGCGTCGACACTTTTAAACCAACTTCTCCGCGCGAGCGCGTCACAACCTCACGCCGTCGTCATGTCAACGCCGTACGCCAACGCGCCCGTCATCTCCCCGAGTTTACTGAGCTGCGATTTCGCCCGCATGGCGGACGAATCGCGCAAGGTTATCGCGTGCGGCGCCGACTGGTTGCACCTGGACGTCATGGATGGTCACTTTGTCCCGAACTTGACGTTCGGCGCGCCCGTGCTCGCGTCGCTGCGCCCGCACGTCCCGGACGCGTACTTCGACGTGCATCTGATGGTGACGAATCCGCTGGACTACATCGAGCCCATGGCCAAGGCGAAGACGAACATGTTTACGTTTCACGCCGAGGCGTGCGACGGGGACGCCGGCGTCGAACGCGCGTGCGAGGAAGTTCGAAAGGCTGGAATGGAGGTTGGGATCGCCATCAAGCCAGGAACGGCGGTAGATGTGGTACATTCGAGCGTTGAGAAGGGTTTGTGCGATATGGTACTCGTGATGACTGTTGAACCGGGCTTTGGGGGACAGAAATTCAATCCGGAGTGCTGCGAAAAGGTGAAGCGGTTGCGAGAGCGGTTTCCAAAGTTGAAGATTCAAGTCGACGGTGGATTATCGGCGAGCACGATTGATGCCGCGGCGGAAGCGGGGGCAAACGTGATCGTCGCGGGTAGCAGTGTGTTCGGAAGCGATGACTGGACGAAGGCGATTGACGTGCTCAGAGAGGGGGTGCAAAAGTACAATTCGTTGTAAAAGAACATTTCAATACAAGTTCCTAGACTCACGCCTAAGTAGATTCGAGACTCAAGCGTACAGTGACGATACTTATATCGTCGACGCTTCTTCGGCGGCGCGCATTGAGGATTAAACTTTGACACGACGTGTGTAAGCAACCGTCAGCCTCGTGCATGGTGTCGTAAACATCTTTCGGAGTGAGAACATCCCATATCCCGTCGCTCGCTATCGTCAGCACGCTGTCGTTCGAATTACCTTCGATGTGCAGCACTTCACTCACGAACGGGTGCGCGATGAGGCCGACCTTTTGATCCTTTAGGAATTTATCGCCGAGAGCGCGAGATAACGCCAAGCCGTAAAGTCGAGTAGCCTCAGGTGGTAAATCAGCGCCGGCTTCATTGAGACGATTCTTCTCCTCTTCATGGCGCACTTTGTGTTCGGGCGTGAGATATCTTGCACCGTGGTGCTGTCCTTTCGGTACGGGCACTCGACCGAGGGCAACACTCGAATCACCCACGTTTGCGGCTTGCACCATCAACCCACCGGTTTTCTCATTCTTCCACACTAATACGACGCTTGCCGTGCACCCTTCGTACTCTACCGCCATTGTTTCGTCGCTTTCTATGAAAGCTGCCTCCAAAAGTTCTCTTGCGCCCTCGCCGCCGGGAACCTTACCTCCCAAGCGTCGCGCGAGCACCTCCGGAAAGAGCTGCCTCGCGCGCTCCGCGGCTTCTTGCCCGCCGTGCCCGTCGAAAACGCAAAATAACCCCACGGATGGGTTCCCGCGCAGAGGGCATTCCACAAGAATTCGATCCTCTGACTTCATAGGCTTCGATCCTTCGGCGCGAACGACTGCTTGTAACGCCAGCGCCGCGTTCGCCTCGATCGAGACGTCTCTGAAAAAGTGTACGGATACTCGCGGACTCGAGTCTCGCTCGCCCAGCTTGATGACATCACCGTGCGTGATTTTTCGCCACCCTCCGGGCGTGCGCACTGACTCTGATATCGTCATTCCGTTCACGCGCGTGCCATTCAGCGAACCTAGATCCCGCATCGTCCACGCCACGCCGTTCCATCTCACCTTGGCGTGCACGGTCGAAACCTCCGAGCTCTCCACGACGAATCCATTCATCCTACCGCGCCCTATGGTGAACTCATCCATCCCGAGCGACGCCACGTACGTCGCTCCTCGACTCGCACCGGTCTCGACCTCCAGTTTCAAAGCCGGTCGAGACGCCGGCGACCCGGGCGTCGACCTCGTCGATCGCTCCGTTGCGCGCGGCGGCGTCGCGGGCCTGGGCACCTCCCCCGAATCCACCGCCTTCTCCTCGACCGCTCGCGCCGCCGGTCGCGCCTTTTCATTCTCGACCGTTTCCACGCGCGCGTTTTCCCCTCGCTCGCCCTCGTCTCGCTCGATCGTCGCGTCCGTCGTCGCCGCCGCGTCCGCCGCGCTCGCGACCGAGGACCCCGAGAACGACAACCGTTTCCTCGCCCCGTCCTTCGTCGCCGCCGCGCCGCGCGCCGATCGATCGCTCGCGTCGTCGCCGTCGGTTTTCGCCGCGCGCGCGCGCGCTTTCCTCCACGCGAGCGCCGCGACGACGCCCAGCGCGACGACGATTGCGCTCGAGTTCGTTGCGCCGACGCGTCGACCCTTACCCTCCCGCGCGCGCGCCTCGGGCGTCGATCGCGCGTCGTCGTCGGCGCGGCGCGCGGCGCGATCGTCGCGCTCGCGATCGAACGCGCGCTGCGCGGCCTGGCGCCGCGCGCGGCCCATCGGGGCGCGACGCGAATTGACGCGTCGAATCGATGCGACGGCGCGGCGTCAGACCGGCGCGCGCGACGCGACGACGGCGCGGCGCGGCGACGGCGCGGCGACGATGCTCCGACGCGCGGCGCGCGCGGCGCGCGAGCGCGCGCGAACGACGCGCGGCGCGCCCGCGCGGTCGATGCAATTGAGCGCGTTCGACGGGGACAAGACGCGAAAGACGCGCGCGACGGCGGAGGAGATGGCGCGCGAGGCGGAACAGATGGAAGAATTGTCGGTGTTTCGAGCGGTGAGCGGGCTGGTGGCGGCGGCGGCGGGCGGGGGGCTGGTGTTCGCGCTCGGCGCGGGGGCGGTGGCGGGCGTCGCGAGCGGGTTGGCGAGCGCGCTCGGAATGGTGCGGGATGGGAAGGCTCAGAGAGAGCGGGAGAGGGATCGAGAGACGCTGAGGTATGAATTGTCGATGGCGTCGGGATGGGGGAGGCAGGCGAGGCGACGAAGGGCGGATATTCAAGCGAAATTGGACGCGCTGGGCGACTGAAGCGCGCGTGAGGATGCTTAGCTTTACAATTGTTATACACGTGAGGACGATCTAATCGGTGCTAGGTTTATCGTCCGCTGCTTTGTTTTGCCCTACTTGTTCTTTTTCTCGCGCGGAGACGTCGTCTGCCGGTTCATTCACGACGGGCGGGGGTACTTTTAATCGAAATGCGCTCGCGAGCGACGCAAGCGCGTCTTCAGACGCATCGGCGCCTGATACCGGCATCTCCTTCATGGAATCGGCGCAAACGTCTAAGTCAACACTCAGCTGCGCGATAATTCGCAAATTGTCTCCCGATTCCAAAGACTGAACTCGCGAAACGATCGACGCGACGGCTTCGTCGCGTACGCGGCCAAGAACGTCTCGTCTGTCGTCTTCAGATAATAATTCACATATGACGCGTCGCAAAGTTCCCATCTCTTTCGTTAACGAAATCGCGAAATCGCTTGCTCCATCGACTTGCTTTACGTTGCCTTCGTCGCGCAGAGACTCGACGATTGAGGCCAAGCGGTGCAAATGGAACTCCACTCGATCGCGCATGATGCTCACGAGCTTGTCGTGAATTTCACTCTTGTGCAGCTTCAAATCTCGCAGCATCCGCTCGAACTCTTGACGAAGAAGGACGTGTTTTGGGCCTTCGATTAGAGCGCACATGGCTTCTTGCAAGGTTGGAAGAAGAGATGCGAAGAGCGAAACGCTCTGCTGCGCCAAACATAAATGTTTCGCAGTGATGGATTTCAGCTTGGACACTTGCATCGCGCCCGCACCCAGAATGAGTTGACACACGGCCGTATTGTACTGCTTCACGAGATCTATCGTTCGATGCGTCACTTCCGTGGAGAGAGACGGAATCTGGCGCGCAAGGCGCACGTAGTCGGTCAACATTTGCAGAAGTAGCACGGCGCTATTCACTGGGTGAAATTTTTCATCCGCCACGACGACGAACGATGCATCGCCTACATCTTCGCTCATGACATCTGGAAGCTTACTCGTACCATCTGCTAATGCGTCTACGAGTGCTTGAAAGTGTTTTGGTAACTTTGCGAGCGCCCACGTCTCACATTCTAGCAAAGATACGAGCTTTGTTGAAGCCGTGGCGTGTTGCTCGCGGATGAACGCTTTGCTTTGATTTGCAACCGTTGAACGAAGGCTGAGACAGCGATGCTTGCCAAGCGATTCGGCCAAGTCTAAGAATCCGTTCGTCGCATCCATGATTCGCATGAACTCTCGAGCGCTCAAGTTGATGTTCATGGGAGCTCGAATGCCAAGAATTTTCGCAAATCGTCCTTGTGCGATGTCTATGACTTTATTCAAAGCCTCATTAGACGTCGCCAAAGCGGTCTGCGAGCACACGTAATCAAAGTTTGTCGCGGCTTCGTGCGCGGCCAATATTAAATTTTCATCGATCGAACGAAGCTGCGTTAAAGCCTCTTCATCGTTACCGATGACGCCACGAATTACGAGTTTGATTTGGTTGGCCCGTTCAAAGTACGCGTTGAACGTCTCTGTCAACGCCACGAGCATCTCCACAAAGACCTCACCGGGTAACTTTCGAATAGCATTCGCGTACGCGGAGTCAAACACGCCTTCTTCCATGGACGTCGTCGAGCTCTTGACTCGCTCCCCCGTGACTCGACTGAGCATCACGTCCACGGCGACGTGCTCGATTTGGCGCACGTCTTCCGACATAGCAGACGACCACGCCTCGAGTGCATCGCAAACAAAGGAACTTCCGGAAAATAACAGTGCGATAAAAGGTGGAATCGTAGTGTCGAGCACGTTTCCTCTCTTATCGCCAAACTGGGGCGCTTCGTTGAAATTCGCAGCCGGCGGTTTCAATCCGTTCGCCGCGGCAACCTTTGACAGATGTTCGAGTGTTTTCGGGGAGACGACAGCCTTGGCGTCCCTCGGTAGGCTTGCACCCGCTACGAAATCACCAATCATGACGTTTCGCACTTTACTGACCGTCCGTTCGATGTGCTCTGGAAGCTTTCTGAAACACGACAACTCGGCGAGCACTCTGTCATCCGCCAAAGTTTTCCTAATATCCTCTGCGATTTGCAGCGCGCCTGGATAATCCGTACTCTCAACGAAAACGTCCATATCCAAACGCATTTGTTGAAGCGCGGCGATGGATGCAAATTTTTCAGTCAATCCTTGCATTTTGTCCCGCTTGTCGTTCAAGTCTATCATGAGCTGCCCCGGCTTGACCAAGTGTTCGCCAATGTTCCTGACGGTTTGACGCATCGAACCAACCGTGATTTGGGTCTCCGTCATCGAGTCGTGAAGATCGCGCAGTTCCTTGAGCGCATCAAAGAACTCATCGCTCTTCGCGATGATCTCTCGAATCAAATGCTGCTCGATCGTATCCAAGTGTGCGCTTAAATGTTCCTGCGCATCCATGGAAGCGCGCGCTAGATTCCGCAAGCTCTGATCCTCTAATCCCGCACACGCCCGTGCAAACGTCTCCGGTCGACTCAAATCAAACGTCTCGTCGAAGAACAAGTCCGGCACGCTGCTTAATTCACTCACGCCCTCTTCTAATTCGTACCGCCGCAACCGCGCCTCGCTCCGCTCCTCCGGCGTCGCTCGCGCCGCCGCCGCGTACGCTCGCTGCTCCACGAACTCCGCGTAGCGCTCCCGCGTTCGTCGTAGATACCCCTCAAAGTCTTTCATCGAAACCTCTGGCAGCAGACTCGCCGACGTCCCCGGCGCCCGCGCGCTCGCGCTCGGCGTCCCGCTCACGACGCTCTCCAACGCGCGCGCCACGCTCGCATCCAACCCCACGCTCGCCACCATCGCGCTCAGCGTCCCCATCGCGCGCGTCCTGACGTCATCCTCATCGTCTTCTTCCGCGTGCACGATCGAACTGAGATAGGCGTACCGCCTCGCCGACGCCAACGACGCCATCGCCGACGCATCCGCATCGTTCGAACGCGCCATCGCGCGCCGTCCCGAAGCGTTTTCTCGTCGCCGCGCGCGCCGCGCGCCGAGATCGCCCCCCTTGACGACGCCTCGCGCGCTCGCGCGCGTCCCGCCGCGCGAGCCGCGCGCGCGCGTCCGTGTGTGCGTCGCTGCGGCCGCGCATCGCGCGCGCGGGACGCCCGCGTCGAACCGCCGCCGTCACACCGCGACGCATTCGAGGCGTCATGTCGGACGAATCCGAGGCCAGGGAATTCCCGGTGGTGTGCGAGGACTGCCTCGGCCCCAACCCGTACGTGCGCGTGCAAAAGATGCCGCTCGGCGGCGAGTGCGCGATCAGCGGTCGCCCCTTCACCGTGTTTCGCTGGCGACCCGGGAACGAGGCGAGGTACAAGAAGACGGTGGTGTGCAAAGAGATCGCGCAGGCGAAGAACGTGTGCCAGGTGTGCCTGCTGGATTTAGATTACGGGATACCCGTCGCCGCGCGGGACGCCGCGCTGGGACGCGCGGGAGGGAGCGCGCTGCCGTCGAGCTCGGTGAACCGGGATTTCGCGGTGAATGAGATCGCGAAAAAGCTGGACGAGGGCGAGGACGCGTACGAGAAGGATGGGAAGGAGAAAAATAACGAACTGTTGATGCGGTTGGCGAGGAAGAAGCCGTATTATAACAAGAATAAAACGCCGATATGCACGTTTTGGTTGAGAAACGCGTGCACGAGGAACGATTGTCCGTATCGACCTTGCAACGGGGATACGCACATGCCGGAACTGAGCGCGGCGCCAGAGTTGAGAAAGCAAAATATTAAGGATAGATACTTCGGGACGAACGATCCGGTGGCGGAACAAATGCTCAAACGCGCGAAAGAGCGACCGAGCCAAAAGTTGACGCCACCCGAAGATGCGAGCATCACCACGTTGTTTGTAGGCGGCGTCGACCCGGAAAAGGTCACCGAGGACGACATCAACTCGCGCTTCTATCAGTACGGCGAAATCAAGGGCATTCGCGTGATTGGGACGAAGAAATGTGCGTTCATCACTTTCGCCACGCGCGAAGGTGCGGAGAAGGCGGCGGAAGATGCGGCGATAAATCTCGAAATCAACGGAGAGCGATGCCGACTCCAGTGGGGCAAGTCGGCGGCGAAAAAAGCGAGCGGCAACCAAGGGTCTGCGCCGGCACCGCCACCAACCGTGATGATGATGGCTCCAGGTGTGGAAGCTCCAGCGAATGGGCAGGCTTTACCGCCAGATATGCCGGCGCATGTGGCGATCCCCATGCCTGCGCCGGCCGCGGTGGGGCACGCGACCAAGTACCCGTCGATGGATCCTTCGCAGATGGGAGCGGTTTCAAAGAAGCAGGAAGCCGAGAAGTAGACGGATCATTTAGTAACGAAACACTCATTGATTGAATAGCGAAACGAAAATAACTGCATTAAAAATCTACGCCTCGGTCTTTCTCAATTCTTGGGTGAGCTTGATCCAGGAGTCGAGCGTTTTGCCCGCCTTGCCGCTCTCGTGCGCCTCTCTCGCCATGGCGATGCCTTCCACGACGTCCTTCGCTTGCTGCGCGGCCGCCATAGCGACGCCGGCATTCAAAATCAGGGTCTCGGCGACCGGGCCCTTCTCACCCTCCAACGCGGCTCGCAAAATTCTCGCGTTTGTCGTCGGGTCGCCGCCGCGCAAATCCTCGAGCGTGCACGGCTTAATGTCGACATCCTTCGGCTCGAACGTGTACGCGCGCGTGCCGCTCGGCGTCACCTCGACGACGTCCGCGGGTCCCGCCGGCGTGAGTTCGTCCAATCCCATGGAGTGCACGATCAACGCCTTCTTCATCCCAAGCTTCATCAACGAGTCCGCCATGAGTTGCTGCACCCCCGTGCTGTACACGCCGACGAGCGCGTACTTGCTGTGCGCCGGGTTCAACATCGGGCCCAACATGTTAAACGCCGTTCGCACCTTGAGCGCCTTGCGCACGGGCGAGACCTTCGCCATCGCCGGATGATATCTCGGCGCGAACATAAATCCGACGCCGACTTCCTCGACGCAGCGCTTCATGCTCTCCGGTCCCAGCTCGATGTCCACGCCGAGCGCCTCCAGCACGTCGCCCGACCCGCACAGCGAAGACACCGATCGCGAACCGTGTTTCGCCACCTTCGCTCCCGCCGCGGCGGCCAACACGCACGATCCAGTGGAAATATTCACCGTGCCCGCGTCGTCCCCCCCCGTGCCGACGATGTCCAGCACGTCGTCCCCCGCGTCCACCGTCACCGCTCTCGACTGCATCGCTCGCGCCAACCCCGCCATCTCGCTCGCCGTCTCCCCCTTCGCCCGGAGCAGCACCAAAAACGCCGCGATCTGCGTCGGATCCGCGTCCAGCAGCGCCTCCATCGCCGCGTGCGCGTCCTCCTCGGATAAATCCGCCCCCTCGCACAAATCCTCGATCACCTTCCGCAGATCCACCGCCGCGCGCCTCGCCGTCGCCCGCGCGACGACCGCGCGTCCCGCGCGCCCGTTCCCGCACCCTCGCGCGCGTTCCCATCGCCTCGCGCGCATCGTCGTCG
>Ga0315315_10000062_pt1 | contig 79300 bp, 94 predicted proteins | sample M140m3416metaG_FD_203699 | JGI IMG/M metagenome (GOLD analysis project Ga0315315, IMG submission 203699) | Ammonia-oxidizing marine archaeal communities from Monterey Bay, California, United States - M1 40m 3416 | ecosystem: Environmental > Aquatic > Marine > Intertidal zone | place: USA...
TGATTATTTTAGTTGCCCTGTTTGTGCTGGATATTGTTATCAAGAAGGAGATACCGCAGATTGTGAAAACTGCCAAATTCGTTGGAGTGTAATCAATGCTGGAGAATACACTTATTTAGAGGCTGAAAACTTTGATGCTGAAGGTGAGAAGATGGTGAAGGAAGTCCGATTAAGAATTGATGAGGAAGGAACAACACCTACATGGGCTATTGAAAAGAAAATACCTATTCTGCATGAAGATGAATATGATTTAGCAGGGTTGGTTAATGATATTGCGGAGAATGCTGAAGAGTATGCTCTTGACCATAACGATAATTACAGATTTAGTGCTGAATCTTTCCGAGATTGGGCAGATGATGAACTTAGAACTCATGGAGAAAATGTAAGTTTTGAAAAATGGTCGCAAGAAGAGTTTGAAGATGAACCTGCTCATCGTCATGCTAATGGACAATTAAGTTTTGTTCAATGGGCAAGAGATGAAATAAATGAGGAGCATCATCAAGCAGAAGAATTCTGTGCAGAATGTGGATGTTCTCATAAAGATGCAGAATCATTCAATGCAGAAACCGCAGACGGCAATCAAGTGTTTAATTCATGTTGGAAATGTGGTTCGGGACAACATTTGTATCAGATTTCCCGTTATCCTGCCTCGCCTGACGAGATTGCAGGGGTGGGGGCAAACCCTGACGAGGCCAGCACCAATTGGAGAGAAGGAAGACCAACGCAAAGGTAGTGATTTAATGGATTATCCAAATAAATACTTAGACCGAAGAACTGGCAAGATTTTAGAGGGTGACCAACTTAAAGATTATCTTAATTATGAGATGCATGATTCCTGCAATTGTTTCTTTCACCCTCACGAGCACTTACTTTTCTTACAGTTTTGGGTAGAAAGGGGGATTTTGCCTGAGTAATTTTCAAAGAATGGAAGATTGTAATTCCTGCGGACAACCAAATTGTAAGCAAGGTTATCCCACACCTATTGGTTTCAAGTTATTTTGTTGCACTTTATGTGCTAATCACTATATGGGCTACCCATTAGATTATCCTTTAGAATTAGATTCGCCAGAACATTATGTTTTTGAGTCGGAAGATTTGGAAGATGAAGACATTATTCCGATTGGTAGCACAGTCCGTTCCTATGATTTTGTGGTAGGGAAGCATATTTTGAGAGATGACTGTTATTTTGAAGGAGTTATTGAAAAGTTTGAACCTGTTCCTACTTGCTCACCTAATTGTAATCATTATATTGTGCGAACTACCAAGATTGTGAGAAATGGTGAGGAAGAAGATATTGTGGAAGGAAGTAATGATTATTTCTCAACTCATTGGAATAACTATGGCGTAATACCCTTAGAAATTGTTGAGCCAGAGGTTATGGAATCGGAATGGTTTAATGAAATGAAATTCGTGGAGCATTACCCTATGGAATCTCATGGTTTTGAATGGCGAGGTTATACTTATCAAGATGGCGATATATCAATTTCTGTTGATGGCCCAAATGGTATTATATCTTATGATGATAAATTAGAAAAGGAACTACCTAAAAAGGTGGCTAAAAATTATCTCACCGATAATGGAATTCCTTTTGAAAGATTAGAGCGGGGTGATTATAATTTGTTTTATTTTACCTTCCCTAATAATGGAGAAACCTGTTACCAACACGATTGGATGGGTAATGAGTGTAGATACTGTAATTTCCGTATGTCACTTAATCGTGCCGAATCTTTTGAAGCAGATTCTTACTTTCCCTGTGAAGCCTGTGACTCTGAAGATGACCCTAACAACCTTGATACCAAGAGAACCCAAATTAGGGTTGATGATGGAGATGCAGGGATAAAATTGGATATTTGCGACTCTTGTTTAGAAAAGTGGTATGCGGGTGTCCTTTTTGATGAAGAAGATTTAGAAGGCTTCCACTACCTTTCTGCGGAAACTTATACTCCTCCTGCTGCGGCTGTAACTGCGGCTAAAAAAGGATTAAGTCAAAGAAAAAAGTGGGGTAGGGGTGGATTATCGCCCGCAGAGGCTAAATCTCAGGGGATTGATTCTGGAGTTACTCGTGCTCGGAAGATTGCTTCAGGAAAAGTAAGTCGTCACGATGTTCGCAGAATGTCAGCCTTTAATCGTCACCGTAAAAACAATAAACCTTCTAAAAAGATGCCCGATGGTGGACCAACAGCAGGAACTATTGCTTGGAATTTGTGGGGTGGGACTTCGGGAGTGAACTGGGCTAAGAAAAAGTCTGCTACTATGAATGCAGAAGAGTGGACCCACAGCGTTAGTCTGACGAAAAATTGCAGTTGTGGTAGGGAAGTGCAACCCTATGAGTTTGAGATGGAGTATGATGAATACTATAAGAAGAACTATGTAAGAGCGAAATATAGGTGTGATTGTGGCGGAGGCAAATGCAGAGGAAGAATACGAGTCGGTTCTTACGGAAATAGCCGTCCTTGCACAAGAACCGCAGAATATAGAGGTTATTGTAATGAATGTTCTACTTGTGAGAGATGTGATATTTCATTGAAACAAGATTATGAAGAAATGGGTCGGGATGAGGGACACAAGCATGGCTTTTGCCATCAATGTTACGATGACACAGCAAGATACGGGGCAGAAACTTTAGAGGCAGAAATTGAAGGGAGGGATTATCAATGAGTTGTTGGAAATGCGGTTCAGGGCAACATTTGTATCAGATTTCCCGTTATCCTGCCAGCCGAAAGCAAATTTCTGGGGTTGGAGGTAACCCTGATGAAGCAGTTCCGTTGGCAGAACTTTCAGTAGCAGACCGAGCCGTAGTTAAAAGAATGAGTGCGGAAGATAGACCTGAAGAGGAAAGGATGACTCGTGTAGAGGCAGAGGCTTTAGCATCAAAAATGATTAACTTATTACAACCTTATGCAGATTCAATAGATGTTTGCGGTAGTTACCGAAGAGGAAGGGAAGACCCTGGTGACTTGGACATTGTAGTTATTCTGAAACCTCGTGTAACCCTTCCCGAAGTGGTAGAAAATTTGGAAGGCGAATATACCGCAGTTAATTGGGTAGGGGAAAAGAAAACACAAATGGTAATAGATGGAGTTAAAGTGGATGTTAGAACTACTACTCCAAGAGCCAAAGGAGCAGCCTTGCTGTATTTTACTGGACCTGCTGGATATAACATCGGAATTCGTAGGTCTGCTAAAAGTCGTGGTATGAAACTTAATGAATATGGTATTTTTGATAGAGAAACTAATGAATATCTTGGAGGTGCAACCGAAGAAGAGATTTATGAGATATTAGGCAAGAACTTCCGTCCAGCCACAGAGCGTAGGGCAGAGGAAGAAGTTATTACTCGTTCATTAGGTGAAATTCCTGATTGGGAATTAAGAATGTTATATCAACAAGGCAAAATTAGCAAAATGCAGATGGAAATCGGAATTGGATTGAAAATGGATGCCGAAGCGGAAGAAGTTCAAGAATTTAATGCTATGGTTAAAGCACCAAAAGGATGGAATAAGGCTGGCATAACAGAAAAAGTAATGATGATGGAAGTCATGATGCAAGAAGCAAGACTTCAACAGGCTTTATTAGAATTAGAAACAAATATCAGAGTTGGGCTGATTTCTGAAAAAGAAGCCATGGCTATGTTTGCTAAGTTAATGGGGTGATAACATGGCTCTGGTGGAACGAAGGGAGGAAGACAAGTTCTTCCCAAATGATGATGATAAGAAATTTTATGCTTACTATTGGGTTGAGGGCGATACTCCTGAATGGGCTTATGATAATATGTCATGGTATGATGAAAATGGAGGAGAGCCTGACGATTGGACTCGTTGGCGTTTCAAAATCCATTTGTATGAGTGGGATGACGATGGGGAAGATTCTGACAAATTGCTATTCACATTTTCTGGAAGTTATGATAAACACATTGATGGTGGCATGGAGGACGGTTCCTATACAGACGATTTTAGCCTATTTTCAAATTCACCAGAATTAAAGAAGTTTTTTTTGAGTAATTCCTACTTGGACTTTCACATATTTGTAAGCGGGCTTAACGAAACGGCAGCAAAAAGATTGGATACAATACTTATGGAAAATTTTCCTCCTGCTGTTGAGGTGACCTCAAATCTCATCAATTGGAATCAGCATCCGCCGCAAGTATGACTAAATAGGTAGTAACTCTATCTAATCTCATGGAGTGGTATAGTCGGCGGGAAATTGGCACCGCAATTTGGAATCAGGCTCGCCGCAAGGAAGTTAAATGGTTGGTTAATGATTCAGAAATTGGTGAATTTGGTATTCGCAAATGTAGAATCAATCATTCGGAAGATACCTTAAAATGGTTAAAGATATTGGGAGCCAATAAAAGACCCACTTCAGTTTATGTGGGAACTAACTTAATTGATTGGGCAGAAGTAGAACTTCCTCCTCGCTTAAGAGAGCGAAATGCAGATAACTGGAACAAAAGTGAAAGAGAAGAATATGCAGAATTGTGGAAGCAATACTTAGACCCCGCAGCGATTGGGTTAGAGAAATACCATAAAATTTGGAAAGGCAAAGATATGGTTTGGGATGTAGATGACGAGAACTTAGGAAAAGCGTGGAATATCGCTTACAAAATATATCACCATTTGTGCGATTCGGGATATAACCCAGAAATCGTATTTTCTGGAAGTAAGGGTTTTCATGTTTGGTTATATTCAGAAGAGGCAGAGAAATTGAGCGGCGTAACTCTGCGGACGGTAGAACAAAGGGACCCCTTGCGTGAGGTAGGGAAAGAATATCGCAAAGTTATTCAAAAAATAGCAATCTTAGCAACTGAAGAACCACTTTATCGTTATGATTTGGCTCCAGCGCACCGTCAGGGAATCATTCGCTGTCCTTATTCTCTGAATAGTAAAACTGGACTTCCTGTTTGGCCGCTATCTGAATCTGAAATTGAAAAGTTAAAAGAAAACGATTTTACATCACCTTATGAGATAGCAGATATTTTATTCAAGTGGGAAACAGAGCGATGGGATGGAGAAAAGATACCAACTTCGCCGATGTCAGAGATTTGGTCACGACATAAACACTTATTTGAATGAACTAAATACCCAATAACCTAATAAGGAAGCAACTGTGGCAATTCCGAAAACTCGGAAGGGCGAAACGGGAGCGACTGGCTCTCCACCAAGATTATCTAAGGTGGTAACTAAATCTTTGTATTCATCTTTGAGTGCCTCATAATCAATATCAAAGCCATCAGCATATGTATCGGTTTCTAATGGAGGTTTAATATCAAAAGAAAATTGATAAAAGTTATTGTTACCCTCTGAAGGGACTTCACAATCTCCTGCACTTAGGACTCTGTTAATGGTGATAGTATATCTTCCAATTTCGGAAGGGAAGAATGCAAAATAGCGATTTCCTGTGCTTCTATCTCCTGCCATGTGGTCATAATTGTGGACATCTCGCTTTTTAACTCCTCTGCTGTTTATGTGGGAAATAGAAATTCTAACAATGTGGTCGCTGTTATATTTCATATCAGTATTCCAAAAACCGCTGGTATCGCTTGCCTTAAAACCAAATAAGATGTCGTTATTCCATAACCTTAAGTTATTTACATCTGCATTAGCCTCTGATGTCCCGACAGCATATTCGTGTTCGGTATCACAAGCCCAAAAAGCGTCATCAGCGTCAGAATCGGTAATATCAAAAATTGTAAAGTAGGGTTCATCCCAAACTTCAGATAGTTCCTGTGGCTGTCCACTATCATATGCTTCCTTCATAGAATCATAAAGAGATTCCTCTAAGTTATCGTTTTTTGCTTCAGGCATCTTGATTTCCTCCTGCCATAGAATACATAATTCCTCCGATGAGTAGAGCACCTAACGCTGTGCCTACCATAATATAAGAATTCTTTTTAGTTTGTTCTGCGTCTGCTAATAATTGTTTCATAAATTGTTCTTGCTGTGAGGACATATCGGAGTAGATAGCCTGTGAATCTTGGTTATAATCTATTTCGTAGGCTGCAAGTAAAGGTGTTTCGGTGCTAAAACTGCATCCATATTTATTGACACCTCCGATGGGAACTTTTGAGAATAATGTAGCCAACTCCCAGATGTCTATGGTAGTGAAAACCGCAACACCAAGAGGAGGGAACAAAACAGTAAGAGCAATTTCACCTGCTACTAACGCTAAAGTAGTTGCTAACTCAACATTATCTGCAACTTTTTCTGCTGTGCTCTTTTCTGAAGCAGCATTGTAACCATAACCAATCATAACATAAATAGGACCTGGAGGCCAATCATCTGGAATAGTTATGTCAGTAGTATAATCTCCATTAACATCGGTAGTAACTGTTTTGAAAATTCTTGTGGCTAATAATAGTGACTTATCCAAAATTTGCTCCACTTTTTGTTGGAGTAAATCAGGATTACGCAGCAGAAACTCTGGTTTATCAGATTCAGAGAGCACTCTGGCTTGCAGCGATGCCATATAAGGAATGTTTAATTGCATAACATTGATGGAAACTCTATCGGAACGACCTCCAAAATCACCTGTTTGAGTAATAGATTCTCCCAATTCTTGTATATCTAATATAGAGGGTTGATATTTACCCTCTCCTAAATTAGCAGATAATGTCTTTATTTTAATGCGAAATACATTCTTATCTTCAGGACTTCCTAAGTTAAAAACACCGCAAGCATCAGAAGTATCACATTTTGTGCTCATTGTGAATGGTTTTTCTCTACCTTTGGCATCTACATAAGTCATTTCCGTCATTAAACCTGTGCCACAATAATTCTCATCTCCAAAATCGTAACCACCTATATGCCAATCTTGTCCAGCCAAACTTGCTAAGGCTGAAAAACCAGTTGTGAATTGGTAGTCCTCTGGAACTATGATAAAGTCATAATTTTCGTCAGTTAAAGGCAACTTATCACGCTCCAGATGGTTCAGCATCTGGAACTATGTTATCGGTAACACTATCAACTACACCTTTGGCTGTTTTGGCAGCACCAAATATCATATTCATTACCCAAAATGTTCCTAAAATCAGAGCACCGAATAAAACAAAGGTAATAAATCCACGAAGTTTGCCCCAAAATGTGACAAAGCCAGAATAAGTGCCATCAGGCAAGAAACCGATATTTTCTAAAGTTCTGAGTATGCCGCCAATTCCATCTAATCCAGTTGACCAAATGTAAAAACCCACTCCTGCTAAGACAAGTTTTCCAGTATTATTTTTGGCAGCACCCCATGTTCCATTGGCTAATCTGTTAAATGGGCCTTGCGGGATGTCGTCTGCGCCTTTTATTCCTGCTGTGCCGACATCATCCGCCGTCTTTCCAATTAAACTTCTTTGACTTTTCTTCATAGATGTTTTGTAAATATCATCAACTTTACTATTGAGGGCCTTGCTTATAGTAGTGGCTAATTCAGGGTCGCCCATTTTATTCGCTAAATCATCAGCATATTTAGCAGATTGTTCTCGTATTGTTTTGCCCATACCAATTAGTTTAGATGGAGAAGCATTATCCAGTTGTCTGGTAAATCCATTTATTTTGTCTAATACGCCTTTGTTGATTTCAGCAATCTTTTCAGCCTTGAATTTAGAGATAGAGGCTGCATCATCAGTAATTTTACCTGACTTAATCGCAGCATCAATTAGACCTTTACCTGCTACTGAACTCATGACATCAGTTCCGACATCAGCAGTAGTGGACAAGAATTTGAACTTTACCATGATATATGTTCGGCTCCCCGACTATTTCAACTTATCTTTGAGGAAACTTAATATACCAAAAGCCTACTATTAAGAATATGGAGAACTTGCTACCCATCATCAACTTCTATCGGCAACAGCCGCAAGGATATTATGTGGTCGGGCAGAATTATGGATATAATGATACTTACGAAACTGCTGTTTCTCTTGATGGACAGAAAATCTTAGAGATTTGGATGGTAAATAGCGGTTTTAATAGGTTAATGGATGACTTCAATGGATGGCTCACATCAAAACTGATGGAACACGATAATGATGACAACCCTATGGAATTATTTGATGAGAAAAAACACGCTGACATGGAGTATGAAACTAAATTAGAAATTTATGCTAAAGAAAGAATACCTGAATTTGACGGCCAATCTATGATTGATGTTGATGAGGACTCAAGAACAGGACTAACCAATTATGTCATATTGTTTAACAACAAAATGAGTGTGGCCGATAATCAAATTTTAGCCTACCGAATTTATGAGTATGCTTTCCAAGATATTAAAAGGTTAAGTTGGGTCACAATTGACACTACCGAATTCTACTTCCGAGGATTTGATGATTCAGAAGAGTTAAATAACATCCTTGCCAACGCTAAGGATGAGAATTAAGATGTCTAAACTCAAAATGTATGATGAAAGAATGGCTATTTGTAGGGCCTGTCCTGAACTAAAGAGGAAACTGATAGGAAGTTTTTGTAATATCTGCGGATGTAATATGAAAATGAAGGCGCAAATGGTATCTCAAGATTGTCCATTAGGTAAGTGGCCTAAGATTAAATAGGTAATAGTTAATAGATAACTTATGAGGGAATGCGGTCACTATTCTTGTAATGAACGATTTCGGGAATCTATGTATCCTCCTTTTTGTTCCGAGTATTGTCATATGCTAAGAGAAGAAACAATCATTAGAGGCAAAAAACCTGTGTTAGAGCGAGATTGTAATTGGTGTGGTAAAACTTACGAATACCGTTATGGAACTCGTATGGCACAAGGTTCTTTTTGTAATCGTGAGTGCAGCATTGCAGCACAAGGCATTAGAAAATACTATTCTATCTTGAATATCTTAAAGATAAGAGAGGGCGAAGCGTTATCTGCACGACAAATTGCCAAATTGGGAGAACAGCATGGAACTCCTATGAATTATCATCAAAGTTCTATGAGGATACGAACCTTGGCTGCTGCTAACTTGGTGTGGAGCGAAGATGGAATCTGTGAAGGGGCGTATCAACAGCACACACATAAAAAATACTTCTTAAATCCCGATATTGTAGATTTACCTTTTGAAACCACCTTAAAATGTTTAGATAAATACCGAAAAACGCATCGCCGAGATAAAATCCGTAAGAAACGGGCCGCAGATAGAAACTATGCCAGATGATTATTATGCGAACCTATCGCCAAGTCTGCACTTGCGAAAAGCAACCTTGTCTAATTTGTTTTGCTTTGTTTGATTTATATATTATGGAAATAGAATGGATGCTAAAGGAATAGTTAAATAAGTGATTACAGAAGTGATAAACATGGAAGAGGTAACTGTAACTCAAGGAGAGGCTGCCTCTGGTATGAATAAATATGAGCCTGTTTCGGAAACGCAAGGTTTTGAACAGCAGCGTGGCAGAAGTAAAAACTATGTGCCTACCACAGCATTTTGTCCTCAATGTTCGGAATTGACTGAATGGGATGCTAAATGGGGTGAGCCTAAACTTAAGTGGAGCCTAAAATACCAAGATTTCTGTTTTGATTTGGAATATACTTCGGATGCAGAAGGAAATACTTTTGTTAAATGTAATAGTTGTGGACATGACCTTCGCAACGAACCTCAAGAAATGGAAGGCAAGAGTTCTAAAAGAGCAAAAACACGAAGTAGTGTAGATTTTCAGCAGGAGTGGCTTAAAAATGTTAAACTACACAATGGATTTTATGTGATGAGTGTCCAAGAGTTCAAAAGAATGGCCGTAATTGGATATAAAAGCAGCCTCAAGATGAATCCTTGTGCTAAAATCGGTGGAAATTCCTATTATGTATTGTGGGATGACTTTTTACAACACTATGAAAACATGACTTTTGAGGGCGTTAAGTCAATTGGAATCGCACGACAGCATTGGAAAATTTTGTAAGCATTCAAATAGTTGGAAGTTCAAGTTATACTTATGCAATATGATGTAATGAAGGAGATGTTAAAATCTACCGTTATTGTAAATTACATCCAACCCGATGCTAACAGAGGGATAAATCGTATTTCGGAAGGGCCATCGCAAGTTATTAGACCTTCTTCTCGTCTAACTTCTTATGCAGGAACTCCTTATGATTTTGAAAACCCTTCTTGTGGAAGTTGGGGTCCAGCAACTGAATGGGTAACACAATTAAGGAATAGTAAAAGAGATGAAAGAGGCTCATGGAATCCTCGTAGAAATCATTTCGGTGGGTTACTTCCTGAATTAGAATATATTGTAACTGATGGAAGGGATGCATCTGACTTCCGATATGTTAATGGCCCGCAGCAATCGCAAGGACAAGGACAAGAAATGAGATTAACTTGCACAAATTGTGGAGTTAATTGGGTCAGAAGTGTTAGGCAAAGCGCAGCAGGTTACGGTAACAGATGTCCAGGCTGTGGAAGCGCAGACAGATTCACAGAAGTAGGACCAATTGATATAACTTATTCAATTTTAAGATTCCCTGTTGGATTCCCTGAAAATCCAAACTGCACCGTTGGTTTTGTTAATCTTTATGGTGTCGCAGCAGATGATTTCGCTTCCCGAATCAGACCTGGTGTTAGGTTTAGGGCAAGATTTTATGGAAAGGCCAGCCGAAAAAGTCGTCAAAGGTCAGGTTCAGGTCGTAGAAGGTATGAGCAATATCAATACTTATTACTTACTTTAGGTTCGGCCGCCTACAATCAAAATAATCGTAGTGGCTTTATACAAATAATGTAAGGTGAATAAGATGAAAGGAAAAACACTCGGAATACCAAACTCAATTGTAACTATATTGGTTATTGATGCCATAGTTATAGGATTATACACAATGGGAAAACTTGATACTTCAAAAAAGTTGGTCGGTGCTAAAGTTATGGGAACGACAGCCTTGGTTGGGGCTTCTATATTAGCATAAATCAATGCTTAAATAGGTAATACAAAATAGATAGACTTGGAGAGAGCGAAATGGAACAGATGAAAAGTCAATTTATTGAAATGATGCAGAATGGATTGGAAGAACAAATCAGAGAAACTGCAAAGGAAGGAAACATTTCTAATTGGAAGGAAGCAACTATTGTTCCTGTGATTGGCTTTATTCATAATGTCACAGATAAACCATTTATTGCTGGAGCCTACTTATTGGGGCAAGATGAGGAAGGAGATGCCCAATTACTTTGCACCGAACCTGCGGAAGAGCAACTTCCTGATGGTGTGATGGAATGGGTAAAAAGCATTATGGTTATGGAAGGCATGATGGAAGAAGAATCTATCTGTGAACTATTATTGGATTTTCAAATGGCTGTGGTAGCCAACGATTTTGACTTTCAAGAAGCCAATTCAATTGGATGGGATGTTTTCTTTGAGCAACTTAGAGAACACAAGCGTAGCACCAATCGCCGAGCCTTGTCAAAAATCGCCGAGATGGGCCAAATTAGAGATGCTCTAAAAGAAATGTTGTCTAACTTTTTGGGAGATTTAGCAGAAGGCTTAGATAACTGGCAAGAAAAGATAAATGACTCCGCTTATGTGAACCTAAAATCCCCTGTTGAAGACGGTGGGTTCTCATCTAAATTTGCAGGTGAGTGGGAATGAGTGGATATTTGTTAATGTGGATGACAGAATCTTTGATTCCTGAAATATCCGAAATAATTTTTAGAACTCGTGAGGAAGCAGAACTACATTTTGATGAAATAATGAAAGGTTTTGAACGCATTGGTGGAGATGAAGTTATTTGGTGGGATATTCGCCGAGTAGTAGTAATGTCTTAGGTGATAACATGACTGAATATATTCAATATGGTGGACCTTGCACACGCAGATGTGATGTTGATATGAAATCATTGATTTGTAATTCATGTGGTATGTATTTTGGAAGGGTGGAAGAATGAAGCAAGAGTGGAATTGGATGCTGGAAAAGAAGTCAATTGGAAATTCATTTCCGCCTCAAAAATTGATAGAGCATTTACAAAAAATACAAAAAAACAAAGTTAAGGAAGATGATATGGTGGGTTGCTAATGACTTGGCGACAACGAGTTATCAACGAGATATTAGAAAAATTCCGAAACAAAGAAGAGGAATAATCATAAGGAAGATTCTTATAGTTATAGGTTATAGGTGAAACTATGTCTGGGTGGGAATTTTATGAACCTCCTGAAACTAAGGCAGATACACCGCAAAAATCGGGCAAATGGCTTTTTACTGTGTTAGCGGCAATTTTATTTGTGAACATCTTGGTCGTAGAAATGGCTCTGATATGATGGTTTCGGGGTTTGAAGTCAAAGGTTAAATAGGTTATCGCACTACTCCTATATAGAGGAGAGGAAGATGAGTCGGAATCAAAGAGCAAGAACAATAGCGTTAGCCAATGGCGTAGTTCGCAAATCGGAAGATGTGTGGATTGTGCAAAGTCAAAGCAGCACGAAGCAATATCAAGTAGTTAATTGGGGAGATAGATACACCTGCAACTGTCAAGATTTCCGCATTCGTGGTCGCAGAGAAAACTGCAAACATATCAAAGCGTTGGAGTATCTCTTGCTGAAAAATAAATACGGAGATTTGATTGAATAGGTGGTATCATGGCAATAAGAGCAAATTTATGGGTTGAAGTAGTCTTTGAAATGCTGGCAGATAGAGCCATGATTTCAACTGAAATAGCAGATATGTTAAAAACATCAGGTCGTGGTGGTCGTTATCCACCAAGTCCACGCCGAGTCACATTTGTATTGAGAAGCGATAACCGTTTCCGAGAATTGGGTGATGAAATCATTGGAACAATTGCGAGAAATCGTAGCCATCCTGTGAAATTGATTGGCCGCAGAGATAAAAACTATCACCGAGCCGCACCGTTTCGTGTGATTCGCCCCAACGATGGTGATTTAGAATGAATAAAACAATGGCCTTAATGACCGTTATGCTAATATCTATGGCTGGGTGCATGGGCGCAGAGAGTGAAACCATGACAGAACCCGAAAAGGCTGAACCTGTGATGGTGCAGCAAGGATGGGATAATCATTCGCATCAATTTTGGAATGTCGCACCTATGAGTGTGGGCAATATGTCCGTTATAAGTAATAACAATAACACGAGCGAAATGGGTTTTAACCTTAATATCACTTTGGAATTGAAGGCTTTCTTTCACGAACCTTTGTTGTGGGAACAAGGTTATGTTAATTATACTTTGAGCCAAGATAATGAAACTCTATTTGAAGTGGAACTAAACCATTCACAGGAATTGTTTTACATTAACCTAACTAATATCACAGGAAACATAACGGTAGAAATACAAAGCACAGGAAGTGATGATACCACCACGGCAGAACCTGGTGATTTCTTTGTAGCCCAAGCCCGATATGAGATTTATATGATGGAAGAATAACAGGGTTTATATATGGTGAACCTTTAGGAACTAATGAGGCGACAACAATGAACGAAATGGAACAAAAAGCAGAACGATACTTTAGAAAGTGTTTGGCAGACCACGAATGGAAAGAAGATGGTAAAACTTATGTGAGAGTGAGTAGAGCCGTTAAGCAATTAGAGCGAATGTATCCTAAAATTCGTTATGCACTTCTGCGCCGACAAAGCGACACGAGTGGCAAGTGGGTGCATTTGATTATCCCTGCTTTTCATGTGGAAGAATATGTCAATGTTCACAATTATGAGGAAGAAGACAATTGGTTTTCTATTGAAGGCTCGTATCGTGATGTGAGAGCCGAACAAAAACATCTAATACAGGTGAACATGAGTGCTTGAGATAATTATACCAATGTTTTATGCAACCACAGGTTTGTGGATGGTTAAGATGCTACCTGATGCGTATCAAATAATGTGGGGGAAACGATAATGGCAAAAAAGAAAGCAAAGAAAACAACTAAGGCTAAGAAAACGCCGAAATTGGTCGCCTTTAAGAAAGGACAGAAAGTTAAACGAATAGATATTTTCCGTTTGTTTGATGATAGCCAAACCGCATGGAAGCGATGGAATGCCGAGAAAGGTGATTGGAGCAAAGTGGCCTTCAAATCGGAAGTCAAGGATTTAGACTTCAAAATAACTAAGGTTCAACAATTAGAAGCAGATTATGTGATGTATTGGGCTGAATCTAAAAACTGGAGAATGCGATGGGTTAAGAAGCCTAAAGATAGAGGATGGGGATTTCTTAGCGTCTTGCGTCAAGACCTACTTAAAGATAAGTAAATGCTTAAATAGGTAATCGCTAAATTAAAGGAATAACGGAGAGATAACAATGAGTGATGAAACCCAACCCAACCCGAATCAATACGATGCTTATATTTGTGGAGAATGCAATTCAAAGGATATTAACTTTCAAGCCGATGAACCTCATTGTAATGACTGTGGTTTGGTAATGAAAGAATGGGCAGTTGATTTGGGCAAAGATAACCGAGTGTTTGCCGATGGTTCGGGCGCAGATGGTGAACGATGGGGAATGCCTAAGTCCGACCTTTATCACGATGGCGGATTGACTACTGAAATGGCTCCTGCTATCCGAGATGGAACAGGACAAAGACTAAGTTCTACTCAACGCCGAAAGTATAACCGACTACGCCGACAACATCAGAGAACACGCATCCGTGATGCAAAGGAACGCAATTTGGTAACGGCACTTAATGAATTGGATAGATTAGGCTCTCAAATGTCGCTACCTCGCCCTGTTCGTGAAAATGCAGCAAGGATTTACAAGCGAGCCGTAGAACGCAAGTTGGTTCGTGGTCGTAGTATTGAAGGCGTAGTTGCTGCCTGTATTCATGCTTCTTGCCGACTTAATAGTATGAGTCGCACTTTGGATGAGATTGGACAACATTCTCGCACAGGCCGTAAGGAAATTGGTCGCACCTATAAGCGTGTGATGAAGGATTTGGGAATTCGTATCTTGCCAACGCCACCTGCGGAATATGTGCCTCGTTTTAGTTCACAACTGCAATTGGATGCGCCAACACAAGCCTTGGCATCTCGTATTTTGGGATATGAACAAGTGAGCGCATTGGGAACAGGTCGTGGCCCAACTGGTTTGGCTGCTGCGGCGGTGTATTTGGCTACTCGTATTCAAGGCATAACTCGCACACAAAGAGATGTAGCCATGGCTGCGGGTGTAACCGAGGTTACCATTCGCAATCGCTATAAAGAAATTTGTTCAACCCTTAACATCAACCCTGATAGTCCTACCGCACCACAATGAGGTATTTAGATGGGCAATAAGTCTTTAATCATACTTAATTATGGGGCAGATTGTTGGAAACAACATGGTGTAACCGAGCAATATCATTTGCGCTCATGGACTCCTCACAATACATGGGCTAATCCAGTTGATTGTGTAGGCATTGATAATACCACCACCTTACAAAACTTAGGTTCGTATCAAAGTATTGCTTCTGCTAATTCTAAATATGGGATTGAATCAATTGCTAACGCAGTTTATGATTATGATGAAAAATTCTTGCACACTTCAGGCAGCATCTATGGCTATGATTATATGAGCAACCAAATGCGACTTATTTAGTTAGTTTGAAATAGGTAGCACCACACAGATAGTGTATGTGGATAGAAATCGCCTTTGCAGCATTAGGTGGAGTTATATTGTGGCTTTGGCTTAAGATAAAAGAATACCTGCAAGCAATACACGAAGCAGATTTGAAGATTGTGGAATTACAAATGACGCAATCTTCGGATACAATGGAGGCCATGTTAAACGATTATTTGGGTGAAATCCAAATTCTTAGAAATACTAATGTTAATTTAGAGGGCGAGATAGAAGGACTTCAAAAGGACTTCTTGACCATGACAGGAGAAATGAAGAAACAAAAAGGCAGGGCTGCGTCAGCACATACACAAAGAGGCCAGTTATTAGAAAAGTGGTGTCCATTTTTAGAACATCCTGATATTGACCCGAAATGGGAAGCAAAAGATTGGAGTTTTCTGGGCCAACCTATTGATTATTTGGTTTTCAATTGGTATGATAACAAAGAGAAAAATTTAGAGGAAGGTGTAGTGGTTATGCTGGATGTTAAATCAGGCAAGTCAGGACTAACTACTAAACAACGCCGTATTAGAGATTTAGTTAAGGCTGGCAAGGTTGAGTGGCGAGAAATAAGGTTGGATTAAATGAAAGAACTAACCCTTCCTATCAGTTTAGAACAACTTTTGGCTGCGAAAAAGCAACAAAAAGAGTTTGATGCACAAAAAACCTATAATAAATTCAAATGTGATACTAATTATATCGGATTATTAGGAGAAATGGTGTTAAACGATTACCTGGAAGCAGAGGGTGTAGATTTTAAGTGGGTCAAATTCAACAAACAAGGGTGGAACGACCCTGACTTTATAATTCATGAGCGCAGTATTGACTTAAAGACAACATTTAGTGATGTAATGTGGATTCAAGAAGAAAAGTTTGACATTTATTTGTATGCTCAAATCAATCGTGAACAAAACGAACTAACTCTAAAGGGTTGGTTACCTAAAGATGAAATCACCAAAAGCAAGCAAACAGGAATAAATTGTAAAAAAGTTACACGAGGCAACCGACATGATTGGGTGTTTGAACCAGCAGATATGTTTGATATTGAATGGTTATCATTCATCGGAGTGGGTGTTGGGGCCTGAATCAACGCTCCTATTTCTAAAACCTTCTGTTTTTGGCACATTGGCTTTTACTCTCACTACATAAGTTTGGCGAGTCCATTTATTTGTTTGAGGGTTCTTAACTCCCCATTTGTGAATAATTTCCACTCCTGTCGTTGGATATGGGTCTTTAATGCTTAGTTTCTTTCTCATTTCTTGATTCCATCCAAATTCTTGCGAAAACCAGGTGGTATAATAATCAGGCCAACAAATTTCTATGGCTCGTTCTATGGCTTTTTGTTCATTGGTGAAAAACTCCCAGTTATTAAAGTTCCAAAACCTCTGTTTCATTTCTGCCGTTAGGCTTCTATTTGAGGGTTCTGCAAAATTTTGCCAAAAATCTCTTTCTGTTTCCTTCCTTACTTCCTTTTCAGGAGGGCCTGTTGAAACCAAGTAAATATATTCAGCCTCACTCATATGAAGCCAGTTAATAGGCTCTGGCAAACTCATACCATTAACTTAGTGTTATTGTTATTTAAGAATATCCAATTTTTCCGTTAGCATTTCTATGCCATCTTCCAAGTCTTTCGGGTAGATTGCCACATAATAGTAATCTTCTAAAGATTCATACAAGTTTTCTTTGTATATTTTCTTTTCTTGGTAGCGTGGTAATCTCTGTTCTACCCATTGTGCTCTGTTATCTTCCCTTAATAATCCCCAGTATTCAATAATAACGGGTTTATCTAAGCCTTTTTGTGGTAATATCAACCAATCTGCTATCAATTTCCCTTTTTCAGTCGGGACTTCAGGCTCATAAATAGTTTGATAACCCAAATCATAAAGCCAATCATCAATTTCCCTCTCGGACCAAGATACTACTTTGTGTCCAGATTTACAACGGCATTTTCCATGAGTCATGCCATCGCACCCAAATAACACGCAGACGCTTCATCATAGTCCATTGTATTATCTAAGCATTTTCTTGCTGTATTCGTATAGAATTCTAACCAATGATAAAACATAGTTCTATCATCATCAATTACTGTGTCAAACAACATTGCACCTTCGGTTGTCCTAACCCAGATTTCTCCAATCCATTGTCCATTTTCTTTGGTGGTTACTTCATTCCATACTTTTCCTTTCATTATCATGCGGTTTTCCTCCGCTTAGTTATTATTTGTTTTCCTGACTATATCAACTTTAACCTAAAATGCTAAAGGTATGACTCAAAGCCTAAATAGTTAAAATTACAAACCATAGTAATAGCATTTCTATTCTGCGGGCAGATGGTTACCATAATGTGCATAGTTAAATAGGTAATCTCTCAATGTAATACTACAACCCCAAAAGGGAGATATGGAGAAATAGACATGGTAAAAATTGATGTAAATTGTGAAGCAGGATATGACGCAAAAGTGTATGAGAAGGGAGATACCCTCCGCTACTACTTGCGTGGACCGAATAATCTAAGCAACCCTCGTGGCGAAATCGGAATGATTGACCTTCGTGGACGCTTTGCTGGTAAGTTTAAGGCAGCAGACAACCTTCCAAGTGGAGTAGGCTATGGTTTCGTGGCTGAAGAGAAGGCTAAAATCACACTCACTACGCCTGATGGCAAGAACCTGTTCATCGGACAAAAGGCAGGGCCAATGACGACTCAAGACCGTATTACTCTCGGTATGTGCATCAACAACGCTACTTCTTTGGTATGTGTGACGGATGCTCCAACAGCCTCCGCAGAAATTGAGGACACAGTTAAGCAAGTTTATGACCTTGCAGATGCTCTTTTGGCGGAATACAATAAGCGATACAATGAGTGATTCGCATGGGAAGGCTAATTTTGGCGGATGGAAGCATCCAAGAAATTGATTCACCTGATTTGGAAACAATGCAGGAAGCCGTAGGTGGCTATATTGAAGTTATTCCGTGTAGTTATCAAACGATTATATCGGGCAAGGCAGATGTTTATACCATGTGTGTAGTCAATGAAGAAGGAATTATCCTAAACCTTGAACCTAATATGGTAGCAAGTCGTATTTGCGATAGACCTATTGTGGGTCCAGCATTGTTTTTGAAAAACAACGAGATGAATTAGGTGATATGATGGAAATGGCACGATGCAGTAAGTGTGATACAGTTTATCCACGACCTTCATTAACCAAAAAATTAGTATGCGTGATGTGCGAACCGCCCACCTGTGAGTGATAGTATGATTCCGAAACCATCTCAATCCGTTTTTCCTAAAAATAGGACTTGGTTTGCTCTTTTGATGATGCAGAAATCAGGTAGGTGTGAGATATATCATGTATTGTTTTATACCGAAGCAGAAGCGCATGGTATGGGTCGGGATATGAAGGAACGCCGAATAGTAGAGGATTTCAAAGTCTATCCTGTGCGGCCTGAAAGTAGGGATAGGGAAAATTACAAGCCTTTGTGGTATTAACGAACATTGAAATACTAAGACCAACTCATAGTTAGTATGGCAGTAACCTCGCAGTTGAGTATGTCCGATGGGAAAGTCTTTATTATGGAAGATTTTGGCAACAAAGGTGAATTTCTAAAAATTAGTATTAGAGATTCGCAAGGAGCCTCTACCGTGGTATTGGGCAACATATTAAAAACAGACTTGAAACGAGTAGCAAAAAGTCTGTGAGGCGATAACATGATAACAGAAAAACTGCAAACACTTTCTAAATTACACAATTGTATGGTGGAAGAGGAATTGCTACAAAACCAAGAGAAACCATTATCCTTAGAAAATGCCCAAGAAATTGACCCTGTGGCTGCACTAAGATGGAGATGGAGAATTTGTCGGGTTTCAGGAAAGGTTTTTGACATTACTAAAGAAGGATTATTTTATACTTGTGGAGAATACGCTTAAGGTGATATTATGGAAAAAATTACAAAGGTTAAACTATCATTAAACAACAACGCTGAAGTTGTGGTAGTGGCAGATATTAAAATGCATGGAAAGGATGACACAGACGATGTTTATTTCGTTATGTTTAACATTTTGCACAATCCCTTGAGGTTTGTGGTAGCAACTGTGGGAGATTTCGCTGGGATTTTACTTAAGCAAGGGCATAGCCAAGACCAAGTTTTGGATTGGTTAAACAACGACCCTGAAAAATTCATGAGTAATGTTCTTTCTAATCAAGAAGTTCTGTTTGGAGAAGCCAAAGAAAAGGTAAGGGTAATTTTAGATGCTAAAAACAATGCTATGATGGCTCGTGCGGTGGTAGCCTCTATGATAGATAACGGTTTTTATTGGCAACATTCTAATTATAGTGTCAATGGTGTGGTATCTGAACCCAAGATTCAACAAGTGCCTACTAAAGAGTTAATGTTAGACTTAAACCAAATGTTAGAGATTATCAAACAATGGGAAACCTTTGACTTAAGAGATTTCTTAATGGCGCAAGGAGCCACAAAAGAACAAGTTGATGCTATGATGGAGGTCTGAACATGAGTATAAGTGCAGATAATGAGGCCGAACCTGTGGATGAAGTTGCAGAAAGTGTAAGTTTAGAAGAGGCAATCGCTGGTTTTGGAGATAACCCTCCCGATGGTTTTGTGATGACTATGATATTCTGGAAGCGTGAGCCTTCTAATCCTAAACATCAAGTTCACCAATTTTTAGAGATGTTAAAGACTAATTTTGAATTAGATATTAGAAAGCGTGATGTGGTCATGAAAGATATGCATTTTTATCAAGTGGATATGTTTTGGTATGGGTCAGTTAAATATATGCAAAAGACTATGGAAGATTTAGATAACATAGTGGCTCAAAATTTAGACTCTTTACAAGTGCAACCCTCTATGAATGTAGGATTCTGTATGCGCCCTGTGGACAATCCTGATGATGGCCTTTTTTGAAAGGTTAAATAGGTAATACCATAATGGTAGATTACGAACCCTTAAATTAGGAGATATAAATATGAATAACCCGAACTACATTAAAGCAGCAATTAGAAGTATGGAAAAGCGACCCTTCCGAGTATCGCTTGGCGGATTGAACCCAACAGGTGCAGGTGTTACCCGCACTAATCATTGGGGCGAAGAAGAATACATTGGCAAGTGCCATCGTCAAAATTGGTATGCTAAAACAGGTTCACCACGAACCAACCCTCCTGATGACCGTTCCTTTATGATTTTTGAAACAGGACACGCTATGGAGAATGCTATTACAGACCATTTCAAGCGTCAAGGTCTATTGATTGATAGCAACATCAAAATCAAGCAAGATATTACTGAATTGACAGGTTTCGGTGGAGATGTGCGAGTGCATATTTCTGGTGAAGTGGACCAAATTATTCGCAAGGCTGAACTGGATGATGATGGAAATGTTATTTCCGTATCAAGAACCGAAGCCGTTATTGCAGATAGTAAGACCATTCGTGGCTATGGTGCAAGAGAGGCTATGGGCAACAAAGAATATCGCAACGGTAAGCCGAAGCATGGATATGTTATGCAAATGGCTGTGTATCTCGCTATTCGTAAGCCTTATGAGGATTATTACGGCGTTTCTATTGACCATGCAGAATTGCATTACATGGCTGTGGATTCAGGTTTGACTAAAGTTTTCAAGATTCGTTTAGAAGATGGTTATTCAGGTCGTGTGATTGTGACTGATTTGGATGATAACCCAATTGTTTCCGACCAAGTTTTCTGTATGGAAAAAGAAGCCTCTACGGGTGAACCTTATGCGACAGTAGGAGATTTTACAGTAGAAGACATTATTCGTAATTATGTGGAAATGCAACTGGAGTTAGAATCGGAAGAGCCACCTGCAAGAACCTATAACTTGCGACATTCTCCTGAAGTTTTGGAAAGGATGTGGGCAAGAGGGCAAATTGCCAAGACTAACTGGCCTAAAATCAATCGTGACCCATTAGCAGGGGCGCATCAAGTCAATGGAAGCGGTAATTGGGAATGTGCATATTGTGATTTCCGAGATGAGTGTTATCCATTTGGGACACTTACTGAATCGGTTGAATCAGGCGAAATGACGGCTCAAGAGGCTATGCAAGCCTTGGGTTTTGAGTGAGGTGGATAGCATGGAACAATTAAATTCTTACGATACCACTAATGCTTTCGCAGGAGTGTTGTATGAACATGGTATTCTTACTTCGGCAGGAGATATATTGGCTTTTTTCTCTAAGCCTTACAAATGGCAAGGTGAATACGAAGATATAATGCAAATTATCATGGACTATTATGGAACTGAACAAGTTCATATCACCGAAGCCGTAGATGTCGTTGAGATTTATGAACAAGTGGCTAACTATTTTTACCCGACCCAGCATTTCAAATAGGTAATCTCCCTATCCAAGTATATGAAAAAATGTCGCTGTGGTCGTGTCATTGGTGAAAACAACCGTTATAATCGTAACAAAGTGTATAGCGATTATTGTTCACGATTCTGTTATGAAAGTGTGAAAAGAAATAACCGCATCACTAAAAAGGCAGTATTGGACTGTGAATGTTATTGGTGCGGTGCATCTATGAATTTGAGTTATCCTTATACTCACGCTAACGCTCGTTATTGTTCTAAGGATTGTTATAATCAATTAGGAAAATATAAGAATGGTTTGCGAGATAGTTTGATGTTAAATGCTTTGTATGAAAGAGGAACACTTAGTTTAGAAGAATTGAGTCGTATTGCAGCAAAAGGAGTGGCGTTGGTTAGCGGTGTTAAATCAGTAGCAAGTATTCTAAGAACTTGGGTAGCAAGAGATTGTTTAGTTAAAGAAGGGGCTTATTATGAATATGTTAGTTTGGAGCGACCTGGAAATCTAATCAAAAAGCATTCTAAGAAAAGACACTTGTAAGAATATCTCTCATTCTGTTTTTGGTTCGTTCATAACAATACCTACACAAACCATATGGGAACACAGCACCGCCCCACGGATTGCTTCTTTGACTCCATGTTGTGATTTCTCTATCTCTGTAAGCAATAGGCTCATATTGAGAAGTTACTACATCCCAACACTCTTGTCTTGCTATTTCGTATTCTTCTGGAGTCAATTCGGTTAAAAATTCACTATCCCTTTCAGATTTAGATTTCAAACAATTAGTCATATCGTTCATAAATGCAGATTGCAGTTCTTGGTCTGCACCGCAGTTGTGGCAAGAACCCTTATTATACCACCTGCTATCTTTGACATAATTATTTTCTCCTAATACAATGTCAAATAATGCGTATCTTAAGGCATCTCTCTCGTTTTCTACCCTTCTGGCAATCCATCCAGCACTACGATTTGGATGTCTTTTCGCTTCCCATTCTTCTGGAGTCATTTTGCGTTGCCAGTATGAATTATTATTGAGGTTATTGTAATCTTCTTCGTGTGCTAAAATAAACTGACGCTGCTCCAAAGTTATTCTTATTTGGCACCAATTGATAAATTTATTGCGAGCCATACGGATAATTTCATTCAGATTCATCACCTCTTATAGACTTCCACATTTTATTAAATAAACTGATGTTTTTTTGGTCGTAGGCTTGTTTCCATTGATAAAATCCCACCCAATTTATGATATTGCTAACTTCCAAATGATTTTTTAGTTTAGGATTCATATCTAAACCTCTAACATTTCTGCCAATCTTTTACCTGATTGGTGGTCGGAAGGATAATGCAATCCTGCTTTAATTCTGGCTTTCCCTATTCTTTCTGCAATCCAATAAAAGTGAAAAGAATGTAGTGGGAATTTACGACTCAAATACTTGGCTAATAAAAATGCTTGAGTTGTGTGTCCTGCTGGATAGGCAGGAGTGTTAGCAGTAGTTGATTTTTCAGGTATGATTTCAGAATTAACTTGATGAGGTCTGGGTCGGTTGTAATAATCTTTCAAACTTTTAATTGGCTTAAAAGACTCTAATACTATGGATTTCAGTTTTGCCGCATCATAATCTAAGTTGTGCCTATCTAAGTATTCAATAAATGGAGTGGTAGGCGACTCATCACTTAACAAAAAGTAACGCTGGTCTGGTTTAGACATCTTCTTTAATACCGTTTTAGACTCGGAAATAGAGTCAGGATAGGGATGTCCATTCATTTTAGAGTCAGGATAATAACCTTTCAAAATCAATCCTCCAAAACACGACCTACAATTACTGTGATGTCATCAGGCTTTCCACCAAGTTGATTGAGTGCAAAAGCCTCCGTAATTCCCAATTCATAAGAACGCTGGGCATAAGGTGACCATATTTTAGGATTATTAGATTGCTGTTCCGCCGTAGATGCCAATTCGTCAGCCATAGATTGTGCCAAGGCACTTGGGTCTTCGGCCGATATAGGATATGAATTTATAATTGATAAGATATTACTTCGGTATAAGTTGTTAAAAAGTCCGTCTGATGCTAATACGATGGTATCTCCTGGTAACAACGAGATTTGGTATCTCCAAGCATCTTCTATGGAATCATTTCCTGAACCAAGTTGATAAGGAACATTAAAAAGATGCTCTTGTTCATTAGATTGATAAACAACTCTTCCTTTTCTTTGAACTAAAAGACAACTATCGCCTAATTGGGCTACAAATAAGGTATTATTAAGAAGTTGAGAAACACAGAATGTGGTAGAGCCATAATCGGTTCTATCTTGCCACTCTTCATAGGCACTTTTAATCGCATCATATGGATTTAACCCTGCTTGCATTCTATTTTTAGTGATTCCCATTAAAGAGCGAGTATAGATTCCAGGTTTGATATTCCGATTTCTCCAAGCACCGACACCATCGGCTACTCCTGCGGATTGAGATTCTTCACTAATGAACCAACCGTCATCTCCACCATCCTTTTGTTTATCAAAACGAGGGATATTACGGACACCCCAATGAACTCTCATGCTATTAACTTGTTGTGGTCTGCTATTTGAAATTATGGTTAAATAGGTAATGGTGTATAGTAAATATAATGTTCGTAAGCGTAGATATTAGGGGCGATACCATGCCTTATCGGGAAGTCTTGGGTGGAACTTATGACTTACGATGGAACAAAAATCGTAGATGTTATACTGGAAACATGAAGATAAATGGATTAAAGATAGAAAACCTCACTAAATTCTGTAATATCATGGAACTAAAAATGGCGGTAGATGGAGTCTTAATCACAGCAGACTTAGAAGAGGAAGAAGAAACTCAAATTAAGGAAGTTGATTTTGATGATTCACAACTTGGAAAGGTAGGTAACCGAAAGATTGGAACTTCCGAACAAAGTTTAGGATATAAAAAAGTCACACTTAAGCGAGAAGATGAGCCATTGTGGGATTGTTTAGAGTTCTTTGAAGGCACAAGATTCCCTGAACCACGACCTGAACAATCACAAGTTATTCCTCAAGCCACTAATTTAATTGAACAAGGATACAAGAACATTATTGTTGAGTGTCCCACAGGTTCAGGTAAATCGGCTATGGCGATGATGCTGCCTAAGATTTTTAATTCTGATGCGTATGTGGTAACTCATCTAAAAGGGCTACAAGAACAATACATGAGAGAAATGCCATTTATGCGAAGTGTGATGGGTAAAGGCAATTATGATTGCAGTTTAGACTTAGAGCCTGGATGTTTGAACAAAGCCAAAGCGCAAGAAGCAGTTGATAAAGCCAAAATTGGAGGTTTTACTTGGCAAACGGGTGGTTGCACCGCAAATATGGCTCCCTGCACCACGATTAGAGGTTTTCAATGTCCTTACAAAGTTCCTCGTAATGAACAAGGTTATGATTGGAGCGTGGACCCTCAATCTTTGTGTGAATACTTTGATGCACTTACCACAGCGCAGAACGCTGACTACTTTATCTCTAATATGAGTTATTTAATGGCTATGAATCGCTCTTCCTCTATGCTGCGTCAAAGACAGTTTTTGATTGTAGATGAGGCACACCAATTAGCATCAGCGATGACAAGTTTCTATTCATTAGATTTTTCAGTTAAGGTTATTGAAAGATTGCTACAACTTCCTTCGCACCAACAAGTTTTGGAAGCGGCCGAAAAAGACAGAGAAATTATGCAAAAAGATAGAACTAAAAATTTGGAATCTTGGACTCCTGCTAATTCAGGTTGGGGTTTTCCTCAAGTTCCGTCTGTGCAAGTTGCATCTTCTGATGAGTTCCGCCGAAAAGGAGCAGTTGTGTTGGCAGCATATTTTGATGCACTTATCAATGTAGTAAGTCGTAAGATTCGTAAGAAAGATTACGAAGAAGATGAGTTAAAGTATATTTACAACACTTTGGAGAAAATCAAGACAGTTAAAGAAATGCTAACTAATGATTGGAAGAATTGTTTGTGGCAAGCCAATGATGACAAGGCTCCTGAATATATTAGTTTCAAACCATTGGACATTAAAGATTATTCAGAAGAGTTGATGTTAAATACAGGTCAGGTCAGGATTTTCTTGTCAGGAACTATTGGTAACATTGATATTTTCTGTGATGAATTAGGATTAAAGAAAGAAGATACGGCGTATTTGGAGATTGGATATTCCTCTTTCCCAATTAGTAACCGACCTATTTACACCAGCAAGGTTGGAGGCAAGATGTCTTATTCTGCTAAATCAAGTGATGAGATGATGAAAACAGCCGAGGCTATTGTGGATATTATGAATTTGTATCCTCGTAAAAAGGGATTGATATTGCCTTATACAGATAGTTTAGAGAAACAATTGGTGGAAGCCATTGAATATGTATCTTCCGAAGCAGCAGAAAGATTGGTGCAGCATGGTAAGGGTTCAAAGGCTCGTAATGAAATTTTTAATAACTTTGATAATTCACAAGGCAACAATGTGTTGATTTCTACTTATGCAAATCAAGGTTACGATGGCAAATCTGTGGACTTTTGTATTATTGTGAAAGTTCCCTTCCCTGCGATGGGTGATGTGAGAACCGCTATTAAGATGAAAGAAAATCCAAGTTGGTATAAGTTGCAGACGGCAAATCAGATTACACAAATGTTGGGTCGGGTAGTGCGTTCTGCTCAAGATGTAGGACACAATTACATTATTGACCCGCAGTTTTGGTTTCATTATAGTAAGGGAATTGGAAATGAACCTTTAGAGAATTTCATTCCTGAATATATCAAGTCCTCTATCCGAGTTAATAGAAATCGCACAAATGGAGCCAAACAATCTCAACTATTTGGCAGGAATTCTTAAATAACTGGGACACCACAGTAATACCATGGTTACCATTCATCAGCGTTGGGAGCGTGAGCAAAAACGCATAGCCAAAAATGATTGGCTTACTTACCAATGGGAAGATTTAGTAAAATTACTAAGTCAAGACCGAAAGAACTATCTTCAAAAGGAAGTTCTAAGCATTCGCCGTTTCAAAAATGATGAGGGTCAAAAGTTAGGTAGAAAATATGGCTCTAAACAAAAATGGGTGGGCTATCGGGAAAGGTTGAAACCATTTTATATTTACCGAAATAAAATCATGGTGTTGTGGATTCCAGAGCATTCTAAGAAAACTGGAGGTCGGTGGGAAGTTCTAAGTTACCGAAAAGATGGATTAACGGAAATTAAACAAGAAGATTTTAATTGGGCTTTAGAACGAAATCTATACAGAATGTTTGGTAATGCTCCAACTACTGGGCCAATGGCAGATACTTACAGAAGTTATTTGGAGAGCATAGGATGGCACCTTGACAATAATGCCTATGTTTCTCGCAGAGCCAGAATATATAAAACTACTGATAGATTACGGTTACACCCTGCCTATCAAAACTCTATTGCACAAACAGGCGGAAGTATGTTAAGTTCCAGCCCCAACTCCATAGGAAGTTCACAATTCCCAATTGTTGATTGGGATGAAAGCGGAGAATTGAAAAATTTAACTAATGCTAAAAAGTTTGCAGAAAATCTGTGGAAATTTGGAGATGTTATTGATAGTAGTTTGCGTTGGATGCGAGAAAGAGATGTAGGACCTCGCTATTCAGAACAAATACAGGCTGTGGATAATTCTATTAGTGGAGATGATAATTGGATGACATCAATTTTCTATAATTATGCTCCTTTAACTACCAATGATGATTTGTTAGAGATACTGACCCGACCTGTTATGGGGTTCATTATCAACTGGCATAACTATGCACCAAATGTTTGACTTAATGCTTAAATAGGTCATCCCTCTATGTTTTAGTATGGGTGAGTCGGTGCCATTGAAGATAGCAATAAGCGGAAAAATGGGTTCAGGCAAGACCACATTAGCCGAAGAAATTAGAAAGCAATTTACCGAAGGCTATAACGGTCATTCGGCTATGGTATCATTGGGTGCTCCTGTGAAAGAAGTGGCTCGTAATTATTTCTTGATGCCAGCAGATGTTAAAGACCGACTTTTGCTGCAACAAATTGGACAACAGTTTCGCACCATCAAACCTGATGTTTGGGTAGATTTATTGATGCAGAATGTGGAGGTAATGACTGACACAACCGAGGTAGAACTTGTTATTTGTGATGATGTTAGATTTGTAAATGAGTTTGAGGCCATGCAACAAGGTGGTTGGCTTACCATTCGTTTAACCGTAGATGAGGCCGAACAAAAAAGACGGTTAGAAATGGCTTATGGAGATGAATATCCTAAACATTGGGAGAACCGAAATGAGATTTCTGAAACCGATTTGGATGAGGTTAGTGGATTTGACATGGTTTTACACAATCTTGAACTCAACTTGGTTCCACATACTGCCAGCGAAATTTTAGAGTTAATCAACACAGAAATTTGGCTCCCACAACCTTAAATAGCGGGGAGATGAAGTTATGGATATGTTGCCTGAACTTGGAGCCATCATAGGATATGGTCAAGCGGGCTTCGTTTTTGATGTAGAAGGGCAACCAAATAAAGTAGTTAAAATTGTTCAAATCCGACCTTTTGTGGATGGAATGGTGCTTCCCTACCGAAACACATTTAGTGATTTAAGAACACTTCGTTCCCGTAAAATTGCTACCAATGAATTACAAGCAAACCTAATGGCTCGTTTAGTGGGGCAACCAGTTAGCGAAAATTTGCCCGAAATATATGATTTTGGAATTGGAAGTGTGGATGAAACTATGCGAAACTCTATGCGAAACTCTTATCAAAAGTATGGTTGGGAAAAGAATGATTTACTGTCTGCACTTAAAGAGTTTCAACCTAATAATCGTGTGGCTTGGTGGGTCATGGAGAAAATACCAAATACCATATACAATAAGTGGGGCGGTATGATGAAGCATCCTTATCGTGCAGGTTGGAATCCACATATTTACCAAAGCCAAGTTCCTGAAGAGCAAGAAGCCTACCGAAACCTAACCGCAGATTTATTCAAATATGCTAATGTTATTATTCGTGATGTAGCCAATGTAGCCAATATGGGTTTCCGAGATAATGGAACTCCTGTGTGGTTTGACCCGATAGTTTCCACTTGGCCGATTGAACCAAGTATGAAAGATTCTCCTAAGTTATTAGATAGAGAAAAGTATGATTTATTCGTGGCTGCTTTTGATGAGCCACAAATGGCAAGATATGAACAAGCACTCTCTAACAATCAGTATTTTGATTACCGACATGGCACAGGGGCTTTGATGGCGGAGGGTTCTGAATGAAATGGCAAGACTTTTATTTTGAGTGGTTAGAAAAGATAGGGTATTATGATTGGTTTAACGCTACTTTGGTAGGATATAAAACTCCATACCCCGTAGGAGGTAGAACTAACATAGGAACTGTTGGGTTTGGAGGAACTGGAGAACCACCTATTCAAGATGTGCCTTATGTTCCAACTTACACACACCCTGCCCAATCTTTGATTGAAAGTCAATTAGCCGATACAGGAGTTTTAACTGATTTAGATGCAGGATTAAGAGGTTATGGAGGCAGAAATTTTTCAGGAATGTTCACTACTCCCGTAAATCAAAGGCTATCAACCGCAGGTTTTGGAACTGCACAGAAAAATACTTTAAGATATTGGGGCTTTCAACCTTCGGGGCAAACCTTTTCTGCTTCAAGCAATTTCTATCGTGGTTATGCTTATCACAGTAATGCCATGAAACAAAAGAAAGAATTAAGAGGTCGCCGAGGCGATGTTTTGATACGAGATAGTAAAAAGAGTTGGTTCACAGATAAGAAAAACCGAACTTACCCCTCATTGAGAAAGAATCAATCCGTTCCGATGGTAGGGATTCGCCACACAGATTATTCACATTATGGGGATGTGGGCAACCTTATGGAAATTGCATGGGGAAGTATGAATGGATTATCTTATAGTTATAATGATGCAAATGCAGCCACAGAAGAGGCGAATTTGGAAGATTTAGAAAGTCAAATAGCGTTGCTTAATGAATCAGATTATGAGGTAGGGGCATTTCCTTTGTCCAACACTTTAGCAAGAGGGGTTGGAATTAACCTTCAACTTAATGGAATGAATACTGAAGAGTATATTAGTCAGCAAGCATCAATGAGAATGCCAACTGATGAAGATATGAGAAAAATAAATGAAATCAATGGTTTTATCTCGCAAAAGTATCTTGATAACAAGGGCGTAATTGTAAGAAACAAGAAGTTTAGAGAAATAGATTATGTGAAAGATAAAATCAGATATGATACAAGACAACAAATTAACAATCTATTATTGGGAATTGATTCGCAAATGAGTGTGACTACTGCCGAAATAATTTTACAGATATTGGCAAATCCCATGTTAGGAATCAATAGGCAAGGACAAATTGAAGGCGGGCCTATTCAACTGGAGATTGACGCTTTTATGGATGAATTTATTCCAAGAGATACACAGATTAAAATTCAAGAATTGTTGATAATGCATGGCCCTCAACGCATTCCTCAAAATGGAGCACTAAATTATGCTCCTAAAAATCAACCAACCAACATAGGCTCATTTTATCTGGGCATTCCGATGAATAAATTACAATTCGCCAAACCGATTCAAATCACAGGCTCAAATGATTCCTTTGCTTGGCTTTGGAACGAAACCAATGTCCAACAGAAATTTCAAACAAACAGACAGTCGGGTTTGACAAGAGGTTGCACAGGATATGAAGAACTTTTTTCTAATCAAAATACCGCAGCCGTGGCTCGTGAAGTTATGGAATTGTGGCAAGAGTTATCAATTGTGGATGATTCAATTATGCCTTTAATTGATACCATAGTAAATCTCCTACCTACTATTGAATCTTCAAATTATGCTTTGGAAAAATATGCAAATCTAAATTGGTTATATTCTTTACCTACATGGGTAAATCCAAATTATGCCATAGCCATCGCAAATAGTGAAATACAAAACGCTGCCAGCGTGGATTGGCAACCAAAAGATATAGGATTTATGATAAATGGGCAAGAGCAATATATGTATGATGTTAAATTATCTGATTGGGTGCAAGATTTTATGAACCAAGAGCCTGACATGAGCAATCAAAAATACTGGGCCATATCTATGCTTTTTAACCAACCTATCACCAAGAAATCCAGAGGTTCTACTGCAAGAGAGATTTTAGGGGTGCATCAAATTGTTTTAGATTTGTCGCCGACTGAAAAGGGGTCTAATGTGTCTAAAAACAAAATGGTTTCAAATAATTTGGGCATGATAGCGTGTGATGCAAGTCAAGAACAATGGAGGGGACAATTAAATTCAAATGATGAGTTAATCAGCATAACTTATGATTTTTTCTCTGATGTGGTGGAATGGCCTTATCATCTAAAACTTCCTGGATGGCAACAACAAAACACGCCAAATAAACAAGGTTTGGGCGAGATGCAAAGTTATTTGACTCCGATGGATGATGATACTGATTGGTGGAATCTATTTTTAGATAATGATACAGGGATTTTATCGCTGGATACCACTATGGAAGGGTATGTAAGAGGAGGTCTAGTTCCCGAATATGATGGTTGGTTTATTGGATGGGATTTCGGATATATGGATTCAATTATTCAAAAGGCAAAAGCGATGGGTAAGCCGTGGGCTGAAAATTTAACCTTAGAAAGTTTCTGTAAAAAGGTATATCCTTCCGAAACGCTGAAAGTGCATTTCTACCCCAAACAGGATTATACCGATATGTTAGAATCTCAAGTGGCAGATGCCGCAAATGTAGCATATGGAGCCAGATTAACAGGCGTGGCTTCAACAGGCGCAGGTTTATTCAATAACAAAAATGCCGCCAATAATTTTTTCTCATTTACGCCATTTGAAACGAGATATGCATCTACACAAAATAATGCATCTAAACAGGATACAACTCGTGTAAGATACAATCGCCCTAATGAATTAGGCGGTGCATCACATATGAGAAATGAAACAACTAATAGGTGGTTAGCAATTTTGAGCAATCCAAACATAGGCTTTACAAGTATTGAGGATTGGACTAATTTTATTGACAATGATGAAGGCTACTTACCAACTCTACAACCAGCGACTTTGCGACCTAACAATCGCTATGCAGCATTTAACTCAAGTGCATTTAGAAATGGCCGATTAAATGGAGTTACGGAAGCAGGAGGACTTGAGCCACTCCCTAAAATTAACCCTTCTTCAAACGAATTTACTATAATGTTCCAAGAAAGCGGAGGTATAGTGGTAATTCCTAAATATGACCCTGTGATAAAGTCATGGACTGATGAGGAGTGGGAGAGCCTTAATGCGGCTACTGGCTATTCCAACATTAACACCGCACTAACAGGTAATATCATCTCAAAGCAACACGAAGCAAGAGGCGATAGTTATAACCCTACTTTTAGAAGTGTAGCCAAATGTGTTATCAACGAGGAGATGCCTTCCGATATTTTAGAAGTGGAAGAAATGCCTGAAAGTTTTGTAGGTCGTAACATTGATTATACTATGCCATCAGGAACTCCTTGGAGAAGGGGTAAAATCTTCATGATAAATTGGGCGGCTATCTTGACACCTTCTATTTTGAGAATGCTCAGTCCTGAAGAGTGATACCATGAAGAAGTGGATTTTTTGGGGTGATTCAATAGAATCTCATGTGCATGATGAAATTTATATTCAATTTATGGCAAATGTTTTTTCTGCATTAGTTACTGCGGCGATGATTGGAGCATATCATCTGATATTCCATGTTTAACGCCTGTCATTCTTTAATGCTTCCTTTAGTCCTGGAATGTTAAAGAAATTTTTAGCATCGGGCATACTTTTCTCAATGGAAGCCCCGCTACTGGGAGCACCTAATTTAGAATCGGCTCCAATCTTTTGACCTCCTCTTCCTGGTGAAACTTGGGATTGATGCGCTTTCACAATATCTGCATTGGTTAATTGTGGTCCCAATTGTGGATGCTGCACACTAAATGCCTTTTGCTTTTCCTTTTCGGCAGCCAAGGCCGCTAAAATGTCATTGTTAGAGGTCATTATTTCCACCAATGAAAACCTTCAGGGGTATCTGGGTTACCTTCTACGGTTTCAACTCCAAACTTTCCTAATGCGTTGCTAACTTGATTGTTATATCGTGCTACTCCGAAAATAACGGCGGCAATTGAGGCAAAACCAAGAGCAGTAACCATGCTACTACGAGAAAGTAATTTACTTTCTTCTGCATTGTAAGATTCGGCTCCCATTTCTGGCCCTTCAATATCAACAATACCCATCCAACCCATTTCTCCTAACACTTCTTGGAATGCAAACCAATCAACTCCAGCATCATTAGCCAAAGTTGAGCCTCCATTTCCGTCTGGAACTGAATGATTTTGTCCTGATTCACGAGTAATTGCATAAGGGTCACTATTTGGTGATGCTTTTTTCATGGCTTCTACCACAGTTGCTGAATCGGGGAACACTAAAACTCTAACTCGGTTGTGCAAAACTCTTTTTCCATCTTTATCATTGAGTTGTTGATGCGGATAAACCACATATTGCACGATATATTCGTTAGTATCTCGGCATTTGATAAATTCATCTAAAACATCCGTAGAACTAAAGTATTGACGGCCAGTATAAATCTTACCGTCTTTCAAAGGATGTCCATGAATAGTCCATTTTTTGTTAGTTAATCCATTAACTAAAGCATCTTCGTTGTGTTTGGCTGTGGGATTGACCTCAATTCTTGACTCATCACCATAAGTTACATTTCCTAAATGATATTCACCATCGGCTTCATAAACATAACACATCCACTCACGCTCTTCATGAGTTTTATCGGAGTATTTCTTCATATCTTTAATTGCATCATCTGAAAACTTGTTCCATTCTTCTATCCAACTCATTTTATCACCTACTTATCTATATCTAATAATTGCTGTCTTGCCTGAACCTGACTTGGTTCGTAGAGGGGCAGCACTATTTTCTAACATTGCTATAATTTCGGAAACTTGTCCTCCACCAATCTTAAGTGCAATCGGACTACCTGATGTTCCGTTTTTAGTAGTAATAATTTGCACATCATAGGAAGATTCTTCTAATCCAATGGCTAAACTTCTCAAATCAGATGAGATTTCCTTATCTAAGATAGTGATTTTAGGGCATTTTCTCCAAGAATTTCCTGGTGAACTATCAGAATTCTCAACTTGACCCGTAGAGGTTTCAACCCAAGTGATATTTCTCTTGGTGTTATCTACTTTGGTTCGGCGAGCCTCTAATTTCCCGACCCTGACTCTTTCTTGACGCTCTCGGTAATCTTCTTCCTCTTGACGCAACTTATCTTGAGGGTTTTGATTGCCTCGTAGTGGAATTACATTGGATGGAATCAAATATGCAAACCAACTGTTTGCTTGACGGCGAGAACGCTTTTCAGGATTTCCAAACCTTAGAGTTCCTGGAGAGCCTCTATCATATTCTACAAAGCCAATGCTTCCCACGCCAAAACCAGGTGGTGTATAGCCATTAGCAATTAAATCTTGAACATATTCTTCAACTTTACGAGTTAATGTGCCATCTTCTTTCTTCATTAGTCTTGGATATTCGCCATCAAAGTTGGTGATGCGGTATTCTCCTGCTTGTAATTCTTCTAAAGCGTAAATATCTAAGTTATCCTTTAACAAGAACACATACCATGGTTGGCTCACTTGTGGAGAATAGGAAGATGCAACTTCCTGCCCCATTTCGTTGGTTTCAATATATTGGGGCGGTGGTGCTGCGGTAACTGCAACTACATTATCAGGCAAAGGCTGAACTTCATTTCCATTTTCATCAGTAAATGGAGTAAATGTAGCAATAGTAACTTTGGCACCAACTCTAACAGGCGGTGTTAAACTGGGTTGGGGCGCACCTGGATTCTGAATAACTTCCATAAATTGTCTTCCATAAGCAGTATTGAAATAAACATCAATATATTGTGAAATTCCCATTGGGCTGCGATAACCATCTCTGGGCTGCGAGGCTAATGCTTCCGCAGAAAATCCACAAGATAATAAATCAATAGAGCCATTTAAGTTAATAATAGTAGCAATATCTCCTTCTTGTGGTTCTGGCAACTCATCAATTTCTTCAATACCTCTCATAAATTCCTCATAAGATTCTTCATAAGCATCATTAAATGCTGGTCGGAACTCATTGGCAATTCCTGATTCAGCAAAAGCAGCATCACGACCTGGTTTGTAAAGTTTAACTTCATAATCTGTCATCAAATAACACCTCCTACTCCAATAGGAATAACATTTCTGGCTCTCCAATCTTCGGGAACTCCTGTAACTGTGGTAGGAATCAAATTTTTCTGCACACCATATACTAAAGCATCAGTCATATTTTCAAAGATTAAAATATCTCCTGTGACTCCACGATACCAACTCATAGTTTCAGGATTCCATAATGCACAAATGTTTTCAATAGTTTCTGAAAATTCAGCAAGAGCCTGATTGACTCTTTCTCTTAACTCTTCTATTTCTTCTGGGTCACCACTCCAACTACCTTCTACATTGTCAATAGTTTGTTGAGTTTTTTGTGCAATATATTCAGTTGCATCTCTATCTCCTTGATTCGCAGGATTGGCTTGTTCAACTGCTGCTTCCAAGTTTTTAACTGCTTGGTCAGCAACTGCCATCATATCTTCGGCTAAATCAGGATTATTTATATCAGCAAACTCACCTGGCATAGTATCTCTCATTCTGGCTTCAGCATCTACGGCTAACTCGTCTAAATCATTAAAGGCAGGAATTTCATCAAGTGCTTCTTGATAGGTGTCCATTCCTTCTGCTCCTGCTTGGGTAGCAGCATCAATGGCTTGTTGAGCCATGTTAATTGCATCTTGAACTGCTTCTCGGTCTTTGTCATCACCTGGATTAGCCTCTTGACGAGCCTGTATTGCAGATTCGGTGGCTTCCATAGCATTATCGGCAGAACCAATTGGATTATTTGCTTCCATGGCTCTATCTCTGGCATCTTTGGCTTGTTGAGCCAAATCTTGAGCCATAGATGGGGTTTCACCAACTTCTAATCCATTCAAACTCTCACGAGTAGCATCTAACATTTCTTGAACATCTCTATCTAATTGATTTTCATCTAATAATTCCGATAAAGACTCAATGGCTTCATTAGCCGCAGACATGGCTTGGTTACGATTATTAACATCTTCTGGATTATTAGGGTCGGCAGACGCATTGGCTCGCATAGCGTTGGCTACGGCATCGCTTACAGCCTCTAATCCTGCGTCTAAATCATTTGCAGCAGCCGCATCACGAGCATTTTGTTGTGCTGATTGACGAGCATTATCAGTTTCATTGGATGAGCCTTCTTGCGCCATTTGAGCATCTCCTTTGGCAGCATCGGCTCCTGCTTGAGCAGCATCTTGTTGTAGTTGAGCATTAGATTCCGATTCGGGAACGAAAGGTGAAGTTGAACCTTCTCCATAACCTGTTGGTATTCCTGCATCATTAGCCATTTGGTTTTCTTCATTTATTCGGTCTAACATTTCTTGAGCAGCAGCCCTGGTTTCATCATAAGTAGAGGAAGTTAAATCTTCATCATCTGAAGACATCGGCACCCATCGGGGTCTGGTGTCAGGACTTTGTTCCAAATAGTTGAAAGTTATGCTAATGGTATTTCCCATTTCATCAAATTCCATGTCCCAATACTGTCCCTCCATGCCACGCATCATTTCATAACCTGCTAAATAAGATTCAGCGTCATCAAAATCAATAGTCATCATGGTGGGGAGAGGTTGATAATAAGTTGCATCATTTCCAAGAACCCTTCGCACATCATCAAAAGTCATAATAAGTCGTTGGCTTGAGTCAGCAAACAAAACATGGACCCAAATTCCTGCGGCGGGAGCAGATGGGCCTGAATATAATTCTCCAGTCCCTACATTGGTCCACAACCAAGATTGGCCTGATTCGGGAGTGGAACTTGAATTGGATAAGTCTGGCATTTGGTCGTTGGAATTTTGCTGATTGGGACCTGGACTTGGCATATTTGTGTCCGAAGGTGGACCCTCGCCTGGTCCATCGCCTGGTGTATCACTTGGTTGGTCAGGTTGGTCAGGAGATGGTGGGTTTGTTGGGTCTGGACTTGGACTTGGACTTGGATTTGGCCCAATTGGAATTTCTTCTTCCTCTTCTTCCATGAAATCTTGAGGGTTAGTTGGGTCGGGTGTTTCCCTAAGTTCATCAATTAACTGTTGTAATTCATCATCACTTAAGTTTTCAAATGGTCTTGGTGCAGATGGTGGTTCGGCGGGAGATGGGTCTTGAGGTGGCATATCCATAAAATCATCTGGATTCATAGATGGCTCGTCATCCTGTGGACCAAAAGGAGATGAGTCATCAAAAATGTCATCATAATTATCTGATAAATCTGTGGGAGGGGTATTATCGGGTCCTGAAACATCGGAATCTTCCATAAAGTTATCAGGATTCATAGGGCCTGGTTCACCTGATGGGCTTGGCTCCCCTCCTGTTTCAGATGATTCTTGTTCTCTTTGTGATTGTTCGTCTAATAACTGTTCTAAAAGTGAAGGTTGTTGAGGGGATTGCTCTGAACCTCCTGATGCCTCTCCACTTTCGCTACTTGGTGTGGGTTGGTTTGAACTTGTTGGTGCTTCTCCTTGTGATTCACCATCTCCTTCTGAACCTTCTCCCTCACCTTGTCCTTGGCCTGGTGCTTGTCCTGCACCTTGACCTGATGATTCACCTCCTCCGCTTCCACTTGATGAACCTGAACCTTGTCCCGAACCTTCGCCTTCTCCTTGACCTTCTCCATCACCAGAGCCTTGACCTTCTCCTGATGATTCTCCGCTTCCAGAGCCTTGTGATTCTCCTGCTTCACCTTGTCCTTGTCCAGAAGCATCTCCTTGAGAGTCACCCTGTCCTTGTGATTGTGATTCACCTTGTCCTTGTCCTGATTCTCCTGATTCTTGCGAATCTCCTGAATCCATTTGATTTTGACCTGAACCTGATAAGGTGCCTGATTCGGTTTGAGTAGGGCCTTGTCCTTTTTGACCCTTTGGAATACCTGCGGCACAAGCAGCACATGGTTCTTGTTCACTTGGCTCACCTGGCTCACCTGGCTCACCTGGTTGTGGCTCATCATCGCTACAAGTATGCTCTAAACCTTCATCATTACTTTCTGGAGGGGCTGGGAAGGGTCTAATTTGTTCATCTTGTCCACCTCTACCATCTCCGTCTTGACTTCCTGAACCATCTCCGCCGCCTCCGCCGCCTCTTCCTCCTGCTCCACCACTACGCTGCAAATCTTCTTCACGAGTGATTTCTACTTGAGAGGTTCCAGATGCGCTAACAACAGCATAATCTAATTGATAGTTAAAAGTGTCGGTGCTGATATATCTCATTCCATCTTCAGCATTTCCATCCATAAAATCTATGTAGGGAACATTGGCTTGAATGAATAGTTGTATATCAAGAGGTATTTCACAATCATAAAGTTCGGTATTATTGTTATAAAGGGTGCCTCCATACAATTCTTGAAGTTGAACTAAAGTGATTAAACCTACCTCTGGGTGGACTACAATAGGTCTGATATTTCTATCAGTAGCGGGAATTGCCACATTTTCTGCTAAACCTGTGGTAATGTTAATGCCTACCACAACATCTTCATCTGCTACTGGCATATCATATCATTGGTTTGCTTGTTATTTAAGATTGTCTATGGATTCTTATATTATATGTGTGTATATGTGTGCGATATTGCTACTTTTGGGGGCAAAATGCTTTATCTTATATAGGTCCTGTAACAACCATATATTACAGCCGAAAAAGGCACTAAAAAAATGGAGAATGATTAAGATGGCAAAAAATAATAACGAAAATGATGTAGCAAGTTTCTTGACTGAACTAAAGGACATGGCACCAGAGCGACCTGCTCGCCAACTGGTGAACTACGAGTCCTACAAACCAGAATACGATTTGGTTCACAAGGGATATGTTCTTGAAGGATACACCGAAGGTATTGAATCACCACTTGGTTCAGTTAGCACCGCAGTTCGCATGGTTGCACCTGGAAATGACAACGAACCTGCTGCTGGTCGCAGAATCACAGTTTGGCTCTCTTCTTACGAGCAAAATGACTTCCAACGCTTCCTCACACAGCAAGTTGATGCAGAAGAAGGCCGCAGCCTTCCTGTAACCATTGACTTCCTACGCCGATTGGAAACTTCACAGAAGACTGGTCGTGACTACAAGCAATTCTTCGCAATCTACCGTGGAGATGCTGACCGTGACGCACTACCTGATGTCCACGAAGACCAACTCAAGGCAGATACACCAACAGAGTGAGTCCATTAGGGCCACCTTGTTACTTGCTTGATGCTAAGTGCCGTAAGGCTATCTGTCCTAAGACCCTCAATGAAGGCCAATACGAACCTCTAATGGTTCGGCTGGAGAGGGTCTGGGATAGTATCGCTAATATAGGTCATCGCATCATTGGAGGTTGGAGGTATGCTTTTTGACTGTTCCTGTTCCAATATCACGCTTTGTGGATAGTTGCATTGAAGACTACTCTGACTTGAACTTATCTGTGGAAGGAATCTACACTTCTAAAATTGGTAATGAATGGTGCTACGGAAGTGGCATCTGTATCAAAATGGAAGACGGTCCTTTAGACCGTAGGAAACCAAATGCAGACCAAACGGGTTTATGGTTCACTATTTCTGATGGTGATTATTCTATTGACTGTTTGGCGCATAATGGGTCCGAAAGATTCCCCGAAGGTATGGACAACAGCAAACTGACTCAAGTTATGATGACTCTTACCGAGTCTATCAAAGACGGCAAATACATCTGTGTTGAAGGGTGTTATCAAGTCGTAGGCAAAGAGAAGGTATTCTTAGTCCGTCATGTGACCTCATATGACAACCTATCGGATTCACAAATGAGTGAAAGTCAGTTTAACGAGTTCAAAGAATTGTGTGAACAACATGATACTTCACCATTAGAATTGATGAAGTTAGATGAAACTCTTTGGTCGGAATTATATGCACCTAACACCTTGAAAGAGGCTGTTATGCTTTATTGTTTGAATCCACAAAATAAACAAGACTTGTTGCACATAGGTTTAGTTACATCTATGGGAGAAGGCAAAGACCACTTGATAGACCATGTAATTGCTCCACTTGTCCCTGTCGGGGTAGCAGGTTCGGGTAAAATGTCCACTATTGCAGGACTGTTTGGTGCTATGAGTGGTGATGACCTTAACGCTATTGAATTGGGACTAATCCCTAAATACAATCGTGAGCGTATCGCAGTATCTGAATTTCAGACATGGGATGATTCCGTTTTTGGAGAACTTATGAATGTGATGGCAAATGGTAAGTTTGATATGCAGAAAGGTCAATTGGATATTACCCGTCCTGGTTGCGCCAATATGATGTTCTTAGGAAATCCTCCCAGACATTATACAGGAACCGAGGCGGAAGGTGGTGTCCATAAGAAAACCGATATGTTAGAATCCTTTGGACAATATACTTATCAAATTCTTAGTCGTCTAACTCTTATCTTTACGCAAATGAGCCTTAGTGGTGCAGATGCAGAAGGGTTAATTGAAAATAAAATCATGGACTCTATGAGTGGAAAATTCGGCGGAAATGGGGTCAAAGAAGAATTAAAGAAATGGCGCAGTTTCTTCCGAGAATACTTGAGATATGTATCGGCGCAGAATCCCGATTATGAGAAAAACCGAGAGTTTATTCAATCTTGTTTTCATGGATACATTAAATCGTTGCCTGAATTTGTAGAAATCTTCTTGGCTCGTAGTAGCAAGGACATGAGAAAGTTCCAAGAATTTGTGAACCTATGCAAAGCCTATGCTCGCTTAGATGGCTCTCCTGAAGTTACGGAAGGGCATATTGCTCAAGCCACAGATATATTCTTGATTTCACTACGCACTCTCAAAGAGGACTTCCCATTAGACGAAATGGCTGCGGGTGTTAATCCTCGTATCCTCAAATTGTATGATAGTTTAGCGAAAGTTATTGAAGAATCAGGTTCATTAGACCTAAACACTATCAGAGCCATGCTACCCAAGTCGGTGCGTTTGAAAGATGAGGACTTAGAAACTATGGTGCGAGCAGGATATATCAATGTCAATACTGATGAAAACGATGCTACCTTTATTATGTTGATTAAATCACCTACTACGGCATAGTTTCAAATAGATGATAGGAGAATGATAAGTTATGGTTTTAACGGAGGCTGCGTCTAATCGTGCGGCTATGGCTGTGTTAAGGGTGCTTTCATTAGGAGAGAGTTTCTCGGCTGCCGCAAAAGCCGTAGGCACTACACGCCGAACCATGCTTAATTATGTGAGAGAAAATAGCGTTCCAATTCAACGAATGAACAATGGTCGTTGGGAAGTTATCAAAACCGCTTCACAAAAAGTTCCTGAATTATTAGAGTTAATGTATGAGGGCGAATCTGCTACCAGAGCCTGTCGTCAATTAAATACCACAGTTAGAACTATGTCTTCACAAATGTTGCCAGATAATGCGGGAGTAATGCTACCAGTTATTATCAAGGAAGGCAACTCTTGGACTCCAAATTTTGTTGGAGTCCGAGAATACAGTTTGACTCTTCATGGACAACTGTTAGGTTTCAATGATAGTGTGCAAGGTCGTGGACAATTAGCAGGACCAGATGCTAATCAAGATGAGGCTGACAACGAATATGCAGATATTTGGTGGCAAGTGGATTTCAATAACTTTCAGTCGGCTCTTCCGATTGATAGAGTGGGTTTATTTTGGCAACCTGAAATTATGAGATTTCTTCGCAATACTTTGGAATTACCTTTAGTTAGCAATTCGGTTTTAGCCAACCGATTTTTAAGCAATATCAATGTAGCCAACAATGCAGTATCTAATGATAGAGTAGATTCATCTAATGAAATGACTTTAACAGTTTTAGAAGAGTTTTTAGAAAGATATGATATTAGGATGAGTCCTGATTCAACTATTGGAGTAGAACCCTCAAGAGGATTAAGTGCTCCGATTCAATTTATTTCTGTGGCTGATATGGTGGCTGATTCGCTCCGAACTGCGCCTGGATTGTGGCAAGTTATGTTCTTAACTAACGCCAATTTAGAGGCATATCCGATTCCTGTTGATTTTGAATACAACTTGTTAGAGGAGTGAATTTTTCAATTGGATTTTTAATTTTTTCGGATAGATTAAGCACTAAGAAGATTGAAATAGTATAAAGGATTAGTAGATATTAGGAGATAAAACTCATGGAAATTGAAACAGCACAAATTGGAATCGCATTGGCATCATATGTGGCAGGTATCGCCAGCAACTGGTGGTGGCAGAATCGTAAGAAAGTTCTGGGAACTATTGAAGAAACACTTGAAGATAAGATTGAAGAACTAACAGGTTTGGATGTTGAGTTGGGGGATGTAGTGGAGGAACTTGCTTCTTCCGCAGAAGAAATTGCTACTGATGCAGTTGAAGCCGCAGAATCTGGTGCTTCGTTAGAAGAAATTAAAGATACACTTGTGGAATCGGCCCAAGAGGAAGCATTTGAGATGGTAGAAGAACTATCGGCTCTTAAAGTTGCAGAACTTCGTGAGCGTTTAGAAGCAGTTGGGCTACCTGTTAAGGGTAAAAAGGCTGAACTAATTACTCGTTTGGCCGAATATCTATCTGAAGAAGAATGATTAAGTTAAAATAGCGGCAACGCTAAGTTATCTGTATGGCTTATTACTATTCCATTCCGATAGAGGAAATGGAAGAAGAATTGGAATCATTACGGTTCTATCCAGTCAATTTGGTTTTTCGCAATAAACCCGTCAAAGAATGGGTCTATGAACGCAAACTGCCTCGCTCTCCTAATCATTTTGTAAGGATTTACACAGGCATTCAACGCTATGGGCAATCCGCAGGTGAATCTCGTAAAGCGGGCAAAGATGCTATCAGAATTCAAGTAATTTACCGAGATGCTAAAGGAGAAACTTTGGTATCACAAACTAAAAGAGTTCACCGAGTTGGTGGGTGGAGAAAAAACCTTCATAAAAGAATGGATGAAGTCGCCACAGAATTGCCCCAAGTGGAGTTTGATAGTCGGGGCGAACCTATGACTCTAAGGAAAAAGGGTAAGAATCAATTTTGGGGTAGTAGAGATTATCCCAAATTTAAGGAAACTAAACCCTTCCGAGCAGAAGAAATTAGATGTTGTAAAGAATGCGATAAAACCACAGGATTAACTACTATTCAAGCAGGAACTTATTGTTATGATTGTTTGCCAATCAACTTAGGTGCGGAGGATATAATTTATGTTTCACCAAACGAAGAGGTATATATTGATGCAAAGATAGAAATCATCAAAAACACAGGTCAAAAAGTTGCCCGAATTGATATGTTCGCAAGTCCTAAAGGAAATGGTTTTGGAAGGGCCGAGTTTGAGAACTTTAAGGATTGGGCCTACAAACAAGGTGCTGCATACATCGTGGTAGAGTCTGTGCCAGAAAGTGTTAATTTTTGGAAATGGATGGGTTTTATAGAACCGTTTGGCCTTGTTGAACCAAAAGATGAGTTTTTGGCAAAACACCTTGGATTAAATACTCTAATTTATCTTGCTGAATCGGAAGCGAAAGGTGGTCAATTCGCTGCGGAAGATGAAATAAACATCATTGACCTTAACTCAAAAAAAGAAATTGAAGAATATGGTATGTTTAGACCATACGAACCAAATCCACCTCGTAAAGAGGAATTGAGGCGTAAATCATTAACTGATGCACCCGAAAACAACAATCTATTTCGCATCAATTGTGATGGTGTGTATGCAGTAAGAACCATTTATGGACCTTCTAAAATAATTTTTGGAAGGAATATGTTGGCTTCTAATAAAGTATCTTTCAATCGTGCCGCACAGCGAAATCTATCGGGAGTATGGGAGTTAATGGGATTGCCCAGAAACAAGAGTGGAGTAGTAAGTGCATTTGGGCCTCTTGAAAACATAGAGAAAATGCCTCAATTCTCGGAGAAACCAGCAATCCACCTCATAAATAAAAGGGAACTGACCCCTAACAGAATTGTTATCAATATGAAGGGGCTGGTTTTTGCTTACGACATCGTGAATCGTGAGGTTGAATTTTATGGTGGGGTGCCAGAATCAAGCATTGTATCAGAAGACATCCTTCCTGAATGGGTCAATCCGCAGGAGATTAGCAAACCTCTTTTCGCTGCGGAAGACAACTACGAGGCTACTTATGGTGTGGAACAAGCCAAAATTCGCAGAAAGTTAAAGAATAAAATTAAGAAACAGGCGATAATGGGGACTAAAGCGGGTCAATGGTCGGCTCGTAAGTCCCAAGAATTGAAACGCCAATATGAGGCTGCGTGTGATAAAAAAGGTTTGAATCCATATAAAGGTAAGAAAACTAAATCGCAAGATAATCTTAGTAAATGGAGCAAACAAAAGTGGGGAACTGCTTCAGGAAAGAAGTCATCTACTACTGGTGAACCATATTTCCCTGCTAAAGCAGTAGCAGCATTAAAAAAGAAAGACTTATACTCCAAAGCCAAGCGACAAAAGGCTAAAGCCACACGAGCAGGAAAGCAGAACGCTCGTTATAGTGATGACATCCGAAAAGTAGTAGCGCAATATCGGGCAGAAGATGAAGATATAGTTATTGCAGATTTCAAAAACATGAGTAAAAAAGAAAGAGATACTTATGCTCCTGATAATTGGAAGATAGAAATGTATTGGGCGGCCGATGGTTCAACTTATATTTTAAGACGAATCTTCAAACCTGAAAGTTATGGTGCAGTAGTTGATTTAATAGATGAGATAAATGTTATTGCAGCAGAACTTGACCATCATGCGTTGATAACTTTTGATAAAGAACGAGTTATGGTTCAGTTGTGGACTCACGATGTTCACAACATTACAGAATTAGATATTGCTTTTGCTGAATTGTTAAATCAATTCGCCGATAAATGGGAACTTAATGCGGAATCTCCTGAATGGGATGATATTGATTGGAAAACAGATAAGCCTCCTGTTAAAGAACATGAAGATTGGGGCGATGATGTAGAGTGGGATGCTGAAGATGAAGAAATTACTATGAGAGAATTTGACGACACAACTGCTGAAGATTTCGTAGATGATGCTGATGATAGAATAGTTTTGATGTTGCGTAAAAAGTCAAAGATAAATCGTTATGGGGACATAGGATGCCCCGTTTGTGGAAGTATTGGATTATTTTATGAAGAAATAATTGCGAAAGGAAAGAAATGGTATTGTTATGGCTGTTTGTATGAGGACAAAGAAGAAACTATCAAAGGTAAGGGCGATATTACTTTAGAAAAATATGGCTTAGAGATTACTTGTCCTATTTGTAAGAAAGCAGTTAAAGCATTTAATAATGATTCTATGTTGCGGCATATGAAAAAATGTGGGGTGCCAAAGTGAATCTGATAAATTGGATTAGACAACCTGCATTGATGTGGAGTTTCACTACACAAAAAGTGGGTTTGGCTCGTGATTTGTTTTATGCTCCTTCTCGTGAACACGCTAAAGCATCAATTTTGTATCACATGGATATGATGTTTGGTGATGATTTAGAAGAGTTAGCGTGGGAATATGATGAAGAAATAAATGCTGATGCGTTAATAGACATTAGTAGAGATAGTAATGGACAGGTAATAGATACAGATAATTTCGGCTATCTAAAGTTAGTAAATGATAAAATCAAAACCATAGAGGAAGTAATGGATAATTATGTGGAACTTACAGAAGAAGAAAAGCAAAGGAAAAAAGAACGCATGGAAGAATTTAAGAGAAGGTATGAAAGAATGACACCATCGGATGACCCTGAAGATTACTATGGCTTTAACCCTCCAAGTAGAAATCCGTTTTTTACCCCAGACCGAAACTATCCCACCTTTAGTGAAAATCAATTTGAGGAATAAGGATTAGTTAAATAGGTGATGCAACTAATAAAAGGCATGACTCGCTGGACGCATGATAATTATATCAATCGTCTTAAGGCAGATTGTGATGTAGCCTATGAAATCGCTGAAATGGCTCGCAGTAAAGGATTTGACCCACGACTTTCCGTAGAGATTCCTCAAGCCTTTGATTTAGCAGACCGTTGCCAAAAACTATTGGAATTTTTAGATGGTAGAAACACGGCAGAACAAATTCGTGCCTTGACTTTAGAACACGATGGAAATCGGGAAATGGTTGCCTTAGATATGGCTAAAATTGTTACGGCGGAATCCTTTTTGTATGGCAAGAAAATTAAATGCGACAATTGTGATGGAAGCGGTAGTGTTAAAATCAATAATCGTAACCGAAGTTGCGACCCTTGTGAGGGAATGGGTATTATTGTAGAATACTCGGAGGATATTACAACCGATTGGAAGGAAACCATGAAGTTATTTGCGGAAAACCCTCGTAAGATTAAAGATAAGGTATTTGCAGCACTTTGTATGTATCATGGCATCTGTGCAGGATTAGCCATTCTAACTGAAGGAATTTTAGTGGCTCCGTTGGAAGGTGTGGTAAGTTGTCGCATTGTGGAAAACCCTGATAAGTCGCAATCCTTAGCCATTAACTATGCAGGGCCTATTCGTAGCGCAGGAGGCACAGGACAGGCTTTATCGGTGCTTATTGGCGATATTTTGAGGCGTGAGTTTAACTTAGTGCCACCTCAAATCTCTTTTGAAGAAGCAGAACGCTACAAAGAAGAAGTATCAAAGTATAGTCGTGGACTACAATACCGACCTTCTAACCCTCAATTGGAAATTATCGCTTATAACTGTCCTGTTTATATTGATGGAGAGGGCGTGGGTGGAGAAGTAACTGGTCAGCGTGATTTACCCAGAGTAAATACGAACAAGGTCAGAGAAGGAATGTTGTTGGTTATGTGTGAAGGTTTGGTGCTGAAAGCCCCTAAAATCTTGAAATATACCGAAGCATTAGGTTTTGAAGAGTGGAATTGGCTCAAAGATTTTACTCAAAATAAATCAGGAGATACAGATAACAGCATCAAGCCGTCTGAAAAATTTATTAGTGATATTTTGGCAGGTCGTCCTATTTTTGGAGGGCCAATGGAAAAAGGTGGATTTAGATTGCGATATGGGCGTAGCCGATTAGCAGGATTAGCCACTACCTCTATTCACCCTGCGTCTATGCAAGCGTTAGGTGCGTTTTTGATTATTGGAACACAAATGAAATATGAAAGACCTGGAAAGGCAACCGTAGTTACACCTTGCGATACTATTGAAGGGCCTTATGTGGAATTTTTAGATGGCTCGGCTCGTAGAATTCATGATAGAAATGAAATTTCTGATGTGGCTCCAACCGATATTGATTGGAATCTCAAAAAGATTTGGGATTTAGGCGAGTTATTAGTGCCTGTGGGTGAATTTTTAGAAAATAACCATCCTTTAGCCCCAAGTCCTTATGTTCACGAGTGGCATGAACAGGTTTTATCCGAAAATAACCTGAATTATCCCAATAATTTTAAGGAAGCCTTAGAACAATGCAAGTCGGGAATACCTATGGCTCCTGAATATGTGGCTCATTTTGGAGATATAACGGCTCAAGAGTTGTTTAATTTGATGGATAACAGCACAATTTCAAGTTGTGGAAGCAAAGCCACAGTAAAAATGGCATATCGTGATATAGCCAAACAATTGTGTATTGACATTGATGCCGAAGGAGTTATTTCGGGAGATAAATCAAATGTTGTGCTTAATAATTTATCAAAAATTAAAACCATGCTCAAAATTAACTTAGATATTTATGAGTCGGGATTGGAACTTATTCAAGAAATGGCGGATTATGAAATTAAGAATCCTGTGTCTATCCGAATCGGAGGTCGTATGGGCAAACCTGAAGGTTCTAAGTTGCGTGAAATGAAACCTGCAATTCATTGTAATTATCCTGTGGGGTTCAATGTAGGCTCTACTCGTTTGATGCGAAGTGCCGCAGATAATAATGACCCTACTGAAATAGGAATCCGAATGTGTGATGAATGCGATACCGAAACTATTTGGTGCGTTTGTTGTGGAAAGGAAACCAGATTTGTAGGAGTTAAGCAAGAGAAACTCAATACTGCAATTCTTTATGATGAATCTTTAGAAAAGGCAGGTATCTCCGATGGTAAAATCAAAGGAGTAAAAGGTGTTACTTCTAAAGAGAAAACTCCTGAACATCCAATGAAGGGTGTAACTCGCTTCAAACATGGCATTTCTACCTTCCGAGATGGAACAATTCGCTTTGATATGGTAGATATTACCATGACTCACTTCCGACCACGAGAAATTGGTATGACGGTGGAACAAGCGCAAGAGTTAGGCTATGAAGCCAAAACCATTGATGACATTTGTGAACTACGACCTCAAGATGTAGTATTGCCCTTAAATTGTAGTGAGAAAATCTTGGCTACGGCGAATTATATGGATGATTTATTGGAAAATCTCTATGGCATGGAGGCTCATTATAATTGTGAAACTATCAATGATTTAATCGGACATTATATTATGGGAATCGCCCCGCACACCAGCGGTGCTATTTTATCTCGTATTATTGGATTCGCTAATATCAAAGGACATTATGGACATCCTTTCTTCCATGCGGCTAAAAGACGAAATTGTGATGGTGATATTGATGCCATTTTGTTGTTGTTAGATGGTTTGATTAACTTTAGCAAAAGATTCTTACCTGGTCATCGTGGAGGGTTAATGGATGCTCCACTTATTTTGACTACTAAAATTGTTCCTTCTGAAATAGATAAGGAAGCCTTGAATGTAGAGATTGTGGACCACTATCCAATTGAATTTTATGAATTAACTCATTCAGAAACGCCTCCTGATGCTAAAGAGGCTCTGAAAGTGGGTATAACTATCGTAGAAACGGTCTTAGGCACTCCTTTACAGTATGAGGGGCAACTCTTTACCCACGACACCACAGATTGCTCTGAAGGGCCTCCTAACAACCCTTACAACACCTTAGATTCTATGCGTGAGAAAACTATGGCTCAATTCGCTTTGGGAGAGTGTTTAGAGTCAGTAGATAACCAAGACCAATCTTCTCGGTTGATTCAAAGACATTTGATTCGTGATATGAGAGGTAATCTTCGTGCGTTTGGACAACAAAAGGTTAGATGTCCTAAATGTGGTGGGTCATATCGCCGACCTCCGCTTTCGGGTCGTTGCATGACTATTTTAGAATCTAAAGAAAACCCATTTAGCGGGGAAATGGAGGACATACTTTGTGATGGAAAACTTATCCTTACTGTGACGCATGGTTCGGTTTCAAAATATGATGGTTTAATGGCAGAATTGGTTAGTAACTTTGGGGCAGATGAATATACCGAAGGCTTGTATGAACAAGTATCAAAATGGGTGCGTGAAACCTTTGAAGATAAAACCATTAAATCTCAAAGCAGGTTAATTGAAGATTAACCAAACATGGAATCATTATCTTGAGCAATTGGAGGCAACTCTTTGGTTTCTTTGAGGGCTAACTGCAATTCTACTAAGTTTTTCAGTAGTTTTTTAATTTCGGCTATGTCAGATTGCACCACATCGTTGATTTCTAACACATCCACTAATTTAGTGTGAACATCCATTAAAGTTGGTAGTTCATCAGGAACTTCTGACATGATATATATTAAGTGCGCTTGCTATATCAATCTACCCATAACTTAAAATAGCGGCAGCAATAAGAAGAGATTATGATTGATTCACAAAGTTTATTCCGATGGGGCGCTGGTTTCCTGATTGGCACAGGTTTTATTGACTTTTTCCGTTTTGGAACTTTCAAATTACAAACTAATGATTGGCTTTCAGTAGGAATGGCAAGTGCAGGATTAACTATGGTAACCTTAGCAGCAATAGATTTGACTTTAGATAAAAAAATGTTAAAGTTAAGTGCTCCTTCTGATTATGAAAACATTTATTTAGAAAATGATGTAGATGTAGCAGTTATTGATGAAATGGCTGGATTGGGCGTAGATTATTAGGTGAGATAAATGGCACTTCCACGACCTATCAATTGGTTACGAGAGCCATCTGTGGATTCAGAACAAATAGAAGCGGTGCAACAGGCTGCTTTAGGAGTTAAATCAGCATTAGAAACGGCTCAACAAGAATTGGCGCAAATGGAATCAGATAATGCGGAACAAGTTGAAAACCTTAATCGGAGTTTAAGCGAAGCCATGAGTAATATCATCGGGCAATCAGGTGGAGCACCCTCGCAAGTTTTTATTGTGTATCAATGGTGGGGATTCGTGGAGGAAGTGGCCTCGGCGATTGAAGAGAGAGATGATTCTGAAGAGGCCCAGCAAATGGTTTCCAGACTTAGAGGAGAAAGATACCAAGCCATTCCATTTAGAACCGCAGAATTAGCGGCTGCTTATCTCAATAATAAAGTAGAGTTATTAGAAAGCATAGCCAATACAGGATTTTACCTTAGACCTGAACAAGATGAAGATACTCCTGATGATGTGTTAGCAAGAATTACTTTACGAGATAGGGAAGATAACCACATTGGTTATAACGAACTAAAGTATTGGCAATATAATCCTAACCAACCCATTCCTGAAGCGGCTGGCGGTGGCACAGGCGATTGGATTTAATCTTGGGATTCTTCCGAAGAGGTGGTTGGAATATGATGTTCTGCCAACTTAAGAATTAAATTATTGGTAATTAAAACGGTTTCTACTCCTTGAATTGGAAATCGGTCCAACATATGATAGATAAAGTTAATTTCTGAAATTGTTAATTCAATTTTCTTGGTGTCACCAGAGTTAGTGATAATCTCGTCAGGCATAATAACTTTATGTTATTCTTTCTATTTAACTCTAATCACTCTGTATTGCGAAGCAGAAGTTGTAACCGAGCGTCCAAACTCACAGGATTTTCTTGTGCTTGGTTGTTGAAAAGTATAGTGACAACGAAGGTAAGAAGCACTTGCGAACCTGGAAATCGCAATTGTTCCTGAATTTCTGGAGTTATATACAGAGTTCCATTAGCCTCTTCTGGTGATGCTCCTGCCGCTTCTACGGCTTGTTGAAGGCTAAACTTAAAGTTATCGTTATCTCGGAGTGTAACTCCTACGCTCTCGGCTGTGGTTTTAGTAAAAACACCTACGCAGGTTTCTCTAAGGCCAGATTCGGGTGAAATTGGAGTTCCCAAACAGGCAATTGGAAGGTTTTCTTTCCCATTTCCCATAAACGCTTGAACCTCAATAGTAGCGATACCATCAGTTCCTGCTAATACTGTGTCGTTATTAACTCCGAAATTTAAGTTGATGCCTGTTTCCTCGGTTAAATTTTGTGCCTGAGCAACTCTCATCCTCAAGTCAGCATTATCTCCGTAGCGATTCACTCCACCTACACGCTCTATAATGAATGCGAACATAGAGTTTTTAATTGCTCGGTCAGGGTCAGAACCATCATCATAAGTTAAAAATGCAGGTGGAAACGGCTCTCTATTGTAATTAAATGATACCGCCGTAGGCCCTTGAAAGGGATTATTGGAAGCGGGCTTAAACTTGGTTTTTCGGGGTGTGGAAACTCCTATTTTGGACATAATATAACCTCACAATACGGTAACATTTCCAAATACGAAAAATGCGGTTGGGTCAAGACAGTAAATAGTAAATGATTCATTTTGAGGACAAGTAAATGCTGTTCCTGTGGCTCCGCCTCCTGTTACTGATAGAACCGAGCCTCCATCTACCGAACAGGTTACTGTGGCTCCTGTGCATAAAAAGGTGGCTGTGGCTCCAGCGGCAGGGACTACACCAGCATAAGGACCAAGAGTATAATTATCTCCTGCTAAGGGTTGAACTGCACCATAGACTCCAAGTTGAGGGTCGGCTAAATCTTGATTGTTGGGAATAGTCCCATTCAATCTCTGACCTGCGATTTGTGAAGTGTAACCTGCTGTGGCTATGATATTACCATTACCGCCCCCTAAAGGGTCATCAGCACTAATGTTTCCATCTACTGCTAAAATGTCGCCTATTGTGGCAGTAACGCCTGTGCCTCCTGTGACTGTTTGACCTGCTGTGACATTGGTTGTTGCATTTACGGATGTTCCTGCGAGAACTGCACCTGCGGTTGCAGAAACATTTCCTGTGGTGGCAGTAACGCCTGTGCCTCCTGTAACTGTTTGGGCTGCTGAAATGGCTCCTGTGGCTCCTACCGCAGTAATTGGTCCGTTAGTAGTGGTAACACCTCCTGTGCCTCCTACTGTGACTGTTCCACCTGCGTCTGGGTCTATACCAACTGTGGTTCCACCTGCTATACTGGTGGTAGTATTAAATCCTCCTGTGGAAGTAAAACGGGCAACTTCAGAAGCAGCCGCCCCATTGTAATTTTTCAACACTAAATCATAGAGTGTGTTTCCAGCAGTAGTTCCAGCAGTAGATACCGATTCAATAATAGAACCTACATAATTAGTTCCTGCTTGAGCAGGGGCTTCGGATTCAAATTCTAATCCCACTCCCAATCCAATGGCAGGGGTGCCAGATGTTTCATGAGTTATTCGGACAGGATAGGTTGCTGTGTTGGTTAAAGCCGTAGATTGAGTTACGAAGGTTTTAACTCCAAAATTGGCGGTATCTGCACCAGCATTTAACAACATAGCATTGGTCACAGTTCCTGAATTCCACTTGACATCCATTTCTGCTGTGCCAGTAGTATTGAAAATAGCCCCTGTATCATTTAGCCTCAAGGGATAGGCATTTCCTACTGCGCCATCATTCGTTCCTCTAATTCTGAAATCCAATTGTCCCTTTTCCGCCCCTGCGGTGCCATCCTTAGCATCTGCAACAATGTAAGCATAGGTAAATTCTGCCGCAGCAGAATTTTCACCCTTAAACAGAATTACTCCTAAATCAAGACCTGCGCTATATGCTGCATCTCGGACTAATGACATATCTGGGGCAGAGGTGGCTGCCGCAGTAGATACAATCCGCAAACATTCACCAGCACTACCACTTGTAATGGTTAATCTCTCACTACCTCCTGTGTTGTTCCAAATTAGATTGCCTGAACCGCCAATAGTATCGGCTGCTGTGCCAAATGCTACTTGACCAGCAGCAATAGTTCCTCCAATTCCTCCTGTGGATGCTAACCAAGAAGGGACACCTGCTGCAAGAGTTAAAACTTCACCATCGGCTCCAGCCGCTAATTTGGATAAGGTATTGGCTGCGGAAGCATAAATTACATCTCCCGTAGCATAGGTGTTAAAAGATGTTCCTCCAGAAGTTGCTCCTAAAGTTCCCACAATTTCTGCGGCACCTGTTGGGTCATTGACAGTAATGCCTGATAGAGTTGTGGCGACTGAAGTTACGCTTCCGCCACCGCCTCCACCTCCAATGGTGATTCGGGCGATATTTGGAGATGAACCAACTGTTAATGTTCCATTAGAAACTTCAATAATATCTATGCCAAACAAATCGGTTGCTAAATCAAAAGTTCTGACTTCTAAACCGCTTGCACCGCCCGTTCCTGTGTATGTGTTAGACATCTGTATCACCTATGGTTAGCAACAAAGTTGCATCAGATTCCACCCTCCATACCTTGACGGTTGGTATCAGTAAATCCGTTTTGTTGTTCGCTCCACCCTACTAAGGCTGCTTGAACATTTCCAGTAAGTATATCTACTCCTGCTCCGCCTCCGCCATCAACATTGACGACTCGGAAAACGATTTGCTTTTCACAAACTAATGGGATTTCAAAAGACCACATTTGGTTTGGAGGTGTGACCGCAGCCCATTGGAAATTATTCCAAGAAAATGATAGTTCTCCATCAACCCAGATTTGGTATAAGGCTGTGGCTGCACCATTTAGAGTTGGCAGGGTGTGTCCAAACTTAGCAATTAAATAGAGTTCATTTTTACGACCCGCAGCCGTAGCGGTGGCTGTTCCAGCCCTTAGAGTTCCTGTGGCTAATCCACCCGCAGAATTTCCTGAAAATTGCACACCCGTAGAAGTAATAGGTTGAGCACCACCAGCACCATAAAAGGTAGAACCGACTCCAATTCCAGCCGTAGTAGGAAGTGTGGGTGGGGTAGTAGATGGTAAATTGGAAGCGCATGGTTGTAAAGCAGTTCCAGCAGGTGAACCCACAGGGGCTGACCAAGTTTGCGTTCCTAAGATATTGTCATCATTAGCGTTGATAACAATTAAATCAACAAATTGTCCTGAATCTAAGAAACCTGCTGGGGCAAGACCTCCTTCATCCAAAAGTTGAGTTAAATTGACATTTTGACGCTGAATCAAGTTAGATGAATCCGATTTTGGGACTAAATGCCAAGGATAGGCTTTACTATCAACATTATTAGGGTGTAAGTTAAGATTTTCTATGGAGGGGCGAACTGGCCTCTTAAATGTGCCAGGGTCAATTCCTGCTCTTTGAGGTTGAGTTGCTACCGAAGTTTCAGTAGAATAACTGGAATATGGGACAGGAGAAGCATTAACCGCATCTCCTTTGAGAGAATAACTGGTTTGAAAGGCTTTTTTCCGATAAGCCCGCTTGGAGTTACGGATATTTTCGTTGGTATCACCATCTGACATAAAATGACCTCATACTTAGTTTGATGTTTCGTATATTTAAGTTTAATCTCGCTTAGTTCTCTTATCTTGATGCACGGTTTTTGGCGCATCAGGCTTTTTAAGTTTGGCTTGTTGATTTCGCCAGTAGGTTTGGGATTGTTGCAGATACCACTCCCAATCAGTTGTGTCCAAGCCACGAGATAGCAATAACTGTCGTCTAAACCATTCTACATTATCTACGGTAACTTCAATTCCTAATTGGATTAACTTTTCACAAATCAAAGAATCTGAACCGCTAAATTCCCAATAAGTTACATAAACTTGAGCAAAACATCGGTTCGCCACATATGGATAGTTGGCTATATCAGGAAGTTGGTTAGTCATCACATATCTAACATCCCAAGTTTCAAAAGGTTTAACATAAATGTTAGGCTCTAATAAGTAGCCATAATTTGACTCAATGTTCTTCGGAAATGGGGACGCATCTCCAGATATGCCCCATGATTTAATATCTTCAGGGTTTTGATAATACCACACATTGTCAATGGCTATTTGCACGAATCCATTAGGAATCCAATTGGTAGTGACAAAACCATCATTTTCCCAATTTGCGGCTACACCCGCAGTAGAACCAAAATCATCAATGACAACGAAGTGGTCTTCCCTCATTAAATTAGGTTCGGTTAAAACCTCTCCTTGTCGGTCAGAATGATTCAAGACGGCTTCACCATAAGCCCCTACAAAAATGGAAAACTGTTCTCCAGGTTGCGGCAAAGGTCTGTTTTGAGCAGCCATTCTTGCGGGATTCAAACACCACAAATAATTTTGGTAAGTTATTGCCATTAGGAAAACCTCTTGGGAATAGATTTCAACTTTTCTTCATTCTCTTTTCTCTCGTGAATATCAGCCATAAGTTGATGGCGAATTAGCATCTGTTTGTATTGCATAACGGTTTCAACTGATACAGGAATATCTCTTTGGGTCAATTCATAAGCAATTAAAGAATCCGACCCATCAAATAAAACATATTCCAAATAAACACGAGGGATAAAAACATCTCCAATTTGAGAGGGAATAACATTAGTATTAAGTGAATAATCTACTGATAAGGTAGTGGAGGAATTTCCTGGAGTAGTTATATCTTTGACAACTTGCGAGGGTTGGAGATTATTCATGTAAAAATAGGCTCCCCAAGTAGAACCTTGTTTGATGTATAGTGGAGTATCGCTCATGGCCCAACTTGGCATCCAACCAAGTGGCTTAAATCTTGTTCCTCCTGATGGTCCAAAAGGTGATGTATAGCCCGAAATGCCAATGTTATGACCTCCAGAAGTTTGAGTGCTTCTATCAGGATTTTGGAAATATAATTGTTGATTAACCCATAATTGACACGAAGCAGTAGGAGGCCAAACTGAAAGTTCATCAACTACTAAAAATTGCTCGGCGGTGACAAAGGCAGGAATGTCTAAGTTGCTTCCATAACCTCCTACAAAGATTTCTACGCCTTCATTTCGGTTGGCTGTAAATTGAGGGATATAAGGATTAAGTGTTAGAATAGGATGTAGATTAAGCGTAAATGGGTCAGGATAGTTCTGACTTGGGACTACGCCTCGCCATTCATAAACCTGTCGGCGCATCATAACACAACATTAGCATCCTTGCTATTTGAGGCTTCCGTTTTCACGCAATTCTCTTTTGGATTTCATTTTGTCCAATCAAAGTGATTTTAACTCTTACAGTTCGGACATCTGACGGTGCGCCAGCAGAGGTCATGCGGTGTCCAGCAATAGCGACATTGTTTTGAACCATAACTTGTAGCGGTTGTTGATACAATACCAAAATTGGCGAAGGGAATGCAATATATCTTTGCTGATGCATTGATTTAGGCACCAATAATCTTTGAGTGCCAATATCTTCAGAGGGAATGGTATTTCCGCTTACAAAGAAATTAACATCAAAATCAGTAAAAGTTCCAGTTGTGCTTGTTCCTGCTGTGGCTTGGGGTTGATAAAAATATGGGGATGTATCAGTTTCAACAGTAAGTTGATTACCATTTGCATCTAAAGCCATCACATCTACTGCATATCCATAAAAAGTGCATTGTTCATTATTAAATTGATTGGTAAAAGCATTGACGGTAATAGAAGTTCCACCTGCTAAAGTTGTAAGAGTTCCAAAAGCAGGAACTGGGAAATCGTGGACTGTGGTAATAATCTTTGGTTCAGGGTCTTGTCGCACCATCTTAGTTCACCACCGTATTCTTAATAATTTCATTTTGACCCATAAGTGTAATGACTACACGAACAGTTCTAACATCTGTGGCTCCTGACATAGTGTGAGGGGCAATAACTACATTGTTTTCCACAGTCACTTGGAGAGGTTGTTGATAACGAACCAAAATCGGTGATGAAAAACTGATATATCGTTGTTGTTCGGCACCTGGTAGTAGCAATCTTTGAATTTGAATATCATTGGAAGGTATTTGATTACCGCCTACCATGATTTTAACATCAAAATCAGTAAATGTCCCTAAGTTTCCTCCAGGTGTTTGATACTGATAAAAATATGGATTAGTTGTTGTTTCAATAGACAAATCATTTCCGTTAGCATCTAATGGAACTACATTGACAGCCATACCCCAAATGGTAATTTGTTCGTTGTTAGCCTGAAATGTGTTAATTCCTTGTAGGATATTAGTTAGTGCGGCTAAATTAGCACCACCAGCGGCAGCAACAGGAAAATCATGAGTCGTGCTCATTATCTTTGGTTCAGGGTCTTGATTAACCATATTTGAATCACCCTCACATAGACCGTGCAGCAATCTTTTGGACCGCTAACTCGCTAATGAGGCTGATTTTATATCGGATTGTAGCAACGGGCTGACCACCAAAGTTAAATGCGCCAACACCAGAGTTTGCAGTAACCGATAATTGAAGGGGCTGTTGGAACAAAGCCAAAACAGGAACGGTAAAACTCATAGTTTGGTCTTGTTGTCCATAAATCCATCCCAAGTCAAAAGCGTTAGAGGGAACATTGTTAGAACCAACGGAACAAGTTAGTGTAAAGTCAGAAGGCATGGTAAATTTCGGGTCGGTAGTGCCAACCAATTGATTACCTGCTGCATCCAAAACCACAATATCAACTGCAACTGCATAAATCCTAAGTTCTTCATTATTTGCCTGATTCGTAAATATATTTACTGTATTCTGTGTTCCAGCCGCTACGGGAGCAACTGGGAAATCGTGAATAGTAGTATATACTTCTGGTTGTGGGTCCTGATTTACCATATGTTCAATCTCCTATGATTACTATAAGGCACTCTTACTATTTCAATCTATCGTTAGGATTCCCAAACATTGACTGGAGCCTTTTGTTTGCGGGCTAAGTGAATCCAACGAACCAACAATCCAAATACTAAAATATCAAAGATAAAAAAATACCCTCCGAACTCTCTTAAATGAGATTGCATATCGGTTACTACTTCCAATGGAGTTTTTAATCCATTTCGCATAATAATAGCGGTCCAAATCATAGCCATTAAGAAAGCACCCCCAAAAGTAAGAAGCATTTCTCTTAAAATGGTGCTACGGCCCATATGATGAAACTTTGTTTCACTTTCTATTTAAGCGTTTCTGAATAATGCATCATCCTCTAAACTATCATCGGCAGGTAGCACAGAAACTTCAGGCGGCATCACTTGTGCTTCTAAGGCTTTATTATCTAAATACTTACGAACTAAGCCATACATTTTTGGGGCAATATCTTCCATTTCTTCGGTCATATCACGACCCTCTTTGGCTGCTTCTTCCTCAAAGTATTCTTGAAATTTAGAAAGTAAGGTCATGGTTTTGTAAAATGATGGAGTAAAGGCTAATTTAGTGCTGGCTCCAATATCATTAGCAGTTTTTTGTGCCATAATTGCTAAGATAACGGCGGCCAAATTGGTGGCCGTAATGAATCCAAGTAGTTGCCAAGTCCACCAAGCAGTTGGTTGAACTACTAAAGCAAAGGTTTGAACTACGACCTCTATAAATAAGGCTAACATTATCATATATCTGGCACTTATCATCTGTGGGTCTGCTAAACGCTCCCAATCTGCCTCTTGTTTCATACTTCTCCCTCTGGTGCTGCAAAAATAATAAATGTGATTTCATTAGTGGGGTAAAACCCCGCATGAATATAACCATATTCCTCTACCTGTTTAATTGTTTTCTTTTCCCATTTCCTTTCTTTGTCAATTAAAAATGCGGTATCTCTAAAAATGCCTTGATTGGATAACATTAAAAAATCCGAAATAGTATAAACTTTATGCGTTTCTCCTTCTATCTCATATTCGGCAAATTCGGTATCTACGGGATTGTGGTCAGCCAATAATTGTCTTTCAAAGAAATCTTCTCCTAATTGGGCTTTGAGGGCTTGCTCCACTCCAAATCCTGCTCGCAAGCGTTCTTCTATTACTTCCCACTCTCTTTCAGCCAATGAATCCCACCAAGAAGCGTTGGAATTGTATTCTCGCCCAATATCAGAACGATAAGAATCTAAATAATCATTTTTACGACTTAGAACATATGCAGCCCAGATTTCCTCTGGCGTTGCCTCATCAGTCATAATAAATATATGGGATATTACTTATTTAACACTACCGTTGCTTATTGTTGTCGGCGGTTTGGAAATCGGCGGGAAATGGATTCCATTACTGCGGCATCGGATGGTGTATTGGTGGTCCAATAGTCGTATTTGGCCGCAAATATCAAATCTGTGTTAAGTAAAACATTATTAGGCATCATAAAACGAGTCAAACGATAAACCTCTACCCGATAGAGTCCAATACCCAAAAGATTCTCTGCTTCATCTAAAGCAGCGTCTAAATCAGAAGTGGTGGTAAAGATAACTCCATCTTCGGAACGAGAGGTTTCTTGATATTTAATTTGATAGAAAACTGAAACTTGTGAATCCGAAAGTTCTTCCGTAGCAAACAAAGTTGGTTCAGGATACATAAAGAAATCATTTTCAAATTCAAAACCAATAGTTTCTTGTTGCCATAGTTCTCGGCAATACATCAATAACTCTTCTAATTTAGGTAGATGTTCCTCATAATCTTCAGGTGTGGCCCAAGTGGAAACAACTCCTACGGGTTCAGAAGTGAGTTCCGAAGAGGCTCCAATATATCCTCCGTCTGCCGATACTGAAGTATAGCCTCCGAAAAGGGTAGATAGGGCAGTTTGCACAAACAAAATTCTATCTTCAAATTCAGAATCTGAAATATCTGAATCTCCTTGAGTAGAAGGAACATAAATCTTAATTTCATAACGAGCGTCTTGGGATAAATCCTCTAATGGTGCTTCAGCAGCCTTAGTGTCTTTTTTCTTATTGTTATTTAAGTTAAGCATTTCAGCGATTTCATCAACGCCTCCTGCTAAATTCAATCCCATCCAACTTTCTGCATCAAATTGTTCGCCTTCATAATCACGAATAGCGACACCTACGGGGAATCGTGGCACTCCATCATCAGTATATTCAAAGAATCTAACGGTAAGTGGGCGGCCAATTGCAGCATCTCTGTTAGCCCATAATTCCCTTCTTTCAGCCAAAGTTCCCATCGGTCTGGCTCGGAATCTCCTTCCATTAGGTGCTTCACATTCCCAAATAGGAGTTCCTCTATCATTTCCTGTGGCTTCATAATAGCCTACGATTGGGAATTCTTCATCAATAAAAGTCTTTACTTTTTGTAAATGCTTGGAACGCTTATCTAATTCATAAGGTGATTCCAAATTACGCACCATTAAACCTTCAAAACCTTCTTCTTCAAATAATGCTAAATGAGCCGCAACATCTTCTTCATTACGAATTCTTACATTTCGGGTCAATCTTAGACGAGGAGTTTGCGAACTTGGAACTGCTCTAAGAAGTGATTGTAGCAAACGATAACGGGCTGCGAAAGTCATATCCATGTTGCTTAAGTTAATCAAATCATAAATACGATACGATACTTGTTCTAAATCTTCTAAATCTCTTTCAGACAAATTCTCTGGCTTTTTACGAACTAATCCTGAAACTCTTTGGAAGGTTAGGGTGTCGGAATATAATTCTCCATCTAAAACAATGCTGGGTGGTAGATTCAATAGTGCAATTTCACTACGAAGTGAGTTCATTCCTGCAAACTCTTTATTTTTACGAGTCAATAACACAATGTTAGAAGGAAAACCTTCGGCACTCATGGCTAAACAACGGACTCCATCAAACTTTCTCTGTCCCGCAGCAGGATATTCTATATGACGGGCTGCTTTGGAAAACTTCTTGGCTAACATTGGTAAAATGTTAATTTCAGTAATGGCTGATGCACGAGTCAATTTGTAGCCTTCATCTAACTTTCTAAGCCATTTTGACTGTGCTTCTGATTGGGCTTGTTGTGCAATAGTTCGGTTTTGTCGCCCTTCAGTCACATATTGTGGTTCAGGCTCTACCATATTTTCGCTGCCCTCTACACCAGAGCGGGTTTTAATGTGATATATATCATCGCCAGAGGAAGAAGTTCCCACTCTCTCTACCCAAATTTCCCAAGTGCGAATAGAACCGTTGCTATCTTTTTTGTAGAGCATATCAAAGGGCATAACTTATCATTCTCCAACCATCTATTTAACTTTATTCATTTAACTTAAAAAATGACAAAGTATGTGTCGGAACTTTAGCCCACAAAGCAAATTTTCTTAATTGTTTGCGGATGATTCCCATCTCACTCACTATCCAATTCCCAAAAACTACTCTCTTTTTGGCTACTATCTCGGTAACCGAATTTTTTAACTCGCATTTCATCTAAAACTAATTCAGAAAAGATGTTGCCAAAAATAGTTCCTAAAACACCAACAATAATTCCACCTACAATAAATCCAAAGCCAAAGTATTCTTTATCTTGTTCATCATCAAAGAATCCTGCCCTGTTATTGACTACTTCTACGGGTGAGGCAGATTTAGATGGCTTTTTCTTAGACTTTTTAGATTCAGCATTATACACTTCTAAATCTTCGGGAGTTAGCATGAAATTTTCGTTGTTTAGTTCTATAATGGCTCCTCGTAATTGTGGATACCAATCATCATAATTTGCTGACATCCATGCTATCCAATCCTCTATTTGGTCATTAGTAGCATCGGGCTGAACTAAGGGGCAAACGCCGAAGTAGGAACCTTGATGCCAAGAGTTATATGGCAATCCAGTAACATCACACCGAGCAGAGGTTCGCATCTTATCCTTATATGCTGGAGGGTATATCTTTTCTTCAACATTAAACTCTTCTCTCTGTAAATGCTCTATGGCTCGGTCAATTAAATTGTGTCGGGCGGATTGCTTATCAGGCCCTTCTCCATAACTGCTGATACGAGAGCGTCCATTGTTGGGTAATGCAAACATTACATCTCCAAATACAATAAATTCTCCATCTCGTTGCATGGTGTGTCCAATATCAGTCATAATAATTTCATACTGCATTTGGCTCATCTCCTTTGGCATTGGCAGAGGTTTCAACTAAAAAGTAACCGATAACTAAAATTGGAACTGAAAACAAGGCTAAGTCGTGCTTTTCTACTACTTTGAGAGGATTGCCATGCGATTGATAGGTTTTGTGAACATTGCCTACGGTAGAAAGGAAAAAGGCTAATGAACCTACGGCGGCTAACATAGTTCCTCGCCATGCTTTACGAGAAATTTCGTCTTTGGCTTCGGCTTGAGCCTCAAAGTCTTTATCAATGTCTTGTTTATCTGCATCTGCCATAATTGAAACCTCCTTAGTTAGAGGATTTCTTCATCATCACTAAGCCCAATCCTAAGACACCTGCTGCAACTGCAACAGGGGCTACCATTTTTGATGAGGTATCTTCTGCTCCAAACAATTTGCTCCACCATGAGTCATCTTCTTCTACGGGTGCAGTAGTTACTGTGCTGGAAGAGTATGGGTCACCTGTTCGGCATCCAAAGGTAGGCCAAAGTGGGTCACAAACACGAGAGTTATAGGCTCTGCGAGCACCTGCGCCTGGAATAGAGTCAAGATAATTTCGGGCATTTGGGTCAGCCCATGCCATATTGTCAAAATTGCTTCCTTTTCCTTGCCAATTAACCATACCGCTTGTGGTGTAAGGGATTCCAGCAGGTCCAAACGGTGCATATTGGTCGCCTGATTGATTCAAAGTCCAAAGTTGTGGCACCCATGCCATCCATGGAGAGGAAGAGGGTGCTTGAGTGATTGGATTTCCTGAATCATCCCACCGAGCAACCTTTTGGCGTGAACCATCTGCTAAAACAATATAACAGTCTTGCATTCCAAGTGCGCCTGGGTCGCATTGTAGATTAAACGACATGATAATAGTTAAGTATTACTGCTACTTAAACTTACTTTCGCTGACTCCACCAATAGGCTGCTCCCAAAGCGAGAACGGCTGTGGCAATTGCAGCAGTAGATTTACTAATTCCTCGTGAAGATTCTTCAAACAAATCGTCAGAATCAACAAGTCCACGAGCATTGAATTCTTCTGCTCTGACCCAATCGGCTAATTCTTTATCCATTTCACCATCAGTTATAGACATATCTTGGTATTGTGCAATAGAATCTATAACATCTTCACTCATAAAATATGGGAATGTTACTTCCCACAAATCGGCTCCTGCGTCATGTCGTGAAACTGAAAATAGTCCTTCAAAGGTTTCTTCGTAAAATTCTTCAATAAGATAATCTTTTAATTCTTCTTCTACCACAAAGGTTTCGCTACCATCTGCTTCGTCCGACCAAACATTAGAAACGGAATCAATAACTTCAACAAATTCTGCATCGCAGGTTTCGGCATTCTTAGAAACACACGGAAATTGACCGCAACCGCATTTAGAAGTTCGTGATGCTCCACGACCATAAATTGAAGCACCACCTTTGTTGCCCTTACCATAAACAGCCATTGTTTCTTCTTCACCTGCTTCAACTCCTTCTTCAAGAGCCTCCATATCAGGGCCTTGTCCTTCAGCACGACCTACAAAAATGTAATCGTGTGCAGGTAGAGATTGTGAGGCATCAGTAGCAGAAATAATTTCTCCTCCTGTGTGTTGTCCTAAAACACGACCATTTCCATTAGGTGATGAGGATGGTTCAGGAACTAAGAGTTCGGGTGCTTCAACGGCTGCGTCTTCTTCAGCAGCAAAAGATTCTACAGTTTCTGCCGCTTTTAATTCTGATTCAGTAGTTGGAAGAGATTGTCCTAATGCAGCAGCCACAGTTTGTGCATCTGCCTTACCAATCATAGATTGACACTTATGCTTCTTGCCATCTGCATCAGTAAAGAATCCGACAACTTGGTAGCGGAATCCGCCTCCACGAGAAGGTGTAGCAATAATTTCATCCACATCTGCCTCAACTTTGCGTTTTAGGCCGACTGAATAGATTTCTCTTTTAACCATAGTATATCCTCCGTTTCACGACTATATCAATCTATCTCTTAGAATCCGAATATATCTTTTTGGAAATTACCTCTGGTAGATACTCCTTGTTGCCCTACGGCATCTCCGTAAATGCCCATAGTGTTTGAATTGGGGGCTGATGCAGCATTTAGAAAGAAAGACATAGAACCTGCGTGAGATTCAGCAGCGTATTGTTCCTGCTGCGCTTGTGATTGTTCTTCGGCTTCTTTTTCTGCGGCTTCGGTTTCTAACCTTTCCATTTCTGCTTCCGCAGTTTCTAATACTTGCTCATATTTATTGACCTCATCGTGAGCATCTAAGCCTCGGAATAAGCCTCCTAAACCAAATCCTAATGGGAACAAACCCATAGCACTTACTACGAAAGGTCGGTAATTGTATTCTCCTTCAGAAGCCAATAGTTTTCCATCTTGTGAATACTTGTCAAAAGCCCATAATCCTAATGAACCAATTCCCATAAGTATTGGAAATCCGACTAATGGGCGGGATAGTTGGTCTTTGATAGGAGTTTCAACCACAGCATCATCTTCTTCACCTTCAAAAATTGAGGACCTTAATGCTGCGAAATCCATAGGCTCACCTGTATTTAGTTTATACCTCTTGATATTTAAGATTAGCGGATGGTAGATTGATTATAACTAAATCAATTTGCGCCAACTGCACTTCCTCCATAATTCTGACCGAATTCTGGATAGGTAGTAGATAAAGTCATACTGTATGACGACAAATCAGGGCCATTAACCATTTTCTCATAAGGTCCAATGTTTCCTAAATTAAGAGTTTGTCCAACTGCTTGACCGTTAATGATACCTCGTTGGGTGGAAACTCTTTGAATATCTCCTGAATTATTGACTACTCCCCATGCGTCAAGAGATTCTTGAGCAGGTGTGTGCGCTTCTTTAACATTTTCAGCACCCATAACTTCTTGTGCAATCTTCCAGCCTCCACGAACTCCGAAAGCAACTACAAATCCTACTAAGGATAATGCTCCCAAATTAAGTGCAACATCTTTCCAATCAGCCATATTATTCACCCAATAGCATTCCAGTCACAACTGATGCAAGAGTTACACCAGCACTCATTAAGACAAAGCCAAGTCCAAGTTTAGCACCTGTTTCAATTGGCTTTTCAAGAACGATGTTTTCAGCCGAGCCAAACCATTGTGGAACTCCGTTGCTTGAAATAACGGCGGATGATTCACCAAATGAATTTGGATAATAACCTTCATCAATCATTGGGTTCTCAAATGTTTCTGCACTCTTTTTGTAACCCTTACGAATCTTGGTTCGCATTTTATCTGCATAGATTCCTGATGTCATTGGACCATAAACTTGTGGGTTAGGATAACCAATACGGCCATAAACATTAAAGTTACCAGCAGAGGTTTGAATAAAGAAGTGGAAACGGTTCATACTACCTTGACGCTTGGTAAGGTAAATTGGTGTTGAATCCACTAAACGAGCACGAGGGTATTTTTCTCGGATACGGCTCATGCTGTTTGCCAAATCTCCATCATAACTTGGTGGAAATACTTCCATAGCCTCAAAGTGTTGCCAACCTTCTGCCATCAGAGTTTCCGCCGAGCCATACCATTGTGGAACTCCACGACCAGATGTTAAAGCAGAATCTTCTCCATAAGAATTAGGGATAAAATCTTCTTCTGCATAAGTAAAGTCTTCAGCAGCCATCCCGTGTTTTTCTGCACAAGTCCTACAAAGGAAATCATTGTAAGCACCCAAATGGTGCTTCATTTCATAGTTACCTGTGGACTCGCCATTTTCATACTCCCAACGAACATCAATATCTTGGAAATTAAAATCAGCAAGTTTATCGCAATCATCACAATACATTTTGCCATCTTCGCCTTCAGCACCCATGCGAACAGGAGGTTCTACATATTGTGAAGAACCTGAACCATAAGCCACAGGAACTCCGTTGCCTGTCATTCCATCTACTTCAGCAGAGTTTTGAGGATACATATCTGTGTATGCTTCTGCGCCGAAATGGATGCCAATAGGAGGTGCAGAGGGTGAACTTGTTCCAAATCCATCTTCCCATTGAACCATAGCATCAGTCAAAACCATGCCTTCAGCGTGTTTTGCATCGGAATCGCCCAATCCACGGAATCCTACTGGTTGGCGAGATTTAGCATTACTTCGTAGGTCTTGCTTGATTGAACCGCTAACTCCTACATTACTAATCCATCGGCCTTTAGCATCACGAGCCAAATAACGAGAATTTCCCTTGATGTGGTCAAAGCGTTGTCGCTTTCCGTATCGGCGTTTGCGACCTTCTGCATTCATCTTTTTCATAGCCTTGCGAGCATATTCTTCTGCATCATCGTAATCTTCGCCTTCATCAATAAATTCATCCATAATAGTTTCCTGTCCTGTTTGGTCAATAAAGAGAACATTTTCAGCCGAATAAGATTCGCTCATTGGGTCATAGGTTTGTGGAGATTCAGTAAGCGGGTCATATGATTCAGGGGTGTAATCGTGTGATTCCCCTTCCGCAGAAAACGCTGTTTCCTTGCTATATCCACCCTTGGCTTTCTTACTAATTTTAGCATTATATTCTCGGTCAGACATTGGACCGTAAATCTTAGGTGCATCGTAACCGATTCGGCCATAGACATTGAATCCGCCACGGTTGGTTTCCATAAAGATGTGGAATGCGTTACTCTTTCCTGTTTTTTTAGTCATGTAAATAACATCGTAAATTTCAATGTTTGAATACATATTTTCTAAAACTCGGCGAGCCTCATCAATATCATGCTGTCCTGCTGGAAATACTTCCATGGCTTGAAACTTTTCTCTCATATAATCTACATCCTTTATTGCGTCTTGTTCTTGTTGGCGTTGTTTCTTGGAAGGTGAACGATACTTTGTTTCTTCTGCGGCGTGACACCCACAATTATTGCACATATGATTGGTTACCTGTTCCGACTATTTAAGGTTATTTAACGCTCAAATATATTTCGGAATTTTTGCACAACTTCAGCATCCTCCATATTAGCCCAACCTGGAGTTCCATAAAGTAGCACATCATAAAGGAAATTGTAATCTGAATTTTCTAATTCATGTTCTACTAAATCGTATCGCATAAGGTTGATTTCTGCTTGGGTGTATTCTTCGTCAGTTTCAGATTCTGCATTTTTTTGTTGAGTTAATTGTTGATTAGTTTTATCTAATACTTCATACCAGTCGGAAATAGACGATGGTTTTTCTTGATTACTTACTGCCACTAAAGCATCTAATGGGAATCCCTTTACTGCGCTGGTATATCTTAGTTGGCTTTTTCCTTTATTGTATAATCCTGCGGGATTGGATACAACTCCCATACCTGAACTAATACTGGCAAAAAGACGACAGTTATAGTAAATTTTTCTCCCTAATGCTGCGAAAGAGTTATCATGGCAAGTATTCCAAAAATTATTTACTGTGGTATTAGACTCAAAGGTTTCCGCACCATAAGCGGTTTGAACCTCATACCATCCACATTTACATGACTGAACTAAGTCTTGCGTTCCGTAAGCATTGTCTAATGAATATAATCCACTTAATGTTTCATCACATTCGGGACAACGGGTAAGTGTTCCGACTACGGCTTCAAAGGTTTCCGCAGCCCACATTTCTTGACCTTGTTTTAAGTTCAACAAAATATCTGTGATAAAAATTCCACGACCTCCTAAAATTTGAATATCTTCATCGCCTGATGCTTGCCCTATATTCATATGCATTTCCATAACATCATGTAACTTTTCTAAAATTCCAAGCGGGACTGATTCAGCCACCTTTTGTAAGTATTGAAAATAATAGATGTCAGTTAATTTTTCTGGGAAGTTATCATCCATAATGGCTTGACTTAAAAACTCTGAAAATTCATCTGCACTCATTTGTTTATCTTGGTCTAAATCTGTGTATTTATAATACGGGGCAATCATTTCATTGTAAATAGATTCTTCATTAGCAGCATCAATATAATAGGATTGTTTCTCTTGCTCTTCTTGTAATCTGTCATCATACTCGTCATTGAGTTGAGTATCAGTTTTGTCTGAAAATCCTTTGATAAAACGACCTTTGGAATCTCTTTTCTGTTGTTTCCAAGAATTAGTTTCAGCATCAAAAACAACATTTTCTGAAGCAAAAACAGAATTACGACTCACCCACATATCTACATAAGATTGAGGAATATCAATCTCGCTATTAACAATTTGACGGAAGACTTCATCTATGTCAAAATCTAAATCACCTTGTTCACGAGCCTGTCGTTGTAGGTAAAGAGCGTAATCGTGAGCCAAACTTTTCATAGCACCCATTAGACCACTCCCTTGAAATCATCACATAATTGTTTAACGCTAACCTCTTGTTCAAATCGGGCGCAAATGGAATCTGCATAGTGTCCACAAATGCCACAAGAATTAGGGATTTCCCCTATGATTGCGATAATTGTTTGACGCAAATTAGGAGGGTGCATACCTTTTATTGGTCTGTGTTGTTATTTAAGTTTTATCAAGAGTAATAATCGGCGGTGGTTTCCACTACTCCACGCTCTTTCTTAGCCTCTTGTCGTTGCTTTAACAAATTATCCAAAGCAGCCGTTAAATGTGTATCTTTAATCTTAACTGTTTCAACTTCATAATTTTCGGCTTCAAAGGCTAACATAAATGCCGTCTGAACCAATTCTTGTAGGTAGGCTCCTGAAAAGCCTTCTGATTTCTTGATAATGGGTTTCAAATCAATTTTTCCTGTGTTAAATGGTTCTAAGTATTTCTTCAAAATGGCTTCTCGTGCTGCTTCTTTAGGATAGCCAAATTCCATCCGAGAGTCAAATCTGCCTGGTCGGTCTGCCAAAGCCCAATCCAAATGTTGTGGATAATTAGTAGTGGCTAAAGTGATAACTCCTGAATTGCGTTCCATGCCTGACAAACAGTTAAGGAACTCTCCTAAAAGTGGATGGTCATGCGTTTCTCGCCTGTCTAATCCACCTAATGTGTCAATATCTTCAATAATAACTAAGGTAGGAGATAAATAACGAGCCAACTTGTAAAGACGAGAAATTTGTCCTTCGTTTTTGATAGCATTACGAGCCACATAGATAGTAGTTACACCTTTTAATTGATTCATAACTACATTACAACAAAGTGTTTTTCCTGTGCCTGGTGGTCCTGTGATTAAAACTCCACGAGAAGAACGAAGATTTTTATCCAAATACATATTCATGTGTGGAATAAAGTTGATGATATTACGATTAAGCATATCAATAGTTTTATCTTCTATGATAATATCTTCCCAACTTACATCAGGGACATCTAAAAATTCAAAATCTGCGGAGAACTTGGCTCCTTTGAGAAGTCCTTCACTATTAAAATGTGTTTTTACTTTTTCCCAAAAGTCAGAATAGCGAGATTGAACTCCTGCTACGGACTGAAAATAAAACTTAATGTCAATTTCATATTGGTCATAGGGCCAAAAACTAATAACTAATGGTTCTTTATTTGCTTTGGATTCTAAAAACATAGTTAATTTGTAAGGAATCTTGAAGATTTCTCCGTTAATTTTTTCTTCATTCCAAATTGGCGGTGTTCCTGCATCTCCATATTTGAAATTTTCAACTTTGATTATGTCGTATTCTTGATTAACGATTTCCATAAGGGAATACGACCACATGACATATTCTCGCCCTGAATAGTCTTTTTGTTTGATTTCTAAATTATTAACATCACAGCCAAAAAATTCAGAGATGTTAGCATCCATGTGGTCTGTCTTTTCTATGTTGTTAGTAAAATAAGTTAATACTTCTTTTAAGGATTCAGTAGGCACTACAATATCACCCATAGGAGAACTAATTTTTAAGTCGTCAGGGATGGGCTTTTGGGTCATATTTTGAAGTTGTGTCATAACCTATATGAATTGATGCGGGAAACATTCAAATAGAAATCTGGATTAGCCAAACAAACTTCCTAATCCTTCAAATCCATGTTTTCCTGGCAACTCTTCGGTTAATTTAATCAAAGAGGCTTTGTGAAAGAACATGGGTGTTTTGGCTTGGGCTTGTATCCAATCAATTGTCATGGTTTCTCTCATGGCGGCTATCCCTTTGTCTTGATAATTGCATATCTTTAATCCCAAAGAGAGGGCATTCCAAATTTGTAATACGAAGTCATCATTAACAAGTAGGATGGTAATAGATTCATTTAGGGAAATTTTCTTAGAGATGGTATCAATTTCAACCAAATCTTCAAAAGTATAGGAGTTTCCCCCTACTTCAAGGGGTAATTGCGAGATAATTTGTTGATATACCTTCATTTTAAGAGTAGAAACGGTGTTATTGTTGCTTAGAGATGGATATTTGTCTTCAAAAATTATAATTGCAGCGTGAAATGCGGAAATGAACTCCGCAGGAGTTTCAATGTTCTCAAAATTCTTAATGGTTTGACAAATGTGTTGGTAAAATAGCCAATCAGCCGAACCTTGCTGTTGATTTATCCAATTGATAGGCTTTGGAAGGCTCATAATAGAATCATTCTTAGAGTTTCTATTTAAGGTTTGAGGTAATCTTGTCGTGAAGTCCTGTGGCGACTAAGTTACTGCCAATGTTCAAAAATAAGATTCCAAAAACGATGCCTACAAAGTATTCTACACGAGGTTTGGCAGAAAAGATACGGTTAATGTGATAAGCAGATACAGCCACTCCGACACCAATGAAACAAAAACCTAATGTTAATGATTCCATTAGTTATCACCTTGCTTTGTTTTAGTGAGTTTCTTTGCCTTATCAAATCCGCCGCCTCTTAGCATTTTATCAATTGATTCTGGCATGAGGCTGGAATTTCCTTGTCCTATCTTCCAACCTTTGAAGGCTGTAAATAAACTATCCCATTCAGAAGGGTCTAAAAATGCTTGGTCGGTATCATCAAAAATCTCAACCTTAAGTCGGTCTTCAACCTTAGTTATGGCTGCACCTGTGAGTATGGATGTTGCCAAAGCCACACCAGCCATCTTCCAAAATTCATCAGAGGGTGGCAGAGAAAAAGAAACTTTACTACCTTTAGACTTGCCATAGTTATAGAGAACCAATCCTGCTCCAAGGTCAGTAACTAATAATACACTATTGATAACTAAAGAGCGTTTGAACTTAGATGAAACCATCAGTCATCACCTAAATTCTCTGCTATGGCATATCCTGTAAGTGAACCTATCATTAAACCGAGAGATGCTACCACAAAGACTGATAAAAACTTATCTTTCAATGGCTTTTTAGGCAACAATCGGGTAGATGCGACATAACCTGCTACACTAAATCCTATAAGTCCTACAAAGACTATTGGTATGTAGTCATTTTTCATGGTATCACCTTACTATGCCTATCGGCATGGTAAATGTTCGGTATTACTATGCGATAGTGACTATGCTCACATACCCTGTGCGGATAGGAGGCTGCGCTTATACCAGTCAACATTTCCTGGATTGATGGAGATTCCCATTTCCAAGAGTTTGTTGGCGATAAGTGCGTCAGGTCCATCGTAAAGAGTGTATTTACAGAAGGCATTGAAGTCAGAACCGTTTCCGAAAGTTGCAGAAGGCGCAACAGCACCCAAAGCCTCTTTACCCCAGTTCACACCAAGACAGAAAGAAGTGACTCTTACATCCCAAACTTGACCAGGAAGCACATAGACATCAGGGTAAAGGTTGAAAGATGGTTGGAAGTCAAGACTTCGTGGGTATGGACTTGCAGTTCCTGGAATACCAGAATTGGTAACATTGTCAGGATTCAAGAAGTAATCAGTTGTGTTGATACGAACTTGAACATACATACGAGGTCCAAAGACACCGATAGCATTGACTGTGAACAAGCCTCCCACAGATGAGCCATTAAACAATTGCCATCCAGCCAACTGACCTGTTCCTAATTCGTTTGCAGGAAGTGGGTTCAGAGTTGTTGCGGTTGTGAAATCGTTAGTTGCAGCACGGGCTGTTGCGTTTAGAGTTGGTGTGCAAGCAATATCTTCAATAACTACGAATTCTGTTGCAGTTGTTTCAGCAGGTTTGGTAATGTTGTTACCGAATCCACCGATAAAGATAGAAACTTGCTGTCCTGTCAGGTTGTTACCTGGTGTTGCAGCAGTTCCGCCAGAATAAGCGGTTGCAGCATTCGTAGCGAGTGCTGGGTTAAATCCTGTTCCGTTCCATGCATATACTTGGCTTCTCATTGACATTATTGGACACCTCCATTGGTTTGTGCGGCAGCAGCAGCCGAAACTGCGCTACGAGTTTGTTGTTCAATTAGACTTCGCTTATACCAATCAACATTGTTTGGGTTGATGGTAACACCAAGTTCTAAGAGTTTGTTAGCGATAAGTGCGTCAGGTCCGTCATATAGAGTGTATTTAACGAATGCAGATACAACTACACAATCTGATACAAGAGGTGCAGCAGCACCGCCAGTTCCAGTTCCTTGAGGTGTGGTGTAAAGAATTTGAAACACTTGACCAGGAAGAACATAGACATCAGGGTAGAGGTCAAAGGACTTCAAGAGGTTATCAGGGAATACAGTTACGCCACCCAAGTCCACAGTAGCCCCTACTAATCCACCGATAACAGAAGTTGGTGAACCACGAGGATAAGGTGAAGCAGTTCCAGGAACTCCATTCATCTGTGTAACATCAGGGTTTTGGAAGTAATCAGTTGTGTTGATACGAACTTGAACTGCACCTGCGATTGCAGGGGTGCAAGAAATATCTTCAATAACGATAAATTGTGTTGCTGTGGTTTCCGCAGGTTTCGTGATGTTGTTACCAACACCGCCGATAAAAATATCGGTTGATACATTTGCGTTCACAGTAACAGGTAAATCTCCACCTGTGCGGGTAAGGGTTGAACCCACACCGTTAGGGGCGAGATTGCTCCATTCATATACTTGACTTCTCATTGACATATTTTTTCATCTCCATGTTTTATTGCTCGTTAGCGGTTTCACATACCCTGTGCGGATAGTAGGCTTCGCTTATACCAGTCAACATTTCCTGGGTTGATAGAAATACCCATCTCCAACAACTTGTTAGCGATAAGTGCATCAGGGCCATCGTAAAGAGTGTATTTACAGAATGCGTTGTGGTCTGCACCAGTAGCGATAGCAGCAGCCGTGGTTCCCCAGTTAAGTTGAGCGCAGTAAGCGGTGTAGCGAACATCCCAAACTTGTCCAGGTAGGACATAAACATCAGGGTAAAGGTTGAACGAAGGTTGGAAATCCAAAGAGCGTGGGTAAGGTGAACCTGTGCCTGGGATACCATCGTTGGTTACATTGTCTGGGTTAAGGAAGTAATCAGTTGTGTTGATACGAACTTGAACATAGCCACGAGGACCGAATGTTCCTGCTCCTGCTGCACCTGCTGTTGCTTGAGTCCATCCATTCAATTGACCTGCAACTGTGGTTGCTGCGCTTGTTGCGAAGGCTGTTCCAGGTAGTGTTGGTGTGCAAGCAACATCTTCAATAACTACGAATTCTGTTGCTGTGGTTTCTGCGGGCTTGGTAATGTTGTTACCGAATCCACCGATAAAGATTGAGGTTTGAACACCTGCGTTACCAGCGACCCAAGGGTTTGCGCTTGTGACCGCAGGGGCTAAAAAGGCGTTTCCATTCCATGCATATACTTGACTTCTCATTGACATATTTTTTCATCTCCTATTGTTAGTATTCTAATCAGATTACTCTGATTAAGCCTGACCTCCAGCGGCTGCGGCGGTAGCGGCTACTGCACTACGAGTTTGTTGCTCAATGAGGCTGCGCTTATACCAGTCAACATTGTTTGGGTTGATTGTGACACCAAGTTCCAAAAGTTTGTTTGCGATAAGAGCATCAGGTCCATCATAGAGTGTGTATTTAACGAAGCACATAACAGTTGCTGCGTTACCTGCTGCGGGGTCAGTTCCTTGAGGGGTGGTGTAAAGAATTTGGAACACTTGACCAGGAAGAACATAGACATCAGGGTAGAGGTCAAAGGACTTCAAGAGGTTGTCAGGGGTGTATGCTGCGTTTGCTGCTCCTTCAGTAAGAGAAGAAGGGCAACCACGAGGGTAAGGACTTGCCAAACCTGGAACACCATTCATTTGAGTGACATCAGGGTTTTGGAAGTAATCAGTTGTGTTGATACGAACTTGAACTGCACCTGCAAGCCAAGGAGTAGTTGAAATGTCTTCAATTACAATAAATTGTGTTGCTGTGGTTTCAGCAGGTTTTGTGATGTTGTTTCCAATACCACCGATAAAAATATCGGTTGATACATTCGCTGGGACTGGCACAGGCTGGTCCGCAATTCCTCGGCTAAGGGTTGAACCAGCACCGCCAGGTGCAAGGTTGGCCCATTCATATACTTGGCTTCTCATTGACATATTTTTCATACTCCATTTATTTGCGGATTTCCGCTCTAAATAAGAATTGTATTTTTGACTACTTAAACTTTTACCCATATGGAGGTAAATGGGAACTAACAAACACTTATTCGGGGCGGTTTAGACGATACCATAATTCATTTCTTCCTAAGAAGTTAATAATAGGTGCTAAACTAAGATAACAATCTATATTAGAGCCTATCATATCCAGATAAATTTGGTTTTGCATTTCTTCTGGAGTCATAATATATGCCTCGCCTCCTTCTACTAACAAAGAAGTTCCACCAAAACTCCAAATCATAAGTTGGGCAGAACGATTTTTTACTATACTTATAGTAGGTGCATTGTAAGTTTGAAGAAATTCCCACCAAGATTCAGAATCGGGGAAATTTAGAGGTTGTCTAAAATTAAACATAACTTTGCTGTTTTGTATATTGAGATTAGGCATGAATGCCCCATCTACTATTTTGTAGATTTCAAACAGGAAAGGTTTTGATTCACTTAACTCTTTTCTAAGTCTTACATATTCTCTCTTTTTTTCCGATTTGTCTGAATCATCTGCATAATCAGAATCCTGCCATTCTACTGATAGGTCTTTTGCTAATTCATCGGTTCTATTTCTATCATCTTGTGAATAGCGTTGATAGGCAGGAACTTCTGTTCCAAAAATTACTTGAAAAAAGTCTTCAAACATCGGGGTTATCCCCCTGTTTAAGCATTATGAATTTCCTTAGCACGATTGTAAAGGGCTGTGCCTTTCTTAATGGCTTGGAATCCTGTGATTCCTAATTCTTTGCGAGCCTGTGAAACTGCACCTGTCCAAGAACTGCCTTCAGATTTCTTAGAAGTTTTAGCGGTTTGCCAAGGCTTGAACTTTCCTTTTGCTTTAGAAGTGTCGGTGCTCATCTTGGTGCTCTTTCCTGACTTGGATTTTGAACCAACGATTTTATCTTCCCACTTTTCTAAAGTAGTCATATCGCCTTCTGCTCCAAATGCACCTTCAATTGCTCCTTCGCCCATAGCGGAAAGAGATGAATCTGCAATATCTTTTACAACAGGAACAGAAGTTGAGAAAATCTTACCTGCTAATACAGAAATACCGATACTTAGTGGGATGATTCCCAAAACACGGCCAACAGTTACTTGCTCGCCGCCGATAAGTGGGAGCGCACTTGGCACCTTACCTAATGGATAAACAAGAATGTCGGCAAAACGAGGTGAGAAAAATGCTCCACCAATCAGAAGCATAGCAGTTCCGACAACATACTCATTTAGAATCTTCAAATAAATCACCTTCAAAGAGTTGGGAGTTCTAAATCTGCACGAGAACGGCTTTGAACATCCAATGGGTCAATACGAGTTAGAACTGCGACACCCATCAATAGAGGAACCATACCGAAAGTCTTAGCCCATGTCCACTTTAGAGGACCTGTCCAAGACCATGTGCTGGTCATCCAAGAGCGTTCTGTTGCGAATCCTACAAAGATAGCACCTGTTAATAGGAGGCTACCGCCGATGGTCCACTTGTTTAATAGCGTTTTATCTACATTTGCATACATTTTTATTCACCTTTTATTTAGTTAATTTGTCCCATAACTGAACCAACACCTTCTGCGCTGCTCATGTGACGACCCATAGTTCCTGTCTTAACATTTTCTGCTGTCCAGAAAGTGACTCCACGACCTGAAGTTCCCGCAGATGGCATAGCAAAACTTAGCATTGGGTCTGCTTCTGCACTTGTTCCAGGTTTCATGTAAGCACCAAATTCATCATAGACGCTACCAGTTTGTGCTGCGTAAGCACGACCAGGAACTGTTAATGTTTTGGTTTCAGCACCATAGGAAACAGGAGGTTGGGTGGATGCGCCACCAGGATAACGGGATGCAACGAAAGCATTACGGCCACCAAGACCTTCTGCAACTGCTCCGCCTACATCTACTGAATTGATATATGCTCCTACATCTTCTTCCATAGGGCTTTCTACGGTAGAAGGTTGGGCAACGCCTCCAAAGTTTTGGTCCACTCCGCCAGTTGGGACTACTCCGAAATCATCTTCCATATATTGAGTAGTGGTTTCAGCACCGAGATTGAAAGTTGCTCCATGACCCATTGGGGCAGGGACTGTGTGAGAATACATTGGTTCTTCGCCCATACCACGGTGCATCATAGATAGAGTAGCAGCCACGAATGGTTCTTGAGTGCCTGTGTCAGCAGGAATAGATGTTCCTTCATCCATCTCTACCATAGCATCATCGCCTTCTGCATTCTTAATGTCTGAAAAGGAGTAAGCAGTTCCGTCAGCATAAATGCCTTCTTGACCGATTACGCTTCCACTACCAGATTGAGCAAGTGCTTCTGCATTCTTGATTTCAGGTCCGAGCATTAAACCACCGATGGTTCGGAAGCCAGGAACATTAAGTAGAGCAAGACCTTGACCGATACCATATCCAATTAGAACGATACCGCCAACTTTTTCTGCGAATTCAAATCCAGGGTCTTTCATCTTAGCGGAACGGTTTAGCATAACGCTTCCCAATCCAAGAGTAACTGCAAGACGAGTTACATTACCCCATGTGCGACCTAACTTGTAGAAAGGTAGCATAACCATAGTTGCTCCAATCAAATTAGCGACTACAACGCCTCCGACACCAGCCCAAGTTTCACGATTTGATAGGGTATCAACGGTTTGTTCTACTGTTGCGGCTCCAGGAATGTTGCTCATCATAATATCTTCTCTCCTTTTTTGCTACTTAAACTTAATCATAGACTTCTGGAAACCTTAGTATAGTTTCCTTGACTTGGCATCTTGGTTGGTGGGCGGTTAATCAATCCAGCGCCATTCTGATTAAAAGCAGACGCTGAAGCATTTTGATAAACTTGTGCTCTTGATACTGGACTTGGAATAACGGTATCGCCCATAAAGGTAGAGTTTCTTTGCTTAGTAACTCCTGCCATACCTTCTGCCATGTTCATTTCCATTTGTCCATTGTTAAAATTAGTAGCAGATACAGGTTGAGTTCCTGCAATCTGCATTTCAGAACTATCTTCAACAGACAATCCATTTTGAAGTGTTGGGAAAGCCATTTCATTATTTAGTGTAGAAACAACTCGGTTAGCAATAGCCAACTTGGTTTCATGAGTAATTGAATCGCTTACTTCCAAAGCACTTAGGAATCGGTGTGCCGAACCTTTGCCGTATTTTACAATAATGATAGCAGGTTCAGGCGTTTTACCTGTGAGTGTATTCCAGAATTTAGTTAATCCTGATTGTTGTTCGGGAGCCACAGCAGTTTCAGCCAATGTCCACTTTGAACCTGATGGGTCCCAAGATAGAGTCATGCCATCAACGGGTTCGCTAAAAGCAGGTGCAATTGTTTTCTCGGTAATACGAGGGGCAGCACCAGCATGAGAATTAAGTTGTCCCAAATTTACTCCAAACATTTCATCCACAGATTTCATGGTTTGAGGTAGGGCTTTGAGGGTATATCCTGCTCCGAGATTCTCGGAAACACCATGCATAGCACTATCCATAGGTGAACGCTTCAATTCTCTTTGGATTGCTAAATCAAGTTGCATTGTGACTTCTCCGAGTAATTGTTATTGCTTTTGATATTTAAGTTTGATGTATTACCATTGCATAAATCCGTTTCGGGGGAAAATGGTTTCAGCATTGTTGGTTTGAGAGGCTCTTTCCGATGCAGTATCGCTTGTGCAGATAATTTGGGGTGATGACGAGCCACATTTGTTAGCGGATGGTGCTTCACTCCAAGCACTTGTGGTTTGTAATTTGTATCCTCCTCCTGAAGCGGGAACAACTTTATCATAATAATACTTCTCATGCGGGAAATTGGGCCTTTTTGGGTCCTCGTATCTGTCCTCTAAAATTAGGGGATTACAACATTGGGCTGTGGGAGGTCCAATAAAGACAAAGTTAGGAATGATAATGTTAATAGTTTTGTTAAAATCGCATTGGGTAACATCTAATGCTCCTCCTTCTGGACCTATGAGGGGGTCGCTATCTCTGCCTATATTAAGTTGAACTGAAAGTTCATACGCACCTACATAATCATCTATCACAGATTCGTTTGAAAAATCAATATCTGTGGTATAGGTTTGTTTGGTAACCGATTGCGTCAAATCTGTATCATCACAAAGATTATAGGAGGTGTTGATGGCACGATTACTTCGGACTCCATTTTGTGTAAGTTTGTGAAATGCAATAGTATCTCCACTATCAACGATGGATAGTTCAGCAGGTCCGATTAAAGCAACTTCATCTATGGTTACTGCCCAAGTATTATTGGTCCAACCTGCTCCATTCCAGCCATACTGATTTACTAATGAGTAATCACAATCTCTCAAGAAAGAATAAAGTTGCCATTCTATATCAAAAGAAAAGTTATCGGTGTGAATAGGCCCTCCTTTTAATTTGGCTCTGGCTCTAATGGGTGGGCAACTACCTTTTGGGTCAGCAATTAAAGCAGTAGAGCACATAAATTTAGGCCCCCCACAATCTCCTGCTTGGGGTGAGGTCCATTCGCTCCACCCTTGCGCTTTTCTTAAGTCCATACTGGTTTGATAATAGGGGCGAGTGCATTTCGTAGGGCAATTGGCTGCTTCCAATATGCCTTCAGGACAATACTGTTCATCATCAGTCCATCCACAAGAAGTATCAAAGGTATTTACCCAATCTTTTGAACCTTGATAATACTCTGGATTTGTAGAATCTAATTGAGAGAACGATGGCTTATCAGAATCGGCTAATTCTGTATTTACTTCTGTGAGTCCTACGGCACGAGCAGAAGTAGATTTGCTATCGGAGATAGATTTAAGATATATTCCCAATCCAAAAATTGTTCCTGCACCAATCAGCCAAGATGTATCCATGTTATCAGCCTCGGCGCAATAGTAGAATAGGGAGTAAAACCGCTACGCCACAAGCACCAAGAACGCCCCAATTGGTATCAGAGGTATCAGTCTTTCCTGTTTGGATTTCTTCAATAACTGAAATGGCTTCAGAAGCATTACGAGGAATTAAAGGAATTAACTCC